>Ga0209271_10000479_pt1 | contig 13716 bp, 12 predicted proteins | sample tdAd002_FD_187123 | JGI IMG/M metagenome (GOLD analysis project Ga0209271, IMG submission 187123) | Marine sediment microbial communities from the Atlantic coast under amendment with organic carbon and nitrate - tdAd00.2 (SPAdes)... | ecosystem: Environmental > Aquatic > Marine > Coastal >... | reverse complement strand
CCGGATACCCTGTCAGCACAACTGTTGGCGGCTGTAAACAACATCCTTGCGAGGACCAGCTCCTTTACGGCCCCGGTTGTGCCCGTAACCAGGACCACCAGCGGAGACAGAATCTATATGGCCTTTTTTAAACCGGGCGAAGGGAATTTCTGGGACGGAAATGTCACCAAATTCGGGCTTTCGAATGATAATGAGATTATCGGTGCCGATAATGAACTAGCCACCTGGCCTAACGGCGCAATGAAGGACGATGCTGTGCCGTACTGGGCCACAATAGACTGGGCCGACAATCTTCCTAACGCGAGCAGGAACATTTATACTTACCTGGGCACCGCGGATTTGAATGCTGTGAGCGATGTAAATCTATTTGTAAATACCAATGCCGGCCTGACAGAAGCAATCCTGGGAAGTCCGACCAACAGTAAAGCCGACATCATCAACTATGTAAGAGGCGCGGATGTGTTTGATGAGGATGGAGATAGCTCTACTACTGATAACAGAGCAGTAATTACCGGAGACGTCCTTCACAGCGAACCTGCCGTTTTTACATACAATTATACGGACGGCTCATCTACAACAATGGTCTATTTTGGGGCCAACGATGGAATGCTTCACGCTGTTTTAGATACAACGGTAGGTGCAGGAGGCAGCTCCGAAACATTGTATGGCACGGAGGCATGGGCCTTTATCCCCCCCGACCAGCTGCATCGTTTAAAAGACATGGTGGAAGGTACAGGCCACCAGTATTATGTGGATTCCACCCCCCAGATTTACTTTAAGGACTTAGACCAAGACGGTGTCTTAGATACTGGAGATGGAGACACGGTTATTCTTGCATGCGGCGAAAGAAAGGGTGGCACCAGTTACTTCGCCCTGAATGTGACCGATCCCTCTGACCCGCAATATCTATGGAGGGTCAACCAGTACGATGATAATGAAGCCGGGACTTTAGAGCTCCAAAACATAACCGGGACTTTTCAAGATAATGAAGCGTTGTCAGGTGGTAGTGGAGGCGCTGCTGTAGTGAATGGCACAATAGATGGAACTTTTCTTGATTATGACTCCCTAACGAATAATTTTGCGGTTGGTGAAACCGTTACAGGTGGGACATCCGGAGCGAGTGGAGACATTGTTTCCATTTCTGAGGACACTCCCTATTCCGCACCTCCCACAACGGTCATTTCAGAACTGGGCGAGACCTGGTCTGAACCTCAATTCGGACTTGTCAAGACCGCATCTGGTACGGACAAGCACGTACTTTTCGTTGGCGGGGGGTATAGTTCGGACAATTCCAAGGGAAAAACCGTTATCGCCATCAATGTTGAGGATGGTACTCTTGTAAAACAATTCACAACCGGCATGAGTTACAGCTTCCCGGGCCCAGTTTCTGTCATAGACGAAGATGGTGATGATTATGTGGATAAGGTGTATGTGGGCGATCTTGGAGGCCAGATGTGGCGGTTTGCGAGTTTTACCGACCCGAGCACCGGTAATCCATTAACCTTTCCCGGTTGTAATGAAATTATTGATCATGCTAGTTATCCATGGACAGGTATAGTCTTCTTTAAAACAGATGATAACAACTCAAGAAAATTTTTCTATCCGCCCAGTGTTACCTTAGAGGTAGGCTACGACCTGGTTTTTATGGGAACAGGGGACCGGGAAAACGCCTGCTGCAACAACGACACTGTCACTTGCAACCCCAACCAAGAACCTGACATACTTTGTGCGGTAAAAGATGTCCATTCTTCTACCACAATCATAGGGGAAGAGGATTCCGGGGGGACTCTTTGGGCCAAGGATCTGGTAGATGTTACGGATCCAGCTGACACCCCGCCGGATCTGAGCGGATCTGGAGATGTGGATACCAACACGAATACGGACCATGGCTGGTATATACGGTTGGTGGATGAAAGCGGTGATGCAGTGGGCGAAAAAGCCCTTGCAGAAAGCGCGATTTTTTACAAAGTTTTTTATATTACGACCTTTACCCCTAACGACGAACCCTGTGTGCCCGGCGGCGAGGGTAAGTTATATGCTATGTCATATTTAACAGGCGAGGCAGTCATAGATTTTGATGATGACAACAGTAACGACCGGAGTTTAACCGTGGGCGGCGGTATTCCTTCAAAACCGGTTATGGTAATAAGGGATGAAGGCACAAACTTATTACTTTCAGTGGGAAGCACAAATCCTGATGATGACAGCGAGGATGTTGGTGCAGGAATTTTGGTTATTGACCCAATAGTTCCGGACATCAATTTCTTTTATTTATGGTGGAGAGAGTTATTTAATTAATGGAAGTGTTTAATAATGCCCAATGATATACAGAACAAATTGTCAGCCCAAAATGTTTGCCAGGCCCTTTTAAACAAGAGCCTCATTGTGTCTAGTCAGGCAAAAGAAATCCTTAAAAAAAAGGAGATTTTAAAGTCCAGGCTGGAAAAGCAACGGAACCGCAAGCTCGCTTCCGGGACCGGGGTCATAGGCCCCGTAACTATTGTAGATGTAATCGCCTCCCTGAATTTAGAATGCCCTGGTGACGACTCCAGGGTAATAGATGAAGAGATCATTTTCCAGGCCCTTGCAGATGAATGGAAAATTCCGTTTAAGAAAATCGATCCTCTCAAACTGGATCTCAACCTGGTGACCACTACCATTCCTCGCAGCTTTTCCATGAAACACCTTGTACTGCCCATCGCAATCAAGGACGGATATCTGACCGTGGCAACGCCCAATCCTTTTAATGTGGAGGCCATGGAAGATATTGCCCGTGCCAGCCGACTCAAAGTCAAGGTAGTTGTAAGTTCAAAAACCGACATTGTTAAGCTAATCAATGAATTCTTCGGTTTCAAACGCTCCATTACTGCAGCTGAACATCAATTTGCCGGCCCTTCGGTGGATCTGGGCAATCTTGAACAGTATGTCCGATTGAAGTCGGCTGATGAACTTCCCTCCACCGACCAGCATGTTGTCAATGCGGTGAACCACCTCTTCACCTATGCATTTGATCAGAGAGCCAGCGATGTACATATTGAGCCCAAAAGGGATGTAAGCCTGATTAGGATGCGAATCGACGGAATTTTGCATACAGTGTATCAACTTCCCAAGAATGTCCATTCCGCCATTATAAGCAGGATAAAAAACCTGTCCAGGCTGGACATGGCAGAAAAGAGAAGACCCCAGGATGGAAGAATTAAAACTGACAAGGAAGGTGTTGAGGTTGAGATACGGCTCTCAACAATACCTGTAGCCTTTGGTGAGAAGGTTGTTATGCGAATTATGGATCCGGACATACTTTTTCAGGATCTGGAAAAACTGGGTTTTACATCCACGGATTTAATTCGCTATAATAAATTCATCACTATGCCCCACGGAATTGTGCTGGTTTGTGGTCCCACTGGAAGCGGTAAATCGACCACCCTTTATTCAACTCTCCGGGACCTCTATACTCCTGAAAAGAATATTACCACCATAGAAGACCCCATCGAGATGGTGCATGAGAACTTTAACCAGATTGCAGTTCAGCCTGTGATAGGGATCACTTTTGCCACGATCTTGAGGAATATATTAAGGCAGGATCCCGACATCATCATGATCGGGGAAATGAGAGACCTGGAAACGGCTGAAAATGCCGTTCAGGCCGCATTGACCGGCCACCTGGTTTTATCTACCCTACATACAAACGACGCCCCTTCATCCATTATCCGGCTCCTGGATCTCGGGGTTCCTTCATTCCTTATCCAGAGCACTCTGGTGGGCATAATGGCCCAGCGTCTGGTTAGGAAGATCTGCAATCACTGTATGGAATCCTTTGAGATGGAAACCACGGAACTGAGGGCCATGGGTCTGGATGTGGAACAAAACGGTCGAATAAAACTGTATCGCGGCAAGGGCTGTCAGAGATGCCGCGGAACCGGTTATTACGGCAGGACCGGTATTTTCGAGGTAATCCCTTACTCGGAATCACTGAAAAAAATGACGACCGCCAAAACCGATGTAAAAGCCATCGCCGCCCAGGCTAAAGCAGAGGGAATGATCATGCTGCGAGAAAACGCTTTATTAAAACTGCTGGAAGGAAAAACTACCTACCAGGAGGTTCTCAGAATTACGTGGGGGCGATCTTAAACCAAAAAAAAACAGGGGTTACGTGCAAACGATACGAAAGCGGATGATTGAACTTTTGGACAAGAAGGAAATGAGTGCCGGTGAACTCTCTCAAACCATAAGAATTCGGGAAAAAGAGGTCTATACGCATCTTTCTCATGTTGCGCGTTCTGTAAATGCTCAGAGAAAAAAACTTATTATCATACCTGCCAAGTGTTTGGGGTGCGGGTATGTTTTTGAAAAACGAAAGCGTTTCACCCCTCCGAGTCGTTGCCCTACTTGCAAAAACGAACACATTCAGATCCCAATGTACCGAATTAGCTAACCCGAATTTCTTGTAATGAATTTATCAGAGTTTTGAAAAGGCTCATTTTTTCTGATGCCATTTGCCGCTTTGATCCTGAATCCATTGGCCGGGTTTTGCTATTTTCGCAATTTGCTTTGCCCGCCGTTCTCCGACCAGATCAACATCTGTTCCTTGCTGTTTTGCAATGGCCGAATAGACTTTTTTGCGGTCACTGTTTTCAGCATTAACAACATCTTCTTTAGCTTTGTTCCCGCCTATAAATTCCAGGTATCCTTTATTGTTTTCACCGATGATACCCTCTGCTTTGAGCGCATTTATAACAGGCAGGCGATCCTTCATTCTTGCCTTAATTTTTTCAGATCCGGCAAAGGCCGAAGCACCGGTAATCAATATAACAGATAATAGAAGTGAAATCATTGTTATAAAAATTTTTGTTCTCATATCTCAATCTCCTAGTTTTTTTAAAAAATATTTCATTTTTGTACGGAAGGTGTTTTGTCAGCCGTTTCTTCGTCTTCATCGATATCGCCGAAGAAATCATCCAGAGCCTTATCCACCTTGATGTTAACGTCTATTGTGATATGGATAGGCTTTACTTCCACCGGAGCGACTTCCACCTTATGCTGGGTACATGCCTGAGAAACAAAAATAAGAATCGCCCCTAATAAAAAAATGGTCATATTTCTTAGCATTACCTTACTCCCTCATTTTTATTGCCACTAAGGACACCAAGACACAAAGAAAAATTAATGAATCTATCCTTGGTGTCTTGGGTGCCTTGGTGGCAAATATTATTGGTAATGAATTGTTCCAGTTAGGTTCTCATTGTATCATATCCAACAAATCTTCATAATGTAATATTTTATCAAGAGGAACCTTGAAATTTACATCGAGACTTATACCCTGAAAGATAGAACCTTTGCCGCCTGCTTCAACCTTTGCAAACCCGCCCATCGCTTTTTTATACACAAAGGGCAAGGGTCGTGCAGGTTTGCCGTCAAACTGCAACCGCAATAATACGTTTTCTCCTTCTGTCATAAGATTTAGTTTTGCCCAATCGTAATAATAATCTTTCAGAGCTTCCCTGGCAAGCTCTATTTGAGCATATTGAGGTGTATTGGTCGGGATACCTGCGGTAAGTATTTCTGTTCCTGTCAAATGGATGGTTCCCCCATCTCCGGGAGTGGAAAACAGGAAGCCGTCTTTAAAGCGAATTTTACCGTTTTTAAATCTAATGGGCAGCCTTCCGTTCACAGTCCCATTTCCTTCTGCCTTTACTGCACCGAACTGTTCAAGAATCATCGCAAGTTTTAAACGATCACAATATAAAATCAGATTGTAATCTTTAATTTTTGGGGAAATTCGCATGGCCTGGGTATATACATTTCCGTCACACCAACCAAAACTGCTTTTTTCGATTAATAACGATCCGGTGGATTCTATTTGGAATTCGATTTTACCATCATGGATATTCAGGCCACCAAACCAAGCTTTTTCAAAAGACAATTTTTGCCCCGGCGCGCTGCGTATTTTGAAGAGATCCGTTATGAATAATGCAGTTTGAATTCCCTCTATCGCAGTCCCCTTTTCTTTGAGCATTAGGTTAGCATTATATATGTTTACATTCAATGAACTTTTAATTCCGGTATTGTCAAAAGTAAAATCACCGTTTAGTCCAAATTCTCCATTAAAGGTTACATCTTTTGCTGAAAGAATAAATTGCTCCAGATCGATGTCAGATAATGTTTTATAATGGTTAAGCTCAAAATGAATCCCGGCCTCATAATCGATAGAAGATAACATCCCGGCTTTTCCTGTAAATTTTAGCGACAGATCCGGAAGAAGACTGCTGATATGAACACCTTTGAAAACCATACCCGAACCTTTTTGCTGAATCGTCCCCGTAACAGAGCCCAGGTTCAAGTTTTTCCACCAAAGCGTCTTTACGGAATATTGCCCTTTGTTACCTTTACCTTTAAAAGGCCATTTTAGCGGAATAATTCCACAGATTCCGTCAATTTTTGTTTTCAACTTTGAATCCGTTATGCTGGCATCTTCGAATTTAAAAATGCTGCCAACATGCAAAGCCCGGTCTTTTCCCTCCCATAGTTCTCCTGTGAGTGAAATTATGGGTATTTTAATTTGTGCCGATGCCGTGGTTAAGTCCGTATCCGGTGCTTTCAGCTCAAAGGCTGCGAATCCTCGCCCCTTTTTCACTGAATTACCAAGACGGGCGTTGCCTTTCAAGGATATCGAGGGTATTTTTATTGTTCCGAATTTTGCGTTTACATTAACATGAGGTGCGACTACTTTGTAGGTTGCAGAGCCAGTTGCATGTTCCCCTTTTCCGGAAACATCGAATACGGGCTGGTTTGTAACAATGTCAAAACCGTTGATTTTTAATTTGCAGTTTCTCGGGGTGCCGTCAGATTTGTTTTGGGCTGTATTTTTAACCCCAAACTCCCATTTCCCATTTTCTACCAATTTTGCAAAATAATTTCCTTTTATATCTAACGGCTCAAGCATCTTAACGGGAGTTGTTTGATTGCCGTTTAATTGTTCCAATGTAATTGTAAAATTCCCTGAAGCGAAAAGAGCATCCTCGGAGATTTTCAAGTCGCAGTTTATGTCTGCAACCTGCAGGGGTAGCGGGGAGACTGATGAAAAGGCGGTGCCGGAAATTTTCCATTCTTTCCCTCCCATCTGGTTGATTTCAATCTTAAAGGGGCGTTTTTCTTTTTGGGTATTTTGGGAAGTTTTCAATATAAGATTTTTATAGGCAATTTCAGCATTGCGAAATTGGCAGCGGGCAAATGCAGAAGAGATTTTAAAAGGCGTAAATTGAATAGATGCTTCACCATTTATATCGGCTTCTCCCGATATGGTCAGATCTGGCATCTGCTTTGCGAAATCAGTGAATCTTTCAAGATGAACAGAAGTTGCGTCAAATCCAAGAAGAATTTGCTTTTTCCCCATATAAATATTGGCTGAAAAAACGATTTCCTGGCCCCGGGGATACAACCTCAAAATAGACTCTAATACGACCCCATCTGACGTTCCCTGATCCGTTTTTCCCGGGACAATTTCAAGTTCAATCGGCAGCCTTAGAGATTTTTCTTTGAATTCAAAAACGACAACGGCATTTCTGATTTCCAGACGCCCAATCGAGATTGTTCGAGAAGCGTCTGTGGAAGAAGGGACTGTTTTTCTTGATGATTGAAGTTGTGCCAATATAGGTTTCAAATCGAATTCATGGATTCTGAATTTTCCATTTTTATATTCGCAAAACAGTTCTATTCCGCTTAAAACCGCTCTTTTAATCTTTTTTTCGTAAAGTCCTTTGGGTGAATAATCTATCTGCACTGACGCTATTGAAAGCGCAGGATTCTTATCATTACCGATTCGCACAGACCCTAAATCGGCTCCGAAAAAACCTATTCTGCGAACATCGCAGGCGTAGTCCCGGATCCCTGCTTTGTGAGCTATTTCAGGAATTAATTTGGATTCTACATATGGCGGGATATTAAAATATAGAAAGGTCAGCGTGCAAAAAACAACAAGAATAACAAGGATAATAGAAAAAGCGAAACCGATTAATTTGTGTTTCAAAGACATTTTTTTATTTTTAGGTTTTACAAGCGGGCTACACATTAAAGCGGAATGTTATAATATCACCATCCTGAACTTCGTAGGTTTTTCCCTCAAGTCTTACATTCCCCTTTTTTTTGGCTTCATGATAGGTGCCGGCGGTCATGAGGTCTTCATAGGAAACCACCTCTGCGCGTATAAACCCTTTTTGCATGTCTGTATGGATTACTCCTGCGGCGTCAACTGCTTTAGTCTCTTTTGTTACGGTCCAGGCCTTTACCTCATCATTAACCACGGTAAAAAAACAGATAAGACCAAGGAGTTCATATGATCGTTTGATGACCCTGTCCATGGCAGATGCCGTAATATTGAACTCAGATAAAAACTCCTCTGCATCTTCATCGGACATCTGCGCAAGTTCCTGTTCAAGTTTACCCCTTATAACCGTGCAATCCTCTCCGAACGTCAAATCTGCTGCTTCAGGAATTGCGTCATCCTCATCCTCGTTGTTTAACATAACCAGCATGGGTTTTGCCGATAAGAAAGCATAGCCTCTTAAATGATGTGCAGATGTAAGATCCGGGAACCTTCTTAAAGGCATCTCGTTTTCAAGATTTTTAAGGCATTGGTTTAAAAGAGAGATTTCTTCCGGAGAAGTTTTCTTGTCCCGTCTTCTGTCGAATTTGATATTTTCCAGCTTTTTTTCAACCACAACAAGATCGGCTAATATCAGTTCCTGGTCCATGGCTTGAAAATCATGGTATGGTTTCGGTTTTTCAAGACCGTATACACTGAAATTTCGTATAACATGAATCAAAGCGTCACAGTCTCTTACCTGATTCCAAATTTTTTGATCTCTTTTTTGTCGTATCATACCCGGAAGGAAATATTCCACCCGGGCATAAATGGTCCTTTTGGGTTTATACATTTTGCTTAACACGGCAACGCGTTTGTCCGGAACCTGTATAGTACCGATAAGGTTTTCTCCCTTATGGTCTTCAGGAAGACTGCTTTGTGTTAATGCTTCAAATATCGTCGATTTGCCCGATCCGGGAAGACCTATAATTCCGAGTTTCATCTTGTAGATCCCTCCTTGTTATGGAGTAGTCATAAGAAAGAAGCAAACAGAAAATATTTATTTAAAGTTGTAGTGCTTTTTTACCGGTGCCTTGATATCCCAGATACAGGACAATCCTTTTGGGAATGTAACAAAATCTCCTTTTCCGAATTCCACTTTCTCTCCATCTTCTGTCTTAACAACAACCCTTCCCTCAAGCAGATAACATTCCTCAGTACTGTCATAATGCCAGTCGAAGCGAGAAATTTCTTTTTCCCATATGGGCCAGGATAAAATATTGGTTGCTTCAAGATCCTTATCTGTTGGTTTCCTAATCTCGATTTTCATGTTCTACTCCTTTCAGTCAATCAACATGCCAAATGAAAGCATGCACCAACTCGCTTTTTTAAAAATAGATCATTATAAATTTTGATTGCTTTTTTGTTTGATTCGAAAATGAACCCAATGGTTTTTTGATGGAGCAATTTGACAAGAGTCTTTTCCGGCTTCATCAGCCCGATGACACCGGTGCCGGCGACAATGATTTCGGGATCGGATTTAATAAGTCTATCTATATCATCACTCGAAAGCCTGTGACCGCTTTGACGGCGCCAGTGATCCTCCACATGTCCGTCAGGATAGATAATAAGGTCTGAAGTAAAATTCTTTCCGTCAATAACAATAAGTCCAAAGGAACAGGTTTGAATCATGATAAGATTTCCTCCCTGTCTGGCGCACCGACTTGTTGGCAGTTCCTACATTTATTTTGCCCTGAAAAACCTGGTCTTTTGAGCCATGCCTGTCCCACATTGCGGGGGTCAGAGTTCTCCGGCTCTGCCTGAAGAATCGCTGCAAGAGTTTGAAGTGAACTAAAGTTTAAACTTCGCTTATTGTTATTCGCTCCATTTTATCGCCCTGTCGAATTGAATCCACGACATTCTGGCTGCCAACTATCTTCCCAAATACTGTGTGTTTCCCGTTCAAGTGCGGCTGAGGTGAATGAGTGATGAAGAACTGGCTCCCGTTTGTATTCGGTCCGGCGTTTGCCATCGAAATTACTCCTCTTTCGTGAGTCAGTGGATTCTCCTCTACCTCATCTTCAAAACTGTAGCCAGGACCACCTCCACCTGTGCCTGTAGGATCTCCCCCCTGGATCATGAAATTGCTGATCACTCGGTGAAATGATATGCCATCGTAAAATTCCTCTCTGGCCAAGAATACGAAGTTGTTGACAGTTTTGGGTGCATGTTTAGGATAGAGCTCTAATTCAATAACGCCCTTATTGGTCTCAATTTCCACCATATACGTTTTGTTTGTATCAATTTGCATCTCGGGTGGACTATCCCATTTGAGCTTATTCATAAATAATTCCTCCTCAGTATGGATTCTAAATGTTTTTGATTAGCGGCCTATCGCCGCCTAACAACCGCGCAGTTTGCGGCGTCGGTTGCATGGGCATGGTGTACGCCCATTGGATTATTATGTAAGGCACCATGGGCGTCTATACGGGCTTTTCTTGGCCTGGGATTTCAATAATTTAATCCCAATTAGTTGTCAACCAATATTCCAATGGATGTCCCCGATATCCTGATGAATGGAGGTGAATTCAAGCTGCAAGTGCACCCGGAGAAGACGAAAATTATCTATTGTAAGGACACAAAGCGCTCTGAAAGCTATCAGCATGAGAGTTTTGTTTTTGCACAATTTTTGCGCACAAATTAACCACCCCGCCGCAAGCGGACGGGGTATGATCGATTTTGCCCAGAAAAAGGGATTGATCCTAAGACCGCAAGGCGAAATACGTTCAGCGCATCTGTTGAAATGTTTCATAGGTGCGGTCAAAGCGAGTCAGGTTTTTCTTGGTGTAGCTCACAAAATCATGATCAAGGGTTGAGTAGATCTCTGAGTTAATGCTCCATAAGGTTTCGCGCAACAAAGAGACACACTTCATTGCCATTACCTTTCGACGCAACCTGTCTGTCACCTTCCTCTGAAAGTAGGTCTCCAGGAGCCAGTCTTCCTGTTCCAAAGAGAGCTCATTGTTTGAAGACAGATTGGCCAGATCGAAAAGTGCTGCGTCGTAACCCGCATAGTCCCAGTCAAGAAGCCACAAACGTTTGCCGTCGTCTATAAAATTGGCGGCCAGCAGGTCATTATGTCCGAATACCAATTTTATTTCACCTACGGTTTTTTCTAGCTCTTCGTTAATGTCAATAAAACGTTGGAGTGAATCCATCATCCTGCTGTTACCCTCCCTGGCAGTGATGATGTAGCTTCTGCAAACATGGAAAGGCCAAAAGACGAGTGCCGGACCTCGAAAGTACTTTGGTATTTCCGTATGGCAGGTTTGGATCAAGGGTATGATGCGTTCTAGGTTTTGCGGTTTACGCACATCCTGTTCCGTAAACGTTTGCCCTTCAATGAATCGCATGACGAAGACCCCGTCTGCGTGATAGACAATTTCGGGTGATATGCCTGCAGCATGAGCCGCGCGCGCTGCCGCAATCTCGTTAAATCGCATTACCCCGTGAATCGGGATGTCGTCGCCAATCCGGACGACAAAACGCTCGCCTTGGTCGTCAACGATGAAATTGGTGTTGGTAATGCCTCCACCCAGAGGTTCGGGCTCTACATGTGATGACCAAAAATCCAGATGTGCAGCTTTGTCACGGGCATTTTCGTTCATATTTTCTCCCTCATTTTTTTGTTATCAGCTTAATCTCAGCACTTTCTTTCGTTCCGTGCCTCATGCCGTAATCAGCTAAACCGCGACATATGGAAGCATCCATTGTTCGATAACAGCTAAAAACTGATAGCAGAGGAATCCGGCGTAGTCAAGTTGCTATCAACTGCTCTTTAGAAAATATTCTGCAAAATTTCGGGTGTTTTAGACGCAGGTCACCGGCACAATAGGTCCTAAATACCATACATATGTTGGAATCATGATTCCCTTGACACACGAGACAATTTCCACTATAAACCCATCCATAGAAAGCGACTTCTTATCAACAACTATTACCATTTCTATTTACCTCATTCCGACATAAAGGAGAGACGGGGCTTGTGTCAATACTTGAAGTGAAAGGAATGAGCAAGTACTTCGGCGGTCTTGCCGCGCTAAGTAATCTTAATCTCACCATCCAGGAAGGCGAAATAAGAGGAATAATTGGCCCCAATGGTGCGGGCAAGACCACCCTCTTCAATGTTGTCAGTGGGGTGTACCGACCCACCTCAGGACAGATATTCTATATGAAGGGCAAGCGTATAGACGGCCTTGCCCCAAGCAAGATAGCTGAAATGGGACTGGTCCGGACTTTCCAGCATACTTCAATCTATCATAACTTTACCGTCCTCAGAAATGTCAACGTAGCGCGTCACCTTCATGCCAAGGAAAATATCTTCGGCGTGTTTGCCGGCACGGTTAAGGAAATGGAAGAGGAAAATGTTAATAAGGCTTTGGAAATAGTGGAGTTCATGGGGCTGGGACACCTTAAAAATGAGCTGGCGGCAAACCTGCCACACGGTCACCAGAGAGTGCTCGGCGTTGCCATTGCACTAGCCTGTGAACCCAAGGTACTGCTACTGGATGAGCCCCTGACCGGCATGACCCACACAGAAAAAGCACATATGATAGATTTAATCAGAAAAGTGCACCAGCAGGGCATTACTATCCTGATGGTGGAGCATGATATGAGATCTGTTATGGAGCTGTGTAATTATATCAGCGTACTTGATTTCGGAAAACTGCTCGTCGAAGGAACCCCCGCTGAAATACAGAACGATGAAGCTGTAATTACTGCATATCTGGGGACTGAAGATATCACATCTCTAGGAGGTGAAAAAGTTGCTACTTGAGGTTAAAGATATCACGGTTCACTACTACAAGGTACCCGCCGTCAGAAACATTTCAATAAATGTTGAAGATGGTGATATCGTTGCACTTATTGGGTCGAACGGAGCCGGGAAAACGACCACACTACGCGCCATCAGCGGTTTGAAACAACCCACTACGGGAGAGATCCACTTCAAGGGACAGAGAATAGACAAGCTGCCTCCGCATAAAATAAATGCCCTGGGTATTGCCATGGTTCCCGAGGGAAGACGTGTCTTTCCTCAAATGACCGTGCTGGAAAACCTCTTGATGGGTGCTTTTCTGCGTAAAGATAAGGATGCTGTCCAAAAAGACATGGAGAATGTAGTCTTCAGGCATTTCCCACGTCTTAAAGAAAGAACAAGCCAGGCGGCCGGCACATTGAGCGGAGGTGAGCAGCAGATGCTGGCCATGGGACGCGCGCTCATGTCTGCACCCAAACTGCTCCTTCTGGATGAACCTTCGCTCGGACTGTCACCCATTATGTGTATGGAAATTGGAAAAATCATCAGTGACATCCATAGCGAGGGTAGGACAGTAGTACTGGTTGAGCAAAACGCCCGACTGGCTCTGGCGCTAGCCCAGCATGCCTATGTTATCGAGACCGGCGATATCGCTCTATCCGGCCCAGCTAAAGAGCTACGCAATAACGATAACGTGAAAAAAGCCTATCTGGGCGGCTAAGAGGCTGCCCACACAGATAGGATTTGGTTCCTCAACAATCAGCCTCTCGCGAGCAGCCTCATTATGTTTGCGCTGTCGGCATGTCATGTGGCCTTCGCCATC
>Ga0209271_10000478_pt1 | contig 13742 bp, 15 predicted proteins | sample tdAd002_FD_187123 | JGI IMG/M metagenome (GOLD analysis project Ga0209271, IMG submission 187123) | Marine sediment microbial communities from the Atlantic coast under amendment with organic carbon and nitrate - tdAd00.2 (SPAdes)... | ecosystem: Environmental > Aquatic > Marine > Coastal >... | reverse complement strand
GACGGCTACCAGCCGTTCACCTTCGGTAACCTCTGCAACCCGGTGACGGCTCGATGACGGATAGATGATGGCATCGCCGGCGGCCAGCTTGACCTGTTGATCACCGAATGAGGTTTGTATGACCAGTTCACCGCCCTTGTATCCATCCGGGTCATTCAGAAAGATCGTGACGGACACATCTGTACGGTATATCTCGCTGTCACCCATGATCGGGTCGTCAACGTGGTCCCCGTAGGACATGCCGGTCGTGTAATGGGCGTAATAGGGTGTTGCGACCTTCAAGGGCATGGCTGCACTTCGGTAGGTCGGGTGTTTGACCAGGCTGCCCATGACCAGGTTATTGAGTTCACTGAGTCGGGCGCTCTCAAGTGAGAGCTCTTCATTATGTTTGACGCGCTTTGCGGCCTTGCCGGCGGATGTGCGGCCATCCGCGAAACGGCCCTGTGAGATGAGTTTTTGTACGATTTGCAGCTGTTGTTGATCGAGAACGCCGTGAATTTGTGTCAGCATGATGTTTTACACCTGGTGATGGCAATGCGGTAGCATTGCAAACTATAGAGCATATATTTCTTACCATGAAGAGCAAGGTTGTTCCTATGATTTTAAATGTTGTAGTTGAAGACCAAACCTACCCAATTACCGTACCTGATGAGATTATTGCGGATGCCGGAGATTTTTTCATGGCCCTTGATAAAGACATGGACAAGGGTTGGCAGATGAGCCGGGACTGGGTTGATAATCCGAACCTGGAGCAGCGCTGCCAGATTATCGGCGACAAGATGCTGACGGCCATGCATAAAGACAATGAGAAATTGATGGTGCTGTTGTCGGCCTATGTGCTTGCCCGTGTGCCGGGTGTAACCGCCATTCGTATTGATACAAATGGCGAGATGCTGGAGACCGAACTTGATATTGGATAAGCCTGGTTGTCGCGTTAATCATGGCTGATTTGTTTTCCATAACAGCACCCCTGTTGATTCGTTACCCGGATAATACCCGGCATGTCATGGTGCACTGTTTTCCTCACCCGGATGGCCTGGTGTACTTCCGTGCCTTCTGGGATCAGCTGCCGGAAGGTGAAGATATCTGCATGGTAGGGGGTGACTTGCGCGGTGAAGGTCCATGGAAGGTGGGGGATACCGTGATCACTGTGCTTGGGTGTCACGGCACGCATCCTGAAGAGGCAGCAGAATATGCGGATTGGCAGATCCACCTGGAGCAGTTAGGAACGGGCTATCCTTCATTGGGTCAACTGGAAGGCAGGGCGCGGGAAATAAAGTATCCCTAGAGTGTTTTTGTCATCTTCACATGCGCAATGCTGTTGAACAAGGTGTGTCCCGAGCCTTGCGTACTGTAGCCCTGTTTGCGATAGAAGCCCAGGGCTGTTTCCCGCGCGTCCAGCGTGATGTTGGAGGCGCCTAGTTCAATAGCCCTGGTTTCCAGTGCTCGTAATAAATGTGTACCGATACCCTTGCGTTGCTCGGGGACATCGATAGCCATGAAGCGGATTTGTGCTTCTCGAATGCTGTTGAAATGCAGGCGGCCGACACCGATGAGCCTGTTGTTTTTATTCAGCACTATCAGGTGTGTGCTGCTCTCGTCATCGTCATCACGTTCGCTACCGCGCACCTGGTTCCAGGGTGCGCGCAGTATCTTCCAGCGTAATTCGTAGTATTGGGCCAGCTCTTCGGTTGTTGTCGGCTCAATTATTTTCATTCCAGGTATATGTAAATTGCCACTGCAGAATAAACAAAGCGTCCCTTCTCCCTTCGGGAGAAGGACAGGAAGAGGGGCTATAAACAGGTAATACTTTTATTTATTCCCTCTCCCCAACCCTCTCCCGGAGGGAGAGGGGGTTTGTGTGGGGCGCCCGCATGTTTAGTTGGAACAGATTCAGGCAAACACTACCCATGTTGTGGCAATGTATTTCACCCCCTTTTCCAGGACTGCGCCGCGATGCTCATGCGTCCAGAAGGGTGGAAACAATACCAGTTTCCCGGCCTCCGGCCTGATTTGAACATCCTGGTGTGAAAATTCTGTAGCGCCACCCGGGCCCTCGACATCGTTCAAATACCAGACCGCAACCAGCTGGCGCTGGCTGAATTCATGGCTACCGCCATCGATATGCCAGTGGTAAAACTGTCCCGGGTTGGTGCGCTGAATGGCATAACCTGAATCCTTGAAGGGGCCCCTGAAGAAAGGGTAGGTCTCACGCAGCTCGATCATGGCTTTTCCGAGTGACTGGAACAGTGCCTTGTCGATGTCCTTCCAGTGTTCCTTGCCGCTGACCACCAGGTCGGTGGACTGCTTGATGCTTTTTTCTTGCTGGGCCCGTTGCCCGATCCGGCCCTCGTATTGCTCACTGTCCCGTTCTTCAAATCGCCGGATCATTTCATTGCAAACGTCAATTGGCAGTGCCTTGCTTTTTTCGAAGATGAAAGTGTTCTCCTTCACTTCCCTGATGGTTTTTAGCGGTTGAAGGCTCATTAAAGGACTCTGGCCTCAATAGTCGAAATCAATGCTGGTTCGCAGTTGCCCCTGCTGTCTTTATAAACGGCAAGGCAGGTCTCTGCCAGGGATTGCCAGTGGGACACAGCCATGTCAGCGAGTTGCTCCAGTTCGCGGGTGTCACCGCGGGCAGACCAGTGCTCGTAGGCGGTAACAACCGCCGGGAACAGTTGCTTGCGCATGTTACTCATATTCGCCATGTAGAAGTGCAGTGAGGCGGCATCTGCCTCCTTGAGTAGCCCTGGTAGTGTTGACAGGGTATCGGCGAGGTTGTCACGTACCGCTCGCAGCATGATCTCTGCCTTGCTGTGCTGCATCGAGGCAAGCATCTCTTCCCATGCCACACCAAGTCGCTTGCCGGCCTGAACCTCACCAATTTCGTGCAGGATGGCGGATTGCAGTTCCTTGTCCGTCATCGCGTCCAGTGACTGTTCCGGTGCCTTGTCAAAGTCGTAACACCGCATGGCCTTTTGCATGGCATTGTCCGGCTGGTTCCAGCGCCATTCCTCGATCTTTTCCCAGCACATGCGGCGCAGCGATTCACGCCGTACAAAAATGGTGCCGTCGAGGCTCATGGCGGGCGGGGCGGCCAGGTCCCTGGCGTATTCCTTGCCTGAGACAAGCAGGGTGTAGCCATTATATTGCTTGTGCTGTTCGAGTTCACCGAAGAAAAACACCGGTTTCATGTTGCGGCCATAACCGCTGCTGTACACATAGCCAAGTGCGCTTAATCCCTTGTTGATGGCCGCGGCATCAAACGGGTCATGCAGGGCTCCCAGCAGGGGGATGTTTTCGAAAGGCCTGTCTTCCAGTTCATCCCAGTGGTCTTCGCGTCGTGCCAGCCATGCAGTCAGTTGTTCGCCCGGCAGTGCCGTGTGGTAGGGAATATTGTTTTCCCAGCGGAAGTATTCGCGCATTTTCAGCAGATAGACGCACAGCGTGTAGTTGGTTGCATGTTTAGCATCGGAGATATGGCAATTGGTGCGGATGGCAGCGAGTGTGGGCGCCAACCCGCTTGTGTCGAGCGCTGTGACCGGAGCAGTGGCATTGCTTGAAGCGGACACTATGTATACCTGGATAATTTCACGGCTTGTTCCATGCTAGCATGTGCACCTGCATGCGGCTATAAAGACCCCGTGAGATGGCTGGTTTACTGTCTTTGTGAACGAGGTGGTTGTGAGAGTTAAAAGCAAATGGAACAAAAAGGACAAGGTGCACACGATTGAGGAGATCGGTGGTGCGGCAGCCTTTATCCTCTGGCGTATTGCCCAGCAAGGCTTGCTGAATCTTGAGAACGAGGGATTTCAAACCGATACGCGCGAACAGCGTATTGATGTCATTACCGAATTCCTGGCATTTCTTGTGCATTTGACTGATCGCCTGAAGGCAGATTCCCTTGATGAAAATGAACGCCAGGTATTTATATCTTCACTGGCGCAGCATCTTGCCAGCCAGGTGCAGGAGAATCGAACCGATGCGCAGGGCAGTGGTGATTACCGAAAGCCTTTTATTGATTTATTGAACGTGCGGGCAGCCGACTATGCTGAATGCCCGCTGCCGGACGCTGAGCCGGGTTATGCGATGAAGCGATATTTTGGTGAATGTGTCCGGGCTGTGATGGGTGAGAAGGATAACCAGTGGGTTACCGACCAGGTCATGGAGATTGAGGTCCCGGAAGTACTGCCGCCCTTGAGGAAGGCAGTACGGGAGTTGTTTACATAGATAGCCGCGCGTCGCTCCCTTTAATACAAGGCCGCTTCGCAGCCTTGCCCGCGACGTACATTACATCCATGTAAATAAAAAAAGGGCGGGTAACCCCGCCCTTTTTCGAACGACTGGCTGAAAGATCAGGCTTTCCAGTTGCCGAAGTTATCCATGTTGTGTGCCTTGCCGTCTTCATAACCGGCTGTATAGGCATCGTTAACACGCTGCTCTTCACGTTCCGGGTTCAACAGGTAACCGCCTTCCCAGCCCTGAACGTATTCCGGGTTGACACCCATTTCTTCCATCTTGGTTACTGCGTCATAGTATTCCTTGTTCATCGATTGTTCCTCTGGATTGGCTAGCTCATTGTTTCAATTAGGTTTACTGCTTGGTGGCGCAAGTATACAGGAGGCCAAATTAGCCCCGTATATCCCGATGGAGAGAGTGAATAAATTCCTGTTGCAGGCCCTATCCATATGAAAATCAGGCATATTCTCTCTTTAGAGGTATTCGATACAAGGCCCTGAATGGCTAGCATGTTTGCCAGCAGATACAGATCCGTTCTGTGAACCGTCCAAGAGGCACCTTATGGCAGACGACATGAACAGCCCTGATTACGCCAGTGGCATGGCCGCATTTGAATCCAGGAATTTTTCGCTCGCGGTACAGCTGCTCTCGCCGCTGGCAGAAGCCGGTAGCGCAGATGCACAGCACCGGGTGGCGATCATGTGCCAGAACGGCCTGGGTATGGTGCGTAACGAGGCGCGTGCTTTCGACATGATGAAAGCTGCTGCAGAGCAGGGGCTGGCGATTGCCCAGCACGGTGTCGGCTTCATGTACATGGAGGGAGACTGTGTGGAGCAGAACAGTGCAGAGGCCGCGGACTGGTTTCGCAAGGCCGCAGACCAGGGGTTGGCCGGGTCATTGACGACACTTGCGCAGATGTATGAAGACGGTAACGGCGTGGAGCAGGATCCGGAAGAGGCCAAACGCCTGTATGCCGAGGCCGGCTTCGATCTCTGACAGGGCAGCACTGTCAGCTTGCCGGTGCTGGTTATTTTGATGGGACTAACCCCGGAAGACGCGCTGCGTATCAATGTCCTGCTGGCCGGTTCGCTGAAGGCCGTGCGCATCGATGAATCGAGCATGACCCTGTATGCTCTGTCCGACAAGGGTGAGGCGCGCGTCAGGCTGAATCCCAACTGTCGCGATGAGGCCTATTTGAGGGGGGTGCGTGAAACCCTTTCCAGTCACGTGCTGGGATCACCCGGTGGTTACCCGGTTTATCTGAAGCGCTGGACCCGTATGGGGCAGGCGCGTGATGAAACGCTTGAATCGCTGTTGTTACTCGGCGAACCGGAAGCCGTGGTCGCGGTCGTGAATGCCAGTGGTATTACCGATGAACTGGCAAGCAGGGCCTGGTGGGCCTCGCAAACGTCCGAGAATGCCCGCTGTATGCTGGCACAGGAACAGGTAGTCGCCGGCAAGATGGGCCCGGTACTGGCAGACTTCCTGGTGGAGTTCCTGCCTTTTGAAGAAGATGCGTGTGACCAGATCAAGTCGGTTCGCCTGGTATTGCAGGGCGAGCTGATCGATCACGATGTAAAGATGAAACTCTGGGAACGGGGGAAAAACAGGAATGCCTTTTATGTTGGTTTCCTGCAGGCCCTGCCTGACAGCCTGCCTGAGCAGGGCGATGCAAACCCGGCATGGAAGGAACTGCAAGGAAAGCTTGCTACACTGGTCGAGGCCGGGAACCCGTTTGCAAGGCAGTTGTGCCGCCTGTTAGGTCCATCCGGTCAAACATGGCTTGCCGGTGTCGGGAGCGTGCTGGAAAAGCCCTCGAACCAGGATGTTGTGGTTGAACTGTTGCACGCAATTGCGGATTATTCCTGCTTGCTGGAAACGGGCAGCGAGCGGCGCACGGATATTGATACGATATTCAGCGTTGCCGATGGACAGATTGATGGACGTTTGCAGGTAGCCGGTGATGCCGGGAACTGGCTGGAGAGCCTGGTGAGTACGGTGCCGGATACGTTACCGAAAATCCGGGCAATGCTGTTTTTGTCCATGCTGAATGAGCCGGTGGTAGACCCGGTGTTCTCGAGAACGGATGCGATTGGTACAGTCATGCGGAAAAAGATGAAGCCGGTGAGTGAGCCGATCCAGCAACAGATTGAAATTCTGACAACATAAACAACGGGAAGACACCTTTGGACTACTTGCCAATATTTGTAAAGATAGAAGACAGACCCTGCCTGGTGGTCGGCGGTGGCAAGGTGGCTGCAAGAAAAGTCAGGCTGCTGGTGAAGGCGAGCGCGAATATCACACTGGTGTCCCCTGAGCTGTGTGATGAAATCGAGGCAGCTGTTAAACAGGGCACCGTGAAACATGTAAAGCGCCGCTTTCAGGATGCAGACCTGGATGAGGCGGTGCTGGTCATCGCGGCGACGGATGATGAAGAGCTGAACCGCCTGGTCTCCGATTTGGCCATGCAGCAACGAATCCCCGTAAACGTGGTAGACAATCCATCTCTTTGCAGTTTCATCATGCCATCCATTATCGATCGCTCACCTGTGCAGGTGGCGGTGTCCACCGGTGGGGCTTCGCCTGTGCTGGCGCGTTTGTTGCGCGCCCGGCTTGAAGGTTTTATCCCGGCAGCCTACGGACGGCTCGCGAAACTGGTTGATGGTTTTCGTCAGCACGCAAAGGACCGAATCACTGATCCTGAGCAGCGGCGTTATTTTTGGGAAAGTATTCTGCAGGGGCGTGTTGCCGAGTTGTTATTTTCAGGCCAGGAAGAAAAGGCACATACAGCCCTGCAGGAGGCGATTGATGACATCGACTCAAGATATGCCGAGAGCGGTGAAGTCTACCTGGTGGGTGCCGGACCGGGCGATCCGGACCTGGTTACGTTCAGGGCGCTGCGGCTGATGCAGCAGGCCGACGTGGTCGTTTATGACCGCCTGGTGTCGAAGCCGATAATGGATATGGTGCGCCGTGATGCCGAGTTGATTTATGCGGGCAAACAACGCGACCAGCACACGCTAAGCCAGGAAAGTATTAATGAATTGCTGGTGCGTCTCGCAAAAGAAGGCAAGCGTGTTTTACGGCTCAAGGGTGGAGACCCGTTTATCTTCGGTCGCGGTGGCGAGGAGATTGAAACACTGGCTGCCGAGAAAATCCCGTTCCAGGTGGTCCCCGGTATTACTGCGGCCTCCGGTTGCGCCTCTTACGCAGGTATTCCCCTGACGCATCGTGATTATGCACAGTCCTGCACATTTGTTACCGGCCACCTCAAGGACGGCAGTGTTGACCTGGATTGGGAGCAGCTTGCAAAACCGGCGCAGACCATCGTTTTTTACATGGGCTTGCACACTATCCCGGTGCTGAGCAAAGAGCTGATCGCGCACGGGCTTTCAAAGGACACCCCCGTGGCGCTCGTGCAGCAGGGCACCACCCGTGATCAGCGTGTTTTTATAGAGACACTCGAAACCATGCCGGACCTGCCGGAACGGGAGCAGCTGAAAGCACCCACCATAATCATTGTCGGTGAAGTCGTTCAGCTGCAGGAAAAGCTCAGCTGGTTCGGCAAGGAATAATAATCCGGTTCAGAAGCTTTATCGCGGATGCGATCCGCTCCTGCGGGCACATTTCTTGTAGGACATTTCCCATTGTTCTCCAATTTGCACAGTGCTAGCCTGTCACTCGAGAAAAGGGTTCAGGAATGGAGGCTGTTTCGCATAACAAGGGGGATTGAAAAATGATTAATGTAATGTTGGTTGACGATCATGACCTGGTGCGTTCAGGTATAAAACGCATACTTACTGATGTTGGCGATATTGAAGTGGTTGCCGAGGCCGGTAGCGGTGAGCAGGCTGTCAGGCAGGCTCGCGAGATCAGGCCCGACGTCATCTTGATGGACCTGAGCATGCCGGGTATTGGCGGGATGGAAGCAACCCGTAAAATTACCCGCTCAATGCCGGATGCAAAGATTATTGCCGTGACCATTCATGAGGACGAGCCGTTTCCTGCACGCCTGCTTGAGGCAGGTGCCGTGGGATATCTCACCAAGGGCTGCGATGTCAGGGAGATTATCGACGCCATCAAGTCAGTTTACCTGGGTGAGCAATATTTAACCCCCGGTGTCGCGCAAAAGCTTGCGCTGTCATTCGTGAATCATCGTGACAAGGCACCGCTTGAAGAGCTGACGCAGCGTGAGACGCAGGTGATGTTGATGATTGTAAAAGGTGAGCCGAACAAGCGGATATCTGAAAAGCTCTGTTTGAGTCCAAAGACCACCAGCACCTATCGTTACCGCCTGTTTGAGAAGCTCGGTGTAATAAATGATGTTGAACTGACCCGGTTCGCCATTCGTCATGGTCTTATCAAGGAAAATATCATCCATTAGTTTCTCCGGTACCCGGGGTTCCCCGGGTACCGTCAAGACCTCTATTCCAGCTGTATCGCACCCGTTTATCTGAATAATTGAGACCTTCGTCAGGGTATTGCCTGCAAGGCTTGCTATGCTTTTATGCTCACAGCAAGTACTTAATGGGAGTGGAGCTGGCTATGGAAAGAAGCCGTGTACCAGAGATACTAGGCAACCTTCGGTGGTTTAATGTTGGCAGACCGGTAAGCCTGCGCAAACAGGAAGGACGGGTGCTGCTGCTTGATTTTGGCAGCTACTGTTCGATTCACAGTCAGCATGTGCTTGCAGACCTTCAGTATCTCGCAAATAAATACCGCGACAAGCTGGTGATTATTGGCATTCATTCGCCGAAATTCCCGGGCGAAATGAATGGCGCGCATGTGCAGAAGTCTATCAACAAGCACCACATTCATTATCCGGTCGTGCATGACCCCGCACGGATAATCAGCAAGGCCTATGGTATCCGGAGCTGTCCGGCGCAGGTGCTGGTTGATCGTGAAGGCTATATTCTCGGTTCCCTGTCAGGGGAGGGCCAATTGTCAAAGCTGGAACAGTTGATTGATTACCAGGTTGGCAAGGCAGGAAAGGCCGCTGTGGGCGAGGGTTCTTGTTTCTCTGTTTTGAAGTCGCCGGAACCTGCGAGTGCGTTGTCTTTTCCGGGGAAAATTGTTGCGTCGGATAACAAGGTTTATATTGCGGACAGTGCTAATAACCGTATCCTGGTTGCATCAAAAAACGGCAGTATATTGCGCCAGTACGGTGGTGCAACCGCTGGTTTCATTGACGGTGATGCCACATCTGCCGCTTTCAATAACCCGCAGGGCATGGCGCTGGTTGACAAGTATCTGTATGTTGCTGATACAGGCAATCATGCAATCCGGCGTATCCACTTGCGTAATAATGATGTTGTTACCGTTGCCGGTACAGGCAGGCGGGGCACTTCCGTGGTCCTTGACGGGGAAACCCCGTTACATGTTGATTTAAATTCTCCCTGTGATCTTGCATCCAGGAAAGACATGCTTTACATAGCCATGGCCGGTTTTCACCAGGTCTGGCGTTTTTCTCTGCTTAAAAACAGGCTCGATGTTTTTTCGGGCAGCGGGCAGGAACACATGGACAACGGCCCCCCGGGTGCGGCGGCCTTCGCACAGCCAAGTGCTTTGACGATTTTGGGTGACAAGCTGTATACCGCTGATGCAGGGGCCTCGGCTGTTCGCTGTGTGGACCTGGCAACCGGGTATACCAGTACCCTGGTGGGCGCGGGTTTATTTGAATATGGCGAAACCGATGGAACAGGGACAAGCGCCCGGCTGCAATATCCACTCGATATTGAGGCGGATGCTCGCCGCAACCTGCTCTGGGTAGCTGATACATACAATAATAAAATCAGGATGATATCGATAAATAATCAATCTGTTTCCAGCATGTCTGTGAACCGGGCACTGAATGAGCCCGGCGGGCTGGCGTTTCATGACAATACCCTTTACATTGCCAATACAAATTCGCACGAGATCCTGCGCCTTAACCCTGAAAACGGTCACGCTGAAGCCCTGAATGTCACAGAAGAGTTTGCTGAAATTTGATCCCGACTGCAGGGCCTGCACCCGGCTCTCCGGGTTTCTTGATCAGGTTTGCGAAAAATATCCGGATTACCATGCACGTCCTGTTGCCCCCTTTGGCGATGCTGATGCACGCCTGCTGATTGTCGGGCTGGCCCCCGGCATGCACGGCGCAAACGCCACGGGGCGCCCGTTCACCGGCGACCATGCGGGTATCCTGCTCTACCAAACCCTGTACGATTTTTCGTTCAGCAACCAGCCGGAGGCCGTGTCACTGGATGATGGCCTGGAACTTTTTGGCTGCCGCATCACCAATGCGGTGAAATGTCTGCCGCCACAGAACAAGCCGCTGCTCGATGAGGTAAAGACCTGTAACCGCTTTCTGCGCGCCGAGCTTGATGGTCTGCCTGAACCATCTGTCGTCATCGCCCTGGGAAAACTTGCACATGACGCGGTATTGCGTTCAATGGATTTGCGCCTGTCTGCCTTCCCGTTTTCGCATCTCGGCACACACCGGATTGCAAAAGACCGGCTGCTGATTGATTCCTACCATTGCAGCCGCTACAACACCCAGACGCGGCGTTTAACACCTGCCATGTTCAGCGATGTGTTTCGACTTGCCCGCACGGAACTGGCGAAACAGGGTAGTCCTGTATCTGTATGAGATAGTTGTCTATGACCGGGCACCCGCCATCTTTTGACGCGAAGGCGTTTCTGAAAACACTGACATCACGCCCCGGTATTTACCGCATGCTGGGTTGTGACAATACCGTCTTGTACGTTGGCAAGGCGGGCAACCTGAAGAAACGTGTCAGCAGTTATTTCAGAAAAACCGGCCTGAGTGCCAAGACCCGCGTACTGGTTGAGCAGGTTGAAGCCATCGAGGTCACGGTAACTCACACGGAAGGGGAAGCGCTGTTACTGGAAAGCAACCTGATCAAGCAGTTCCGACCTCGCTATAACGTGCTTTTACGGGATGACAAGAGTTACCCCTATATCTACCTGTCGGCAGACCAGGACTATCCCCGGCTAACCCTGCATCGTGGCGCACGGCGTAAAAAAGGGCGCTATTTTGGCCCCTATCCCAGCGCCGGTGCAGTGCGTGCCAGCCTGCACATGCTGCAAAAGCTGTTCAAGGTGCGCCAGTGTGAAGACAGCTTCTTTGCCAACCGCAGCCGGCCCTGCCTGCAATACCAGATCAAGCGCTGTGCAGCGCCCTGTGTCGATCTCATCAGCCCCGCTGAATACGCAGACGATGTGAGACGCACGGTACTGTTCCTGGAAGGCAAGAGCAGCCGGGTAGTTGATGACCTCGTGGCCTCCATGGAGGAAGCGTCCGGCCGGCAGGACTATGAGCAGGCCGCTGTTTGCCGTGACCAGATTGCAAATTTGCACCGGGTGCTGGAAAAACAATATATCAGCAAGGAAAAAGGCGACCTGGATATTGTTGCCTGCGTGGCACACAAGGGCAGTGCCTGTGTGCAGGTGTTTTTTATTCGTGGCGGGCGTAACCTTGGCAATGCGGTGTTCTTTCCAAAGGTCCCCTTGCACTCGGACAATGCCACCGTGCTGTCTGCCTTTATTCCGCAATATTACCTCGGCAAGGATGTGCCGGCTGAATTGTTGCTGAGTCACGTGCCGAACGATGCCGGTCTGATCGAGGCTGTGTTGAGCGACTATGCCGGACACAGGGTCGTGCTGCGCTCCAATGTGCGCAGTGACCGCGCACGCTGGGTAAAAATGGCACTGGAGAATGCCGAGCTGGCCCTGAATACCTTTTTGAATACACGCCAGGGTTATGCAGGGCGTTTGCGGGAGTTAATGACGGCAATTGGCCTGGATGAAATGCCGGAGCGGATTGAATGTTTTGATATCAGCCATACCGGTGGCGAGTCCACCGTTGCCTCCTGCGTTGTTTTTGGTATGGAAGGCCCGTTAAAATCCGACTACCGTCGCTTTAATATCAGGGATATTCAGCCGGGTGATGACTACGGTGCCATGGAGCAGGCGCTGACCCGGCGTTATACTCGGCTCAGGAAAGGCGAGGGCAGGCTGCCGGACCTGCTGTTGATTGACGGCGGCAAGGGGCAGGTAAATGCGGCCCGCAAGGCCCTGGAGGAGCTGCAAATCACGGATGTGCGGATTATCGGTGTTGCCAAGGGGCCGGGTAGAAAGCCGGGGCTTGAAACGCTGCATATCCCGGATCGCCCTGACGTGCAGGTACTGGCGGCTGATTCACCGGCACTGCACCTGATACAGCAGGTACGGGATGAGGCGCACCGTTTTGCGATCACCGGGCACCGGGCAAGGCGCGCCAAATCCAGGAATACCTCGCCACTGGAGCAGATACCGGGCGTGGGTCCGAAGCGGCGTCAGCAATTACTGCAACAGCTGGGTGGATTGAGAGAAGTTGCCAGGGCAGGGGTTGAAGACCTGTCGATGGTCAAGGGGATCAATCGAACGCTTGCGCAACAGATATATGATGCTTTTCATGGTGACTAGGTAATTAGTAAATGAGGTGGACGGTTCCAAATATACTGACCCTGCTGCGTATCATCCTGATACCGGTGCTGGTGCTGGTCTTTTACTTTTCAGGGCCGTGGTCTTATCAACTCAGTGCGGCTGTTTTCGGGGTGGCGGCGCTGACAGACTGGCTCGATGGTTATCTTGCCAGGCGTCTGAAGCAGATATCGGTGTTTGGGGCATTTCTTGACCCGGTGGCCGACAAGTTAATGGTGGCCGTGGCACTGGTGTTACTGGTACAGGATAATCCCAGCCTGTTATTCGTGATTCCTGCTGCGATCATCATCGGACGTGAAATTGCAATTTCGGCATTGCGTGAGTGGATGTCGGAACTCGGGGAACGCACCAAGGTGGCGGTTTCCATTATCGGAAAAATAAAAACAATTGCGCAGATGGTTGCCATCCTGTTATTGCTCTACAAGGTGCCGATTGGGCCATTGCCCACGCATGATACAGGGCTGGTTCTGCTCTATGTTGCCGCTATCCTGACCCTGTGGTCCATGATCGTTTACCTGCGAGCCGCCTGGCCCATCCTCAGTGGTCATTCAGGCGTGGATTCCGGCTAAATGCTTGACAGGAAAATTTCTGCCTATAAAATAATCGGTTACATTCTGCGGGAATAGCTCAGCTGGTAGAGCACAACCTTGCCAAGGTTGGGGTCGCGAGTTCGAATCTCGTTTCCCGCTCCAAATCACGTATTGTCAGGGCCCCGGTAACCACCGGGGTTTTTGCCATCAGGTTACCTGGCATCACACACTCATGGCTGAGTGGCAGAGTGGTTATGCAGCGGCCTGCAAAGCCGTGTACAGCGGTTCGATTCCGCTCTCAGCCTCCATTTTCCTATTTTGTGATCTTACCCTTACAATACCGCGAGTCATCCTTGCCCGGGTGGCGAAATTGGTAGACGCAAGGGACTTAAAATCCCTCGGTGGCAACACCGTGCCGGTTCGATTCCGGCCCCGGGCACCAAATTCCTGTAATTCTTATCCGCTCATGATGCGCGGCCAGCGGTCGTG
>Ga0209271_10000475_pt1 | contig 13762 bp, 16 predicted proteins | sample tdAd002_FD_187123 | JGI IMG/M metagenome (GOLD analysis project Ga0209271, IMG submission 187123) | Marine sediment microbial communities from the Atlantic coast under amendment with organic carbon and nitrate - tdAd00.2 (SPAdes)... | ecosystem: Environmental > Aquatic > Marine > Coastal >... | reverse complement strand
CGGGTCGGTGGAATTGAACGGCGCACTTTTCTTCACCGAATACGATGACCTGCAGATCTCGATTTTCGACGGCAGCCTCGGATTTAATGTCGGTAATGCGGCAAGTGCCGAGATTCAGGGACTCGAGCTGGACCTGCGTTGGGCGGCCACTGACAACCTCACGATATCAGGTGGCTTGGCGTTTATTGACTTCGAGTTCACGGATTTCGAGAACGGCCAGTGTTACTTCGGGGCGACACCAGACGTAGATTTTAATGGCGACGGAACCCCGGAACTCTGCAGCTACACGGGCAATTCGAACCAGATGGTGTCCGATGTCCAGGGCAATCTGTCGTTCAACCTTCGTGTTCCGATCGGCAACAGTCTGGAGTTCGGCGGATTATTCGACATCTTCTACACGTCTGAGTACGACGCATCCGCGACGTTCGATCCGAAGCTCGTCCAGGACGCCTACACGATGCTAAATTTGAGACTCAGTCTTGGCGCACAGTCAGGGCGTTGGGAAATCGCCACGCTTGCCAGGAATCTGACCGACGAAAGGGTTCTCAGCTTCGGTGGCGATACGCCGCTGGCCGGCAGCACCTTCGTGGCGCAGTCTAACTACTCGTTCTGGGGCCGCGGCCAGACCCTGAGCTTGCAGGGCATCGTGAGGTTCTGAGGCTAACGAAGACCACAAAGGTACGACGATGGGCCAGCTACTCCTCATAGCCCCCATCGCCGTACCGGTCCTGTTCTGGGCCGTCTATCACTATCACAAGGACCGCCACCTGCCGGAGCCGGTTGGGCACCTGATATTCACCTTCTTGCTGGGCATCGCCGCCGCCTGGATTTCGACCGTCCTGTACACCGGGCTCGGCTTCGTCGGCTTGCGATTCGACGCGGGCTATCTTGCTGACACAAACGCTTGGGGCCTGCTCGCCTACTCACTGTTCGCGATTGGGCCAATTGAGGAACTCGCCAAGCTGCTCCCATTCCTGATTGTTGTATTGAGATTCAAGGAATTTGATGAGCCTATGGACGGCATCATTTACGCGTCATTCATTGGTCTCGGCTACGCGGCGGTCGAGAACTGGCAGTATCTTGATTACCTGACGACCACCGAGGCGATGGCCCGGGGTTTTGCCAGCCCGGTGATTCACATGTTGTTTGCATCAATTTGGGGCCACTGGATCGCCAAGGCACATTTAGCTGGGCGTTCGATCATTCCGGCGACCGTCGCCAGCCTGGCTGTCGCAGCCGGCTTGCACGGGCTTTATGATTTTGTGGTGCTTCTGAATGCGCACTTTGCATTGCCGATCGCAGCACTGCTCATCCTGACCCTATGGCTTTGGCGCCTCAAGGTTCTGCGCGCCATGCACAAGGCAGCTTCTCAGGATCGTTGAAAGTTGTATGGGTCGCTTGCGCGCGGATCTTCGGCTGCCGGTTCATCGATTGCCAGTTCCAACATCGCATCAGGTTGATCCATGAGCTCGCTACAGCGTTTTTGAATCATCTCCAGATTTAGCGACACACTGGATTCTGACAGCGGCGTATCCATTACTTTTTTGTCCATTCCGTTGGGCCCTTTTTGTCTGTCACTATCGTGCAACAGCAATACTGTCGCAGTATAGAGACAGGGTGGGGCTGAAAGTGTGAACTGAGTCACACTAAAATTGCCATAAAAACGGTTTTTAAGGCACTTATGTCAAATACAGCTAGTCAGGGCCCTGACTGAGCACTGCCATCAGAATCGCAATGCCCTCAACAAAATTACCGAGGCGGATATTTTCATTCGGACTGTGCTGATTGTTGTCCATATTCACTGTTGGGACGATGGCGGCAGACACGCCAAGCGTCTCTACCAGGGGCGAAATCGGGATCGATCCTCCCATCGTTCGAATCAATATTGCTTCCTCTCCATAGAGGTAACGCATCCCTGCCCTCGCCATGAGTCCTGCTGGCGAATCAAAGTCCGAGCGAAACGCGTCGTAGCTGATCTCTGAGCTAACTGTCACCAGTTTTGGATAGCGCGCGCGCTCGGCGTCCGTAGGTTCCGCGTCAATAACATGGAATCCCAAGCTGCGGATGTGGTCGCTGACCAGGTCAATCAAACGTTGCCCATCAGACTCCTTGACCAGTCGGATATCGATTTCAGCTGTGGCACGCGGTGGGATGATCGTTCTCGACTCGTTACCTACCCAGGCGGCGCGAATACCACGCACATTGAGGGACGGGTACTGCAGAGCTTCCTGCAACGACGGTGCAACAGCATCCGGCCGCGCTACACCCGCGTTCGCGAGTATTTGTGCTTCGTCGTCAGGTACTGCTGCGAGCAGTCGCCGCTCCTCGTCGCTGATGGCAATACCGTCATAGAATCCGGCCAGCGTGACGCGGCCGTCGACGTCCTTAAGCGAAGCGAGAATCCGCGCCAGGCCGAATACCGGGTTTGGCATGAAATTGCCGTAGTGCCCGCTGTGCTGCGCCACCTTGGGACCGTAGGTCACCAGCGTCATTGTCGCGATACCGCGAGCGCCGAAAGTCACGGTTGGTTCGTTTGAAGCATGCGGGGGGCCGTCGAATATCAGCAGGAAATCGGCGGCAAGCATGTCGCTCTCGCGTGCCACAGCCGCTGCAAGGTGCGGCGACCCGAGCTCTTCCTCGGTATCGATGATCACCTTCAGGTTGTAATCCGGTACAAAGCCCAGCCCATCGAGCAGTGCGACTGCCGTCATGAACTGTGTCATCGGGCCCTTGGAATCCGACGCCGAGCGGGCAAATATGCGCCAATCCGGGTCAAATCGCTCGCTCAGTGAATCCCATGGAATTGGGTGCCATTGCCCCAGCTCATCCGGTGCTTTGAGAACCGGATCAAACGGATCCTCCTGTGCCCATGCTGCCGGGTCAACAGGCTGGCCGTCGGCCTGCAGATAAATGAGTATTGTCCGGTTGGCGCCAGGGACCAGTCGCTGAGCGAACAAGGCTGGACTGCTGTCGGTCGCTATTCGGTGCGTCTCGAAATCGCGCTCGGCAAAGGCCTTCTCCATCCAGACGATGAGCGTCTCGATATCCTCGACATGGCCGGCATCGTTCGGCAGCGCAAGAAACTCCCGATACAGGGCGACCGCCTCGTGCTTGCCTGCCTCGACAGCCTGCCGTATCACCTCGACCGGAGGTGGATCGGCCTGGGCCTTGCCTGGCAAGCTCGTGCCGACCGACGCGATGCTTGCAACAAGCAAAAGAAAAGGCCACCTCATAGAGGCGGCCTCTTCATATAACACCAGTTGCAGGTGAGATTTCTTACGGCTTGATTCTCTCAATCGTGCCAAGAACGATGCACGTAGCTGCAGCAGCGTTGAACAGGCTGCTAAGCCCACCAAGTGCCGCCGTCAGGTACTCACCAGCACCCGGAATCGCACCGAATGCGCCGTGGACTGCGATCAACGCCAAGGCGGCAATCAGGAGTCTCTGGCGGTCTTCTTCGGCCGTGAACCAGCCACCGGCGATACCAAGTACAGCGACGAGAGCGGCGCCGTACGGGATTGCCACGAAGGCACCAACAACAGCTACCAGAACGCCAACGAGTTTGACGATTTTATCTACACCCATCTCTTATCCCCTTATGCTTGTTTTTATAATGTTATTTCAAGCTATTTATTATTATTCTTGCAGTACCGCGAGCCGCGGACTGGGAAAGTCTAGCAGGTATTCATTTTTTTTGTTTCACGTTATAAAATAACGTGTTACAGACTCTTTATAGAAGTGACATTAATAGAAAACAGCCTGTTTTTGATCAAAAAACAAACTTTTTATTAGAAGCGTACGAGCGCCGAACCCCAGGTAAATCCGGCGCCAAATGCCTCAAAAAGCAACAGCTGGCCACGCTGAATTCGCCCGTCCCGAACAGCGGTATCCAGTGCAAGTGGGACTGAAGCACTCGACGTGTTCGCATGTTCGTCGACCGTCACCACGACCTTATCCATCGAGAGATCGAGTTTTTTCGCTGCCGCCGCGATGATCCGCAGATTCGCCTGATGCGGCACGAGCCAGTCCAGATCGTGTTTATCGACACCGTTTCCGTCCAGGGTTTCCTGCGCCATGGACCCCAGTGTGCCGACCGCCTTGCGGAATACCGCATTGCCCTGCATCTGGATAAAAGCATCGCCCGATCGAAGCTCGTCGTACCCGCTTGAAATGCCTTGTGGCACTTCCAGGAGGTCCTCAAACGCCCCATCGGCATGGATGTGAGTCGAAATAATGCCGGGCTTGTCGCTTGCCTGCAGTATTACGGCCCCTGCTCCGTCCCCAAACAGCACAGCGGTACCACGGTCCTCCCAGTTGACGATACGGGACAAAGTCTCGCTGCCAATGACCAGCGCAGTGGTTGCGCCACCGGTGACGACCATCCGATTCGCGATATCGAGGGCATAAACAAACCCTGAGCACACCGCTTGCACGTCAAACGCCGGAAATCCATGTAGTTCGAGCTTGCGCTGAACAATGCACGCTGTGCTCGGAAACACCTTGTCGGGGGTCGTTGTGCCGAGCACGATCAGGTCGATATCGCCCGCCTCGATGCCGGCCATTTCGATGGCCTTGTGCGCGGCGGCCACCGCCATATCCGAGCAGGCCTCCCCTTCTGCAGCAACGTGGCGCCTGCAGATACCGGTCCTGTCACGAATCCACTCGTCCGAGGTGTCGATCGACTTCTCAAGGTCTTTATTGGTGACGACTTTTTCAGGCAGATAGCTGCCTGTGCCGGCAATTCTCGAGTAGATCATGGAGTGGGTCTCTAGTCGCCCTGGCGCAGGAAGTCTGCGATTTCGCGCAATGTCGGGTAGTCGAAGATATCACTTATGTCGAGTTTGCCGGGATATCGTTCGTCCACGGCCAGCGCAATCTCGGTCAATGTCAGTGAGCTAATACCGACCTCAAACAGGTTGTCATCGGGGCCGATCATGCGTTCTTTCGAAAACTCGCGGCAAATCAACTCCAGTTCGGCAACCAGCGGATCATCGTCTACGCCTTCTGTAGAGATTTCCGGTGCCAGCTTGCCCAGCACCTCGTCATACTCGCCATCGAGGTAAGCACTGAGCATCGCAGCACGTTGAATTTTGCCACTGGTTGTCTTTGGAATCTTGCGTACAGGAATGACGTGATCAACTCCGAGCCCTGTCTGCTCGCCGATGCGGGCGACCACTTTGTTGGCCAGGATCTTGAACGTATCCAGGTCACGCTTGAACATCGCAAACACCAGCAGTTCTTCGGTCTGGCTCTTATGCGTTTTCGTTCCCGCCACCACAACCTTGCCCAGGTCCAGTCCTTCCACCTCGGCCGCGATCTCCTCGATGTCGTGCGGATAGTAATTCTGTCCGTTGACGATGATGATGTCCTTCGATCGCCCGGTGATGACCAGCTCGCCGTCGGCGACCACACCGCAATCGCCGGTGCGCAGCCAGCCATCGTCTGTAAACAAGCTCACGGTAGTAGCGACGTCGCCATAAATTTTCTCGGTGATGCTATCGCCATACAACTGGATATTTCCGACTCTGCCGTCGTCGAGAACCTGGTCTGTGTCGTCTGCGATGCGAATGTCCACGTCACGGATAGCTCGGCCTACTTTGACAAAGCTGACGGCGTCCTCATCGCCGAGCTCTGCAGGCTCAAACGGCTCGCCAATGCGCAAAGAGTGGCGGTGAACGATGATGCGTGAAAATAACTCGCCGATCTCAGGCATCGATACGCCAACCGTCGCCTCGGCCATGCCGTACACCGTAGTCATTGCGGTCTTCTTCAGGCCGTAGGGTGCCAGCGCGTCCATAAACTCCTCGCACAGCGAATACGATATCGGTTCGGCGCCGTTCAGGATCAGCTTGACGCAGCTCAGGTCAATATCTGGCAGTCCCTTGCGTTCGAATAGCTTCAAAAAATGCTTGTAGCCGAAATTTGGCGAGCCCAGCTGCGTTGCGCGCAACTCGCTGGCCTTTATCATCCAGAGGAGCGGCCTGCGAACGAAGACACTAGTGTCCATGATTGCATGAGTCATGCCCGCCTCCATCACGGTGAGGTGGTAACCGATCAACCCCATATCGTGGGACATAGGCATCCAGCTCAGGCTGATATCGTCTTCGCACCAGTTGGAGCCCTCAGCAATGGCGCGAATATTCGTGCACACATTGCGGTGCGTCAGGCAGACCCCTTTCGGGTCACTCGTCGATCCCGAGGAATACTGGATAAACGCGACATCGTCCGGCGATGCGGCGTGGACCTCGCCGTTGCTACCGGGAACAACGTCGCTCATCAATGCAGATCGCGACTCAAGAATCGCGGTGACATCATCCAGCGTGTTTTCTTTCGAGAAATCCAGCAGTCGCTCGAGCAAATCAGACTCTGTAAACAGCGTGCCCCGCTCCAGTTGGCGTAGAATGCGAAACAGCTTGTGGCGGTGCTCGTCGCTGATTCCCACGGCGACCGGCACAGGCACAATGCCGCCCAAAATCGCAGCCCAGAATGCAATGACAAAGCTCTCGTTGGATTTGCTGAAGATGACGAGCTCGTCACCCTTCTGCATGCCTCGCGCCTGGAGAGATCCCAAAAGTGCCAGCGCCCGATGCCAAAGCTCCGCAAAAGTGACGATACTCTCGTCATCTTCCCCGTCTATGAAACGGATATGGCGGTCTCGGCTCTTCAGGTCAGAGAGCAGGTCAATCAGTGTGTCGTAAAGTTTCATAGCGTGTTGGCTTGGAAAGCAAGCGCAATATTACATTGACCACCGCCGAACCGATACTGCAAACTCGCGGCAGCGACACCAGCCAAACGCTATGAGCAAGAAACAAGCAAAAGATTATCAATCAGTCGAATCACGCCGCAACCCGCGTTCGGATCGGCGTATGACGGCGCTACGCCGCTTCTACTACTTTATCGGCATGCCGGTACTTCGGGGCCTTACGCGCCTGGTGACGAGTACGTACCGTGTTCAGGTCATTTTTGGCCAGGAACATATCGAACCCTTCTTCGACGGCAAGACCGTGTGTGCGCCGGCCTACTGGCATCAGCACCACGTATTGTGCTCGGGCCTCGTCCGCGACTGGATAAAACGCGGCTTCAAGGCCTGCTTCCTGATCTCCGGTTCAGTGGATGGCGAAGTGCCGGAGCGCATAGCGCGTTCATATGGAGCTGAAGTCATTCGGGGATCTGCCAACCGGAGTGGCGCCCTCGCCTTGCGCGACCAGCATCAGATGATGAAGAAGGGGTATTCGATCGTCACGACGCCTGACGGCCCACAGGGCCCGCAGCACGAACTCAAGACCGGCGTAATGGTCATGGCACGAGTAGGCGGTGTACCGATTGTGCCTGTCTCCTGCGCGGCCGATCGTGCCTGGTATCTCGATCGCTGGGACCGCTTCATGATCCCAAAACCCTTTAGTCGCATCGTCATTGGTATTGGCGAACCCTATGAGATCCCGCGCGAATCACGGCTCGATGACATTGAGCCGCACCGGCTGAACGTTCAGCGACGAGTCATGTCTCTCATGAAAGAATGCGAGGACAGGCTTAAGGCCGACTGAGGGCTGGTTTTTGAACCGATATTTGAGAATGTTGCCGTTGCTGGCGCTGTACGCAGCGCCCCTGCAGGCGGAGTCCTTGTTGACGCCTCACAAAGCCACTTACGAGGTCAAGATCAGCATTCTCGGTGGTCAGCTGGACACCGAGCTGCGGCAAACAGCGACAGGATACTCTGCAACCCACATCATTGAACCAACGGGCATGTCGCGGATGTTCTCGCGAGGCAGCATCGTGGAGACCTCCCATTTCGATTCGGCATCCGATGGAGTTAGGCCGCGCGAGTATGCGTCCAACGACACCCTCTCACGGGATAAAGAGAAGGCCGAAATTCGATTTGACTGGGACATCGGGGAAGCGCGCGGTACGGTCAATGGCAGTGAGGTCGTTTCCGTCATCGATGGCCTCGCGCACGATCGGGTTTCGATTCAATACGAGGTTATGCACGACCTCATCAGCGGCAATGCCAGCGCGAAGTACACCATGTTCGAGATCGATCGCTTGCGACCGGTCAATGTTCAGATCATCGGCGAGAAGACCGTGAAGGTCCCTGCCGGAGAATTTCAGGTTATCGGGGTGCGACACCAGGCAGAGGGTTCAAAGCGCGTTACGACGCTTTGGTGCGCTGAGCAATTGGGCTACCTGCCCGTTGTAATCGAGCAGCATCGCAAGGGAAAACTGAAAGTCAGGGCGACGTTGGAGAAATACACGCCGACATCCGGGCAGTGATTGTCAGGTCAGCGTTATTGCCATCTGCAGCATCAGGAACATGGCGGCCGTGACCACCCCGCTCAGGAACAGGCACACCGCCCATCTGGCGAGATAGTTTGCGTGTGCAGCACCGATGAACACCGGAGCAGCAGGCAGTAGCATCACGAAGGCGAGCGGGTAGACAACAGCCGCTACGCGTGGAAAACGAAATGCCCAGCTGCGCAGCTCAGGCTGTGCACAAACAGCTTGCGCAATGTCTTCGATCTCGCCAAGCCTCCCCATCGCACCGGAGCGTGCCGACCTGTTGTCGAGACCTTCTGACAATGCCTGCTCGACGAGGTCCTCATAATGATCGTTGAGTTCATCAACAGTCCGACGCACATGTCGCGGGGCAACGCCGGAGCGCAGCAGCTCACTTTGTAAGCGCGAAAGATCAAGCTTATGCATGGCTTGGAACCTCCAGAGCGTTGGCTATACCTCCCTGGATACGACGCCAGTCATCCTGCAGCTTTCCCAGCCGTTGCCGCCCTTTTCCAGTCAGTGAGTAATACACCCGCGTGCGCCCGGAAACAGCTTTCCGCTTCGATTTAAGAGAACCATTACGTTCCAGTGAGTGCAACACGGGATAGATGACGCCCTCGCCCAACGAAATAGCCTCGCCCGTAGCCGCTCGAATCGAGCGTACGAGTTCATAGCCATACATTTCGCTCTGGTCGAGCAGGCGGAGCAGTAGGAGCTCTGGAACGCCGCTCATGAAGGGAGGATTGCTTTGCGCCATGTGTGTGCCCTTCTGTCATTTAGCTTTCTGACGATACCTCGAACTACAAGGTATGTCAACGGTTACTTTGTAGTTCTAGGTATGTACACTATACCTAGCAGTTCAAGGTATCCGACCGCCGCGGGAATCAGCAAGAGGACGCAAACATGTTTGCCAACTTCGCCACCGCAATTACATCCAGCACAGCCGTCACCCTGGCCCTGCTGTATGTCATGAACCTGCTTATCGGAATACAGCCCCAGGCACTCGTCGAACCCAGAGAACGGATGATAGTCAACTGGATTCACGTTCCTGACCCTGAGGAGCCGCCACAAACCATCGAGAAGAAATTCAAGCGAGAAACCTTTGAGCCTCCCGTAACGCCGAAAACAGAAAATACCGGCGACCCCGAAACAGGGCCCGGTTATTCCATGCCGTCTGTACCTCCGCCGCCTGTCGGAAAGTACACAGGTCCTGGGACGCTGATCCAGGACGGACCGCTGGTCGCATTGGTTCGCGTGTCACCAACCTACCCTGTACGAGCACAACAGAGTGGTCTCGAGGGATGGGTTCTTGTGCAGTTCGATGTTCTTGCCACTGGCACCGTGGCAAATATTCAAATCGTGGAGTCCAGCGCTGCTGTGTTCGAGAACTCTGCACGCAATGCAGCTGAAAGATTTCGTTTTAAACCGCGCGTCATTGATGGCGTCGCGTTGGAAACCAGAGGTATTCAGAACTTGTTCCGGTTTCACATGGAGGACTGAATCATTTTCCCGGGCGGCGGTCGTTGGAACGCCTTTCTTTCCCGCCGGGCCACCTGATTGGCCGTCGCCCGTCTTTACCGTCACGCAGTCAGATCCGATCGAATACCTGCCGTACATCCAGATTTGACTCGTCATCGTGAACGATTCGGATGGTGCGAATCATCACGTCCTTGCTATCAAGTCGGTAGGTCTCGATCAGCATTGCACCTTCCTTGTCGCGCGTTTCAATTACGTAGGCGCCATTCTCCCATCCAGACACACGATCGGCGACCACGGGTCCGACATTGACCATCCGTTGCTCCCCGAAACGGTACTCTTCGACGATAGCCCTGTCGAAACTCACGAACAGTCCGCGCTCTACCTGGGTGATCTTGAGTGCCACGCCTGTTTCGAGAAACACATGCACCTGCGTGTCATCATCTTTCTTGCGGGACAACTTTTTCCTGCTCGACTTCGGTATCAGGTCCTCATCGGCACCAGATGCTTCGAGTTCAATGGCGCTGATTGCCCGGTTTACCGCATCGCTGTCGTCGCGAAGTTGCCACCGCCCGGAGAGGTCTACTCCGGCCGGAACCGTGCCGCTCTTGGCCGGCAGTGGTTCCCTGCTTGCGCACGACGATAACAAAAGCGTCACGACGATAAGCGCAATAAGTCTCGGTAGGTTCACGTCTTCACCTTCTCCGGCAAGGGAATGAAATCGAGTTCTCCCGGTACATCATCAAATTGACCCTGTTTCCAGTCACGTTTCGCTTGCTCGAGGCGCTCTCGCGAACTGCTCACAAAGTTCCACCACACAATACGCTCTCCCTCGAGCGTGTCACCGCCGCAAATCATGAGGTGTGCGCCGCCCGATGAGCCGACGGACGCAGAGGCACCGTTTTTCAGCACGGCCAGCACTCCTTCCGCAATAGCCTGACCATCCAACTCGATATTACCGGAGACGACGTATACACCGAGCTCCTCAGCATCGGGCAATTTAATACCTGCCCCTGGTTCAAGCTTGATCTCCACATACAGGGTTTCGCTGGCTGCCTGCACAGGAGACGTTTTGCCGTACGCCGTACCGATAACGACCGTGATCGTCGCGCCCGCCTGCTCCAGAACAGGAATGCCATCTGCCGGGTAGTGTTCAAACCTCGGCTCAGTTTCCTCATGTTCAATGGGCAGTGCGACCCAGGTCTGAAGCCCGTGGAGCTTCTGCCCGCTTGCAAGTATCTCCGGGGACACTTTTTCGGAATGAACTATGCCCTTGCCAGCCGTCATCCAGTTGATCTCGCCCGGACGAATCGCCTGCACGTAACCAAGGCTGTCCCGATGCAATATCTCACCCTCGAACAGAAACGTGATAGTGGCGAGGCCGATATGCGGATGCGAGCGAACGTTCACACCGGTGCCGGGCGGAAACTCAGCGGGCCCCATGTGATCGAAAAAGACGAACGGTCCCACACGCTGCCGGCGCTTGTCTGGCAACGCACGGCGCACCGTGAATTCGCCCAGGTCTTTCTCCACGGGCTCAATCAGCAATTCAATAGCGCCGGTGTCTTCCATCACTACTCCTGTCAGCAAACGACCTTACCGAGACGTTTCGAAAATCGATCACTTCCCTCAACCTTGATTGTATCCAGACCAAGCCAGTCTTTCAGCGCATGCAGTTCAGTCGCCAGGGACTCGCAACAGTTGCCGACATCGACACTGCCCTCCTCGTGTGCGTTCAGGACGAGCAGTTGCTTAGCCTTCCTATCTGCTTTGAGGTCAACCCTGCCGACGATTCTATCGCCGACCCGAAAAGGCAATACATAGTAACCCCAACGTCGCTTGTCAGCGGGAACGTAGATTTCTATTCGATAGTGAAAATCAAACAGGCGCTCAGCGCGTGGCCGAAACCAAACGACCGGGTCGAACGGCGACAACAGTGAGACGCCCCGTATCAATTTTGGCAGGCGCGCATCACACGACAAGTAGGCCGGTTCGCTCCACCCTTCAACGCTTACTGGCGATAATTCGCCCTCCTCGACCAGGTTTTGTACGAGCGGCGCTACGACCCGCGACGACATACGATAATAGTCGGCAAGATCGTGCAAGGTTGCCACGCCGAGAGCTCGGGCTGCGAGTTTCAGTAATTCCGTTTGTGCGTCGCTGACCGACAGGCGCGTTTCGAGAAACTCGGCCGGCAAGATTCGCTCGGGAAGATCGAAGACACGTTGAAAGTTCGGTAAACGGTCCCTGACCGCCAGGTCGCCGCGTGCGAAATGGTACTCAAGCGCCCGTCTCGGCATTGAACGATGCCAGTCACCTGGTTTGCGTTTCGGGCCAGGCGCCGGCGGTAAATCACTCGCGGTCAACGCGCCGTCGTCCTGCACCTGTTTCAACACGGCATCGAGGTACGCCTTGCGGCCGCGCAACTGGCGCAATGGATTGTTCTTGTGAATCTCATACGACCGCCGCCGATACTCGAGCAACGACCAACTGCTGGCAGGGACGATTGACGCTTCATGCGCCCATTGCTCCGTGAACTCGGGCTTGTCGTAGATGAATCGTTCGAGGCGCTTCCGATCGTACGCACCGAGCCGCGACCAAAGCACAAGGAACTGAGCCGGCATCAGCACGTTCACATAGTCGAGTTGCAACAGTCCCAGTGAATCAATCACGCGCCGAAAATGACGCACATCGGGACGGCCGGCTGGCCGCTCCCGGTCGAATCCCTGTGCCGCAAGCGCAATGCGCCGCGCCTCGGGCAACGACAGACTCACACGTTGCACTATTCCTTGGGCCCTCTTATTCGTTAGTATCCGGACGTCATCGCATCATACGGACACAGCATTTTGAATCTACTCATTCGGCTCACCTGCCTTTCGTCCATTCTCTTCTCAACACTGGCCTGGGCCGAAAAAACAGATGTCGAGGGTCGCTGGCTCACGCAAGAAGGCGATGGCTGGATCATGATTCAGATCGTGGGCGATTCGCTGGAGGGATCTGTCGCCGGATCACCCGATCCCAAACAGCGCGAGGAGCGTGAATTTGACGATCGGAATCCCGACCCGAATCTTAGGACTCGTCGACTCGAGGGCCTGACGATCATGACGGGCTTTTCGTATGACGGCGACGGTCGCTGGAGCGGTGGAACCGTTTATGATCCAAATAGTGGCAAGACGTACAAATGCACCGTAAAGCAGCTCGATACCGATACGCTGAAGATTCGTGGATACATCGGTATCTCCCTTTTTGGACGCTCCGAAACATGGACAAGAGACGACGAATGACGAGACAGGACCCGTCTACGGATCCGTAACTACCGCGTCCGCTTCGATTTCAACCAGCATGCGAGGGTCGATCAGTCGGCTAACCTCTACCATGGTCGTCGCAGGCATGATGTCGCCGAACGCCTCTTTGTGCGCACGCCCGATGTCCTCCCACTGCTCAATGTCGGTGACGAACATGCGGGTTCGCACAACATCTTCAAGGTTTGCCCCTGCCGATTCGAGAACCTCCCGAATTACTTCGATACAGCGCGTCGCCTGGGCGTAAGGATCGCCCTCGCCGACCAGTTCGCCATCCGGCCCGACTGAGGCACAGCCGGTCACGGCGATAAACGGCCCGGTGCGCACGGCTCGCGAGTATCCAACAATCGCTTCCCAGGGTGCCGCGGAGCTGTACGATTCACGTTTCATAGTCATAAAACACCTTAATTTAGTTCTTTAACTACTTGTTTATTCAATACTTTTAATACGCCTAACCACGTTAGCGATAATCCGACGTAAGCGATGACAGCTGGCCAGAACGCCTCTTGCTGTACGGCCGCCCCAACAGGTACGACGAGCAGCAACCGGGCCAGTTCCACGTGAACCGCATGCTCTCTGCCCTCGTTGAGCATTCCAATGGTCAAGAGCAGCGCCCAGAGCATAAGGCACGGGATCAGTACCCCTACTGTGCCCGTAGTGCCAAACATCCGTCCTATGGCGAGCGTTAGTAGCAAGACGACAACGAACTGCGC
>Ga0209271_10000473_pt1 | contig 13811 bp, 9 predicted proteins | sample tdAd002_FD_187123 | JGI IMG/M metagenome (GOLD analysis project Ga0209271, IMG submission 187123) | Marine sediment microbial communities from the Atlantic coast under amendment with organic carbon and nitrate - tdAd00.2 (SPAdes)... | ecosystem: Environmental > Aquatic > Marine > Coastal >... | reverse complement strand
CGTCATTGTTTGCTGTTCCCGTTAATGTAACTTATCACAAGATCTCCAACTTCTTGTGTTGAGTATCCCATTTTACCTGCGGCGACATCTTTTAAATCATCACGCAAAACTCGAATAACACTCTCTTCTATCAAAGAAGCGGCCATGGGTTCCCCTATAGTTTCAAGCATGATCTGCGCCGCTGAAATGGCAGCAATGGGGTTTATGATATTTTTACCGGTATACTTAGGGGCGGATCCGCCGATAGGTTCGAACATTGAAATTCCTTCAGGATTAATATTTGCTCCCGCGGCAATACCCATCCCTCCCTGAATCATTGCGCCCAGATCAGTGATAATATCACCAAACATGTTATCGGTAACAATAACATCGAACCATTCCGGATTTTTAACCATCCACATACAGATAGCATCAACGTGTGCATAATCTGTTTCAATATCAGGGTATTCTTTTGCAACCTCATTGAACGTACGTTCCCACAATTCAAATGCAAAGGTCAGCACATTGGTTTTCCCACAAAGTGTCAGTTTTTTTCTTTGGTTTCTTTTCCTGCAATACTCAAAAGCATATCTGATACACCGCTCTACTCCTTTGCGGGTGTTTATCGAATCCTGAACGGCCACTTCATCTGCAGTGCCATGCTTTAAACAACCACCGGCACCGGCGTACAGTCCTTCGGTATTCTCCCGAACTACAACAAAGTCGATATCAGACGGCCCCTTGTCCTTTAACGGTGTTTCTACGCCCTCATAGAGTTTAACAGGCCTCAAATTGATATACTGGTCAAAATAAAACCTAAGCTTTAAAAGGATACCTTTTTCAAGAATGCCCGGCTTAACATCCGGATGCCCGATGGCCCCTAAATATATCGCATTTGATTCGGCGATTGATTCCAGAATATTTTCAGGCAAAATCTCTCCTGTCTCCTTATAATGTTCTCCGCCGATATCATAATAGGTAAAGTTAAGTTTGAAGCCGAATTTATCTGCCAAAGTTTGAAGGATCTTGATGCCTTCTGTAACAACTTCGGGCCCGGTACCATCACCTGGAATTACAGAAATATGATATTCTTTTGTCATATGAATAAATCCAATCAAGTAGTCTTAATGTTTTTGGTTGTCATTGTGAAAATAATTTTTAATAGATTCCGTTTAAATGGGACTAGATCCGTGCTCATTTACATCGCTGGTTTCCGATACTGTTTGGCTCGCTTTTTTATGGTGTTTAATACTAATTAAAGGGCCTGAAACAACATAAGTCAGTGCTAAAAAAAATAGAGCAACGGATGGCTGGGCGGCGATGAAGATCAATATCAAGATGATTGCCACCAAAACATTGAAATTCATTTTTTTAAAAAGCTCAGGTTTTTTGAAACTATTATATTTTATGGTGCTTACCATTAAAAAAGAAAGTATATACAGCATCACAAGAATGAGGATGGGATTAATTTTTCCTTCGATACCAAATTTATGAGAAAATAAAACGGCAGTTGCTGCCATACTAGCTCCGGCAGGAATTGGAAGCCCCACAAAGTGATTGCTGCTTATTACGTCCACCTGCGAATTAAAACGAGCCAATCGAAGGGCTCCACAAGCCATAAATAGAAATGCTGCCAGCCATCCGATTCTTCCTAATGGCTTTAGAGACCACAAATATATCATTAATCCCGGTGCAAGACCAAAAGATATAAGGTCGGCCAGGGAATCGTATTCAAGGCCGAATTTGCTGGTGGTATTCGTAGCTCTGGCGATTTTACCATCCATGATATCAAATAATACACTGATAATAATGGCTACCGCCGCAGCGACAAATTTTCCGTTTATTGCGGCGATAACAGCATAAAATCCGAAAAAAAGATTGAGCGATGTAAATATGTTGGGCAGGATGTAAATTCCTCGATGCGATTTTTCTTTATTATTTCTTTTTGTTCTTATCATATCAAATCTCCCAAAACAGAAGTCCCGGCTTTTACCTTGTCTCCCACCGCCACTTTCAAATTTGTCTCAGGAGGAAGATAAACATCAAGACGTGATCCAAAACATATTAAGCCAAAACGCTGTCCCCGGGTGACAATATCACCCTTCTGTAATTTACAGATGATGCGCCTTGCAATCAGTCCTGCAATCTGGACCGTACAAATATTCTTCTTTCCTTCTGTTTCTATGAAAATTGCATTGTGTTCATTATGATTTGATGCCTTATCCAAATTGGCGGAAAAAAATTTCCCGGGATAATAGAGAACCTTTTTTACCTGTCCTTCATGGGGAATACGATTGACATGAACATTAAAAATCGACATAAAGATGCTGACTTTTATGCACGAACCTTCATAAAATCGACGGTTATCCATCAAACCCGCCGAAATAACCTTTCCATCAGCCGGCGAAACAACGCATCCGGTATAATTGGGAATAACACGGTCCGGATCCCTGAAAAAATAACAGATGAAAAAGGTCGCAGCAAGACCCACTAGAGATAGCGTGACGAGCCCCAAAAGCGCAAATACAGCAGTTGCAAATACAGAAGCAAATATAAAAGGATACCCAGCACTCGCCAACGGAAAGGCAGAGTCGCTGGGTACGTCAGACCAAAAAAAGTTGCTCATCTCATATGCCCTGGTTGATCTTACCTAATACAACAAAAGACTAAACTATCTTTTTTATCAAATTTGATTCCCTATTGTCAATAATAACCGTAATGATTGTTCTTTTTGTCTCAAACTTGGGTGTTTCCTCATTAATTATATTTATGGCAAAACATCGAACACTTTAATAGATGTTATGATATCATTAAATTCAACTCTGCATCAGATTTCCGGATATAATACGGTAATATTTTTTCAATATCATCTGTATCGTTGTTTTCGAACTTTGCCATGCTAAGATAGGCCATGGTCGAAGCTCTAATCGTATTTTGAATCAACGGTGCGAAAGACGCAAATTTACCCATTTTTTCCAGTATCATTTCTTTATATAGCAAAGCGCCATTTCCCACAAACAGGCAAGATTCGTTAAGATCATCAACAGCCTGATCAGGAGGTGCCACGCCTTCTTTTGTTTGCTTTTGTAAATGACCGTTTAGGAATTTGTATCGGGAGAAATAAACCTCTCCTTTACGCGCATCTAAAATCGGACATAAAAGATCACGAGAATAAGACACCTGAAACGCAAGCGCTTTTAGGCTTGAAACACCGACAACTGGTTTTTCTGATGCCACGGCAAGCCCCTTGATGGTACTGATACCAATTCTCAGGCCTGTAAAGGATCCAGGACCTCTTGTTACTGCAAATCCATCCAGATCAGAAAAATTAAGGCCTGACATTCTCAGGGACGCCTTTATCATATCCATTAAATGTTTAGAATGTGTCTCCTCCCTGTCTAGTATGAACTCCGACAGCAAAGACGTTTTATCCACTATCGCGACACTGCAGCTGGTTGTCGCCGTATCAACAGCAAGTATCCTCATATTACTTATCAGCCATCACCCTTCATCAATTGCAAGGGAAAGAACTTTTTCCATGTTTTTTGCGGGAACAAAATTGATTTTTCGCTTTACATTCATCGGAATTTCAGCCAGATCTTTTTTGTTTTTTTCAGGAATAATGATGGTACGAATCCCGGCCCTCAATGCACCCAATGCTTTTTCTTTCAAACCACCTATAGGAAGCACTCTTCCCCTCAATGTAATTTCTCCGGTCATGGCAACATCTTTATTGACCGGTTTGTTTATCAAAATAGATATAAGTGCTGTCGCCATTGCGATCCCGGCAGACGGTCCATCTTTGGGGATTGCGCCGGCTGGAACATGAATATGAATATCCTTATTTTCAAAAATATTTTTTTTGATCCCTAAAGAAACAAGATTGGCACGGGCATAGCTCAGGGCCGCTCGAGCAGACTCCTGCATAACATCTCCGATTTGACCAGTGACGATGAGTTCCCCCTTTCCACCGATTAATGATGCCTCTACATAAAGCACCTCGCCACCGGCCTGTGTCCAGGCCAGACCGGTGGATAAACCCACCTGGCTATTTTCCTGATCCATTTCAGGAAAATATTTTGGAACCCCCAGGTAAATTTGCAGATTGTTTTTTGTGATTCGAAACGGACCTTTATCACCTTCGGCGATTTTCCGTGCCACCTTGCGACAAAGGTTGCCGATTTCGCGTTCAAGGTTCCTCAACCCAGCCTCGGAAGTGTATTCAGATATGATTTTAGATAATGAGCCCTTACTGATGGACAGGGTTTTCGACTTTAAACCATTTTCCTTTATCTGACGCGGTATGAGGTGTCTTTGGGCAATGGTCTTTTTTTCATCCTCCGCATATCCGGAAAGCGTAATCACCTCCATCCTGTCAAGGAGCGCTGATGGAATCGTATCTGTAAAGTTGGCAGTGAGGATAAACATAACCTTGGAAAGATCAAAGGGTATATTAAGGTAGTGGTCGCTAAACGACGAGTTCTGTTCAGGATCCAAAGCCTCTAAAAGCGCTGAGGAAGGATCACCTCTGAAGTCAGAACCAAGCTTGTCAATCTCATCCATCATGAAAACAGGATTGTTTACAACGCTCTGTTTAAGGCCTTGAAGGATTCGTCCCGGCAAAGCACCTATATAGGTACGACGGTGGCCTCTTATTTCAGCTTCATCCCGTATGCCACCGAGGGAAATGCGGACAAATTTCCGTTTCATTGCGCGTGCTATGGCCTGACCAAGGGATGTCTTTCCAACACCGGGAGGGCCCACGAAACATAAAATCGGACCCTTCATTTTAGGGTTAAGTTTGCGCACACTAAGGTATTCAAGAATACGGTCTTTCACATGTTTCAGACCAAAATGGTCTTTATCCAGAACCGTTTTTGCATTCTTGATATCAATGACATCTTTGGTGGTTTTACTCCATGGCATCTCAACCAGCCAATCCAGATATGTGCGAATAACAGAAGCTTCTGCAGAGTCATGATGCATTTGTTCCAGACGTTTCAACTGCTTTAAGGCTTCTTTGTCTGCACTTTTTGACATCTTGGCTCTTCTTATCTTCCTTCTATAATCCCCTATTTCCTTTAATTTTCCGTCATCTTCACCGAGTTCCTTATGGATGACCCGGACCTGTTCCCTTAAAAAATAGTCTCTTTGACTTTTCGAAATTTCATCTTTTACATTAGACTGGATTTTAGCCTGCATGGAGGACAATTCCACTTCTCGCGAAAGCAGCTCATTAACTTTTTTGAGACGCTCAACAGGATCGATCAGTTCGAGCAAAATCTGGGATTCATCAATTTTCAACTTCAGATTTGAAGCCACAAGATCTGCTAGTTTCCCCGGATCTTTCACACTCTCTAGAATAACGCCGACATCGTTGTTCATTTCACCACGCAGTGACAATATCTTTTCGGAGTGTTCGATAACATTACGCATCAATGCTTCCATTTCGATATTGATCTCTTCAACCAGCTGATCGGGAATCATGTCAATTTTTACACGATATATGGATCTCTTTGAGACGTATTTATCAATCCTGGCCTTTTCGATACCCTGCACAAGGGCTTTGACGCGTCCATCAGGGAGTTTTAGCATCCGCAGGATCTTGCTCACAGTTCCAACCGTAAATATTTGATCAGGGTTCGGGTTTTCGATATTTGGATCTTTTTGCGCGGCTAAAAACAAAAATCCGTCTTTTTCCATGGCCTCCTCAACAGCACGTACCGATTTTTCACGGCCGATAAAGAGGGGGAGGAGCATGTCGGTAAAAATCACAATATCCCGAACGGAAATCAAAGGAAGCGTATCGGGAATCACTGCATCTTTTTCATCTTCATCAATAATGCTGATAAGATCATCTTTGTCGGTTTCAGCCATTCTTTCTCCTATAACTCTAATATAACATCTTGGATTTTCTATAACTTAACGAAAATATAGTACATTTATTGAAGCTTGAACGCTTGTCTCGAATATGGAATAATGGAATAGTGGAATGCTGGAAGGTTGGTTTTTAAAAGGATATTATCCATTTTTAGTTTTATCGTCAACACAAATTCTACCATTAATCCAACATTACATTATCCCAGAACCCATTATTCCATTGTTCCAGCATTCCATCATTCCAATTGGGGCGAAGCCCCTAACCTTTATGAAACCATCAATATAATAAAGCACAATTTGGTTTTGGCAATGTCTATATGTATAAATTCATTACCTCTTTAAATCAACATTTTTGACAGCCTCTTTTCTCCGAATTTCATGGGCACCATCACCGCAGCAATGCTGAGGGAAAAAACCAGAATAAACGATCCGAGAACCCATACCCATTCAAAAACAGTCAATACTTTTCCCTGAATATCCGCCATAAAAAGGCGATAAACCGGCCCTGCTTCAATAATGATAATAGCTCCTACATATCCTGCACACACCATCATAAACAGGAGCCCTCCAAAACTGGTAACTGTTTGGGCTGGATTTTCCGATTTAAAATCAGGATACGCTGCGCCAAAACCGATCCCCATCGATACAACTCCAGGGACCAGTAAAAATATATCAACCGTTGAAAGTACCATCATAAAAGTCGTCACTTTAAGCAAGATATTGGTTGCAATGATCAAAATTTCGGTCAAAACGAGCAAAGGTAAAAAATAGATAAAGAATTTTATCCAGAGATAGTGTCTCAGATCTATTGGAACCGATTTTACCAGCCAGAATGCATCCCTTTCGCTGCTGACCGCAGGATATGCAAATCGGGCCGTGATGGTAATAAGAACAAAACCAGCAAGGCCGATGTTCAAAAAAGATAGGAGGTTTTGGAGGTAAATGGTCTTTATCGGAGCCTTTTCCAGAGGAAGGGCATTGAAGTTGTAGACATATATGACAACCAGCGCAGCAATTAGAAAGAGCTGGGACCACTGTGTTTGATCCCTGAAAAAAGTTCGTATCTCCTTTAACATAAAAGCCCTGCAAGGACGTGACAAAAATCCCAAAAAACGGTGGCCTGAAAATTTGTATTTAAAAAGCCGAACTTGGGCTGTTTGGGTCTTTGAAAGCCCTTTGAAGTAATACGCATTTGAAATAATAATCGCAGAAAATCCCATTACCCCTGCCCAACTCAAGGAGAGCATAGTGTGAAACAGTCCTTGCATTATATGTCCCGAAAGTGTCGCCTTTATGCTGTCAAAAGCCCATGTGCTCGGAAGATAGGGCGGTGCCGGAGCCTTTAAAGACTTGAGATAAAAGAGCACGTTTGAAAAAGCTTCGGGATCAACAAGGCGTTCGGGTCGTAAAAAACGAAAGGCAAAAAAAAGTATCAGAAAAAAGCAAAGGCCAATGAAAATAAAGATGTTTCTGATGCGGTTCGCCGGCACAAAATTAACAACAATCATAATTAGAATAACGCTTATGCCTGCTGAAATAATAGAAAGGATTAAAATGACCAGGACAATATTGCCATAGAAAAAAAAGCCTGCCCCATAAACAATTCCATATGAAATAAAGACAGGAAGTGTATAGACAATGACCATCCAAGAACTGTCTAAAGTACTTTCTATACACCTTGCAATGAAAATTTTATAACTTGGGACAGGCATGGAATTCAAAAGAGAAAGGTCTCTGCTGAGATACAGCTTGGAAAGTGATGTTAGAATGTTACTGAAAACAAGGAGTGAGAATAAAGTGAGAAGAACCATGGAAAGCAGTTTATAAGCAAGAACATCACCAAGTCCTTCAATCTCTTTGAAATAACCAATGACCCGTAATGAAACAACGAATATGCCTCCCCAAAAAAATATACCGATGGATCCGAACAATGCGAGCTTATATCCCCTGCCCGTATCGTTTTTTAAAAGACCCTTGTTTTTAAAGGATAAAAATCTTGGCTTTAATAAGGTGATGACATCTTTCATTCTTCAGTCAATTTGATGAATATCTCTTCAAGATCGGCATCTTTGTTCTGAATATCGCGCTTTAAATCTTCTGCAGTTCCCGTTGCGATAAGTGATCCTTTATGGATGATGCCGATGCGGTCACAGATATCTTCAGCCACTTTCAGGGTGTGGGTCGACATGAAAATGGTGACACCTTCCTTTGCAAGATGCTGAAAAAGCGACTTGACCATATTGATCACCAATGGATCAAGACCCACCATGGGCTCATCGATAATGATCACTTCAGGATCATGTAAAAGAGCTGCTGCCATTACGAGTCTTTGCTTCATACCGTGAGAATAGGACTCAATAAGGTCGTCTGCCCATTCAGAAAGGGAAAACAACCGTAACTTTTCTCGAGACCTATTTAAAAAGGTGTCTTCATCAACACCATACAGATCACCGATAAATTTTAGAAACTCAATGCCTGTAAGTTTTTCATAAAGATATGGCCTATCAGGAATATAACCGATTTTACTCTTGGCTTTTTTCGGGTGATCTTGCATATTTATACCGCAGATCATCACAGCACCCGAGGTTGGAGCAAGTACACCGCCCATCATATTTATCGTGGTTGTCTTTCCAGCACCGTTAGGACCGATGAATCCGAATATTTCACCTTTGCGGACCACAAGGTTCAGCCCGGTCACAGCCGGGAAATCGTTGTATCTTTTAGTTAACTCTCTGAGTTCTATCATTTTTTATTGAAAAGTTAGAATCTTTAATTTTACTTTACCGATAACATTCATAATGTCGAGCTGTTGCTGCATCCTCCCGCTTGAAAATCGGATGTGGGTAACATCTGCCGGCAGTTGACCAAACAATGAATCTGCGGTTATCCACCTCCCAATGTAAAGCAGATTCCATGCATGGTAATAAAACCTGCCGTTTAAGTAGACAAGCCCGGCCTCAATCCGAGCAGGTATACCCGCGGCTCTTGCAAGGGCGGCCAGAAGTACGGCATGTTCATTGCAATCGCCGACCCTGTTCATTAAAGTGGCAAGGGCATCAGGCAATGACAGCACCGGGCGTTTTTCAATATTTTTATGGACCCATGTCATCAGCTTGTTTGCTTTTTCTAATGGAGTGTCATCGTCGGTTACAATCTTTTGAACCAGATTCAAAATCTTGGGATGATCAGACTCAATAAAGGGTTCGGGCTTTACAAAACGATCAGGTATTGTATTCATATTATTTATAACATCAAGAAGCTTGGCCAGTTTCTCCTTCTGGATGATCAGAACATTATCTTTTAAAACCTGTCTTCCGCTTTCAAGATGGACATCTTTGGTGTTTATTCCGCTGATTTCGACTTCGATCCTTTCAAGTTTTAGTGGGTTGTCAATAATTACATTGGACTTGACGGAAGCAATCTCGGTCAAATCTTGAGAAGATTCAGCAAAAAGCCCCAAAAGTGCGTCTTTACGTGTTGTTTTTTCTAAACTGAATCCTAAAAGCCCCTTCTCTCTAATTACTTCACCATTTTCTCCTATCCAGGCCAACTGGGTTGCCCCTTGATACTGTATTGCCACTTTCACTGAATTCTTTTGAATGCCCATATTGAGAATTTTTTCTTTGCCAATAACTTTGATTGTAACAGGTTCACTGCTCATGCTTACCGGATTAAAAACATGTAAGGTAAACTCGTCTCCGGGTTTCATCCCGGAAGCATAAACAGCGTTAACTATCCCGGAAGAGGCATATAGTCTTTCCTTGATTTCGGTATGAACATCTTTAGTAGAACCGAAGTTATGCGTTTTAACGGAAAGTATGTTTCCGGAAACAGATCCTTGTGCTGAAAAATGGAATCGTCCTGAACTGATCTCAAAATCAAATGAAGAAAGGGTAAAATCTTTTTTGAGCTTTCCAGTGGTTTTGAGAATGAGATCTTGAATCAGGCCCATTGTGTTGAGGCGGATATAGAGGGTTTCTTTTAAGAGATAACCCTTTGTCGTTTTCGAGATGGTGGTGTGTGAGGACCCAATTTTACGGCCATTTTGCAAAATATTCATCCACGATTCTTTCTCAGGTACTCGTTCTATGGAAAATGAGGCCAATTCTTCGGGTACAGAATTGAATTTGTTAAATACGCCTAATCGAAAAGAAAAAAGAATCGCAAAAATGAGTCCAAAAAGACATAAAAGAATCCAAAAAGGTTTCATTGTTACCTGAATGATTTTTTATAACATTATTTCATTGCAATGATTCAGCAAGGGTGAAAAAATTTTCATTGAGATTTTTTCAAAATCCTTATCCAAAGGATCGTTTTTACCAAAGCAACGCTCAAAATACGGATCTTTCGACTCTCCCCGTGAAAAATCACTTCCACTCCATTTTCTTTGTGCAGCCTTTAAGGCTGACTGCTGTGTCCGATTCTTCAGCAATATCTTACAAACATATTCAAAGGACGATACAGGGAAAAAGTGCAACGGGTCTGACATTCCCTTCCAGTAAATATTGAGCAGGTATTTTAGGATATCTAAAGCACTTGAAACAGGTGTAAATTCCCAGGCGGCATCTTTGCATAGCAAAAAGCTCTGTACAGAGCGTTTATCTTCAAGTAAATCACAAACAATAAGATGATATATCCATGTATTTAATATGTATTTGGGTTTTGTATTTGCATATATGGTTTTGATCACACCGTTTTCATAAACATCCGTAACACGATCGAATATCCTAAAGCCTGCAATGTCAAGTTCAACATCAAGGTCTTCAAGGCGGTGGCCTTTAGTGTGGTCTTTAATTTTTCGAACAAAATCTTCGGCATCCAAACTCATTTCATTGTAAATATATTCTCCCACTTTCCCATGAGGGAGTTCTCCGGAGGCCTTTATAGGCGGATAAATATCTTTCAGACTTGATCCTGAGAGTCTTGTTGTCACAAGTTCCTGATCCAGCACATATTTTCCAAGATGATCTAAACGGAAATTTTCTCTTTCATCAAGGACATCTGCTCTCTCATGCAGATATATTCCCAGACGTTTTTCAAGTAGATATTTTGCAGGATTATTGAAAAAGATGCTTAACGCCTTAATGGAAAGGTCTTTCCATTCTTTGTCGGGTTCGGGCAGCTTTGTTGAAATCAAAGGAGGCGCTTCTTTACGGTCAAACATTTTTGAGCTTGCGATAAAATTCTCGTAAGAGTAGCTGAACAGCTTGCTGTTGTTTTTAAAATATTCCGGTGAAAATGCTTGAAGCCGATTAAAAATGACCACCTGCTCTTCTGAAAATCCAAATCCTTCTTTGATACAATCTATGAGTTCACTCACAAGGACAGAGGGTGGAATCCTGGCGTTATCCTGGATGCTCTGGCCTATATAACTGATATAGAATTTATTTCTTGCGGATAGAAGGGCTTCCAGAAAAAGATACTTGTCGTCATTTCTTCTGTTTCGATCGCCGACCCTAAAATGTTTTGCCATAAGATCGAATTCAAGTGTTTTTGTCTCGCGTGGGAAGGCATCGGTGTTCATCCCCACAAGACAGACGACTTTAAACGGGATACTTCTCATGGGGAGCATCGCGCAAAACGTCACACCGCCGGAAATAAATCCCCTGCGAAGCTGTTTATCCTCAAGAAGACTCCCTATAAAAGATTTTGCGACATCGATTTTTATGGATTTGTCAAAGCCGGACAATGCTTCTTTTTTAGACATATCATCCAAAATACTCCTGAGAATCTGGATCTCTGATTCTGAGTCTTGCTCCGGGGCAAAAAACTGTTCGACAATATCTGAAAAAACCTTACTCCAGCCACTTAATGTTCTGGCCTGATTTAGAGAATCCACACTGTTAATAAGCCGGTCTAAAAACCCTATAAATTTACCCAGGGTTTTTACCTCACCGCCCTCGATATGATCATACGGAAGAATTCCGGAGAACATTTTACACCCGAAACCCGGCATCGCATATCCTAAAAGTAGTCTCTCAATTCCGGCCTTCCAGGTGTTTTCCGAAAAAACCGGAAGACCAAGCTTGCGGCGGTGTTCTGCATCGATTCCCCACCGGATGTTGGTGTTTTTGATCCAGCGTTCCAAGATTTCGATCTCCGATTCGGATATGGCAAATTTTTCTTTAATTTCAGGCAGTTCAAGCAATGCCATGACACGGTTTACACTCATCCGGCTGTTTTTAAGATCGAGTATCGACATGAATCCTTCAATAATTCGACTTTCTTTCATGATGCTCTGGTCCGCAATTGTGAATGGAATCCATTTTTTTTCATCTATCTGTGCTCCGAACACGGCCTGAACAAATGGCGCATATAAATGGATATCGGGTGTCATGACAACGATGTCTTTGGGCAACAGATCCGGATCTTCTTCAAACATGGCAAGAAAATTATCGTGAAGAACCTCAATTTCCCGCATTGGACTGTGGCAGGAATGAATCTGAATAGAGGAATCAATCGTAGGGGATGGGTCGTGGGTGTTGGGTGAAGGTAAAGAAAACCGCCTGCTTTTTAAACTTAAAATATCCGACTGGATTTTCTCAAGTATTGTATGGCCTTGATTCTCTTTGAACAGTTCGAAAACCTGACTGTCGAGATCACCAATCAGTGAAATAAAATTTCTACCCAAAGTCCCCATGGAAGCCAGCAGCCGATGTCCTTCTTCAAGATAAAGATCTTCTGAGATGTCACTTGATCGAGTGTGTTTTTTCCTTATCTTTCTGGTCTCCCGCCCGGAAACAATATCTCCCCAGTACTCTTTGCATGGGTTCATTAGAAAAAGGTTCACCTGAGAATGGCGCGATATTTCAACAAAGGCCTTAAGATGAAAAAGTGGCAGAAAAGATATCCCGAATATGGAAACACGGCCGGGGAAATGCTCTATCTGGCGTGGTGATTTTCTAGTCTTTTCTAAAAAAGTCTTCCAGAACGCGGCGCGATGCAAGTGTTCCTTTCCGGACGAAAGCTTGCGCCATAGATATGCCTGCCAGTGATGGTCCCTTCCTTTTTCCCAATTGAATATCATCTCGGGCCTGAAAACAAGATACTGGTCAAACAGATCAGCGATTCTTTTCGAAATCTGAAACAGTTTCACCCCGGTGTTCTCATCTACAAGATAACGTTTTAAACTTTCAAAACCCGGCAAGTGGGTACATTCAGGAAGATCCTTCATGATCTTGAATGTCATTGTCAAAGGATCAAATGAGGATTCTTCGGGTAGATCCGGGATCGTTTTATTAAACATTTCCTGTAAAAATGTGTTGGGAAAGGGGAAAAAACAGTTTGCGCAGATGCCGTTATGTCTGGCAAGTTCCATGGCTACCCAACGCTCCATTCCTCTGCTCTGAACGACAATAATCTCTGGAGAAAACGGCGAAGAAAGCGGCGCTCTTACGATGAGTGCCAATTGTTCGGCAAGGGTTTCCATGCAGTTGCTCGTAAAGATATTAAGACCGTTCATTGGATGTATACCTCGGTTGAGATCATACTATAAGGATTTTTAAATATAAAGAGATTTTCCTTTGACCTAAACTGAGCGTTTCAAATAGTAACATGACTATAAAAGAGTAATAATTATAAATAAATATACATTGCTAAAATTGCTAATCGTTCTCATCTAATATGTGGATTTATTTAAAAAGAAAATTGTAACCATTTGAAACCCTTCGGGCTTGCCGAGTTTACCGAATCTGCATCGTTATTAGACATTTGCAGTAGCACACTACGGCTGCATGTCTCATGCCTTGCATCTCCGGCAAACTCGACAATCGCTCAATTTAGGTTTCGCTAACACATCGTTTATTTTTAATTTCGATCTGTTAAAGGCAAAATAAAACGACTTTGAACAAATTCCTTGACTTTAATGCTGTTTTTTAATTACTTGAATAGATCTGTTCAGGTGCTCGTATGAGTTTAATAGGGAACCCCGTGAAATTCGGGGACGGGCCCGC
>Ga0209271_10000472_pt1 | contig 13814 bp, 14 predicted proteins | sample tdAd002_FD_187123 | JGI IMG/M metagenome (GOLD analysis project Ga0209271, IMG submission 187123) | Marine sediment microbial communities from the Atlantic coast under amendment with organic carbon and nitrate - tdAd00.2 (SPAdes)... | ecosystem: Environmental > Aquatic > Marine > Coastal >... | reverse complement strand
GAAAGGATAATTCGCGATCCAGCGAATCGGATAACATCCGAGTCACTTCTTTGCAATTAAACATCCAGTGTTTCATCACTAATCCTCAGTGCTCATGCTGGTGAACCAATTGATTTCCAAGCAATGTCTTAAATATCCGCGGGCTCGATGAAGTACTACCCAACAATTAGTCGCTGAAATATCCAAAACCTTACAGATTTCTTCAGTGGTTTCGCCAATCATTTCACGGAGGATAAAAACGCTGGCCATTCGGCTGGAAAGCCCCGATAAACAATCGTTTAAAACTTTCATAAACTCGCGCTGCTCATAAAGTTTCATCGGATCAACATCCCATTTGGCCGGTTTTATCTTCCATTGTCCTTTTGGGTCAAAAAGTTTATCCAAGGCTTCCGTGCCGGACATAATATTATCGCCGGATGGTTCTTTGGCTTTTTTACGAAAGTGATCTACAATTTTGTGTTTGAGAATCCCGGTAAGCCATGTCTTTTCGGAGGAGCGGCTTGCAAAATTTTTGCGAGCACTTAGGGCTGCCAGAAAGGTCTCCTGAACCAGATCCTCGGCGGCTGAAGGGTCTCGAACTCCGGATAGTGCAAAGTGGTAAAGATAATCTCCGTAATGGTCAACCCATGTTTCCGGGTTAATGGTTGGGCTGTCTGTACTGGAATTTTTTGGGTTCATTTTTTAATGTTTAACCGCATAAAATCATAATAGCGATTTTACGTCCAGTATGGATTGATCAAGTCTTCAAATATGGTCAATGCCGCCTCGGCGCCGTGTCCAGCAGCGGTCACTATCTGCTTATATCCACCTGCCACATCTCCAGCTGAATATATTCCTGGGATATTGGTTCTGTATTGTTCGTGCTTGATGTAACCCTCTTCGGTAAGTGCAAGCCCGGTCTTCCGAGCCAGGCCTACTGCAGGATCATATCCTATGGCAATAAAGACTCCGTCGACGGCCAGAGTAGAAATCTCTTCAGTTTTACTGTTGTAGAGCAGAATTTCTTCAACATTATGCTTCCCCCTAATCTCCTTAACTTCTGTATTGAATAGAATCGGAATGTTGTTTTGAATGAGGTTTTCAACTAGAAATTTCTGAGCCTTTAAATCGTCTCTCCTATGAACCAGTGTTACGTCAACGCCGATATTATGCATATGGAGCGCTTCGGTAACAGCGCTGTTGCCGCCGCCGACGATTATGACCTTACGTCCTCTAAAAAGCGGACCGTCACAAGTGCTACAATAACTAACACCATGCCCTGCAAGGCGTAGTTCTCCAGGAACTCCAAGATTCCTATAGGTAGCTCCGGTTGCCATCAGCACTGCCCTGGTAATAAACTTGCGCCTGCTAGTTTGAACTGTTATGGTGTCTCCGGGATCCACTTCCACAACCTCTTCTCCAGGAAAAATCTGTACATATTCAAGGGCATGGGTGACCATAATGTCCACAAGAGTCTTTCCTCCTATCTGCTTCATCCCTAGATAATTTTCAACAATCGGAGTGGTGGCTACCTGGCCTCCAAGAACACCCTTTTCGACCACAACCGATTTAAGCCCGCTGCGCGCCGCATATATTCCGGCGCTCAGTCCGGCTGGCCCCCCGCCCACTATGACCAGGTCCGTCTCAACCTCCTGGGCATCGCTTTCAGGTATAAATACAGTCTGCTGCCCCATTTTTTCTAAGGAAAACATGAATAGTTCTTCCGGTTGGGCACCCTGGGCAATCAGAACATCATTCGCATATGTCTGTGGAACAGACTGGGCAGAGTATTGATTGGCCAGCTCGGGATTGGCCTGGATGTCTATTATTTCAAGAGAGATTAAATCGGGTTTTTCCACAGCCGCTTTCAATGCATTTAACGCCTGTTGAGGGCAATAAGGACATGTTGCACTGACAAACACCTTGATGTCCCTTGGCTGTTTGATTTTCTTTATTACCTGTAAAGACTGCTCATTGAGGTTGCTTTTCTGAGACCCAATAAGAATGAGAGCTTCCAGGAAAATACGGCCCTCTTCACCAATAGGAGCACCCAGCCATCGGATGTTATAGCGGTCCGGATCAAAAACCAGTGTAGGCGACTGTTGCACATTCAATTTTTTCGCTGACTCGTGATCAAGATTAAATTCGCGTAAAACGATTTTATCGGTCAGTTCACGAAAGAAGCTAAGGGCTTGCCTGGCAGAATCGCTGAAGACATCGTTCATACCGGGTTGAGCAAATAAAATAATAGGAATTTCATTGGTAATCCCGCTAAGTAATTCGGAGATTTCCCTTTGAGCCTGCTGTATCTGAGCTTCATCAAGCTGATTCATAAATTTTCCCCCTTATGTCCAGTTTGCTCCGCTGTTCTTCAAATTGAAATACCGGAATTCCAACAATCCGTGATTCCATGGGGCGACACAAATTTTTTACGACTTACATCCCCATTTTTAAGTAGACTGTAGAGATTCAGGATCATTCAGTTAGTCTTTAAAAACAAGCTTTCCTCCTAGGAAACCTGCTGCGCCGGCTGCAGTAAGCATGACAAAGTTAATAAAAAGAAAAAACCCTTTTTGGTATGACGGCTCAGTCGCCACATTGGGATTAATAATGAGCCACACAACCAGGATGATAGCTGTTATTGCAACAACCGCAGCAAAAATCATTTTCATGATAAATAAGTTTGTCAGTTCACCACCATATTTTTTTTGCCATTCATTATACCCGGAAAAGAGGACAAGGGGCATGGTTAAAACGACGAACGCCAGGTTATAAAATGCCGCCTGACTTAAACCGCTGCAATTGAATATTGCTGCCAAAACGATAAAAGTAACGGAAACCGGCAGCACGCCGTTGGGAATATGAACCGAGACGGGATGGACATGATGTTTCACCATTTGATCGAACAGCCGATCATATTTTGTAAGAGATACCGCTGCTTGTTCTTTAGATTCCAGATCGATGCCTTCTTGTTCTTGGTAATCGGCTTTTTGTTCACTCTCCTCTATTAAATCGATTTCAACGAACTTGCTACGATCGGCTCCGCATACAGGGCATTTTTCCGGTGGTTCATCTCCTTCATGGATGTAACCGCACACGGTACATTTCCACTTTTTCATTCCACTCTCCTTTTCAATTAGAGCTTGGCTCAAAAATAATCTTTTAAATCAGAGCTGGCTAGCTCATCAAATTATCTTTCTTCCATAGGTACGAACGTGCACAGATCCGGGCCACAGTATTCACCAATATAATGGGAGTCCGGGCGATAGAGCACAGGCTTTGGCGCTGCGCCTCCGAACTGCTCCTCAATGACATGGGCGACCCAGCCGGTTATCCTGGCAATGGCAAATATGGGGGTAAATAAATCAACCGGTATTCCCATGTAGTAATAAAGTGATGCACTGTAGAAATCTACGTTGACATAAATATCCCTGCCCTTTTTACGCTTAAAGGCTTCTTTACCTTTCTGTTCAAGGAGTTTCGACATTTCGTACCATTTGGTTTCGCCGGTGCGCTCACCCATAGTCTTGGATATGGGTGCCAGGATATGGGCTCGCGGGTCATCGGTCTGATAGACCGCATGCCCCAGCCCCATGATTATGCCGCCGGTATCGAGTAAATTGGTAACATACTCTTCAACCTTGTCCACAGAACCGATTTCAAGGAGCATCTCCATAACCCGCGTGTTGGCGCCACCATGTAATTCACCTGACAAAGAGCCAACACCTGCTGCGACGGCCGAATACATATGAGCCCTTGTCGATGCCACTTCTCTTGCCGCAAAGGTCGAGGCATTAAACGAGTGTTCTGCATGAAGCACCAGGCAGACATCAAAAAAACCGGCCAGCTCATCATCAGGAATTGTTCCGTTCATCATATAGAGAAAGTTGGCAGCGTGACTTAGACTGGGATTGGGTTCAACCGGCTTTTGATTATTCCGAATTCGACTCCATGCCGCAACAATTGTGGGAAACTTGGCTATCAGCTTTATGGCCATACGATTTGCGGCTTCCAGGGATAGTTCTTTTGCATCAGAATCATGGTGGGCCAGCATCGCTGCACCTGCTTGAAGAATATCCATGGGCAAGGCATCTTTCGGGCGGTTTTCAAGTGATAAGATAAACTCAGGCGGCAACTGCCTCTCTTCGGCAAGCTGTTTTTTGAAATGATCCAATTCCTTTTTGTTAGGTAGTTTCTCATAAAGAAGAAGGTACACGACTTCCTCATATGAAATTTTACCTGCAAGTTCTTTTATAAGATATCCCCTGTAAATGAGTTTGCCGGCAAGACCATCCACATCACTAATCCTGGTGGTTGCAACCTTGAAGCCTCTAAGGCCTGTATTTAAAATCGGTTTACATTCTTCCATTTAAAACCTCTCTTTTTTTAAGATGAATGTGAGATACACTTCATTTTAAATAATCATATCAAATTTCATGCCAGACCTTAAACATGAGGACCTAAAATCCGCGCAAGTGTCAGGATGAGCTGGCTACAATTAAAAGCTATTATTTCAACGAGTTAAGATATGGTCAGGATAAAGTTCCTTTTTCTCCTCGATTGAAAAAGGCAGACCACAGATTTAAAGATTGTCTCATACTGCATGTTGATACATATTTGTATCAAAAAAGATGAGACTAAAGCGTGTACTATTTGAGTGTATTAAGGAATATTAACTACTGGCTATCTGAATTTTTGAGCATTCGGGGCAAAGCCCGGTAAATTCGAGGTTGTGCCCTATGATTTCGAAAACAGTCGCTTTGTACAGCTCATTTTCGAGTTGATTCAACGGTGCGATCGGTGCGTCGTCCACCCGGTTGCAGCTTAAACAGCGGATGTGGTAGTGCTTTTGGGTGTCCCAGTCAAAACGTTTCAGGGCCCCGCTAAGTTCGAGCTTCTGGATTTCTCCCAATTCGGACAAAACTTCCAAATTTCTGTAAACCGTACCGAGGCTGATTCGCGGCAGGCGCAAACGAACCTGCTCGTATATTTCGTCCGCACTGGGATGGTTATCCATCTGCTGCAGCTCTTCCAGAATCACTTTTCGCTGCCGGGTCATCCGCATGTTTTTTTCTCTTAACAAGCTTTTATCCTCTCATCTATACCGGCACAACTTAATTCTTGAAAAGAAAAATGTCACCTATAACTTCAGTATATTAACCAGTAATAATAAAGATTAAATTTTCTGCGCACTCGATGCCTTGTATATCTGTCAAACTCAACGCTTGAAGATTTTAGGTTTTAGCTACTGATTAGCCCTTTGTTTTCTTTATATTTTCTATTCTGAGATAATTCCTATGTCAAGTGTGAATTGGTCGCTGCTTATGGGTCCGCAAGTTTTTCTGATAAAAAGTCTCCTTGGCATTGATTGCTAACATGCGTTAATAACATGGTAGATTGATGGCTTCGTGAAAAGTCCAACTTCTGCGTTGCGCTGCATTCCTCGTCACTTCGATATACTATAAGTACGTCTCATTCCTCGGAATTTGCGCGCCTTGAATTTGGAGCTTTTTACTTTGCCATCAAAATCTGACTTTTTGCGAGACCGTTAAGATTGAATTATTCAGATTTGTTTAAAGATGTGGAGCAGTTATATGTCTCATATTTGAACATTAAACATAAGTGTATCATTAAACAGGATATTAGTATAATAAAAAGAATAATCATGGACCAGTTGCGCAAAATTCACTATTGACAGCTTCGTAAAAAGTCCAACTTCTGCGTTGCGCTGCATCCTTCGTCATTGCAGCGTACTACAAGTACGCCTCATTCCTCAGGATTTGCGCGCCTTGAATTTGGAGCTTTTTACTTTGCCGTCGGATCTGACTTTTTACGAGATTGTCACTATTAATTTAATACATATTAGTGACGCAATTGTAGTTTTGACCTACCTATCGCCGGTAATGTTAAATGTTTTTCATAAAATGAGGCACGATTATTGCTGTTTATTTTAGACTGCAATAGTTTTGTCCGGCACTGCTTGCCCATAGATCCAATCAAGGTGACAGATGATTTCAGTTAACATCAAAAAAGGTTTCGGGTTGAACATATCCGGAAAGCCTTCCCCTAAAGTTGAAGTATTAGAAAAGCCGACCCGAGTGGCTCTCTTGCCGGAAAGGATTCCTTTTGTAAAGCCCCGCTTAAAGGTAAAAATCGGTGATCAAGTTAAAATCGGCACCCCTTTGATTGAGGACAAACGGGACCCGGATGTGTTTTTTTTATCACCCGGTGGCGGTCGAATTGCTCAAATTGATTTTGGTCCACGTCGGGTCATCCGGGAAATCTCCGTGGTTTTGGATCATAACGAAGCTTACGAAACGTTCCCCACTTTTAATGAAATCCAGATAGACAAGATAGCAAGGCCAGATCTGGTCAAAACTTTAAAGACCGGCGGTCTGTGGCCTTTATTGCGCGAACTTCCCTTTCGGGATATTGCAACTCCTGACTTTACGCCGCCGGCGATTATCGTCGATTTAGACGCAACCGAGCCTTTTCAACCGGCTGCAGCAGTATATTTGAAGGGGAATATCGATCTGTTTGAATTCGGCCTCAAGATATTGCAGAAATTGTCGCCGACTGTTTTGATCAGCACCTCGGCCGACAATGCATTTGTCCGGCAGCAGTTGAACGGTTACTTAACCCACATCTACAAAGGGGAATATCCGGCCAATGATCCGGGCGTGCTGCTCTATCACATTAAGAAGACGCCGGCCGAAAATCGCACCTGGTATCTCAACGGTCAAGATGTTTTACTGCTGGCCCGCTTGCTTAAAACCGGAAGGTATCCGGTTGCAAGGACGATTGCTCTGGGCGGCCACCTGATTAATAACCAAATCCATCTTTTGACCCGGACCGGGGTCCCCCTTGATCATATTGTTCGGGAGCGTGCTGACGTTTCAGATGCAGCCAGATACATTGTCGGTGGAATCTTTAGAGGGTATATTGGTAACCCAGATTCATACATGGGGTTTTATGAAACCTCTTTGACCCTGATTTCCGAAGGCGCTGAAAAAGAATTTTTGGGATTTGCCAGGCCGGGTTTTAATAAACCCAGCTGGTCTAGAGCATTTTTGTCTTCTTTTAATCCAGCCCTAATGCCGATGGACTGTAACCGCCACGGTGAAGAGCGGGCCTGCATAAACTGCGGATACTGTACTCAGGTCTGTCCGGTTGATATCCTGCCCCAGTTTACCTACAAGTCTATCCTGACCGACGAAATCGAGGAGGCGCTGGCTCACGGTTTACTCGACTGTGTGGAATGCGGGCTGTGCACCTATGTCTGTCCTTGTAAAATAGAACTGTATGATACGTTAAAAAATACAAAGAAAGCGTATTATCTGGAACAGATATGAGATTCATAAAAGATTTTTTTGATGCCACGCGCATACATTTTACCGAAGGCGGTCGCCTCCAAAGATTATATCCACTTTTTGAGGCCTTTGAAACGCTGTTCTTCATCCCGGGCCATGGCACCCAAAACGCTCCCCATGTACGTGACAGCCTGGACCTGAAGCGTCTGATGAGCACTGTTATTGTAGCCCTGATACCGCCGCTTTTATTCGGTATTTACAACACCGGCTACCAGTCAAATCTGGCCTCCGGGCTGTCCGTGGATTTTACCGCTGTTTTTCTCAAAGGGCTTTCGATTGCGCTTCCGGTAATCATTGTTTCTTACGGTGTCGGCTTTTTCTGGGAAATTGTGTTTGCATCGATCAGAAAGCATAATATCAGCGAAGGGTTTCTGGTCACCGGTCTTCTGTTTCCCCTCACCCTCCCGCCGACGATTCCTTTGTGGCAGGTTGCTGTCGGTATATCTTTTGGGGTTATATTCGGAAAGGAAATCTTTGGCGGAACCGGGAAAAATTTTTTAAATCCGGCTCTAACCGGGAGAGCTTTTTTATTTTTTTCCTATCCCGGCAATATGTCCGGTGAGAAGGTCTGGACATTTGTTAGTGGAGTTAAAACTTCAGCGGCTGACGCCTTCAGCGGAGCAACACCTTTAGCGGTTTCTGCCGTTGAAGGGGCCTTTGATATCGTGCAAACCTCTCTGACCAAAGCCGGGTTTACGTTCTTTAAACTCTTTGGCGGCAACTACCCGGGAAGCATTGGTGGGACCTCCACCCTGATGTGTTTGCTGGGAGCCATTATTTTAATTGTAACCGGTATCGCCAGTTACCGGATTATGCTCGGTGGGGTTATGGGCGTATTGGCAGCGGCCGCTCCCGGATACCTTGTGAGTCTTTTCTCCGGCAGTTCGTCGGTGCCCATGCTGGCCCTACATCCGTTTTATCATCTGGTTACGGGCGGATTCGCCTTCGGGATTGTCTATATGGCTACCGATCCGGTTTCAGCGCCGGGCATGAATACTTCAAAATGGATATACGGTTTTTTGATCGGCGTCTTGACGGTTTTTATACGGGTTTTCAATCCGGCATTCCCCGAGGGTATCATGCTGTCGATTCTTTTTATGAATCTGTTTACTCCTTTGTTGGATCACTATGAAATCAAGGCTCGATTGAGAAAAAGGGTGCCAAATGTCTAATCATATCAGGTCGATAATCTTTGCAGCGGTGCTTAGTATTGTATGCGGCAGTTTGCTGACACTTGCATCGACCGGACTTAAGGAATATCATCTCAAAAATATCGCCCTTGACAAGCAAAAGAACATTTTAAAATCCGTCGGTCTTATCCAAGAAGATAAAGAACTTTCAACAAATTCTATTGAGGAATTATACACCAACAGCATTAGACAAATGTGGGTCAACTTTGAAGGCAAGATCGTTCCCAAGCAGAAAAAGGACACAAAGGATCTGCCGGTTTATTTGCATGTCAAAAATGGTAATATTCAATCATATATAATACCTGTTGATTCCAGAGGGTTGTGGGGAAGAATTTCAGGATATTTGGCCCTTAAAAAGGATGGGGTAACGGTTTCGGGGTTTACGGTCTACAATCACTCGGAAACACCGGGCTTGGGGGGAGAGATCGAAAAGAGATGGTTTCAGAAAAATTTTGCCGGCAAAAAAATTCTGGATGATCGGGGCAATTTTGTTTCCGTCGCCATTGCAAAAGGGAGAGTGGCTGATAAGATACCGGAAAGCCGCCAAAAAAACTTTGTTGACGGTATCAGCGGTGCATCATTGACCGGCAAGTTTCTTTCTGAAGGCCTCAAACAGACCCTTATTGAATATGAAACTCTGTCAGAAAGATTCAGGAAAATGAAAAGAAAATGAAAATCACCCGGAATAAAGCTTTTAAAGTCTTTTTTACTCCTATTTGGGAAAGCAACCCTGTTTCCGGACAAATTCTGGGGATATGTTCGGCACTGGCTGTAACCGTGCAGTTAAAAACCGCTATTGTTATGAGCCTGGCACTCACTTTTGTTCTGGCTTTTTCTAATTTGTCGATTTCCCTGATGCGGAATCTTATACCCCGTAATATCCGGATTATCGTAGAGCTTACGGTTATAGCAACCCTGGTTATTTTTACGGATCAGGTCCTTAAGGCCTTTCTGTATGATATCAGCAAGCAGTTGTCTATTTTCGTAGGGCTTATTATTACGAACTGCATCATCATGGGCAGAGCTGAAACGTATGCCTTGGGAAATCCGCCGTTTCTTTCCCTGCTGGACGGTATTGGCAATGGATTGGGCTACAGCCAAATTCTAATAACAGTGGCAATTATGAGGGAACTTTTGGGTGCCGGGAAACTTTTCGGATTTCAAGTTATTCCTGATGCTTTTTATGCAATAGGATATAAAAATATGGGGTTCATGGTATTAGCTCCAGGCGCTTTCATCGCCATTGGCCTGATTGTTTGGCTGCAAAAAACCGTATCTAAAGAATAAAACAATGGAAAACCTTGTCAGCATTTTTATAAATTCCGTTTTTGTCGGTAACATCCTTCTGGCCTATTTTCTCGGCATGTGTTCTTTTCTTGCCATTTCCAGTAATATGGAACCTGCTGTAGGATTGGGGTTTGCAGTAACTTTTGTACTTGCCATTACAACGCCGATAAATTGGCTGGTCTATCATTATCTGCTGGCGCCCGGAGCTCTTGCCTGGGCCGGATTACCTTTGGCTGATCTTAGCTTTCTAAAATTCATTATCTTTATCGCTGTTATAGCGGCTATAGTTCAGGCTCTGGAAATGATTATCGACAGGTATTCACCGCCTCTATATATGGCGCTGGGTGTTTTTCTACCACTGATTGCAGTAAACTGTGCGATTTTGGGTGCATCCCTGTTCATGGTAGAGCGAGATTATAATTTCGTCGAATCGGTGGTCTTTGGAGCAAGCTCAGGTATTGGCTGGATGCTTGCCATTGTTACCATGGCAGGAATTAGACAAAAATTAAGATATGCCAATGTACCTGCAGGTCTGGAAGGTTTTGGCATCAGTATGATTATTGCCGGCCTCATGGCCATGGCGTTTATGCTTTTTTCCGGCATAACATTATGATTTACATTATCAGCATTACAGTATTTGCATCTGTTATCTTCATCCTTGTGGGACTGCTTATTTTAGTTGAAACCAAAGTGGTCAAAAAAGATGCCTGCATTATTGCTATCAATGATGACGAGGAAAAAAGCCTAAAGGTCCCCGGCGGCACCACACTGTTGTCTGTCCTTGCCGAAAATCAGATTTTTATTCCATCTGCTTGCGGCGGCGGCGGTTCATGCGGAACTTGCAAATGCATCGTCGAAGAAGGCGGAAGGGGTATTCTTCCCACCGAACTGGCCCACCTGACCCGAAGGGAGAAAAAAGAAAATGTACGTCTGGCCTGCCAGTTAAAAGTAAAGGAAGATTTGAAGATCCGAATTCCCGAGGAAACATTCAATGTAAAAAAATATAACGCCACCGTTGTTTCAAATGAAAATGTAGCCACCTTTATCAAAGAACTGATTCTCAAACTCGATCCCGATGAAGATCTTGTATTCAAAGCCGGTGCCTTCATTCAGATCGATATTCCCGAATATGAGCTTTCGTTTTCGGAATTCAGGGTCAGGGTGGCAGAAAAATACAGGCCGGACTGGGATGCATTCAACCTCTGGAGGCTGCACTCACAAACAGAGGAACCGATCTTTAGAGCCTATTCCATGGCCAATCCGCCTTCCGAAAAGAATCTTTTGCGTTTTACGGTCCGGATCGCCACACCCCCTCCGGGATTTGCGGAAGCACCGCCTGGGGTGGGGTCTTCATATATCTTTAATGTGAAGCCGGGTGACCGGGTCATCTTAAGCGGACCTTACGGAGATTTTTTCGTCAAAGAGACTGACAGGGAGATGTGCTCTGTCGGCGGCGGTGCAGGAATGGCTCCTTTGAGAGGTCACATTTTTCACCAGTTAAACACGCTGAAAACAAAGCGCAAAATGACATTCTGGTACGGCGCCCGTTCCAAACAGGAACTCTTTTTTGCAGAAGAATTCAGGGAATTGGAGAAGAATTTTGACAATTTTTCATTCCATGTGGCCCTCTCACAGCCCAAACCCGAAGACGATTGGGAAGGGATGACCGGTTATATCCACCAGTGCCTTTATGATAATTACCTCAGCAAACATGATGATCCAACGGAAATTGAATATTATCTTTGCGGTCCACCTATGATGATCGATGCCATCGAGGATATGCTGGACAGCTTAGGTGTAGACCCGGAGATGGTTGCCTACGACAAATTTTAACCCGCTTAATCTAACACGGAAATACTTACATGAACAACTTTGAAATGGAGAATTCTATGGAAGAGAACATTACCCTTGAGATATTAAAGCAGGCAATTTTGCTGGAAAGAAGAGGCAAGGCTTTTTATCAAAAAGTTGCAGAAAACACTGAAAATAGGGATTTACGGGATGTTTTTGAAATGATGGTGGCAGAAGAACAAAAACATATAAATACGCTGTCTGAACAGTTCAAATCTTATCGCCAAGAAAAAAAGTTCATTCCTGGCAGTCATAATTATACAGGCACCAGCAGTGTGGCATCAAAGGTTTTAACCCGGAAAATCAAGGAGAAAATCTCTGCCGCCGGTTTTGAAGCCGCCGCAATCTCTGCAGCGATATCAATGGAGGAACGCGCCGTCAAACTTTACTCCAAAAGTGCGGAAACTACATCCGATCCCGAAGCCAAGGCCCTATATGAATGGCTTGTGCGCTGGGAACGCGAGCATCTGAGCCTGCTTCTTGATATCGACAAAGCTTTAAGGGAAAAAATTTGGTTTGATAATAAATTCTGGCCCTTTTAACCCGAATCATGTCTTCAAAATAACAACAAACCTAATGAGATTCTATAAATAGGCATGCCCTTAAAATTGTATGTTACTATTTCATCTAAGAACCAGGAGTTTTCTCCTGGTTTACAGGGATCGTAGTAACCGGTACCGGAGAATTTTTTAAAACTTTTTCAGTGACACTTCCAAAGTGAAAAAGCCCCTTTTCCCCTTTGCTTGCCATCACCACCAGGTCAACCTTTTCTTTATCAATCAATTTTAAAATTTCTTGCGCCGGATCGCCGATGGCGATGTGTTTAATGTACATGGGGCAACCTTCCAAATACTTTTCGCAAATCTGATTTAGGCGTTTATTGGCCGATTTGTCTGCCCATTGCATCAGTTTGTTGATGTGGGCTATGTCAAAATCTCCGTACCATGATTCGTGATGGGCAATGTCTTCGATAACGTAAAGCACGTGAATTTCCGCCCCGTATTGCATGGTCAACGATGCAACATAAGGCAAAGCCTTTTGTGCGCTGCTTGAAAAATCCGTCGGCCACAGTATCTTTTTTACTTCCACTTCAGTTTGGTTTGCTTTCATGATAAACCTCCTTTGTCTTACATTACTTGAGAACGATTCAAGAAACAAACTCCTTCGCAACTATTCAGGGGGCAGTTGTTTCCCCGTAACGTTATTGGCGAAGTCGCTTCTATTTTAAATGATTTAGCAGTGGGGGAGACCTCAGCCAGTCTGAGCGCAGCGGAGGAGGCAGGAATGCCATCGCTGCCAAACCTTTGAAAACACCAGTGACGGAAACACCGAAGAAAAGGGAAAATAACTGCCCCTTGAACACATACACTGCTTCATATAATAACTACTATAAGGTAGTTGTAAAGTTTCTTGAAATTAAAAGCATGCTTAAACCGGGCCAATAAATGCAAAGCTTATGAAAAAGATTTGCCCTGTTGTGTTTCACTTTACGAAACTATCAAGATTGGGGAGTGATAAAAAAGATCATCAAGAAGTATCTATTTGACAAAGTCATAATCTGCTTTATGGTAAAATTATAATCAAAGTTTTTCAATGGATACTGAAAAAGGAGTGTCAACTCATGTATGATAAAAATGAATTGTGCAAAAAGATCATAGAATTATATCCGGATATCGGAGAATGCGGAATCGATATCAACGTCGATTATGATGAAGAACAAAAAGCATGGGTAGTGGACCTGAAAAAGGATCATCACGAACTAAGAACATTTCTCGAAGACGGGGACGCTGAATTGTGTATTGGAGGAAAGCAATGTGTCAGTCTCGGCATTGAAATAGCCCAGCTAAGAGACAACATAAAATTATTATAGTACAAAATATAGGATTATAGACAATGACTTTTAAGCATGTTGCCGGCAATCATAACCTACAGATCGAGTTTGTCCGACGTGCAAATATGAAAATGTGAAGATCGTGTATAATTTCGTTGCTGATTATTCATTACGTTATTTACAACGCTTTATAAGAAAAACACCCCGACTGCTGAAATAAGTGCGGTTAGTTAAAAAACGATCTTTTCGGGAGGGCGCCGTTCGGGGACATATTCATGGGGAATTTTATCACGATTCCATTCTTCT
>Ga0209271_10000471_pt1 | contig 13850 bp, 11 predicted proteins | sample tdAd002_FD_187123 | JGI IMG/M metagenome (GOLD analysis project Ga0209271, IMG submission 187123) | Marine sediment microbial communities from the Atlantic coast under amendment with organic carbon and nitrate - tdAd00.2 (SPAdes)... | ecosystem: Environmental > Aquatic > Marine > Coastal >... | reverse complement strand
CAGGACCGATGGTCAGGATCTTGACCTGCTCATCCCCGATGACTTGCTTGAGCCTGTCTTCCGATTGAAAAGCCCCGACACCCTGCAATTCCGTGATAGGCCGAATCTCAGCCTTTTCAGGGTCGACATACAGATATGACAGTGTATCGGCCTTGCCTGTGATCAACACGGCATCATAACCGGCATATTTCAGCTCCGCCCCAATATGACCGCCCACCGAGCCGTCGGAAATGGTACCGGTCTGAGGTGACTTGGATACGATGGCTAATTTGGACGAACTCGAGACAATGGTCCCAGCCATAATGGCAGTGCTCAGCACCAGCCGATTTTCCGGCGACAGCGGATCCGTAGTTGCGGAAAAATCTTCCATTAAAATCCGGGTTCCGAGTCCTTTTTGACCGGCATAAAGCTCCACCCATTCGTTTGGAATGGCACGGGTTTCAATATGTTGGCGGGTCAAATCCACATATAGCATTTTTCCCCAAAAACTGTTCATCTGGCAGCCTCCATTTTTTTCTTAAATAATGAAACCGCATCTTTAGGACACCACTCCACACACCTGGGCGAGCCGCCGCACAGGTCACAGATCACAGATTTGTTGTCCGGGTTCAGATAGATAATCTTCGTCGGGCATTTCTCAACACAGGTCCCGCATCCGACACATTTATCCCAATCAACCAGCATCCACTTTTCGTTGTTGGAAATAGCGCCTTCAGGACAAACCGCCTCACATTCCTTGCAGAATGTGCAGTGTTTAGACCCAATGTGAATTCCATCTTCCCGGTACACATGATCGATCTTTATCCGTGACTTGTCCGGATTAAACACCTGTTCATGGGTCGCCGAGCATGCCAATTGACATAGTTTGCAGCCCGTACAGCGTGATCGCCTGAATTGCAGCGGCATTTTTCGAGTTCCTTTCTCTCCCAGGGCGTTAGTAGAATATAACTGTTACGCGGTTGTGCCGCGTTGTTCGATTTAATAAAATGGACCAAGAACCCAGGTAAAAGGAGTCACCATTTTATCGCCTTCTTTAAACGCACATTTTGTGCCAAATCATCAATATTATCACAAGCATCTGAAATAATTAAGATAACCTATAAAATCGATGGCAATGTAGTTATCTCAAAAATGAGATATAATTGTTCCGATTTTCAGGAGAGTTAATCTAAAAGACGATACAGAAAGGATTTTCTTGGCAAATCTCAAAAATAAGATTTAAGTATCATTATTAAGATTTGGCTTGAAATATTGCCCGGGAGTCCTGCCCAGTGCTTTTTTAAACATACTTATAAACGCACTCGGGCTGTCGTAACCCAGATCAAGAGCAACATTGGTGACCGCTTCCTTACGGCCGAGACGCTTTAACGCCTCTAAAATCCTAAATTGTCGCCTCCATTGACGAAAACTCATCTTTGTTTCAGCCCGGAAAATCCGGGTCAATGTCCGACTGCAAGCCCCCACGCTACGTCCCCAATCTTCAAGGGAACGATTATCCGCCGGATTATCAACAAGAGTTCTGTAAATCTTATTTAACCGCGGATCCCGCGGTATACGCAAATCCAGTGGTGCAACGACGGGTAAACTGCGTATCTGATCTAATATGACGGACATGAGGCGGGCATCAGCCCCTTTTAAATCATAAAGCGCCGGAAGGTTAATGGCATGCAGGATAAGCGCTCGCAGCAATCGTGAAACAATTACGACACGGCATTCTTTCGACAAATCAGCGACGCAGTCTCCTTTTATATAGAGGGTCCGGATCGACAACCGACCGCAGGTAAGAATCTTATGCTCCATGCGCATTGGCACCCAGACAGCACGCTGGGGGGGGTACGACCCAAATACCTTTTTTAGTGGTGACTGTCATAACTCCGGCGGAGGCATATAACAGTTGGGCGCTTTGATGAATGTGGGCCGGTATCCGGTGGTTGTCCGGATAATTTAGCGCGACAGCGACAATAGGACGCGGTATGTCTTCAATGTACGAAACCTAATCCGAATATTCAATTTTTGTCCGTTTCGAGATACTTTTTGTCATCATAGCGCAAGCTTTATATCCTATTTTTAATAAAATACAACCAAATATTTAGCTGCCGAGAAGAAATCCATGATCAACGTTAAGCAAAATAAAATGTATCGCTACCTGGTGCTGCTCACCATCAGTTCGACCTTGGGGCTGGAGGCCTGGTTGACACTGTTTAATAATTTTGCGGTAGAGGTCGTCGGTCTGGAAGGCAACCACATTGGGATAATTCAATCCATACGGGAAATCCCCGGATTTCTGACATTCCTGGTCGTTTTTGTCCTTCTGCTTCTCAAAGAGCATCGCCTGGCGGCGTTGTCGATTGTAATATTAGGGATCGGTATGGCGGCTACCGGATTGCTTCCCTCTTACTTCGGGTTGGTTTTTACCACCCTGATCATGAGTTTCGGATTTCATTATTTTGACACAACCTGTGATTCACTGACCCTTCAATACTTTGACGCGAAGACGTCTCCATGGGTATTCGGGAAATTGAGCAGCCTGGCGTCCATCACGAATATCGGCGTCGGCATCCTTATTTACTGCACGGCATCGCGATTGAATTTCATTCAACTCTATCTTTTGATTGGATGTTTAATACTGGCGGCAGGTTTGTGGGGGCTTTTTCAGGATCCGACCAACAGCGACATTATTCCCCAGCACAGGAAAATGATTTTTCGAAAAAAATATTGGCTGTATTATTTCCTCACATTCATGGCAGGAGCCCGGCGCCAGATCTTCATGGCATTTGCTGTTTTTCTGATGGTCAAAAAATTCCAATTCTCAGTGCATGAAGTGACCACCCTTTTCGTGATTAACAACGTGATGAATTACTTCCTGTTCCCCCTCATCGGCAAGGGTATCATAAGGTTTGGCGAAAGAAAAATACTCTCAATAGAATATTTCAGCCTGATATTTATTTTTGTGGCATATGCAACCGCTCAAACCAAATGGTTGATTATGATTCTTTACGTCCTGGACCAAGTCTTTTACAATTTCCACATCGCCATCCAGACCTATTTTCAAAAAATTGGAGACCCCCAAGACATCGCATCCAGCATCTCCGTGAGTTTCACCATCAACCATATTGCGGCAGTGGTTCTGCCGGCAATCGGCGGTGTCCTGTGGATGATTGATTACAGGATTCCTTTTATCGGTGGTGCCGTGTTTAGCTTCGTCTCCTTGATGGCGGTGCAGAGAATCCAAACTCAAAGACAAATAGCATAGAGGCGGTTTCAAAGCCTAAAGCGTATTATTTAAGTTCCTCATCCGCTCTGCGCATGATTTCTTCGAGTTTGCCGATCACATCATCGGGCAATGAATTTTTCTGCGGAGTTGCCAGAATTTCTTCAACTTTTTCCCGGGCCTTGTTATATACATCCGGCCGGCCCAGTTCAACCCACTGTTCAAAGGTATTGCGGTCACACAATTGCGGCATAAAAAACTCACTGCTGCGGCAGGCCTCGATCGTATTGGGCTGGGCCAGAAAATGACCACCGGGTTGCACTTCTTTAATGTCTTCAAAGTAGTTCTTGGCTGCAGACATATCCACACCGTCTTTCAGGCGTTTGCACAGACAGGCGATTTCGTCATCCACCACAATTTGCTCCAGAGTCATCATATTGCTGGTTTCAAGCGCCCCGGGCCCCTGCACCAGGTCCACACCGAGCATAACCAACGGCAGGGTTGTAACCAGTTTTTCCATCACCGCCTGGGGACCATGATCTTTGGCGTCCGTCAGGCATCCGGCCTGGGTATCGGGCAGGTTGTAAAATTTTGCCATCTCGCCCCGGGCCCCGGATTGAAGGACCATTTCCGGTGAGCCCTCCAGAAAATTACCGACGGCAAAGTTCGTGCTGCCCGACGCATCACCAAAAATAACCGGTGTGCCGGGACGGGCCATCTGAAAGAGGGTTAGTGCAGATAAGGCTTCCGCATTGCCCATGGCAATATTGGAAAACAGACTCGCCGGACCGGTGGAACCGGCACACGGCATGGGGAAAATACATATGGGTGCGTCAACCTGTATCAGTTCCAGATAGGCATCGCACATCCCGCCTTCGTGTTGCAGCGGTGCCAGCGTGCAGTAAACCACAGAATACAGATGCCGCTCCTTGACCGCATCTTCAGATCCGAGAATTGCGGTCATCACCTCCATCATATACGGAACTTCTGTGGGATGAGTGAGCTCATCCTGAATATGGCGGGTAGAATAAATAAAAGATGAGATATCTTCCCGCAAATTGGCTGATTGATTGGGAAACTCACTAACGGAGGCCGGCCAGATAACAGAAGCCAGCTTCATTTCATCAAAAACCCGCAAAAAATCAATATGATCCTGATAATTACATCGTCTTCGCTCACCGGTTTTAAAATCCCGGGTAAAAATGCCGCCATTGTCCAAAACATAGCCACTATAAGATGAAGGAAGCTGAAAGTCATTTTCTTTTACCCGCGACCCCAGCACAAAGGATTTCGGTGCCGTCTTCAGTGCCTGCTGCACCATTTCCTCCGGAATTCTGGCGATCTGTGTGTCTGTATCTACTTTGGAGCCGTTGTCTTTTAAAATTTTGAGGGCCTTAGGGCTCAGAAATTTTGCGCCCACCTCTGCGAGAATTCTGATGCTTTCGGCATGAATTTTTTGCTTATCATCTTCAGTTAAAATCTGACATTGAATACCCATATGCATATCCTGTTTTATTATATCACCGATAGCTAAATTTCTGTGGTCACCTGCGTGTGAATCTTGATTTCCCAGGCCTTGATTCCGGAAAAGAAAGTTTCACGTTCTTCCCTATCCAATACTTCGCACGGAAACACGCCCACATGCTTGATCTGGTCCCGCAGCAACATGAGAGACAATATGGAGGCCGGGACCGACGTTATCCAGGACACATCGTTGGTTCCCGGAATCGTCGCACAGGCCTGCACGATGTTGGGGCTGTCCGTCCACATTTTATAATGCAAATAGTCATCCCCTTTGCTGCCCTTGACGTCTACCGCCAGCTGCAGCCGGCTCATGATTTTATTATTTTTGACCATGTCCACACATTTCTTCGGAGACAATGTGGGTGGCAGTTTTTTGAAAAGCACATCCCGGGGACTGACAGAGACGCCCTTTACTTCTATCGGTTCCGTATCCATTAACCCCAGACCTTCGATCATAAACCGCCATATTTCACTGCTAGGATCCCCGAGCTTAAAATCGCAGTATTTTACCGGTTTGCCGATGAACTTCGGAATCGTTATCGGTTCCTCGTGGGTATGGTAGTAGACCTTTCCCCGGTGATCGAGCGGTGGCGGAAAATAATACTCTTCTTCCCCGGAAAAAACCGGTGCACGCTTGTACTGTCCGTCTTCCCAGTAAACCCCTTCATCGGCACAATCTTCAAGATAGGTTGTCAGCGACCACAAACCCACTGGTTCATCACAGTCGACAATACCATAATCCTTGATACCGATGTAGTCGATCTCATCCAGCTGATCCACGGCTTCTCTGGCCATGATATTGACTAGACCGGAATCCCCGCCGGCCAGAATCAGGGCTTTCAATCCAGCTTCCTCAAAATCCTTTGCAAATTCAAGTTGCTCAACTAAAAATTCCTCCTGAACCGTCTCCTCGGTGCTGCTTTGCAGCATTTCATAGGAGGCCATATCCAGATAATGGGCCTTTGACTGCAGACAGGCCTTCAGAATCGGTCGATCAAAAACCGGCAGGGTGGCATTGACCACCAACTCATACGGGCCCTGTTCGATCAATGTCACCATTTCATCCACATTTGAAGCGTCTACTCGCTTCACCTTGATTTTATCCGACCCCACAAACTGGGCCACTTCGTTCGCCCGGCTTACATCAACATCCCCCAGCAGAATAGTACCCACATCCTCAGCCCGGGATAATACGCCGCTGATGACATTTCCCTGGGCGCCGGCCCCGATTATCATTACCTTTTTCATGAAGTCTACCTCGCATCCTTTCAAATTTCCTGAATAAAACGAATCAGATTGTTAAGCATTAAATCCTAATAACAATTAGCCTATAACTGATAACCAGCTAGTCCCAGCCTGTTCCCCACTCATATTTGTCTTTGACAATATCCACCAGCAAAGATGTTTCAGTGGACACAACCCCATCAATTTTGCTGATCTGTTTAAAAATTAAGTTGTGAAATTCTTTGAGTGATCGCACAATAAAGTCAGCATCAACGTCGGTCCCGCCAGTGGTCAGGGCAACATAGATCAGTGAATCAATTTTTTTTAGATTGTCCAGAACACGCTCGGTCTTTTTCAGATCGATATGTATTTTTAAATTACCGGCGATCTCAAACCCCAGATCAATGGGATTGGCAACGGCGACGATCCTGATGATGCCGCTGTTGATGAGCCGTTTCAATCGTCTTCTGGCTGTATACTCAGAAATACCCAGTTGCTGGGCAATCGCGTTATTTGGCATGCGCCCGTCAGTTTGCAGTAGCCCGATCAATTTGCAGTCAAGACGATCAAGCTTCTTGGTAGCAGAAACTTCCTCGCTATTGTTGGGATTCTTATTTTTTTCGATTTTTTTTACCATATTTTTTATATTTTACCATATTTTTTAAGTTAATTTTTTACATTTTCCGGGATTATTGTCAATAATTTTCTTGATTAAAAATCAAGACCAGGTTATCTCACAGAGGTAAGGCAATCTGTCTTTGCTCGTGAAATGGTGAACGGGGTGTTTACGATAACTTCGGAGGTTGTAAGAAATGAAAGAAGCATCATCAGTACCTGAAACCAAAACAATCCCCGTCAGTTGCAACAAAGACTGCGCTGCAGGGTGCCCGCTGCTGGCACATGTTGAGGACGGTAAAATCGTCAAAATTACCAACAATCCGAATGGTACGCCCTATATGCAAGGGTGCAGCAAGGGATTTCAGGCGATGCAAGCGGCTTATGCTCCGGACCGGCTCTTGAACCCTTTGATCAGAATCGGCGCGCGAGGCTCCGGTGATTTTAAAGCGGTATCCTGGGATGAAGCACTTGAATATGCTGCTTCAGGACTGCGCAAAATAAAGGCAAAATTCGGCAGTGAGTCGATATTATTCCTCGGCGGCAGTGGATCCTGCCGCGGGGCTTTGCATAACACCGGCAGCCTGCCCCAGAGGTTTCTCAATATGTTCGGCGGCTTTACGCAAACATATAGTAATTACAGCTCTGCGGCTTCTGATTTTGTTACGCCTTATGTATTTGGCACTCTGGAGGTAGGTATCGATGCAGCCACGCTTAAGCATTCAAAACTGATCATATTATGGGGCGCCAATATTATGGATACCCGCTTCGGGTGCGAATACCCCACGCGCATCAAAGAAGCCGGGAAAAATGGTGTTCCCATCATCGTGATTGATCCCAGAAAATCCAGAACAGCAAATCTTCCCAATGCACAATGGTTTCCAATTCGTCCGGGCACAGATACGGCCATGATGGCTTCCGTGCTGTATGAACTGCTGAAAAATAATCAGATTGATTACCCCTATTTGGGAAAATACTGCCTCGGGTTTGATCAGGTAGCAAAATATATTCTCGGTACAGATGACAATCAGCCTAAAACCCCGCAGTGGGCAGAACACATATGCGGTACGCCGGCCGGCTCAATCCAAAAGCTGGCTGATCTGTATGGCCGCACAAGGCCGACCGCGCTGATACCGGGCTTATCCATTCAGCGCAACATTGGCGGTGAAGAGGCGATGCGCATGGCCATGTTATTGCAGGCCGCAACCGGCAATATCGGAAAAATGGGCGGCGCCTCCGGCGGATGCATCTGGGACGGTCTACCTGTTCCCGAATGTGGCGAGATGGATACGGCCGACCGGCCGCAAAATCCGTTAATTCCGGAATACTGCTGGCCTAATGTGATTCTTGAAGGCAAAAAAGGCGGGTATCCTGTAGATATAAAAGCCATCTATAATGTGGGGGGAAATTATCTTTCACAGGGCAGTGATATCAAGAAAAATATGCGTGCGTTTAAAAAAGTGGAATTCTCTGTCTGCCATGAACACTTTATGACGCCCACGGCCGCCTATTGTGATGTCATATTGCCGGCAACCACTTTTCTGGAAACGGAAGATATCCTTTTCCCGGGCATGAACTATCTGTTTTATTCGGGGAAAGCCATGGACCCGCCAGGCAATGTGAAAGATAATTATGATATATTCTGCGAACTATCAGATCGCCTGGGATTCCTGGATAGATATTCGGAAGGAAAGACCGGGGCTGAATGGATCGAGCAATTTCTAGCTGAATCAGTTATCATCGATTACGAACATTTTAAGCAAACCGGTATCTACAGCGGTGACGACCAGATGCGAATCGGACTTTCTGATTTTATTGCCGATCCGCTAAAAAATCCCCTTACAACCCCTTCCGGGAAAATCGAACTGGCTTCCGAAAATTATGCGAATACCGGTTTTGCGGCGGTGCCGACATATCGGGGCATGGCCGATGAAGAAGAATATCCGCTAAGACTGGTAACGCCCCATTCTTTGCATCGCATTAATTCTTCATATTCTAATGTTCAGTGGTTCAGGGATCGTGAGCCGCATGCTATATGGATGAATCCGGCGGATGCAAAAAAAAGAGGCATCCAGGAGGCTCACAAAGTGGTTGTAAGAAGCCCCCGGGGGAAGATGCTGATTTCTGTTTTGATAACGGAGGACATCATGCCGGGTGTGGTCTGCCTGCTGCAAGGGATATGGCCGAATCTCGATGCGAACGGCATGGATCAAGCGGGCGCAACAAACATACTTACATCAACCGTACCGACAGAACCTTGTAAGGGATCCCGGACCCATTCGGTACTGGTGGAGGTTGAATTGGAAAAGACGTAAAGGATAAAGGAGCTTAATTGCCTTTATTGATATTGTAAATTAAATAGGCCTTTCGAACCGTTTCAAGGATTTCCCAGGTACCCTTGCTATTTTCAGGGAAAAATAACACATCCCCACCTTTTATTTCTATGGGATCACCATTTTCATTATGAAGGTCTATCGGTTTTCCGCAATTCCCGGAGCAGTATCGTTATGAAATCAGGACGTTGTTGTGTGCCCGGTTCCAATAGACGATGATGTCCAGACCGGCACACAGTTCTTTGTCGTGAGAGATTCCACGGGCCATGTGGATTGACAGCTCCCGCTGAACATTCTTTAAAGTAATGGTCAACTCACTGAAGTCGCCCTGATAGAAGATGTCCTTAACCTGACCGGGGAAGGTGGCGCATCCGTTGGATTCCAGCGATTTCACCTCGCTTGCATCCAGGGCGATGCCAATGACTTCCGGATGCACCGAAACGCCTTCGATTTTGTCAATATCGATTTCATTGGGATCCGGAAGTGTCAGCTGCAGGCCATCCTCGCTGCGAAATTCGATCCTGCCGTTTGCGCGCGCCTCGGCCCGGCCGGGAAAAATGTTGGAAGCCCCCATGAAATCAGCGACAAACGTTGTCCGGGGGCTCTCGTAAATCTCGCTGGGGCTGCCCAGTTGTACGATTCTCCCGTCTCGCATAACCGCGATGCGATCAGACAGACTCAAGGCTTCTTTCTGATCGTGAGTCACATTCATGAACGTAATTCCCACTTCCCGCTGAATGCGCTTTAGCTCAACCTGCATTTCCTTACGCAATTTGCGGTCCAATGCAGCCAGGGGTTCGTCCAAAAGCAACACCGCCGGGCGCAGAACAAGCGATCGAATCAGGGCCACGCGCTGTTGCTGCCCACCGCTTAACTGGAGGGGATAGCGATCCTCCATGCCGGTCAGATTCACCAGCTTGACGAGATCCCCGACGCGCCGCCTGATCTCGTCCTTGGCGATCTTGCGCTCCACTAGCCCGAAGGCGATATTGTCATAAACGCTCATGTGCGGAAACAGGGCGTGCTGCTGAAACACAATGCTGCAATTGCGTTTATACGGCGGGATTTGGTTGGCGACCTCGCCCCCGATCAGGATTTCGCCCTCATCCACATCCTCCAAACCGGCGATACACCGCAAAATGGTCGTTTTGCCGCAACCGCTGGGGCCCAGAAACGTAAAGATTTCCCCTTCTTTGATTTCCAGGCTAACGTTGTTTACGGCGACCAGATCACCAAAGCGCTTGGTGACATTTCTGATTTCCAAGGAGGCCTTCCTATTGCCGTTTTCGATCGGGCCACATTCTACCGTCATTGGGCATCCTTTCCTCTCACACGGGTACTTCTCACCAGTAAAGCCTGTAACACTTATTTTACCGCTGAATTCCTCAAGCGGTTTCTGATTTAATGACCAAGTGCTTCAAAGAGGAGACAGCGTAAAGGGCGCCATCTCCTCTTCTGTTTGTTGATGTACGGATGTTTCTGTTATTTTTTCAGAGCTTCCCAAATTTTTAATCTCAACTCCTTGCCTTTGCCGGTGAAGGCCCTTTCATCAACAAAGTCACATTTTTCGATATAGCCATCCGGCAGGATAAAGCCGGGCCAGGCTTTCATTTCAGGCGACATAAACTCCATCACATGCTTGTGAACGGGTGGATATCCGATTACTTTGATTAACAGAACATTCGCGTCGGTACGATAGAGATAGTTCAGGAACAGATGGGCCGCAGCCGGATGTTTGGCTCCGCTGGGAATAAAATCGGTGTTGGCATCGATAAAGGTACCTTCTTTCGGCAATACGCCTTTCAAGGATCCCTTAGTCGGCATATCCTGGGAAACCAGCCAGGCATCTCCGTCCCATGTTTGCGAAACCCAGGCTTCCTCTTCCACCAGCGGCCGCCGCGGCCAGGAGTCATACGCCATCACCCGCGGTTTTTGTTTCAAGAGGACCTCTTTGGCCTGCATCAATTCGGATTCATTATCGGAGTTCCAGGAATATCCGAGGTATTTCAAAGCCGCCCCGATGGCTTCATACATATTGTCCAGCATGGTGATCTTATTTTTATATTTTTCGCTTTCGAACAAAAATTTCCAGGAACCGATGGCCGGATCTTTAATGTCCACATATTTGGAGTTGACGGCATAGGTAGTAGCATAGCCGGAATCGGGAAGCTGGAATTTGTTGCCCGGATCAAAAGCCCTGTTTTTGTATTCATCCTTCAAATAAGCTTTCACATTGGGAAGCCAGTCCCAGTTTAGGGTACTGGCAACCCCAAAGGCTCTTAACTGAATCACGTCACCGACGCCGCAACCGAGCACCACGTCATAAGACGCTTTGGGATTAAGCTTGAACTTGGCCACCATCTCTTCCGTGTCGGCATAATAATCGAACACCACCTTGACACCAAATTCCTTGCTAAAATTCTTGAACAGCTCTTCCGGCCACCATTCGGCCCAGTTGTAAACAACCAATTTGCTGCCTTCCTTGCGGACCTGGTCCATTACTTCTTTGGGAACCGGGTAATCCTTGTACTTGGGCTCTGCGGCACTCAACGGACCTGCAAAAATTCCCAAAATGAAGCTCACTGCGAGCAGCAGTATCAATGCGGTTTTCTTCAAATTTGATTTTCTCATTTGTTTTTCCTCCCTTCTATTAAAACAGGTATAGAGTAAATTTATTAAATGGCTGTGCAACCTCACCCCCTTTCATATTTTTTACCGAAATATGAGTAAAAGATATCGGACAGCTCTTGTCAAGTGCAGAATTCCATGGATAATATCTCCTCTATCAAAAAGCTTTATTCTTTTTTTCAATCGCCCGTTGCAGAAACAGGGCCATGATGGTGACGGCCACGAAAATGGCACCGATGGTGTTGATCACCGGTGTTGCCCCAAATCGCATCTGCGAAAATATGTATATGGGTAATGTAGTCGTGCCTATGCCGGCTACGAAATAGGTTATGACAAAATCATCGAAAGACCAGGGAAAGATGAGCACCGCCGATGCCATGATGGCCGGCATCAGCAGCGGTCCGGTGACACGTAGGAAAGTCCGGAAGCGGTTGGCACCCAGATCCATGGCCGCTTCTTCCCAGGCCCAGTCGATTCTTTGCATCCGTCCCAGAACCACAAACACCGCCAATGGCGTACTGAAGACGATGTGGGCGATAATAATACTGGTATAGCCCAGCGGGATATGAATCAGCCGGGTGAAAAATACCAGTAGCGCACCTCCGGTAACGACCCCCGGCATTATGATGGGCAGCAGAATGGAGGTCCTGAGAAAGCGTTTTCCCCTGAAGTGAAGTTTATACAGCCCGTAGGCGGTAATGGTCCCGAGAAGGGTGGAAACCACAACTGTCACCGAGGCAATTATCAGGCTGCGAATCAAGGCCTCTTTTACCGCTTCGTTTTGAAACAAGGCGCCATACCATTTCATGGTGAAGCCGTCCCAGGCCACCCCGTATCTATTGGCACTGAACGAAAATACGATGATGACCAACACCGGCGCCCACAGAAAAAAATAAGCCAAAAACGACAAGCCAGCCAATATTTTTGGTGCCAGTTTCTTGCGTTTCATACCAATCTCTCCATGGCTTCCTTACCTCCCCATTTAATGGCGAGGTATAAAATCAAAAGCAGTGTGGCCGCCAGCATGATGGCAAGGCTGGATCCGGCGGGTATATTGCCTGCCACCGTGAATTGATGTGCGACCAGATTGCCCACCATCATCACCTTTGATCCCCCCAGCAGGGCGGGAACCAGCCAGTCGCCCAGGGTGGGGATAAAGACGAGAATGGATCCGGCAATGAGCCCTCCCCGGGTGAGCGGCAAAATCACCCTGAAAAATCGGCGTACCGGATTTGCTCCCAGATCGGTGGCCGCCTCAAGCAACGAAGATTCAAGGCCTTCCAGTGAGGCGTGTAGCGGCAGTACCATAAACGGCAACCAGGTGTACACCAGCCCCACCATGACGATAAATGGGGTGTAGAGTATTTCCAAGGGGTCGGAAATGACGCCCAGGTTTAGAAGGAAACTGTTGATAATTCCTTTATTGCCCAAGATGGTTTTGAGGGCATACAGACGGATGAGATAGGCCACCCAGGAGGGAACGACGATCATGGAAATAAGTAAAACCTTCCTTTTTCCTCCATAACGGGCGATGTAGTAGGCCAACGGATAACCGACCAAAATACAGATGATATTGGTTTGAAATGCCAGGTATAGAGAGGTAAGAAAAACGCCTCCATAGCCTGCCCCCAAAACCGCAGAAATGTTTTCCAGTGTAAATTCATATACGATCTCACCGTATTGCCCTGATTTTAAGAAACTGTAAAACAGAATAATTAAAAGCGGGGCAAATACAAACACGCTAAGGAGAAAGGTAATGGGCCCCATGTAAAAAGGCACCTCAAGAGAAAAAATCTTTTTCTTCTTTTTCGCGGTGTTCCCCTGGAGCAATATGGCAGCCGTTGATGATCCCATTAATCCTACCTCATGAATTCATAGACAACATCGTCGGTGTGAACCCTGATCCTTGGTTTTCAGCAGCCAGCGACGGCTATCCGGCTGCCGACTGCCCCGAGTTTAGCGAAAACTCTTGGGCGACTTCCGTCAGGGTCTCATCCAGCCTGGCGATGATCACATCGATGGTTTCATAGCTGATGATCCCCGGAGGCTCTATGCGGTTTACTTTGGCATTATTTAACGTCCCGCCGGTCATCACCCCTCTTTTAAAAAGACCCTTGGATACCGCCCACCCGATCTCAGGCGTCGGATACTCAAGGCCGATGAGAAGGCCTTTGCCCCGGACATCCACCAGTATCGGATGCCGCGCCTGCAGTCCCTGGAGTTTTTCCATGAAATACTCTCCCTTTTTTGCTACCTGAGCCGGGATGTCGTTTTCGATCATAAACTTGATCGCCGCGATCGCCGCCGCACACGCC
>Ga0209271_10000470_pt1 | contig 13864 bp, 19 predicted proteins | sample tdAd002_FD_187123 | JGI IMG/M metagenome (GOLD analysis project Ga0209271, IMG submission 187123) | Marine sediment microbial communities from the Atlantic coast under amendment with organic carbon and nitrate - tdAd00.2 (SPAdes)... | ecosystem: Environmental > Aquatic > Marine > Coastal >... | reverse complement strand
ACAAATTTTTCATCAGTTGACTTGTTAGAAATAATATCAGTTTGAATTGTTGATTGTGATGATTTTGATTTATTTTTCTTTATAATTATAGATGCTCCTGCAACTCCAGCTGCAATTATTCCACCAAAAATTATTGGTAAAGTATAATCTTCATCAGGATTAACTGGATCAGGTGTAGGAGTATCTATTGGGTTTTGAGGTGTACCAAGTATGTAATCTATCTCAGTTACCCCAGTTGATAATTCTAATTTAGTTTGGTCTTCAATAATTTCCATATTTTTGGGAATGGTACTCATTCCGACAATTATAGAGCTAGTTGGCATAAGTAAAGTATAATCAGATGGGGATTCAAATGAGAAAGTCCAAACTCGTCCTTCTTTTGAAATTAAATCATGAATATCATAGTCTACAGTAATACTTGAAGAACCAAAAGTATCGATTGTTGCTTTATTTTCTATTATCTCACCGGATAACAAAAATCCATCTTCACTGACAGTGACAAAATTATCAACTGATGGGCCGAATAAATCAAGCTCAAAATCAGGTGATAGTGCATCTATATCCAATTGAGTAGATACGTGTGTAGAACCATCTGAATACATGGTTAGTTCTAAGGTTCTAGTAGAGCCGAATGAGGTTTGAATTGGCATTCCAATTGTTACAACGATTAATCCTGCAAGTATCAGGGGGATCTTAATCATTGTATTGAGGATACCTTCATTCCTTACAAAAAGCATTCCATCTTCTACAAGAGATTCGTTCCTATGAAACGGTACGATTTCGGGATTCAATGGTTAATACCTTAAATTCATGCTTTCAACGAGTCCCTGGAATCTCTTGAATTCCTGGAAAAATTGAAGTCCTTTTTCAGTAATCAAAAAGACTCTATTTCTATCGTTTTTGACAGACTCGACTAAGCCAGCTTCTACCAGTTTCTCACATTTGTCTAGTACTGCATAGTGAGATAGGTTGGCTTTGCGAGATATTGCAGATATAATGATTCCATCACGTCCACCATTGGCGGTTACATCAAGGATATCACCCATTATGCCCATTTCGGACCTGTATTGTTGTTTTGACATGTAATAGTATAGAATTAGTTTGCTTATGAGGAATATTCTGAAACCTCAAAGCGGAACACAAAGCGGAACACCATTTTGACTCTCTAATTTTACAAATTTTAGTAATTTTCACCAAAGTGAGAAAATTTTCAATATTTTTTGTGCTTGAAATTTTGATACAAAAATTGTAATTTTTTAAAAAAAATCAAAAAACACATTTTTAAAAAATTTCAAGCATTTTGAAGCTTTTTTATTGCATTTTTTCTATTTTTTGTATATAAGGAACAGGACGTTTCATTACCATTCCTAAACTATTATTTCAAATATCCTCATTTAATGAAAAAAATCCGCAATGATACATTCAGAGTAGTTGCAATGCTGTTGATGTTATCAACAGCCCCATTAGGGGTTAGCTATTCTTATGCAGAAATTGAAGACAATCTTGAACTTGAGGAGATTCAAAATGACCCAAATTTACCGGAAAATGTCCATCTAGATAAGATTAGAACGATACTTACTGAAAAAATGGTAAATGGAAAATTAGAAGTTGTGGAGATTATTTTGCCAAAAGACACAGCAGATGAAGAGATCAATCAAATTCTTTCTTTAGAGGGAACTCCTGGTTGGTCATTCATTAATTTTCAAGAATATCATTCAGGAATAGTTCTTTTTGATGGAAAAGTCTCTAAAGTTGGAGAGAGATACTGGAAAATTTCAGTACATGGGACTTTAGATTTATCCAAGGGAGCATTAAATCTCCATTTGACTGGAAAATCAGATAATTCCGATCCTGAAATTATAGAAAATTCCTTGAATGAGAACTATGATTATAGAGTCATATTTTCTGGTAAAATGGAAGAATCAGACAAAGAAAACGTATTTGCAATTGCATTTATGAATTCCACACAAATTCCTGAAACGAGTCAAAATATCAAACTTCTGCAATTTGGAACTGAAAACTCAGAGTATGCACATACTACAGAATGCAATCAATTGATAAGAAATCCCTGTTTGGTAATATAATTACCAATTTTTCTTTTTTTTATAAACAAAAAATCATTCACTAGTCAGTTTTGAGAATACATAATGACTTTTTATTCGTATTTTCTAAATAATTTATAAAATGTTTGACAAGTTCAAAAAGGAAGAGGGAGGAGAGATGGTAGAAGAAAAATCTGAGAAAGATACTAAGGTGGAATCAGAAGAGAGAGAAACAATGGCTGAAACCTCATTTTCAGAAAATTCAAGTGAAATTGGAATTGGAGATCTAATGGCTAAACGAGCAAAATTAGATGAGGCCATTGATTATGTAGGTTTAATGATAAAAAATTTGAAAGATAAAAGGACCAGTTTGGAAAAGGATATTGAAGATGAGTCGGTCGATATTAAGAATTTAAAAGAAAAATTAGAAAAGGTTAGTGCTTACATTGATGAGGAAAATCAAGGAATTCAGGATTTAACTCGTAAGAGACAAGAAGTAGAAAATGAAGCTGATCAAGTAGGATCCCTGATTAATAGTCTGAAGGATAAATTATCTGGAATAGATAAAGTTGTAGATGGTGAGGGAGATAGAGTAAAGAAAATTAAAGAATCTAGAGAATCTCTAGAAAGTTAATTTTAGAAAACTAATTTTTAAAGAAATTTTGATGTTGAAGGAGATGTTGTAGTTGATGTTGGAACAGATGGGAATAAATCGCCAGTGGAGTTTTCTGCAACTGCTGCGGCTTCTTGCAAAATTTTATCTGATTCCATATTTGTTGATTCATCAATTCCAAAAGCACCGTCTCCAGCGAAACTATCAGTCATAAATCCACCCAACATGTCTGCCATTTGACCTATTTCTTGTTCTGCACCAGGCATTATTTTTCCAAGTGAGGACTTTAGATTTTTCATTAGACCCATTGTTGGCATTATTGTCATTACGGTGTCTCCAATGTCATTAGTGGTAGTCAATCGTAGTTCTATTCTTTCTAATGCTATTCTTGCGTTGCTTAAAATCTTAGTAACTTTTCTGACTTCAGCTAGTTCATTTGATAAAACTTTACTAGTTTGAGTATCATGTTGTTGAGTTGCCTCAACAATTCTTTGAAAAAGTTTTGAATCACGTTCTTTGAGTTTGTTTAACATGCCATCTAATTTGGAAATTTGTACTGATAATTTTTTAATTGCAGTTTGGACACGTGGTTTGAGAGCACCTTTTGGTTTAATTACATCATTAATTTTTTCTGAAATACTTGGCTGTGGTTGTTTAGTCCATTTATCCTGAAGTTGTGTCAATATTCGGAATCTTAAAGTTGATACTTAATTTCAGGTGTAAAGATTCCTTCACAGTTCGTAAAATTTCACTAACAAAACTACCTTCAAATGTTCAAAGAGGGGATTTTCAGGCATAATTAGAAATTAATTTTTATAATATTAAGAAAATTTTAGTCAAATGCAAAAAAAAATCCTAGTCCTTCCCATCATAATTATTATTGTAATTGCTGCTATAGGTTCTCAATCTAATCAATCAAATGAAAAAAATGATTCAGTTTTTCATATCACTCTAGCTGATCCTAAACTATATGATAATGGGGTTTATTCTACTACTTTTGATATAGAAAAAGGAGAATACAAATTCAGATTTGTGCCTAATGGGGACAGTCCTCAAAATCTTTCAATTTCATTAAAAGGAGATGATTTTGCATTTTCTGAAAATTTCAAATTGAATGGAACATTACATGATACAGGAATTTCTGAATATTATACATGGGATTATGACGGCCAAAAATCTATTCTAATCCCAACTCAAAATGAAATATTCATTCAGATTAATCCAAATGGGAATCTAAAGGGAAGTGTGTCTGTAGATATTATAGGAAATTAAAAGGCGTGCCCCTCTGATTACAGAACTATGAGAGATTTCCTCTCGTGGTCAGGGTTTTAGGACCTGATTGCCTTTTTCGTTCTGTAGGGCCACGCGGTTTAGTCGATAGGAATTATGTCCTTCGGCATGAAATATTATAGTAATTTTAACTATTTATTATTTAATGAAAATTTTTTTATAATTTATGATATTTTCAGTAATTTTTATAATAATTTTTTTATGGGTTTATTTGTAAAAATAAGAAGCTGATTTTCAAAAAAATTTAGAAACAAATATCATGATGTTTGAAAACTAAATTATTTTAGGAATTTTTCATTTAACATTTCAATTTAATAATTTCTCTAAATAAAAATTCCATAAACTTATTTTGTAAATGGGCAATTGTTCAAATTTTTTAATTTAAAATTATTATCATTTTTTCAAAAATCCTTGAAGTATAAATTACGAATTTTATGGAGAATTGTATTGAAATTAAAGGGGAAAGTTGCGATAATAACTGGCGGAAGTAGAGGCATAGGATTTGAAACTGCCAAAATTTTTTCTGAAAACGGAGCAAATGTAGTAATTACATCAAGTAATCGCCAACAGCTTGAAAATGCTGCCAATGAACTTACTAATACAATACCAATATCTGCAGACATTACAAAAGAGGAAGAAGTAGAAATGGTAGTTGAAGAAACAATTAAAAAATTTGGAAAGTTAGATATTTTAGTAAATAATGCTGGGATTTTTCCAAAAATTAAACAATTACATGAAATTTCAGAATTAGAATGGAGTAAAGTTTTAGATGTAAATCTTAATGGTCCATTTAGATTTGCAAAATTTTCTATACCATATTTACAAAAAACTTCAGGTACAATCATTAATGTTTCATCAGATGCAGGACTAAAAGCCTATGAGGGGTTCAACGCTGATGCCTATTCAGCATCAAAAGCGGCTTTAGTTATTCTAACAAAGTGTTGGGCATTAGAATATGCAAAAGATAAGATTCGAGTAAATTGTATTTGTCCAGGTGTAGTAGACACAGAAATGACCAAGCCATTTTTGAAAACAGAAAAAGATAGAGAATTTATGGATAATGATCATCCCATAGGTAGGATTGGACAGCCTGACGAGATTGCAAAGTCAGTTTTGTTTCTAACATCTGAGGATTCCTCTTGGACTACTGGAGCAATCCTTGCTGTTGATGGAGGACAATCAACCAAATAATTCACATGAGTTTAATACTGCTCAAAATGTACTTTATACGTTGAATGACAAGAAGAAAAAGGCAAAATTAATTATTTTACTTGGTATTATTTGGGTAGTTATCACTTTACCATTACCGTGGGTTGTTAATAATCCTCAAGTTTCCGACTCTCAACTCAATATCATGTTATCAATTATTGGTGTATTGTCTATTCCATTTATCATGCTAGGAGTAGTATGGACTCTAAAGCCAGAACTAACAACGTAGGTAAAATTCATTGAAAGACATACCAATTGTAGATCCAATTCCAGAATTAGATGTAGCCTTACAGGCAGTAATTGAAGCAAGGAAGGCAATTTTGTCTATTTACGGAGAAAAATATGAAACCTCAATTAAACAGGATGATTCTCCTATTACAGAAGCAGATCTAAAAAGTAATGAAATAATCAAGGGATTTTTATCAAAAACAGAACATCAAATTTTATCTGAAGAAGACAAAGATGATCAGAGTAGATTATCACAAGAGACAATTTGGATTGTAGATCCGCTAGATGGAACTTCTGATTTTATAGATAAAACTGGTGAATTTACCGTGATGATTGCTTTGGTTAAAAACAAAAAACCTATCTTGGGAGTAATAGGCTGGCCAACAGAGAACACTATCTTTGCAGCTCAAAAAGGAAAAGGAGCATTTAGATATTCAAATGGTGAGTGGAGTAAAATTTCTGTGACAAAAATTTCAGAACTATCAAAATGTAAGGCAGTTGGTTCAAGGCATCATCTTTCAGATAAAGAAAAAATGTTTATAGAAAAATTAGGAATTGAAAATTTTACAAGTATTGGAAGTTCATTAAAAGTTGGAAAAATCAGTTCTGGAGAAGCTGAGGCATACATTACAACTACAAACAAAATGAAAGAATGGGATTCAGCTGCTTCATATTGTATAATTTCTGAGGCTGGTGGAAAAATGACAGATATGTTAGGTAATGATCTTACCTACAACAATCAAATTGTAAATCATCAAAATGGGATTTTAGTTACCAATGGTTTAATTCATAATAAAATATTGGAAGAATTTAAAAAATTAGAGTAGGTTTCTTCCTTTAAGGAATTCTTTAACTTTGCTTGCGCTGTCTGAAAGGGAGTCAACTTCTGTATCAACAATAAGGTCTGCCTTTTCTGGTGCTTCATAAGGATCATCAATTCCTGTGAATCCTTTAATCTCACCTTTTCTTGCCTTGGCATACATTCCTTTAACGTCTCTTTCTTCACATTTTGCTAAAGAGCATTTCACATAGCATTCTGCAAATTGGTCACCTGCACTGATGATTTCTCTGGCATTTTCTCTATTCTCAAGATATGGAGATACTAAAGAAACTGCACTTGGAACCCCATGCTTTAGCAAAAGTTTAGCTAAATGAGCCACTTTTTTGTTATGCTCATCTCTACCCTCTTTTGAAAAGTCTTTAGGAGAGAACCATTCTCTTAGCTCATCACCATCAAGCATTGCCAAATTTGGAATGTCTTTTTGCAAATCTTTAACGATTGTAGTCTTTCCTGAACAAGGAAGACCAGTCATCCAAAGAACAAATGGTTTCATATTCTCTAATCGAGAAAATAGGACATAAAGAGCTTACGTTAAATTTGAAACCAAGGCTGATTTTCTAGAAAATCAATTTCTTTTATCATATCTTCTTTCTTTTTTGTTATGGCAGTAACTGATCGATATTGTTCATACATTTCAGTTTCTTCTTCTTTTGATAGAACTTCAGCCTCTGCTTGGTCAAAAAATTTGTTTTCTTTGTTCAGATGATCAAAAAGATATACGGAGTAAGTTCTCAAAAATCTTGAAACTGGCTCTCTTGCATCTTCACCTTTTTTCCATCTTTGCAAATGTTTTGTAATTTCTCTTGCAATATTTCTTCCAAATTCATGTTCAATCATAAATTTTCGAATTTCTTCTTTTAAATTATCATAGCTTGCCACACATGGAAAGTAAGAATCTTCTTCTCTAGAATGATGTATCATATCTACAAATTCATAGATAACGATTGTTATTTTTTCAATATCAGAAAATGGAATATTTGAACCATTTGTTATCTTTTCTGCACATTTCTCAATTATTTTTTGTAAACGGCGAACTTGGTCATGATCAGCTCGTAGTTCCCCAGTTGCACTCAATATAGCATAAACTCAGAGGTGAGATTTAATTTGTTCTAAAGATATTTACAAAAATCATACCTAAACAATGACTCAATCAGGCTTGACTAATTTGACTTTTAATAGCTCTAAATTAAAATCAATAATATATGAATCCGGTTTTTTTTGGGATGTTAGAGCTGATTAGAGGACAATTAGGTGATGTAGCTTTTTTGGATAGTATCAATGGAAACGTAATTTTAGAAAAATTCAACGAGTTTCAAAATTTTATTGGGACATTAAGCCAAGAGGGACCTATTGCCTCAGCTCCGGTTCTGTTGCTTGCTGCAGGTGTGGTAATTTTTTCAGGAGTTGCGGGAGAGGCCTTTTTTAAAAAGACTGGAATTCCAGATGTTGCCTTTTTGATGATACTTGGGGTAATTATTGGACCTATTCTAGGAATTATTCAACCCGAAGCAGTGATACAAATTGTTCCATATTTTGCAGCTCTTGCTTTGATAATTATCATGTTTGATGGCGGATTAAATTTGGATTTAAAACACATTATTAGAACCGCTCATTTTTCTTTTACCCTAGCAATTCTTGGATTTATTTTATCAGTTGTAATTGCAACCTTAGCAGTACATTATGTATTAAATTGGTCTTGGATGGAAAGTATCCTACTTGGGTCAATCGTTGGCGGGAGTAGCTCGGTAATTGTATTTGGACTGGTTAGAAATATCAGAATTTCAGAAGAAACAAAAAATATGCTCAGTTTTGAATCTGCCCTAACGGATATCTTAGCTACAATTATTGCGTTTATCCTATTCGAGGCAGTACTCATTGGACAGTTTGACCTCCAGCTATTACAAGAAACCTTGGGAAGGGCCATAGTAGTAGGCCTAGTACTAGGATTTGGAGTAGGGATTCCATGGATGTATGTTTCTACAAAACTTGGCAATGCCCAGCATAGTTACATGCTAACTTTGGGAATTTTGTTTGTTCTATTCTTTTTAGCTAATTCATTTGGTGAATCCGGCGCTCTCACAGCGTTAGTATTTGGATTAATGTTGGGCAACAAGAGTCAGCTTGCTGGAATTTTAAAATTCAAACTTCCAAGAATAGAATTAGATGATCCTACTCATAACCAATTGACCTTTTTGGTAAGATCCTTTTTCTTTGTGTTTGTAGGGTTATTGGCAACTATAGGTCAATTTGAATATATAATTTTGGGAGTTGGAATAACAATTGCATTTTACCTTGGTAGAATAATCGTTGCAAAAATTACTTTAACAAAGAGATTTTCCTTACTGGATAGAAAAGTCACCTATTCAATGATTCCAAGAGGCTTAGCTGCTGCAGTTTTAGCGACATTTCCTTTAACCATGGGATTACCAAATGCGGAAGTCTATCCACAAATAATTTTCTTTGTAATATTATCTTCAGTAATAATTACAACAATTGGTCTAGGAAGATCAAAGAAAATTCCACCTCCAGAACCAAAAGAAGGTGGTTTTATCAAAAAACCTCCAGAAGATACTCAAAAAGAATAATTTCTAATCAAGAATTTTTGGATAGTATCTTTTTGTTTATAGTTTGAATGTATTTTTGGCTATATTCAGTAAATAATTGAATTTTATCTTGTGCAAGAGCCATAGCACCTGGTCTACTATTAACATGTTTTTCTGCAATTTGTTGTTCCTCTAACAATTTTTGTAAACTCTCTTTGTTCTGTGATTCTAGTTGAGTAGTTAAATTTTGAAGCTCTGCATCAAGCAAATTTTTGGTATATGGAACTGCTGGAGGAGACGCACCTATGATTTCTTTTGTTGTAATTTGCCCAAATATTTTTCTATCCAGTTCTGTCAATATTTCTTTCTCCATTATTTGTTTTATAAATTCAATTGGTAGGAATTTCAATTTCCATAATTTGAATTTGTATGTTGTAAAAAATTTTATTATTTATTCGACAAGGTAATTATCAACTCTGAGATTAGAATTTAGAGTATAATATTATCCATTTTGAAATTTATGATGAGTGAAAAATGACTTATTGTATCGGAAAATGTAAGAATTACAAGGCTCAAAAACCACCACGAATTGGCAGATATGCTGCAGGACAAAAAAGATGTAATCATTGTGAAGTTTTTGTAGATTATGAAGGAATTGCTTGCCCTTGTTGCAATAGGCAATTACGGTGTCTTCCTAGAAGCCGAAAAGGGAAAGAACGATACCTAGAACAAATTATCTCTTAAGATTTTTTCGAAAATAAAGTGCTTATTTATGAGGACATAATACTAGGAATGTTATGCCAATTCCAGAAGATGTTAAGGAATATGTTGAAAAGCAAATAACTTTAATGATTTCTCAGACTGAAGCTTATTTACCCTTCATCAAAGTTGCATTTCCTTATTCAAAAAATCTGGCTGATGCATGTTACAATCTAATTGTAGGAAGTGCAGTATCAGTTTTTGTAAATCAATATGCTATGAGATTAAAGTATCCTTCTGCAGAAGATTTTACTGAATTTGGAAAAATCACGGTAAAATATAGAGATCAAATAGATCAGTTTTTCAAATAATTATTCAATTTTGATTTTATGACCTGATAACATCTTTGGTATTGTTATTGTTAATCTTCCCTTGTTAAATTTAGCAAATGATTTTTTACTGTCAATTTTCCCAGGAAGAGTAAGCATTTTTTTAAAATATTCAAATTTTGTTTTTACACCAAATTTTTCTTCTGAATAAATTTCTTTTAATTTTGCTTCAACAGATATAGAATTTTCATCAAATGTTATTTTGATATCTTTCTTATTTACAAGAGGAAGATCGAATTCTAATAACCAATTTGTTTCAAATTCTTGTAAACAAGATAAAGGAGAAAGACTTTGTTTTTCAATATCGTCATTTAGTAATGAGTTAATTGTTGAAGGGAGTATTCTAATTTTAAATTCATCTTTATTTTTAACCATAAAATCACCTGTAAATTTGTGGAGCTCTTCCCGGCTTTTTTTCTTGTTGTCGTTGTTGAAGTGAACGGACTGTTTCTTCCATCAAGTTTCTATGCTGAATTCGTAACCATTCTAACTTTTTTTGAATATCAGTAGTGTCTACCTTGACATTTAGGACTCTAGCAAGGGTGGTAATTGCAATAACAGAGGCTTCAGGATCAGGGAAAAATGGATGACATTCAGCATATAACGTTAAGGCTGGAATACGGGATTTTCTGAATGCCGTTATCATAGCAGCGTCTGTTCCAAAAATTGACCCTGCTAGAAACTTTGGAATCTCATAATCATAAAGAAGTTTTTCTAATGATTTGTGGGTAACTAGACCAAATATTTTTGGTGATTTGGGATCTTTGTTTACTGTTTCCATTCCACTAATTATGATTATTTTTTTGATTTGATTTTTTTTAGAATAATCCAATATTGATTCAGCAAAATCATATGCGATAAATGGATCAAAGGGAAGATCAGACATTATAACAAAAAGATTATTTTTTTTATAGATTCGTATAGGTGGGAGTATTTCTCCATTTTCAACAAATAAAGTTGGAGGAAGATCTGGATGTTCAATTTCTCCAATTTGCTTCATTTCTAAATGATGAACCAAATATGAAATGGTAAATGTGCCTACAAGACCATTACTTGGAAATCCTACTAGCAGTATATTTTCTTTAGGTGATTTTTTACTAATTTGCATAATTAGAATACAGGTATTCCCATTTTTCTAATACTGGTTTTTGATCTTTGTTTTGCTTTTTTGGATAGATTTCTTAATAGTTTTTGGCTAAGATCTTCTAAGACCTCACCAAGATCAAATCCTACAGATTTGTAAATTAAAGGTGCATGGTGAGATGTAGAAATCATAATTGTTACATCAAATTTTCCTTCTTTCTTTCCACCACTTCTTTGTTTTTTAATTGAGACTCTAGCTTCATGAATTTCAGAATAAGTTTGCTGCAATCTTTTGAGGGTTTTTTCAAATTTGGAGCTAATCAAATTAGAATTTCGTTGATCTTCTGGCATTCCAACTATGAATAAAGGAATTTGTGTTTCTATTTTGGATGCTAATAATCCAAGAACATCTTTGAATGTAATTATACCTTGTAGATTATCCCAGAGATTTACAAGACAACATGTTGTATCGCTTTTCAGCATTGATTTGAGAATTTTGTTTAGATCATCGTTAGGTGAACATTGAGGAATTCTTGTACTCCCAATATTTCCAATTCTAGATTCTAATTTATGAACTCGGTTTGCACCTTTAGAAAAGCGCCCTAGACTTTCTTTTGGAATAATAGATTCAATTAGATGTGAAGAGGTCAAAACTTGTTTTATTTTGTCATTGCTTAGTACTGGAAGGTGATCTATTTTCTTACTGGTCATTATTCTTTTTGCAGTACTTAGTGACTCATCTGAGCTAACTGTAATTGGATTTTGGGTATAAATCAAATTTGCTTTTATCCATTTGTTATCCTTTGAGGAAAGTAATTTGAGAATTTGTTTTGCAGTAACTACTCCAATGATTTTATTTTTGGTGACAACAGGGACTTCTCTTGTTCTGTAATGAGTCATGATATGGGATGCTTTTTGAATAGAATCACTTGGAGAGATGTATGGAACTGGAGAAAGGAAAGGCTCTACTTTCATAGTAGTGATATTTTTGGCATTTAGTAATGAAAGGATGTTTGTGGAAAGGGTGGTTTTACCATGAATACAAAATACATCATAGGCCTTATTTCGAGTAATTTTATTGATTACTGAAGATAAAGTTTCAGTTGGTTCAATAATCGTAGCCTTTGATATAATGTTCTTTACTTTAATGGACTGGAAATCCTTTAGATGCTCATGAATTGTATCAGTAATCATATTCCTTAGTTGATAAAGTACCCTGTTTTAAATTAAAAGAAAACCCTAGATTTTCAAATTTGATTTTCATGTGTGATATTAGAGTTCATATATTTAACCACTAAAACCGGAGTTGAATTATTGCTATTAAAAAATACTAGTCTGAATCAAATAATAATTAAAAGAACAATTACCATTAGTCCAAATACTAGCTTGCTTGATGCAAGAGAAATCTTACTTCGACATAATTTAAAACGACTAGTAGTTATTAACGCTAAAAAATGTCCCGTAGGAATTATTACGGAAAAAGATATTGCAAAGACGATCTATGCCTTAGGTGATAAACCAATCAAATCTGTAAAGGTTTCTGGATTTATGTCTAAAAAATTATTTACCGTAAAAAAAACTGCCTCTGTTTATGATTCTGCTAAATTAATGAAAAGACATCATATTAGTTCAGTTATAGTTTTAGGAAAAAATGGAGTTTTAGAGGGTTTAGTAACAAAAACAGATCTAGCCTCAATTTTTCTAACTCATGCTGTATCACCCCTAAAAGTTTCAAAAGTTATGACAAGAAGAGTGATAACTGCTATGCCTGGAGATTCTTTACTTTATGTAGAAAGTTTGTTAATTCATAATAGAATTTCAAGAATTGTTATTCAAAGAAATAAAGTTCCTGTTGGAATAATCACATATCGAGATTTTGTTCCAGCAAAATTACCACATTGGATTGTACAATCTGCTGATCCAAAAGAAGTAGAAAATTATCGAATCAAAAAAGATCTAAATGATTTTCGAGTAAATCAAATGAGTCATTTGCTTCATTTCAAAGCAGTAGATATCATGGCATCTAATCCAATTACTGTAAAAGCTGACGAAGATGTTGGTGTAGCGGTACTATTAATGATAAGAAATGGTATTAGTGGATTGCCAGTAGTAAAAAATTCAAAACTAGTAGGAATTATTACAAAAGCAGATATTGTAAAAGCTATTGCTGAATCTTAGGTTATTTTACAATTAGTACAGAACAAGGTGAATTATTTGCCAGTTTGTTTGAGATACTTCCAAGGAAAAATCTTGCTGTGGCGCCAAGACCCTTACTTCCTACAATAATCAAATTACATTTTTTATTTTTAGCCAGTTTAACTATTTCATTTGAGATATTTCCTTCTTTCATTATTGTAATTACATCAATTCCTTTATTTTCGGCAGTTTGTTTTCCTTTAATTAGAACTTTATTTCCAAATTTTCGAAGAATTTCAAGATATTCTTTTCTGTCCAGTAAATTTAGCGAAGGTGATTTCTCTACCACATAAACTAGAATTAGGTTTGATTGATAATTTTTTGCCAGATCACAGGCTTGAAGAAGTGCCTTTTGTGAATCTCCAGAACCATCTAATGGAACAAGAATATTCATGTATAACGACTTTTTCATAAGACAAAATCAAAGCTTAGGGATATTAAACTAAACTCTTGAAATTCAATTAGAAAATTAGATGATTTTTGTTATTCTTGGAACTATTCTAATCTCTCCAACCCTTTTACGATATTCGTTTAGAACAAAAAATAAGGAAATTAAGAGTTGATTATTATAATTGATAATCTTGATTTAGTATTAATTCATTAAAGTAAAGCTTGATAGAAATGATAAGGAAAAAAATTAAGAAAATTCTTGTACCACTTGATGGTTCAAAAAATTCCATGAGAGGATTAGATGAAGGCATTTATCTTGCAAGACAATGTCAAGCAACCAT
>Ga0209271_10000469_pt1 | contig 13875 bp, 10 predicted proteins | sample tdAd002_FD_187123 | JGI IMG/M metagenome (GOLD analysis project Ga0209271, IMG submission 187123) | Marine sediment microbial communities from the Atlantic coast under amendment with organic carbon and nitrate - tdAd00.2 (SPAdes)... | ecosystem: Environmental > Aquatic > Marine > Coastal >... | reverse complement strand
CCCTGGCGAAGGCATGTACCAGGCCATCCTGGAAGCCGCGGTTGGTGACGATGTATATGGCGAAGACGAGACCGTCAACCGGCTCGAAACCACTGCGGCACAACTGCTGGGTATGGAAGCCGGGCTGTTTCTAAGCAGTGCGACCCAGGCTAACCTGGTGGCGATGCTGGCGCATAATGCACGCGGTGAAGAAATTCTGCTCGGTGATCAATATCATATATTTGTTGCCGAGGCTGGTGGCACGTCGGCACTTGGCGGTATCGTGATGCACCCGTTGCTTACCGATGAATTCGGCGGACTTTCGCTGGAGCAGGTACTGGGTGCAATCAAGGATGACGATCCGCATAGCCCGATTACACGAACCCTGGCGTTGGAAAACACCGTATCCGGTCGAGTGCAGGATCCAGCGCAGCACCGTCGATTAGCGAAAGCGGTGCGTGAACAGGGCCTGAAAGTGCATCTCGATGGCGCACGGCTAATGAATGCCGCGGTTGCGCTGGGCATACCCGCAACGCATATCACGGCGCCTTTCGACAGCGTTATGCTGTGCCTTTCCAAGGGTCTCGGCGCGCCGGTCGGTGCCATGCTTTGTGGGACAGCCGGGTTTATCAGGTCCGCACGGCGCTTACGTAAAATGCTCGGCGGCGGTATGCGCCAGGCTGGTGTGTTAGCGGCCTGTGGCCTGTACGCACTGGACAACAATGTCGCACGACTTGCCGATGACCATGAGCGGGCGCGGCAACTTGCCGAGGGTATCGGCGGCATTTCAGGCCTGCCGGTCAGCTACTTCACCAACATGGTGTTTATCGAGCCGGAAGATAAAGACCTGGAGCCCTTGCGCGCACATTTAGAGGAGCAGCGAATCCTGATCGGTCAACAAAATCGACCCGTTCGACTGGTGACCCATCTTGATATCGACAGCGCGGGAATCGATCGCGTGATCAGCGCCATCCATTCCTACTACCGGTGACCTGAAATGAACGCAACCTCGGTCGACAAGCTTGTGTTAGACGACGACTGGAGTGATCTGACCCGTTTCCAGGAGATGCCGCAAATTGATCTTGAACGGATGTCCCGTTATCGCATGGCGCGACTCAAGCAGCAGCTCGAGCTGCATGGCGCGGCGATGTGTATCCTGGTCAATTCGATCAGTCTGCGCTATGCGGTCGATTATCGCAGCTACATGTTGTTTCAGTCGCATATACCCACCGTCTACCTGTTTATATCGCAACAAGGCCCAACCGTTATATATGGCTGCTATTACGAGGTGCCACAGGTAGATGATTTTCGCCCCGGCAGGCCGCATGCCTTCTTCGATGGCGGCACCAATATCGATGATGCCGCGAAGAGGCTTGCCGATGACGTGGTCGCCTATCTCGATGAAATCGGCAGCAGTAACCGGCGCGTCGCGATCGAATACGTCAATCCATCGGTGACCCAGGCGCTGAAGGCGCGCGGTATCGAAGTCATCGACGGCGTGCGTATCGCTGAAACCGCGCGCCTGATCAAGTCCGAGGACGAAATCGCCTGCATGCGATGGGCGATTGCGGTCGGCCAGCACGGTGCTGAAATGGTCAAGCAAGCCATGCGTCCCGGGGTCACCGAGTTGCAACTTTGGGGTTTGTTGAATTACACCAATATCACCAACAATGGCGACTGGCACGAAGGGCGGATGCTGTCTTCGGGTCCGCGCATCAATCCCTGGCTGCAGGAAGCCAGCGAGCGCAAGATCGAATCAGGTGACCTGGTTGGTTTCGATACCGACATGGTGGGCCCGTTCGGTTACTTCGTGGACCTGTCGCGGACATTTCATTGCGGCCCGGCCAAACCGACGCGACGACAGAAACAGATTTATCGCATGGCGGTCGACGAGATCGAGCACAACCTGAAGCTGGTCTATCCAGGTATGAGCCTGAAGGAGATGCAGCAACAGGCTTACCCGGTACCGGAAGAGTGCCAGGAAAATGCCTACCCCTGTCTCATGCACGCGGTTGGCATGTGTGATGAGTACCCGCAGGTCAAACAACTGTTTAGACAGAAGAATCCTTACGATTGCACCCTCGAGGCCGGTATGGTGGTCTGTATCGAAAGCTACATGGGTCCAGAGGGTGAGCGCGACGGCGTCAAACTCGAACAGCAGGTGCTGATTACCGAGGATGGCTACGAATTACTAACTACCTATCCCTATGAAGAAGTATTGCTTGACTGAAGCCTGAGGCGATATACAAAACGAATGGCTGGTTAGATTATTCATCCCGTGGGCAAAGCCATGAAATCCAGTGCCCAGGCAAATCGGCACGACAGCAAGGAGGATCAACAGTTGAAACACAATGTTACCGATGATCGACCATTTCGATTCTACGACAATCGCCAGAAGTACCTGGCCTTTGTAAACACCTGTAACGAGAAATGGCGTGTGGCGGAACGCGCGTCGCAGGAACTCACACATCTGCGACCTTCTCCGCCGGCTCTGCGGCTGTTCGATGCCGGGGTTGGTGACAGCACGGTGTTGAGCCACTTGATGCGTGCCATGCATCGCCGTTTTCCAACGATTCCATTTTTCATCGTCGGCAAGGAAGTGAGTCTGGAAGATGTACGCCTGACCCTGGAGAAGCTGCCCGATCGTTTTATCGAGCATCCTTCCAGCGTTATTATCATAACCAATCTGTACTATGCCGAAGCACCATGGTTGATGCCGAATGATGTTGCCAAGGCGGCCGCGTTGAACTGGATGGAAGTACCCTTGCAGGGTGATTCGGCGCATGAGTTTGGTGAGCAGTTGCGTGGTATGGATGAGGAACTGGTCGATGGGTGGCAGGTAAAGGCCAATGAAAAATCCGGTAACCCGATGTATGTGCGGCCATCGGTAATGGTCCTGTTTCGAGAGGATCATCGATTTTTGCTTGATGATGTAATTCCGAAACGCGGGCAGGCCGCCGGTGGTGATTACGATCTGATCCTGGCATCACAACCCTGGCGGTCACGCATGAGCGCCGAATTCAAAATCAGGCACGTGCTCGCACCGTTGTCAAAAAGTCTGCGTCCCGGCGGCAGGTTGCTAATCGCGCAATCCCGCGGTGACGACCCGGGGCTTGAACTGGTGCGCAAAATCTGGCCCGATGAAGATCCATTTAAAGTTGATCGTCATGAATTGATCAAAACCCTCAAGGAATACCTTGGCCGCAGCGCGCAAAAGTACAATTTCAATGCCGGCTCTGATGCCAAGTCGATACTGCGCTACCACATGCATACTCTGCCTACCGAAATAGGTGAAGCCATTGGTACTTCGACCCTGTTCGCCGCGTGGAATGCGGCGATTTACGTCGGCCAGATCGAAGACGAGCGTCTGGAACCGGTGGTGTCATCGGGTGAATATCTTGACGCTACTGCCGATATTCTGCACAAGCATAATGGTATCTGGTTCAACGACGAAACCTTTGTTATCTCAAAGAAGCGCGATAACTAAGACGCTGCAGTGTTCGATCCCCTGACAGTAGCGGTATCAGGATAAGAATTATCAGCAACGGGCCAGTCATGCTGGTACCGGCTCCGGCAAAACCTTTCGCGGATAATGCTCGAATAGGAACTACAATTAGTGCTTAGAAAGATGACGAGATTGTAATGCTAATTAGTTCAACCAGGCCCAATTCGACTGCATGAGAGTTGTAAAGAGCCTTTTTCCAATTATTGTCCTGCTAATTGGGGCTTTTTATGGTTATCAGAAGTATAACCAGTTGCCCGAGTCCGCCATTATTGGGATTAACTATCTAACGCACATGCTGGCAATAATAGTTGCCGGTTTCAGCATTCGTTTCGGCCGCAGCTCGGTATTTTTCTATGTCTTGCTGGTGGTAATCGTGAATGTGATTTTACGTGCAGGCTGGGCCAGCGACGATCTTGGTTACGCTCTCGTCTCTGCGTTCCTGCCACTATTATTGTTGACCCTCACAGTTTTACCCGATCGGGGAATTTTCAGTGTCAAGGCTATTCCCGCTTACGCAATTTTAATCCTGGTAGGCGTCGTTTCAATAGTAATAGTGATGACTTCGCCCGCCTGGGCAGCACAGATCGTTTTAACCGACTGGTTACCGGTCAAATATTTTGACTGGACCGGGCAGTCACAAACAGTGCTGATTGTTTCGTTTGCGACGCTGTATATTCTGTTGACCCTTTGCATTTTAAATCCTTCGCTACACATGTCAGCGGGATTCGGGGTTCTTTGCATGCTCATAGCCGAGTTGCATTATGGCAGCGCAATCCGCAGCCTGAATGTGTTCGGCAGTGCGGCCCTGTTAATGTGCCTGTATGCAATCCTGCAGGAGACCTGGCGCATGGCTTATCTTGACGAATTAACCGGGTTGCCGGGCAGACGAGCCTTGAGCGAGAAGTTTCGCAGAATAGGTGGTACCTATACGGTCGCCATGCTGGATGTGGATCATTTCAAGAAGTTTAACGATAACTTTGGTCATGATGCCGGAGACGCGGTGCTGCGCATGATCGCGGCAAAAATGAGCCAGGTATCCGGTGGAGGACAGCCGTACCGTTACGGCGGAGAAGAGTTTTCCATCGTTTTCTCGGGTAAAGATTCGCGGGAATCCGTGCGCTATCTGGAGGCATTGCGCGAGGCGATAGCGAGTAAGCCTTTTATCATCAGGCGGGTAGGTAGAAGGGATGAAGATACCATCACAAAACCAGTCAAAAATAATTCGGTTACTGTTACTGTTTCTATCGGTTTTGCCGATTCGAGTGGAAGTAAGACATCCCCCTGGGATGTCTTGAAACAGTCGGATAAGGCGCTTTATCGAGCCAAGGGAAAAGGTCGAAACTGCGTGAGCGAGTAATAGACCCGGATTCAGTCGTTAAGCTTTTGAATTACGTAGCCGCCGGAACGTTCGTCCAGCGATAGTCCAATCAAACCACGGCGTTCCGCCTCTTCCAACAAGTCGCTAAACGAGCGCATTCCGTAAAAGCGTTCGTTAAAGCCGGGACGGCGACGTTTCAGCGCCTGCTTGACCATCGAGCCCCACAGTTTGTCGCGATCACCCCGTTCCGCATGCAGAGCTTCGACAGTTTCCATGATCAGGTTGATGGCCTCGTCGATCTTGTCTTCTTCTGGAAGGGTCTTGTCAGACGGGGTTGCGTCGCTTTTACTAGCCGCTTTTTTCTTCGCTGGAGGCTTGCGCTTACGCTGTTGACTGGACTCCTGGTCTCGAGCCAGATCGTCATAAAATATGAACTCGTCACAATTGCTCATCAGCAGGTCCGAGGTCGAACTCTTTACGCCGACACCGATTACCATCTTGTTGTTTTCCCTGAGCTTGCTTACCAGCGGTGAGAAATCGGAATCGCCGCTGACGATGACAAAAGTATCGATGTGTTCCTTGGTGTAGCACAGATCGAGCGCGTCGACGACCATGCGAATATCGGCCGAGTTTTTCCCCGACTGGCGCGTATGTGGAATCTCGATCAATTCAAAGGCCGCATCATGCATTACTGCTTTGTATTCTTTGTATCTCTCCCAGTCACAGTAGGCTTTCTTGACCACTACGCTTCCCTTTACCAGCAAGCGTTCCAGCACCAGGTTGATATTGAACTTCTTTATTTTGGCATCGCGAACGCCGAGCGCAACATTCTCGAAATCACAAAAAATGGCGAGGTTCAGGTCTTCACTGTTCGATGACATTTTGCTTCCTCCTCGGCGCCTGTAAACGCGAGTCTATCCCTGGTTGAAATTGGGTGGCATGATAGCAACAGAATATTTTATTGCCTACGATTTTCACATTAACCTGGAATAATGAAAAACCGACCGATCCTGTTACTGGCCATCGCCGAGATGTTGATCTGGGCCTGCATTTATTACAGTTTTCCGGCGTTGTTACTGCATTGGGAACAGTCGCTGGGCTGGAGTCGTGCCGACCTGACCGGCGCGATTACCCTGGCGGTCTTCGTATCGGCATTTTGTTCACCACTTTATGGGCGCCTGATCGACGCAGGCAAGGGTGCGCTGATGATGACCGCGGCCGCGGTGATTGGCGGTGGTTGCATGATGTTACTCAGCCTGGTCGAGCAGTTATGGCAGTTTTACCTGCTATGGGCGGTTATCGGCATGTGTATGGCGGGTAGCCTCTACGAACCGTGTTTTGCGTTAATTACGCGTGCACGCGGAGCCGAGGCCAAGCGCTCGATCATCTTTGTTACCCTGGTGGCCGGATTTGCCGGCACCGTCAGTTTCCCGGTCGCGCACGGCCTGGTTTTGGCCTTTGGCTGGCGCAGCACGGTGCTGTTTTTCGGCGCGGTGGCTATCTTCGTGGTCGCACCACTGATGTGGCTGGGAGCCAGCGCGATAGAACAGGCTGGTGCCCACCGACATAGTGCTAATCCCCACCTATCCGTTGCAGAACGGTCATTCCTGCGTTCGTCGGTATTCTGGTGTCTCGCGCTCGGTTTCGGTCTTGCCGCGATGTTGCAGGGGATTACCCTGCATCACTTACTGCCGATTTTGAGCGAACGTGAAATCCACCCGGAGGTCGCGGTAATCGCAATTTCATTTATTGGTCCGATGCAGGTGGCCGGGCGCCTGGTGATGATCGCCGCCGAGCGCCGTGTCTCGATTCACGGCATCGCGATAGCCTGTTTCGTGTTGATGGCAGCCTCGATTGCTTTTTTAATTGTCGCCGGCGTAACCCCTGTCCTGTTAATCGCCTTTGTCATTCTGTTCGGCGGATCTTACGGTGTGGTCAGCATCATTCGCCCCGTGATTGCGCGCGATTTGCTCGGTGAGCGGCAATTTGGCGCCAAGTCCGGCGCGCTGGCACTGGTTTACCTGGTGGGTTCCGCGTCAGCGCCGTTCCTCGGTGCATTGCTCTGGGGATGGGGCGGTTATGACCTGGTCCTGCCCGGATTGATACTGTTGGCAGGATTTGGCCTGGCGCTGTACCTGGTGGCACAAAAACGAGCCACTGCAGGCTGATTTTGGTTAGTATAGCGATCTGAATCCAGGTCCGGGAGTTAACGGTAATGTCTCAGCAGTTCATCGCGCATCTACAGCAGCAACTCGAGTCGATAGAGGCGCAAGGGTTGTATAAGCAGGAACGACCTCTCGATTCCCCGCAAGGCGCCAGCGTACACGCGCAGCACTGGGACAATGATCTGATCAATCTCTGCGCCAACAATTATCTCGGTCTCGCCAATCACCGTGACATGGTGACTGCGGCACGCAAGGGTCTTAAGAGCCATGGCCTCGGCATGGCCTCGGTACGTTTCATCTGTGGCACGCAGGATATTCACAAGACCCTCGAACAACAACTCGCCGCCTACCTGAAGATGGACGATGCCATTCTGTTTTCATCCTGTTTCGACGCCAACGGCGGGATCTTCGAAGTCTTGCTCGATGCCGAGGACGCGGTTATTTCCGATAGCCTCAACCACGCCTCTCTGATCGATGGCATCCGCTTGTGCAAGGCGCAACGTTTGCGCTATGCCAACAGCGATATGGCTGATCTCGAAGCAAAATTGATCGACGCTAAAAACGCACGCTTTCGCCTGGTTGTCACCGATGGGGTGTTCTCGATGGACGGTACTTATGCCAATCTGCCGGCGATCTGCGATCTCGCCGAACGACACGATGCGCTGGTGATGGTTGATGACAGTCATGCCATCGGCTTTATCGGCGAACGTGGCGCCGGCACCCCCGAGCTGCTTGGTGTCGAGGGCAGGGTACATATCACCAGCGGCACCTTCGGCAAGGCGCTGGGCGGCGCCAGCGGTGGCTATATCACCGCGCCGCAAGCAGTGATCGATTTGCTGAGGCAGCGCGCACGACCCTATTTGTTTTCCAATAGCCTCGCGCCCAGCATCGTCATGGCCACCCTGAAAGCGCTCGAGTTAATCGGGCAGGGTGCTTCCTTACGCATGCAACTAGCTGAAAATACAGCCTATTTTCGTAGAAGAATGACTGAAGCCGGGTTTGACATCATTCGTGGTGAACATCCAATCGTACCGGTTATGACTGGCGATGCTGCACTCGCGCAACAACTCGCCAGCGAGCTCATGGAGCAAGGAGTATACGTCACCGCGTTCTCCTTCCCGGTAGTGCCTAAAGGCCAGGCGCGGGTGCGTACGCAGATGAGTGCCGCGCATAGTTGCGAGCAGCTTGATAAAGCGATCGATGCGTTTATTGCCGTCGGTAAACAGATCGAATTAATTTCATAGGAGCTGAAGATGAAAGCCCTGGTAAAAGCCCACGATAAACCCGGTCTCTGGCTGCAGGAAATGCCGAAGCCCGGGCCTGGCCCCGAAGATGTGCTGATCAAGGTTAACGAGGTCGCTATCTGCGGTACTGATTTGCATATCTACAACTGGGATCAGTGGGCGCAGGAACATGTGCCGGTGCCAATGATCGTGGGGCATGAATACATTGGTATTATCGAAGAGATTGGTGAGCTGGTTCATTCGGTCGAAGTCGGCGATCGAGTCTCGGGTGAAGGGCATATCATGTGCGGCGAGTGCCGCAACTGCCGCGCCGGGCGTGGCCACCTGTGCCGCGATACCCGTGGGGTTGGCGTAAACCGTCCGGGTGCGTTCGCCGAGTATGTCTGCATTCCGGCGCAAAATGCCTACAAGATACCAGAGCAGATCAGCGACGATATCGCCTCGATCCTCGATCCACTGGGTAACGCCGTGCACACGGCCCTGTCGTTCGATCTGGTGGGTGAAGATGTGTTGATTACCGGGGCCGGCCCCATCGGTTTGATGGCTACTGCCGTAGCGCGGCATGTCGGCGCTCGGCACGTGGTGATCACTGATGTTAACGAAACACGTTTGCGCATGGCGGACCAGTTTGGCGCGACGCGTACGGTCAGGGCCGGGCAGGAAGACCTGCATGACGTAATGGATGAGCTCGGTATGCTCGAAGGCTTTGATGTTGGGCTCGAGATGTCAGGCAATGAAAACGCGCTGCACGATTTGATCGACATCATCAACCATGGCGGCAAGATAGCGCTGCTTGGCATATACCCGAACATACCCCAGGTGAACCTGAACCAGGCGATTTTCAAGGGCCTTAGTCTGAAAGGAATTTACGGCCGTGAAATGTTCGAAACCTGGCACAAGATGGTGGCAATGCTCGGCAGCGGTCTCGACGTCGGTGCGGTGATTACCGACCATATAGACTTCGAGGATTTCGAAACCGGGTTCAAAAAACTCAATGCCGGCGAAGCCTGCAAAGTCGTCATGCGACTCTAAATAAAAATTAAGGTGACAGTCAACTTATCTCTGTGCATCAGTGAATTAAGTTAACTGTCACTTTAATTTATCCAACAGGCTGGATAAACAATACCGGAGAAGAAAGCCGCTATTTTCGATATTTCTGGTATGGACTGTATACATCGACAACTGGTTGTAAAGTGCGGGCTCCGTTGATGAGCGGGTGGGGAGGTAATGCTGTTCTCATCATGCCCAATGGTATCACTGCGCTTCGATTTGCGAGCGGACCAGATGAAGACGACGACAACGATACCTGGGACCAGAAACCATTGGGGCGAGTAGCGGATGGGATTCGGCCGCTTTGTGTGGCCAACGAGTAACAAAATAATTGGGCTCTCAGTTACGCCTCCTTCGGATCGATTTCAAATCCAGCTACCACCTGACTGGATATCTGTTTTGGTGCGTATGCTGCCGCCGACTTGGAGATTTCTCAATGGTCGTTTGGTGTCGGTTCCTGACTCTTGCAGTGATTTGACTGAGTCTCGGTTCAGGGTCGTAAATCGCCACTGCTTCACCGAGTATGAGCGTCGGTTTTCTCTAAGGAGACCCTCAATTGGTTGGACCAGGAGCAGACTTTAAAGCTACGCTAGGACACTTCAATTTACCGCTGAGCTCGGGAGTTATGTGTAATTAATCCGTTTAGCTAAGCAGCGAAATTCTTTGTGCCCGGGTTTCTTGCTTGCTGATCGAAAAACGACGCAGTAGTCGGTTTTTGAGGTAACTCAATTTCATAGGTTGTCGAACGTACTTTGTTGGACTTCTCGCCACGTACTACCAAACCCTCGAATTCTGTGGGCATGGGATTAGTCGAATAAGGTACAGCGTCTTCCGCCGAATAAACACAAATAAATAAATTTCTCGAATGCTTACCGATGTTGGGCGCAGATCCATGAAGTAATCGAGTATGCATTAAGCAAACGGACCCGGCTGGACCCACACAGGTTATCGCTTTTCGCCGACAATCTTCGGCAATCCCTTCCTCAACCGACCCGGTAAAAATTCCATCATGCCACAACCCATGCAATTCTCCTGTATGTGAGCCGGCAACGACTTCAAGAGGCCCATTATCCAGCGTAACTTCGTCAACCATCAGTAATGCAGTTATCAGATCATCGTTGGAATGTGGGGTGAAAGGGAAATCCTGGTGCCACTTCACCGCCGTCTGCCCACCCGGTAATTTGGAATTAATTTTTGAATGATGAAACTTGACGTTAGGGCCAATGAGATCGGCTACGCAATCTGTCATTCGGCTTGAGGCCATGGCATCAAAATACGCCTGTGATATTTCAACCGGCGCGTTAACCCGTCGTAGTGCAGGCTTTTCTGATGTGTGACCTGGCTCCAGATCAAAACGCGGTCGCCCGTCCAGCGTATCCCCATAGGGCTTGCTGTAATCGCGACTCTCTTCGACCCATTCAGAAAAATGGTCCTGCATTGCTTTCAGCATATCGGCATCAACTCCATTCTCAACCACCAGATACCCTTCTGACCAAAATTTTCCCCGCTGTTCCTCGCTCAATACTTGCATTGACTCATTCCTCGTCTGATATTCAATTTGGTGCCCATGCTAGCAATTCTGGAAAATAATATAAAATTGGTTTATATTGATAATTAAACATATTTAATATGGTTAGATTGACATTAAAACAATGCGCATACTTTGTCGCCGTGGCGGAGCAAGGCGGGATCGCGCAGGCATCACGGGTGCTTAATATTTCTCAGCCGGCTGTTGCGCAGGCCCTCGATAAACTCGAACACCTCTTTGAATTTCGCCTTTTTGAAAGGCATCATGCCCGGGGAACAGAACTGACACCTCAAGGTCGAGCCTTTATCAATTCAGCGCAGAATCTATTGCAGCTGGCAAAACGTACCGAAAACGATGCACAAGCCATTGCCGCCGATATGAGTGGCGTTATCCGTCTGGGGTGTTTTCACTCCATTGCGCCTTTTTATCTTCCTCAAATCATCAGTGCTTACAAAAATGCTTTTCCCAATATTGAAATCTCATCCTCCGAGCTGAGGCAAGACGAAATCATATCGGGTATAGATACCGGAGAAATCGACCTGGCATTAACCTACGATATGTCGCTTAATCATTGTCCAGTTGAACGCAAAGTAGTAGCTCAGCTGAAGCCGTTCCTTCTGCTTAGTGAGCACCATCATCGCGCCTCACAATCCTCCATTAGACTTGCCGATATGGCACAGGAACCCTTTGTCATGTTTGACGGTCCTTCAAGCCGGGAATATTTTGCAAGCATCCTTGAGACACATGGAATCAACCCACCCACATCCTACAATTCGAAATCAATGGAATCGGTGCGTAGCGCAGTATCCAATGGCCTAGGGTTTTCCTTGAGCGTAATGAAACTGGACCATACACAAAATCACGAAGGGGGCAGTGTAGTGTCGGTTCCGATTTCAGGCAATATCAACCCTCTAGCTATCGTTCTAGTCCGCAGGCAAGGCGCGGCATTATCAACGCAACTCGAAAATTTTTCAGCGTTTTGCGAGAGGTATTTTAACAATGCGATACAAAAGTCTGGCCTGAGCGCATAACAATCGCATGTAGTCGGACAAAGTGCCCGCTACGCGCTGACAATGAGGGTCCGCTGTGGGGTTTTTGCCTCTCAACGCAATTTCATGAACGTCCGTTTAGTGCTGACCAGAGACTATGTGGTAGTAGTGTATCGGGCCTCTCAAACGGTTGCTGCGGGTAAAAGCGGTCGATCAAATCCGACACTGACCGTAAGATCAGATCCCAACTACTACAACTAAATTTGTTAACACCGAGCGACTTTGTCGTACTTTAATTACCAAGCGACTTTGTCGCAAATTAAATACCGAGGGAAATTGACGGATCTACTTAATCAGTGATTCTCTGAAGTATTCGTTTGAATATTTGGGGGATTGCAGAGGATGATTATTATGGATTCCAAAGCGCAGTTAACAGTCGACATAATTGCCAAGGTTGCTGAAGGCAAAATAACTATTGTCAATGCCGCCAGGTTGCTCGATAAATCCCGTAGAACCATCGAAAGATATCTGAAAAAATATCAGAAGATAGGCATTCAGTTCGTCGTTCATAAAAACAGTGGTCAATCGCCTGCAAACAAAAGCTCTGATGAAATAAAGCGCGCAGTACAGGCGCTAATTAAAGAGAAATATTATGATGTCAACCTGTGTCATCTCAGAGAGCTTCTCGAAGATAACGAAAAGATCCGGGTCAAACGTGAAACCTTGAGATGTTGGGCACATGAGATACACCATGTAAAACGCGCTAAACGAAGACGATCACAGGTAAGGAAAAGGCGGGAACGAATGGAATCGCCTGGCTTAATGCTACAAATGGATGGTAGCCCACACCGCTGGTTTGGTGATAAGAAATCCTGTTTGATCGCTATCATCGATGACGCCACCAGTGAAATACACGCCGAGTTCTTCGAATCTGAAACCACGTTAGGTTGCCTGAAAGTGCTGCGCGATTACATCGAAAAAAAAGGTGTATTTAAAGTGCTGTATGTGGATAAAGCTGGAATATTCGGCGGACCAAAGCGGTGTAATTTCTCTCAAGTACAACGTGCCTGTGGTGATCTAGGCATAGAGATTATATTTGCTAACTCGCCTCAAGGGAAAGGCCGGGTTGAGCGCTCGTTTGATACCTTTCAGGACAGACTCATACCTGAGCTAAGGCTCAATAATATTGAAGATATGTACAGTGCTAACCGGCACCTACAGGATGTGTTTATCCCGCAGTATTGGCAAAAAAATATTGAGGTTATAGCCCTTAGCGAAACCTCTGGATTTACGCCGATTCCTGGGCACGTCAACCTGGATGATGTCTGCGCCATGAAGGATTATCGAAAAATACGCAGTGATCATACTTTCAGCTACGGTAACAAATCCTACTTAATTGAATCGCCACTCAAACGCAGCATTGCAAAACAGCGTATTGAAATACGGACCCACGATAATGAGGGGTTCACTGCGTACTTCGCAGGCAGACGCTTAGCAGTATCTGAGGTCATAGAACCAACCAAGCCTTCAATGTTTGATTTGGACATCCAGAAGAAACTGGATGTGTTAAAGCTGGCCGACGAGCTGAATAACGTCACCGAGGCCGCCAGATTAAGCGGAGTATCTCGCGATACCATTTATAGGCACAGACAAATTCTCAGGAATCATGGCCCTGAGGGGCTCAAGCGGCAAATTACCAAGGACCATCACCACAAAAATCGAGCTGATAAGAATCTAGAAAAGAGCATCGTAGGATTTTCTCTGGACAACCCCCATCTGGGTCAATCTCAAGTCTCTCGGCAAATGAAAAAGGTTTATAAAATCGATATCAGCCCGAGCGGTGTTCGGGGTATATGGCTTCGAGCAGAAATGCAAACGACGGCGCTTAGACTTCAGAAATCAAATTCTATGGCCACTGTCAGTTAAGCGAGGGAGGGTAGCTTGTTCTTAAAAATGTACTTTGCTACTCTGGCAGGACAAAGTCGCCTGGTATTTAGTCCGCCAGTTTCCCTTGGTAATGACACTACTACAACTAAATTGCGCCACCGCTTAACTGGTACATCCACGCGGTAATCATCGAGCCTGTTAGACCAAGCG
>Ga0209271_10000468_pt1 | contig 13891 bp, 16 predicted proteins | sample tdAd002_FD_187123 | JGI IMG/M metagenome (GOLD analysis project Ga0209271, IMG submission 187123) | Marine sediment microbial communities from the Atlantic coast under amendment with organic carbon and nitrate - tdAd00.2 (SPAdes)... | ecosystem: Environmental > Aquatic > Marine > Coastal >... | reverse complement strand
TGTTCTCTGTGCCCTCTGTGGCAAATCAGGACCAGCGTTTGAAGCGTTTCTTGCAATAGGCCAGCAGATCTTCGTAGTTCTGGAAGTACAGGTCAAAGCCATCCTCTGACGGCGCATCATATTCGCAGTAGTCGTTGGAATGATCGCGGCATATTTGCGGGCGGGTATCATAAATGCCGCAATCACCATTAAGCTGTAAATGCTGACACTTGCCATCAATCAATAATGTCCAGCCATCTTCATCCTTGTATAATTTCACGTGGTCATGCGAGACCTGCCAGAGTAAATGCTGAAAGTCATTTTTTGATCGTGGTGTGTCGATATGGTGTGTAACGTAGGTGCAGCATAACGAGCCTGTACAAAATGAACATTTATTTTCAGATGTAATTTCAGTTTCAACTCTTTTGTCCATTACATAAGCCCCAGTTGCTTCAGGTTGCCCTTGTTGTGTAATAGAAATTCACCATTGCGCTGTTTCTTGGCGAACATGGCGATGCTGCTGGACAGGTTATCGCTGGCAGTGGCATTGGGTTTCATGCTTAGCTGAAGTGTATAGTCGCCTTGCGCTGAAGTGGTGAAGTTACCCTTCAATGAAAGATGTCCGCCCTTGTTGCTAATGCTTGCGGACAGGGGTGATTCATCATTCTCATTTATTAACACTGAAACGTTGCCCAGGTCTGCGGTCTCGGCAATGGTTACGGTTGCCTGGTTCCAGATGAGTGTGCCATTGACACGAGGTACCGATCCTGGTTCTAAATAAGCATTATTGATGCTCAGCTGAACTATTCCTGACAGTTCTCCAATTGGTAACGCGAGCAGGGAAGCAATATCAGTAGCGTCGAGCTTCATATTAAGGTCATCAACTGATAGATTGCCGCCGATACCAGTAGAAAGGCGCGTATCTATCGGCTTGTTATTGAATTCAGCATGTATGTCGATAGCAATACTTGCCAGCAATAAATGCCATGGAAGGAACGACCATTCAACATTCTTCAGGGTTAAATGCTGCGCTGTGATTATGCTGCTCGCTCGGCCGCGCCACAATGTTCCGGAGACATTGCTGATGGTGACCGGTATGCTGTCTTTAATCATACCTATTACAGGAGCTGCAGGTATAGTAGCAACCAGGAATACGAAATAGGCAATGATGCCAGTGAGAATATAATGGCGGGTACGCATCAGTCTCTGTCAAGTGTCATGCGTGCATTGACAGCGCCTGCTTTGTCATCGCGCTCAAGGCTGGCTGAAGATACGCTAATGCCATACTGGGTTTGCAATGTATTCAGCCATAACAGTACCTGGTCAAAAGATGCGGCGTCGATTGTGACGCGAGCGCCTTTATCGGAAGTCGATTCCAGTTTTGTTAAATAGGGCTTAAGGCCTGCTGTGGCAGCACTATTTTCTACCAATAGAGTTACTGGTTGCGAGTTGTTTGTTCGCCTTTTCGAGGCGCCCGATGCCTTCAGTGTTCTGACCTCGATCGCAGCCGTCTGCATCCAGTCAATAATATCTACCTGTGTTTGATATTTCTGTGTCTGATCTTCAATGCCCTTGTGTATTGGCTCCCAGATGATCAAATACAGTAAGGTGATAATAATAACCGTGGATGCCGCCAACACCAGTTGCCGTTCTCGTTGTTGCAATCCCTGATACCAGTGTTGTATCTCTTCCAGTTGTTTCATGAACCCGATCTCTGCAGCCTGATGCTGCCTTTAACAATGTTCTTTTCAGACGTTGCCGATGTGATTTCGGTCGCAAGCTTTGTGTTTTTGTTCAGTTGCTTGTTAAGCGTTTCGACTGATTGCAGATTGGTGCCTGTCAGGCCTATGTCCATGCGGTTATTTCGAAAGTTGATCGACTGGATTTCGATATCTTTCTGGCTGGATATTGCTGATACAGATTCAGATAAAAGCGCGAGGAACTGGTTTCCCTGTGGGCCACCCCCACCTCTGAGTTCATTAAGTTTTTGCTCCATCTGTACACGCGGGTTGACGATGCGCTTGCTTCGGGGAAAAGCTTTTTTATAAATAGTCTCAATCTGTAAACCAAGCTCGGTGTTTTTTGTTTTGAGACTGTTTAATTCAAAAAGATTCATACCCGCGTACAGCAGTAGCCATGCGCCCGCCAATGATGCGGCCAGCCGCCAACGATACCAGTGTCCGCTGCTCTTGCGTTTAGGTTTGAATTTGCCTTGCAACAGATTTAATGATTTTACCTTGGCATATTCCCCGCAGAAAACCACTAACGGGTGGGTGTTGTATGCAACTTTTATGACTTCAACACCCGTGTCGATTTGTTCCAGGGCCGGCTCAGGTTCTTCACCGTCGAGGAAAAAATAGACAATTTTTTCAGGTTTGTTTTCGGCTTTGTTGAGACTGGCCTGCAGCAATAGCGGAAGGTTTGCTGAATCGATAACGGTGCCGATGAGTGCTTCAAACTGCAGCAGTGCCTTGCCAGCATGAAAAAGCACTGTCCACTGGCTGGGTGCGGCAGGTGAACAAATTGCATCTGGAATTATTGCATCGATACTGATGCCGGCTTGATGGAATGTGGCCAACAGGTTTTCGATAGTGTCTATTCGAATGCCTGCGACCGGTGTGCCATAGTGCGGGTCTGTTTTGCCTATGACAAAGTGAAAATTCTCGATATCTTCTGCCAGCTGTTCTTCCAGCGCATATGGGATTGCACGCAGCATTTTCTGGCGGTTCGTGGTTGGAAGCTGCACATGGTTCAAATGCACATTGCTGCTGTCGAGTAATACGACAACCTTGTGCTGCTGGGCAACGTGTGCAGCATCCTCCAGTGATCCTGAAGTAATTCGGGAGGTCAGCTCGCCCTGGTTATTGACATGCGACCATGTGGCCAGATCAGGCTTTGCCGGGTCATAATGCAGTAACAGCGTGCTGGCCATCAGTAGACCCCCTGTGAGCGGGCAATAACTGTTGTGTTACCGTCACTGGTACGATGAATAATGCTATAGGTAATAACGCGCACTTGCCCGATTGTGGATTCTGTTTGTAGCATGAAATACTCGGTATCGACGGACAAACTTTCTGTGCTGGTTATTTTTTTATTAAGATCGTTGAAACTGGTGAACTCATTAATAGTTTTGAATGCTGTATCGTTACGCTGTTCGATAATTTTTTCAATATCACTATCACTTATACCATCAGCCAATGATCTTAGCACTTCTGCTGAGGCTGTGTTGATGTTGATGGGCGCATTCACGCCAAAAGCACAGACGTGCGGCAACACTGTGGCGTATAGCTCGGGGTCTTCAAAACCCTTTATCAACCTGAGTTCACTGCTGCTCTGCATCGGTGCGTTGGCAGTTCGATATGGCCGTTCCAGGTTCATGTAATAAACATCTTCCGCACCATCGGGAATCGTGGTTTGCAGGTCATCATCAAGCCAGTCAATGATAGCCTGTGTGTTGGCTTTATCAATCTTCAGGTTAACTAGCAGGCGCTCCAGCCGGGTGCGAGCCAATGTGATGTCAGCATCGGCGCCAAGCAGCGAATTAATATTAAAGCAGGATTGCAGGTCAGTGAGCTTGCCTTGTATATAACCACCTTCAACGGGCAGTGGCGGCAGCTCTATCGCCCAGTTCTCTCCGAGGTGGTCTATCTCATTTTCTTTGCGGTCCTCTTTGAGGATACGCTGGCTCCAGCTTTCAGCAGCGAGCGTATAAAGATAGGCCTGGTCACCGGCGATGATATTGCCCGTGCGGCGCACGTCAAGCTGCAAACGGGTGCTGATGGCGACACTCACGGTAGTGGCAATTGCAACAATCAACAAGGCAGTAATGATGGCTACGCCGCGTTGTCTGGCAATAGAAGTCATCAGCCGCTTACCATGAATATGCGCACCAGTTCACCCCAGTCCTGTAATTCCAGGGTGAATTCTATTGCAGATAAGGCCACGGAAGTATCACCCGGTAGGCCCGTGGCGCTGAGTGGCGGCCATTCATTATGCCACTCATTACTGTTATCGAGGAACCTGATACTTGCGTCTTCCACATCTTCTAGCAGCACGCTTTCGTAGGGCTGCATTTCCTGGGTGCGATCGAGGTGAGGCCAGTACAGGCGAGAGAACGTGTTTTCTTCAAGTTTATAGGCGACGCGTTGCAAATGGCTGCGTTGCAGCTCAGCCGGGTTACGCCTGCCGCCACGACTGAACTCGATAATAAAATCACCGCCTTGGCCGGTCAGAATATAATTGTTCGGATTGCCGTATTCATCACGAATGCCGCGTTGTGACAGCTGGGTAAAGTCGCGGGATATTTTCAGCATCGCCAGCTGGACCTGCTGCAAGCGTTTCATGCTGAGTTCGGTTTGCTGGCTGTTGTCGATCACATTGCTCAAGCCGCCGTAGGCCATTGCAGAGAGTACGGCAAAAACGGCAACGGCTACCAGCAGTTCGAGCAAGGTAAAGCCATAAAAGCCATGTTTTGAGCAGTGCTTCATAATTGCGGCGTTGATGTTGCAGCAGGCCTGGATAAATACCCGATCAGCCGCGTCAAGCTGTATTCACGCGCCTCGTCGAGATATATCCTGAACTCGACCTGGTGCGAATTCTCATCTTCCGTTTCCTTCACGGTACGCGTCCAGTACCACTCTGCACCGGCCATTTCAGTCGAGCCCTTGGTATCGCCTTTTCCCGGAAATTTCTTTTCAACCTGCAGCTGGGTGATCTCATTCATCGCAACCCAGTGCGCAATGGTTTTCTGCTTTAGATAACCAGCGCTGCTGGCATGGCTGCCAGAGGTACTGATGAGCGCGCCCAGGGATAATGAAATAATGGTAAGGGCTACCAGAACTTCCAGCAGGGTAAAGCCTTCGCATCGGCTTGCGGATTTACAGTTCACTGATTTCTGCCTTATGCTCGCCATTTACAGTACCTGAGACGATGTAACTGGTTTCGACACCCGGCATCACCAGCCGTACACTGAACTCGGGTGTGATTTCGCCGCTGGAAAGAAAAAATACCTGTGGGTCGGGTTTTTCTTCATCTTCCTCATCAGTGTTTGCTGAATCCTCTTCTACCAGTACATCGATCTGTTCTACTTCCAGTTCGAGCTCCATGTTCTCTGGAAGTTGCCGTTCTCGCAACAGATCATCATTATCCAGTGGCTGCCATCTGTTTTCGAAATAAAGCAGAAACCGGTAGCTGTCGGGTTTGAATTCCAGTCCGTATTCCTGACCTTTGAGTATGGCTTCTTCAAGCGCGAGCTGCACAAGCCGGTCCAGTCTTTGTGCTTCAGTTTGAATCAGTTCTTCGGGTGAGGTTCCGCGAATGGCCAGCGTGGTGAATGTAAACAGAATGGAGATGATGACAATGACAACCAGCAGCTCAAGCAGGCTGAATCCGCTGTCCGGTTTTCTGTACATGGGCATCCGACCGGGTGAGAGGGCCGGGCGGGATCTATTCTGTATCCCAGTTACCGATATCAGCATTGATGCCATCACCGCCCGGGGCGCCATCTGCGCCTAGTGAGTAGATGTCTATTTCACTTTGCTGGCCCGGGCTGAGATACATGTAATCATTGCCCCAGGGGTCTTTTTTCAGACGCTTGACGTAGCCACCCTGTTTCCAGTTAGGAGGCTCTGGCGTTCCGCTTGGTTGAGACACCAGTGATTCCAGGCCCTGATCGGTTGTCGGGTAGACAAAATTATCCAGGCGGTAAACATCCAGCGCACTTTCCAGCGCATTAATGTCATGCTTGGCCTTGGATACGCGTGCCTTGTCAGGATTGTCCATGATCCTGGGTGCGATTACGCTGGCTAGAATGCCCAGGATAACGACCACAACCATGATTTCGATCAGGGTAAAACCCTTTTGATGCAGACTGATATGATTCACCGATATAGCTCCATAGCTTTGCGAAACTGCAGGTATCGGGGTAGAGTGGCAGTTTCGCGGGTACAAAATAAAACCTTGTGCGGAATAATAACAAATGCGCATACAAGTGCCTATTAAAAACCGGATATCAGCGCAGTGGAGCCACGTACTGTGGCTGTTTTTGTTCGTCATCTGCTTCAGTCTGCAATCAGCCGGCCTGGTAAGCACTTTCCAGTTCGATAGAAGCCTGATTGACCAGGGTCATTACTGGCTGTTATTGACTGGCCACCTGGTGCACCTGAACTGGGCGCACTGGGCGCTCAACATGGCAGGCCTTGTCGTCGTTGGGGTATTCTTCAGTCAGTACGGCAGCATACTCGACTGGTTGATTGTGCTGTTGTTCAGTGCCCTGGTAATCGGCCTCGGGCTCTACTGGTTTCATCCCGAGCTGAGCTGGTATGTGGGTCTATCTGGTGTTTTGCACGGTTTGTTCATTTACGGGGCTATACGTGAAATACGTTTCTATCCTTTTAGCGGTTATGTTTTGCTGCTATTGCTCACGGGCAAACTTTTCTGGGAATATATGAACGGTGCCTTGCCCGGTTCAGAAGAAATGACAGGCGGTCGCGTGCTGGTTGAGGCGCACCTGTATGGCGCAATAGCAGGACTGGTGGCGGTATTCCTGACCTGGTCCGTGCATTTACTTCACAAGCTGATTGAGGTCAAAAATCGGCAGCAGAATGCCTAGTACGATCATCAATACCAGTACCCCCATGGTGAGAATGATAGCCGGTTCGAATATACCTACAATATAGGCGATCAGGGTTACCTGTTCACGTTCCAGTTGTGTCGCTGCGCGATCAAGCATTTCTTCCAGGTTGCCACTGTTCTCGCCACTGGCGATTAACTGCAAAGTCATTGGCGGGAACAGTTTGCTGTGATCCAGCGATTTCTTGATTCCCGAGCCTTCGCGTACACGCTCTGTCGCTTGCAGAATCGCATTGCGCATCGGCAGGTTGCCGACCACCTGGGCAGAGATCCTCATCGATTCAATGACTGTTACACCACTGCCGGTAAGGATGCTGAAGGTACGGGTGAACAGGGCGGTATTGAGGCCGCGCACCAGCCTTTGAATCAGCGGCAGTCTGAGTAACAGGCGGTGATAGCGTTCACGGTATCGGCTCTGTTTAAGTAGCGTCCGTATGCCAATGATGATTGCAATGATCAAGACCAGTAAATAAACGCCATAGGCAATGACAAAATCACTGATGGCGATGAGTGATATTGTCAGGCCTGGCAGGTCCTGGCCTATATCCTCGAACACGGACACGACCTGGGGCACGATATTGGTCATCAGGAAGATCACGATAGCAATGGCAAATACCGTCAGAAATGCCGGATATATCAGCGCCTGCCTTACCTTGCCCTGCAACTCCTGCTGGTTCTCGGTGTAATCGGCCAGCCTTTCGAGGACCGTATCAAGATGTCCGGACTTTTCACCGGCATCAACCGTCGCGCGATACAGGTCCGAAAATACTTTGGGGAATTCGCCAAGACCTGCTGCCAGGGTATGACCTTCCATGACTTTCGCGCGTATCGACAAGATCATACTTCGAATGCGCTGTTTTTCGGACTGGTTGGCAATGGCTGTCAAAACTTCGTCCAGGGGTAATGAAGCCTGAACCAGGGTGGCTATCTGGCGGGTGATCAGGGCCAGTTCCGTTGTACTGATGCCGCGTTGAAACATGCGCGATGAGGACGACGCGCCTTTGCTGGAGCCAGCGCTGTCCTTCTGGCTGGTGGCATTGATTTGCAGCGGTATCAGTCCTTTTTCCCTCAGGTTCTGACGCACCTGTCTTGCCGTGTCGCCCTCGGCTACACCCTTGCGCTCGCGGCCTTTTTCATCAAGAACGATGTATTCGAAAGCGCCCATGGTCAGGTCAATGAATAATGAATAATGAATAATGAATAGTGAATAATAACCGAAGAAAAATGCATTATTAATTATTCATTGTTCATTATTAATTGCACTTCAGTCTTCCCTGCTTACGCGCAGCACTTCTTCGAGTGAGGTAGTGCCTTCCAGAATAAGCCGGCGGCCGTCCTGGCGCAGTGTTGCTGCGTAGGTGCGTGCATACGTTTCCATGGCATGTTCGCCTTCACCGTCGTGGATCATGTCCTGCAGTTTGTCATCTACGGGTACAAATTCATAAACACCGGTACGTCCCGCATAACCCAGGTGATTACACTGACCGCAGCTGGATGCTGAATATATCGTTGGTGCTTCTCCTGCAGGCAGGTTCAGCCATTCACGCTCGCTCTCGGTTGTAGTATGCGGTTTTTTACAGGCCGGGCAGAGTTTGCGAACCAGTCGTTGTGCCATGACTCCAATCAGGCTCGATGCCAGCAGGAAAGGCTCGACACCCATATCGCGCAGTCGGGTGATGGAGCCAATGGCGCTGTTGGTGTGCAATGTGGACAGTACCAGGTGCCCGGTAAGACTTGCCTGCACGGCAATAGTGGCTGTTTCCAGGTCACGGATCTCACCGATCATGACGATGTCGGGGTCCTGGCGCAGGATAGAGCGCAGTCCGCGCGCAAAGCTCATGCCCACTTTGGAGTTGACCTGGGTCTGGCCGATGCCATCGATGTAATATTCGATCGGGTCTTCAACCGTGAGGATGTTGCGCGATTTCACGTTGATGCGGGCCAGGCCTGCATACAGGGTTGTGGTTTTACCCGAGCCTGTTGGACCGGTGACCAGAATAATGCCGTCGGATTTGTGCAACAGGGTATTGAATTTGGTTCGCACTTCATTGGCCATACCGAGGTTTTCCAGCGTGAGCCTGCCCGCCTGCTTGTCAAGCAATCGCATCACCACGCGTTCGCCATGACCCGAGGGCAGGGTGGAAACACGGACGTCTACGGCACGACCGGCGACACGCAGCGATATGCGACCGTCCTGTGGCAGGCGTTTTTCGGCGATATCGAGTTTAGCCATGACCTTGATACGGGATATGATCAAGGGTGCAATATTTCCAGGGGGCTGCAGGATTTCACGCAGCATGCCGTCAACACGAAAGCGAACACGCATGCGGCTTTCGAATGGCTCTATATGAATATCGGAAGCATTGATCTTGATGGCCTCGGTCAGCAAGGCGTTGATCAGGCGGATGATGGGGGCGTCATCTTCAGCTTCCAGCAGGTCTTCGGGTTCCAGTGTTTCCGCAAGCTGGTCGAGATCGAGTTCTTCGCCGACGCCTTCCATCATCGCAATGGCCTGGTCACTGCCGCGCTCGTAGGTTTGTGCCAGCAGGGCATCGAATTGCTCGTCAGAAGCCGGGCTCAATGACAGTTTACGTCCGGTAACGCGGGAGATTTCTGCAAGAATGGCTGGACTGAAATCCGGGCGGTGCATCAGCTGCACCTGGCCATCTTCGATCTGCCCGATGAGTACGCCATGGCGCTTGGCGAAGGCGTAAGGCAATGTCTGCGGTGTCAGTTCCTGCAGCTGGGTCGCTTCAGGCTGCTGCTCCACTGCCTCAGATGAAGTCGTCTTCTTCATCATCCCAGTCCCATTCATCTTCAGCCGGTTCAGTGGACTTTGCGGGCTGTTTTTCTTCCGGATCGGCAGTGTCGGCTTTTGCTTTCGCCTGTGCCTGATCCAGGTTCTCGGACTCCAGCGGTGGCAGTACCGGTGGGTCTTTGAGCAGGCCGAAATCTTCATCTTCATCCCGCATCTGTTCGGCGCGCAGGTAATTGTATTTCTCGTTAGTGACATAGGCCGAGTCAGAGAAATCACGCAGGATACTGGGCTTGAGGAATATCATCAGGTTCTGCTTACGCTTGGTGCTGGCTCTCGAGGTAAACAGCTTGCCAAGGATAGGTATATCGCCCAGTAACGGCACCTTGCTCTGGGTATCGTCCTGGATCTCTTCGATCAGGCCACCCAGTACCAGAATACCGCCATCATCGACCAGGACGCTGGTCTTGATCGAGCGTTTACGTGTCACCGGGCCGCTGTTTTCGGTGATGGTGACCACGTCTGAGACTTCCTGTTCGAGGTCGAGCTTGATGGTGTCACCCTCGTTGATCTGCGGGGTGACCCTGAGTGTCAGGCCAACATCCTGGCGTTCGATGGTCTGGAACGGGTTCCCCGGATTAACGGTGCCGGCGCCGGTGAACTGGCCGGTAATGAAGGGCAGGTTCTGCGCAACGATAATTTCGGCTTCTTCGTTATCCAGGGTCACGATGCTCGGTGTTGACAGAATATTGGCTGCGGAATCGGTCTGCAGAGCCTTCAGGATCAGGCCATATCGCACGCCAGCGCTGTTTTCACCGCCGACACCCAGGGTGAGGCCGGAGCCAAGGCTGCTTAATACGTTGAGCGCCGCATCTTCGCTGCCCGCAGCGGCTGCAATTATGTCACCAAGTCCGACCAGGTTGCTAATACCGACGGGAAAGGTGGATTCGCTGCTATTGGTACCGTCAACGACGGCGCCAATACCGACTTCCTTGTCCCTGTTGGTGGAAATTTCGGCGATAATGGCCTCGATGTGTACCTGTGCACGGCGGATATCGAGCTGGCGAATTACGGACTTCAGCGTCAGCAGGGTGTTGGGGTCGGCGGTAATGATGAGTGCATTGGTTTCTTCATCTGCCTGAATAATGGCCGTATCACTGACGAAACTTGCACCGGCTACTTGACGGGTGGCAGTCGTCGTTGCTGTCTTTCCGCGCTTGGTAGTGGTTTTTTTAGCCTGCTTTTCCTGCAGACCCGTCAGGATCTCCACCATGTTCTCTGCCTTGGCATAGCTCAGGTAGATCACGTGGGTGTTGCCACCGCCGTCATCCAGTGGCGTATCCAGCTGGATGATGGTGGTGCGGATCTTGAGCCTGATGGCGCGCTCGCCGCTCATCAGAATGCTGTTGGTGCGTTCGTCGGCAGCCAGGTTGATCTTGTTTGCCTGGTCCTTTGCGGATTGCGGGTACAGCGAATTGACGATGCGTACCAGCTCGGGCGCCGATGCGTGCTTCAGCGGGATCACTTCCAGCTCATCGCTTTCTATTCTATCGACACCGGCAATGATGCGCATCAGGCGTTGAATATTACCGGCATGGTCGGTAATGATCAGCGTGTTGGTTGGATTGTAGGCCGCCAGGTGTCCCTGCTGTGGCACCAGCGGTCTCAGGATCGGCACCAGCTGGGCGGCAGGCACATGGTCAAGGCTGATAATCTTGGTAATGAGCTCATCGCCGCCTTCGCCTTTTGCTTGGGAACCCATCGGCAAGGGACCCTGTTTGGCATTGACCTCGGGCACGATCTTGATCACGCTGCCTGTCGGCACGGCGGCATAACCGTGGACCTGTAATATCGACAGGAACACCTCGTAGACCTCTTCCGGCGTCAGGGTTTCGGATGAAATGACAGTAATCTTGGCCTTGACCCGGGGATCTATAATGAAGTTCTTTCCGGTAAATTTCGATACCGTGCTGATCAGCGCCCGTATGTCCGCATCCTTGAGATTGAGCGTGATCTCATCGGCTATCACCTGCGCACTGAACAGCAAGGCCGCCATCACGCTGATGGTGAACTTTCTTAATCTGTTCATGGTGTGTTGATTATCCAAGGTCGAGGTTTTTGTATTTAATCAGGTTTATTTTAGCTGAATACTGAGCGGTACTTCAGTGCCATTTCGCATTACCGTGATCGAGACGCTGTTCGCAGTACTGAGCTGACGCAGGGCGCCAATGCCGTTTTGAGGGTTGTTCAGCTTGATGCCATTGATTTCAGTAATCACATCACTGGCTTCCAGCCCCAGTTCCTGCATCAATGCAGTACCCTGTTGCTGCGGTTGCAGGCGGTAGCCAAGCTGTTTGCCGTTCTTTTTCACCACCACAGGCAGTGCATAATTACCGAAAGATGTTGGGTTTTTAAGAATTTCCTGGCGGATACCGGCAAGTTTTTCACCCGGTGTTCCCGAGGGAAGAAAAGTGCTCCTCCTGTTTGGAGCCTTTATTGTGCCGACATCTTCATCTTTGACCAGTTGCAGGGTTTCAAGCTGTCCACCACGATTAAGAATGACGTGGTCAGGATAAACTTCCTCGACAGTCACGCCACCTGGCATTTTATCCCCGACAGCATAAACTTCTTCCTTGCCATTTTTACCCCGGGCAATGATCGCATGTGATAGTGACATTGGATCAGCTGCGATAACGCCACGCAATACCAGGTTCAGTCTGGTTTCAGGGGCTTTGGTCTGTCGGGGGACTGCTGCGCTCTGCATTTCACCAAACAGGTGGGCATTGGCCACTTGTCTGATGGCCTGGCCCTGGTTGGTCCGGTTTACTAAGGGTGTTCTGGCTGTGGCCCTCTGTTGCATGGACGTTTCGCCTTCAGGCAGAAACATCCAGCTGATTTTAGCCATGGCATGGGCACAGGCAATGACCAGCAACAGGCTTATGATCACAGGTAATTGCTGGTTAAGCTGCTGCAGGTGAGCCGTATTGGTAAATAGTGTTGTGAACGGGTTTGTCATCCAGGGGTGCATTTAATTATCATTACTCGGATATTAGCAGCCCGGCAACATGAATACATTAAAAATTATTAATACTTTCTTGTGCTTAGCTGTTGATCTGCACGCCATTTCGACAGAAACGGTAGATCGCGATTTCACCAAAAATGTTAGGAAGCAGCCGCATCAGCAGGGTGCTCTTACTATGAGTGTGGTCGACAACCGTTCGTTCCAGGATATTGATATTTTTTTCTTTGCATAGGGCTTCAAAGTCGCGCAGCGTGCACAGGTGGATATTCGGTGTATTGAACCAGTGGTTGGGCAGGCTCCTGGTGACTGGCATGATTCCGTGAATTCCGAGTTGAAGCCGGCCTTTCCAGTAAGCCATATTAGGGAAGGTGATTATGCCCTGCTTACCAACACGCAGCATTTCCTCGACCAGTATGTCTGCACGATCCATGGCCTGCAGGGTCTGGCCCATGACGACATAGTCGAAGCTGTTATCAGAAAAGTATTGTTCAAGCCCGTCATTGAGGTCAGCCTGTATGACGCTGATTCTGTCGAGCACACAGCGCTCGATTTTTTGGGCATCGATTTCGAGCCCGATGCCATCGACCTCACTGTTGTCGCGGAAAAATTTCAGCAGGGTGCCATCACCGCATCCCATATCCAGAATCGATGAGCCGGGTTTGATCCAGTCTGCGATGATAGCGAGATCAGCGCGCATTATTTGATATCCCTGCCGACGTTCTGCATGTAGTTGTGAAAAACGTTCATGTAATGTGGAATGGGCATCAGAAAAGCATTATGACCATGCTGCGCTTCAATTTCGACATACGAAACCTGTTTCTTTGTCTTGATCAATGCCTTCACGATTTCGCGCGAGCGCTGCGGTGAAAAACGCCAGTCCGAGGTGAACGATATCACCATGAATTTTGCCGTGGCGCTGGACATCGCTGTCGCCAGGTCATCGCCGTGATCACGTGCCGGATCGAAATAATCCAGTGTCTTGGTCATCAGTAAATAGGTATTGGCATCAAAGCGTTCCACAAAAGCATGGCCCTGGTAGCGCAAATAGCTTGCGACCTGAAAATCAACGTCGAAACCGAAATTGAGTTTGCCTTCGCGCAATTCACGGCCAAATTTTTCGCGCATTGAATCATCGGACAGATAAGTGATATGTCCGAGCATACGTGCCAGCATCAGGCCACGTCGCGGGATGGTGTTTTTTTCCAGGTAATGGCCGTGGTTGAAATCAGGATCCGACATTATCGATTGCCGCGCAACCTCGTTGAATGCAATGTTTTGCGCGGTGAGTTTGGGCGAAGCTGCAATCACGATAGCGTGTTTGATAGAGTCCGGGTAGTCGATTGACCATTGCATGACCTGCATACCGCCAAGGCTGCCACCGATGACTGCCAGCCAGTGTTTGATTCCTAGTGTGGTGTAACGAATAACGTGCACATATCAGAGGCCCACAAATGATCCAGGACAAGGCGCAGCCTGCAGTTAATGGCTATCCCCTTAACAAAGGC
>Ga0209271_10000465_pt1 | contig 13958 bp, 14 predicted proteins | sample tdAd002_FD_187123 | JGI IMG/M metagenome (GOLD analysis project Ga0209271, IMG submission 187123) | Marine sediment microbial communities from the Atlantic coast under amendment with organic carbon and nitrate - tdAd00.2 (SPAdes)... | ecosystem: Environmental > Aquatic > Marine > Coastal >... | reverse complement strand
TTGCAGTGCGCGCTCGTCCTCGGGCCTCGGCATGGCGACGGCGTGGTGGTCGAGGCGCTCCATCAGGCCTCGATACTCCTGCTTGAGTTGACTCATGTGGCCCATGGTGCACCTCCGCCGCCCAATGCATGCGAGCTTCGTGCCAGCCCCCGAGTCCGCTTTCGCATCGACCAAAACCCCTCGTTAAGCGGCCTATCTGCAGGCGAACGGGCAAGCGATCCGCCGAGCGGGTGTCGCGCCGGGCCGCAAGAGATGCGGGGACATCGCCGGACGCGCAAGAAATGCGGGACCCGGGCCCACGATTTCGCGGTGTCCGGGCCCCGGGGGTGCGACCATGCTCGCCATCATGCCCCTCCGGGATCGACCGATGGACGCCTTTCTGGTGTTCTGGTTTTGCTTGTTTGCCGTTTCGTCGCTCGTCTTCGAGCAGTTCATCGTGTTTGGCCTCGATCTGTCGACGACGACCGACGTCTTCGGACGCACCTGGTACTGGTACGCGAGCTCGTTCGACCCGATCTTTCTCGATACGCCGCTGTGGCTGCGCATCATGTGCACAATCGACGCTTACCTGTTCGGCCCGTTCTACCTGGTGCTCATCTATGCCCTGGTTCGGGAGCAAAACTGGATTCGGATTCCGGCTCTTCTCTATGGCGCTGCAATCGTCTATTCGACGGCCGTCTATTTCGGCTATGAGTTTCTCGACCAGGCCAACCGGGCGGAGGCCAACCTCCTCGCCGTGTTCCTCGTCAACATTCCCTTCACGCTCGTCCCCCTGCTTCTCATGTGGAGAATGCGTCAGCCTAACCCCTTCAGCGCGCACCCGACCCCGACGCAACCCGACCCAGGTTGAGCCTCACGTTCGAAGTCACTCGTGCTCGAGCTAGGCTCTTGCTACGGTTCCGCATTCAACCATGACCATGAACCGACGCATTCTTCTGGCGAAGCGTCCCGTGGGGCTTGCGAACCGGGATGATTTCACCGCCAACGAGCAAGCGATCCCCGAGCTCCAAGAGGGCGAGGCACTCCTCAAGACGCTCTACATAGGAATCGATCCTACGATTCGCACCTGGCTCTCGACCGCGAAGAGCTACCTGCCGCCCGTTGAGATAGGCGAGGTCGTTCGCGCGGCAGGGGTGGGCCGTGTGGTCGACTCGAAGAGCGACCGATTCAGAGTCGGCGACCTGGTGACGCAACTCGTCGGTTGGCAGGAGTACTCGATGCTCCGCGACGACTCGTTCGCCACCGTGTTTCCCGGTTCGATGAATCCGCGTCACACACTCGGAATTCTCGGCTCCACAGGGGTCGCCGCCTATGCGGGCCTCGTCTACGTGGGGCGGCCCAGGGAAGGCGAAACCGTGGTCGTTTCGGCAGCCGCGGGTGCAACCGGTTCCGTGGCAGGTCAGCTTGCCAGAATCAAAGGTTGCCGCGTGGTGGGAATTGCGGGCAGCGACGAAAAGTGCCGCCACGTCGTCGAGAACCTCGGCTTCGATGCCTGCATCAACTACAAGAACGAAGGGTTTCGCGAAGCGCTCAAGGAAGCTTGCCCGAAACGGATCGACATCTATTTCGACAATGTCGGTGGCTGGATCCTCAACGAGGTGCTCGGGCGGTTGAACACGGGCGCGCGTATCGCCCTGTGCGGCGCGATCTCGGTGTACAACGCCGAGAAGAAACCCCCCGGTCCCTCCAACTACCTCAACCTCATCACCGTGCGGGGCCGGATGGAGGGCTTCAACGGCATGGACCACTGGGGCAAGCACGCTGAGATCTCGGCCGAGCTAGCGCGCTACATGGAAGACGGCACGCTGAAGAACTACGAAACCCTCGTCGATGGCCTCGATGAAGCCTGGCGCTCGGTCAACATGCTGTTCACCGGAGAGAACCTCGGCAAGTTGCTGGTCAAGGTCGCCGAAGGCTGACAACGGTTGCTAGCGGCCTCCGCAGCCGGCGAAACGATCAGGCCATCATCTCGCCCATCTCTCGGAGTTGCGCGACGACATCGTCGGGCAGCACCGGGGGCTCCTTCCCGACCGCGTAGCAACCTAGGATGATCTCCGCGGTACGCTCGACCACCTCGGTCATGTCCGCAGCCTTGCGTAGGCTCGGCCCCGCGACCAACAGGCCGTGGTTCTTGAGCAGCACCGCGCGGGAATCCTCTGCAGCCTTGCCCACTGCTTCCGCCAACTCGGTCGTGCCCGGCATGATGAAGGGCAGGCGCGGAACCTCGCCGACGAAGGCAGCCTCCGTCGAGATGGGCAGGAAGGGAAGGTCGGTGTTCGCCAGGATCGTCGCGTTCGGGGCGTGGCAATGGATGACGGCATTCGCGCTCGGTCGTGCCCGGTAGATCGCGAGGTGCACGACGCTCTCGCTCGACGGGGCACCTCCCTCGCTGATCTTCCTTCCGTCCGTGCCTACCTTGACCATGATTTCCGGATCGAGGCCGCCTTTGAACATGGCGCTTGGCGTGATCCAGATGGCTTCCTCTCCGGGGACGCGCACGCTGACGTTGCCTCCGGTCGCCGTGATGAGCTGGATTCGGTAGAGCTCGTCGACCACGTCGCAAAGCTCGTCCCGTTCATCGCCGACGCGTAGGCATGCGTTCGACGCTCCGGACCTCGGCGCAGCTGCCTGGCCGCGCTTTGCCTTCTTCTCGTCGGGGATTCCTGCGGTCATTTCCGGCTCTTATACCAAGCTGAGAGGCGCCGGCACAGCTCGAGCTACGGGCTCCGGACGTAACGAGCTTAGGTATGCGACAGTAGGGGCTCTGAACGCGTCCTGCGTTTCGAAGAGGAGGATCTGATGAGCGCACTCGAATGGCTAGCGGCCGCAGCCCTGATGACGGCATTGTTTTGGGTTCCGTACGTTCTCGAGCGAATGGTCGCGTTGGGGGTGCTTGGGGCGATGAAACCGGTCGATCCCGAGGATGAGGCGAAGCAGGCTTTGTGGGCGCGACGTGCAAAGCGGGCGCACTACAATGGCGTCGAGAACCTCGCGGTCTTCGCGACCCTGGTCCTCGTGGCTTTCGCGATGGGGAAGGGCGACGAGCACGGTATCTTGGTTGCATCGCAGGTGTACTTCTGGGCACGACTCGTTCACTTCCCCGCCGGAGCATTCGGTCTCACGGGCATTCGAACGATGGCGTTCCTTGCCGGCTTCGGTGCACAGGTCGCCGTCGCGCTCGCGATCTTCTCCTGACGAGGACCGCGGACGTCAGACGCGCCGAAGCACCTGACGCCTGAACGCGCGAATCACCGGAATCGGGTCGAGCCAGGCGGATGCATCGGCCCGATCGTTGTCGTGCTCGCTGAGCTCTCCGGCGAAACCCTCCGGGATTTGGCTGAAGTGCTCCGATGCGTCCGCGTCTTCGTCGAAGTAGTGATACTCGAAGCCGGGTACGAAAAGGTCTTCATCCGCGACGACATCGATGGTGCGAACCCCGAAGCTCGATAGCTCCGTCGTCGTCGCCTGTGGAGGAATGATCCACACGTGCCTCGCGCCTGCCGTGAACAGGTACTGCACCTTGCGATTGCGCGAGAGAATTCGGAAGCGCTGGAGCTTTCCGCCGTACATCGCGCTCCGTAGCTCGCTGACCTCGACGATGCCCTTTGCGAAGTCCGGCTCAAAGCCAGCCAAGATTCGGAGTGAAGTAGGGTCGTTCTTGCGCGTGAATCGAGCGATGCTCCGGCCGCCGTTGATCAGATTCCGTCGGTCCGCTGCAGCTCGGCGCCGTGGCTCGGTGAAATCCCGATACGGCGCAGTGCGCGAGCTTGGCGCGCTTCGTAGCAGAAGGTAGAGCGCTTCCTCGTCGGTCAGGGCGTGTCGAGTCCGACGATTGAGCGTTTCCAGTGCGGTCTGCATTTCGAACGGCAGATCAGTCGTCGATTCCACACACTCGGTAACCTCGAACCCACCGCGGGCGAGGACCCTGACGTCTCCTTTGCCAATCCAGAAATCGCCATCCGTCGCAATCACGTGAGAAGCCGCGCGCCAAACCAACGACAGGTCTTTGTAGAAGATGCGCGGAAAGATCTCCGTCCGGCCCGTCCTTCGATGCGGCTGCACGACGTACGCGACGAAGAACCGCAAGGCCGGATTCTGACGCACGTTCGTCAGGTAGAACTGAGTGTCGAAAAGAGACACGTGGTACTTCGGCGTATACCCCGAAGACAAAAGTCCGGTCGGGTCGTCTCGTGCCTCGCCGGCAGGGAGAATTTTCGCACCCGAATCGACGAGCTTGCGGAACTTCTGCGCAACCTGACGAGTCGTCAGCTCGGAAGGGGCGACACTGGGCGTGATGCGAGTAGGGATAGGCGAGTTCATTGCCACCTGTGGGGTAGCCCCGTAGCGGAGCGCAGTCGATTCTCGATCGTCAACTTGGCCCGTATATCACATGTTTTGCGCTCCCCGCGGTACAGTGAAGCAAGCGATGTCGATCCAGAACAAGAACGTCTTCATCACGGGGCCGACCGAGGGGATTGGCAAAGCCACGGCGCTTAGCCTGGCGAAACAGGGGGCGAACCTCCATTTGCTGTGTCGCAACCCCAGCAAAGCCCAGGCTCTGCGCGAGGAGCTGCGGTCTCTTTACGGTGACGTACAGGTCGAACTTTACATCGCTGATCTCGGCGACTTTCAGCAGGTGCGCGATGCCGCCGAGGCTTTCGTTCGCCGGAACGAGCCGCTCCACGTGTTGATCAACAACGCCGGCTTGATCAACACCCGGCGGATTTTGTTAGACAATGGCCAAGAGCAGATGTTCGCCGTGAACCACCTCGGCCATTTCCTCCTCACGCAGTTGTTACTCACGCGGCTGCAGGAAGCAGAGCGAGGGCGCATCATCGCCGTTTCGTCGGACGCCTATAAGTTCTGCCGTGGCATTCGTTTCGATGATTTGCAGTGGAGCTCCGGTTTCAGGACGTTTCGAACCTACGGTCACTCCAAGCTTGCAAACATCTTGTTCGTCCGCGAGCTGTCGAAGCGTTTGCAAGGCACCCAGGTGACCGCCAACGCCCTGCACCCCGGTGCCGTCAGGAGCCGCCTGGGCGCGCAGAACAACTGGTACGCCGGTCACGTGATGATCTTGGTGACACCATTTCTCCGTTCCGCGGAGCGCGGCGCTGCCACCAGCTTGTATCTCGCCACCTCCGAGGAGGTCAGGAACATCAGCGGTGAGTACTTCGTGGATTGTCGGGTGAAAAAGACCAAGTCCTGGGGCCAGGATGCAGCACAGGCGCAGAGGCTCTGGGACGTCAGTGAGCAGCTGGTCTCGCTCTAGAGCGGCGCGGCGGAGTCGACTATGAGCGCAAATCGAAACGGTCGGCGTATGAAGCCATACGCTCATTCACTTCGCCTGGGCTGAGCCCGAACATGTCGAGCGTATATCGGTGTGTGCCGTGCTTGCCGCGTGGGTTGTCGTCGAGAAAGGTTCTCATACGGTGGCGGACACCCTCGTCGATCGGCCATCCGAAGCGCTCGTAGATCCCCGCCACCGCCGCCAAGGGGTCCTGGATGAGATCATTGAATCTCAGATCAACGATTTGATCCGCCTTGTCCGGCATCTCGTCCCGCGCTCCCAAGCTGCGATCGAGCGCCCAGCCCCAGCGGTCGAGTTGTTCGCGCCCAACACGTGCCGGGTCCACCGAGCGCTGCGTTAGAAACCGCATTTGATAGATCAGGCTAGACATCGAGGACATGACCTCCGTCGGAGCGCGGTGCGTGAAAATGACCTCGGCATCCGGATACACGCGAAAAAGGTCAGCAATGAACGCCAGATGCTGGGGGGCTTTCAGCAACCAGCGCTCCTTCTTCGCTCGAAACTGCAGATGCTGCAGATACCGCCGATGGGCTTCGTACACATCGACCTGAGAGCGATTCACGAACCAGTGATAGTAGCTCGGCACGTCGAAGACGTAGTCGTAGTTGCGGCTTTGGAACTCCCGCGCGGTGATCGTGCTGCATTCTTCCGGAAGCTGCGCGCCAATAGGATGAATGACCTGCAGCCCCGGAGCGAGCTTGTCGACCTGTGCGTAGCGCACCCTAGCTTTCTCGATGCGCGGGTCGCTGAGATAGGTTTCGGTTTCCGGAGGCGGGGAGGGGTAGATCACCTCCCAGCCGAGTGGCACCCGGTGCCTCGGATCCTGCGCTAGCAGGTTCTGGAGCACGGTCGTCCCGGTGCGGGGGAGACCGAAAATGAACACCGGCGGATTGACCTCTTCTTGATCGATTTCGGGGTTCCGCTTGCGGCAGTCGACCATCTCGAGCCGACCCATCAGGTCGTGCACGATCGAGTCCTTGGCCATCAGGCGCCCAAGCGTCGAGAGATCCGCGTCGTCTTCTTCGAGGGCCGTGAGCAGGCGTCCGAGGCCTTCGCGAAACAGGTCGTCGCCGAAATCGCTGAGGCCGGTCTGTTTCGAGGCCTCTTTGAGAAGGTCTGCCTCCTGAATGCGAGGAAGCTCGAGGCCAACGGCGTTCAAAGCGGCGCCCGCCCGATTGAGCGCTCGAATCGCGAAGGGTAAGCGCGGCATCTTCTTTCCTAGACGAGGTCTTGCGCCGGAATATCCGCGAGTTTGATCACCGACATCTCCGGAAGAAGGTCGGTTTCCGCGAGAAGAGTCCGCAGCACGACCTGGCCACGACGACGGCCCTCGGTGCTGACCCAGTTCTTCACGCCGGGGTCCTCACGGCTGGCATAGATCCGGAACGAGCCGCCCTCGTCATACACCACCTGACGATTGTTGATCGCCACTGGGTAGTGCCGGTAGTCGCCCGCTTGAAGATAGTTGTCGAAGATCTGGCACGACCAGTACCTGCACGGCACGTCGGTGCCTTCGATGAGGATGGCCTCGTCGTCTGCGATCTTGAACGAAACGCCCGAGTAGCCGATGCCCGGACCGGGCAAATTGTTGGCCACCACCTTCGGGTCGATCATGTCGAACACCTCGTCCGACGTGTACTCCTCGTGCTCTTCTTCCTCGACCGCGAGCTGACCATCCGCCCCGATACGAGTGGGCGTCGAGTGCGCGTCGTTGTCGTACTCGATGTTGCTCATGCCTACGATGGCCGACACACCCAGGCCGGAGTCGACCGTGTCGTGCATGAACGCGATGAGACGGCCGAGCCCCGCTGAAAGGTCCTCCACGACGTACTGGGTCGGAGGCGGCACATCGTCTACGCACTCGATGTTCATGATCGCAGCGCGGTACTTGCCCTTGTCGACCTCGATCACACACTCCGGAAAGTACTGCCGGGTCATGATGAAGGGCTCTTTGGCCTCGAGCTTCAACCAGTTCTTTGCGCCTTCCGGACGTTCCGCGCTGATGTGAATCGCGGCCACTTGATCCCCGCCGTCTTCTTCGAAGACGATGTCCTTGTCGATCAGGAAGCTCGTCATCGAGCGCATGCCATCATCGTCACTCGCGTAGACGACGATCGAGAAGAAGATGTCGTCGCCCCGTCGGATGGTGAACTCGTAAGAGAGCGACTCGTCGAGCTTGGCGTCGTGGTACAGAGTGTCGGGGCCATCCCCGACGAAGCTCCGAATCGGGGTGAACGCGCGCGCGAGCACCGGATGAGCCCGGTCCGCCTCCATCTCGAGCTCGTGGCCGCTCGCGATCAGCGAAGCCAGGTAGCGAAAGCCGTCCGCTCGCTCGCGCGGACTTCGCGCGCCGATGGGGCCGACGATCTTCTCGCCAACTTCCTTGAGCTGGTCCGCAAACCGGTTCCATGCAGCTTGGCTTGGGGTGGTTTCGTCTGACATCGTTAGTGGCCTCCCTTGTAGCTCAATCTTGGGCGACCCCGAAGCGCTCACGGTAGAACGCGAGCGCTTGGCGCCGTTGCTCGGGCTCGATACCCAGGTCTTCCAGGCGGTAGTCCACGATGCCGTGTTTTCCCTTGGGATTCTCTTCTAGGAAGCGATCGATCGCGCGGTCTGTCGCCTCCGTGTAAGGGTGCCCAGCGCACTCGAACACCCGCTTCACGGTGCCCTTCATATCGCCGATGAAGTCGTTGAAGTGGACGTCGACGACCTGCGAGGGCGGGAGGAGGTCCCGGTCTCGGACGCTGGCGCGCAGAAAGTCCTCCGTGCGGGCAGACCAGTACCGGGCGACCTCTTCCACATCGGCGCCCCGTTGCTGCATGCGCGACCCATAGGCGATCATGACCGTCAGCGACGCGGTAATGCGCACGGGGTCCCGGTGCGTCTGCACGAAGGTCGCATCCGGAAACTCCGTCACGAGGGCATCGAGGTTCATCAGGTGCTCGGGTGTCTTCAGCAGCCAGCGCTCCTTTCGCCGTAGAAACTGAAGCGCTTTCAGACAGCGCTTGAGATAGGCATAGGAGGCCGCTCGATCGGCCTGCTTGTACCACTCCGCATAGCTCGGGATGTGCCAGCTGCTCTCGAAGAGCACCGAGGTGAAGTCCATCGCGAGGAGTTGAAGCTCTTCGTGCGGTCCTTCGACCGTGAACTCATGCATCGCGATGAAGAGCGGCATGATCTTCTCGAGAAACTGAAGAGTCTTCGCGCCGCGCGCTATCCGCGGGTCGCGCCCGTCACGGCTGGGCTTCTCACTCGGGTCGGGAAAAGGCTCGAGGCTTTCCCAATAAGGGATCCAGCGAAGCGATTCATCCTGCGACATGAGGTTGAAGAGGTGCGTCGTGCCCGTGCGCGGAAGGCCGGCGACGATGATCGGGCGCTCGATCTTCTCGTCCTCGATTTCCGGGTGCAGGCGATAGAGCTCCTCCAGGCGGAGCCGGCTCGCGAGCAGTTGAACGATGAAATGACGCGCGACGAGCCGCCCGAAGGCAGAGAGCGGCGCTTCGGTCCGCAGCGCAGCTAAGAGCACCTCGAGACCTTGGCGGAAGTGGCCATCGCCGAAGTCCTCGAGTCCCGTCTGCTTGCGTGCGCGGGCCATCATCGACTCGGCGTCCAAGGAGACGAGCTTGCGCGTGGGGTACTCTCCGATCGCGTTGAACGCTTTGAGTAGCAGCGGCAGCCGCGGATTCTTCCAGTCGGTAATCCGGGTCGGGACTGGGGCAGGTTCGATCATGGAATGCGAAACATCTTCTCGAAGAGGCGCTCCTGGGCAGTCTTCGAGGCCCATCGGTTGAGCGCGGGCAGGATCCAAGCCTTGGGGCCGATGACGTACCTCGGTTTGAGCTTCTTCGCGCAGATGACCTTTGCGTAGACCTTGTCGGCGAACTCTTCGGGCGTCCAAAACGCGAACGAAGATCGCTGGAGCACGTCACCTGGATACTGGAAGTGGCGCTGGTACTGGCCGAGCAGATGCTCCGGGAAGGTCGCCCAGAGGTCGAACTTCTCCTGCTCGCGGAACCCGGTCATCGGGGTTTCCACGCCGTTGGGCTCGAGCGACGTCACTTGAATGCCAAACGGCTTGAGCTCGACGCGAAGCACCTCGGTGAGCTTGGCGAGCGCGACCTTGCTGATCGGGTACTGCGCGCCGAGCGGAATCGTGAGGTACTGCGACGGCGAGCCCACATTGATGATGCGCGGGTCGTCGCTTTGTCGAACCATCGGAAGCAGCGCCTGCGTCAGCCGAAGTGCGCCCCAGAAGTTCACTTCGAAAAGGTGATGGAAGTCGTCGATGTTGACGTTCTCCATGCCTCCGCCGGCTCCACTGGTCGTCGCCGCGTTGTTCACCAGGAGGTCGAGAGGCGCTCCCTCGAGCTCCTTCTCGAGTTGGCGAGTCGCTTCGTTCACACTGTCCGGGTCGCTGATCGTACAGCGTATGGTGCGTAGCCCAGGGCCGCAGGCGGCGATGAGCGCGTCGGGCGGCGTGAGGTTGTAGCCGGCAAAGACCCGCCAGCCCTCGCGGTCGAGCTTCTCGACGAGGCCCTTGCCGATGCCAGTGGCGGCACCGGTGACGAATGCGCTCCGTGCGTTCACGTGGGTCTCCGAACGGCGGGATGTCTCATGGCCGCGGCACTCTAGTCCGGAGCCGGCTCGCTTGCCAAGGCGGACTCACGCGCGCCGGCGAAGTCTCGGCATTCCGAGGCCGGCTTGGCAGATGATGTCGCGTTGGATCTCGTTGGTGCCGCCGCCGAACGTCAGGACGAGCGTCGTTCGATAGTACTTCTCTAGACGTCCGGCGAGGACGGCACCTTCAGAGCTCCGGTGCAGCGCGCCCCCAGCGCCGTGCACTTCCATGAGCAGCCTTGCCGCCTGACCGTAGAACTCGGTGCCGTAGACCTTGATCGTCGAGGCCTCCGCTGGACCGAGACTGCCTTCCCCGATGCTCCATGCCTGCTGCCAGTTGAACAGCTTGAGTGTCTCGAGGCCGGCGTACACGCGCGCGAGGTTGGTGCGCACCCAGGGAAGGTCGGCGATTCTGCCACCGTCGCCGTTGGGCGTCTTCTTGGCCCAGTCGACGGTGTCGAGGAACAGCTGCTCCATGATCCCGAAGGCGCAGATCACGACGCGCTCGTGGTTGAGCTGGCTCGTGATCAGCTGCCAGCCCCCGTTCTCGTGCCCGACTAAGTTGCCGACCGGCACACGAACGTCGTCGTAGTACACGGCGTACGTGCTGTTGTCCCCCATGGCGTCGATCCGCGACATCTCGAGGCCGTCGGCGTCCGCGGGAACGATGAGGATCGAGATTCCTTTGTGGGCCTTGGCCTCTGGATCCGTGCGGCAGGCGAGCCAGATGTAGTCGGCGTGTCCGGCGAGGCTGGTCCACATCTTCTGCCCACGGATGACGTACTCGTCGCCATCGCGCCTTGCCGTGGTTTGCAGAGAGGCCAGGTCCGTCCCCGCGCCTGGCTCGCTGTACCCAATCGAGAAGTGGCACCTCCCGGCGAGGATCCTCGGGAGGTACTCTTTCTTCTGCGCCTCGGTTCCGAACTTGAGAAGGGTAGGACCGACCGTGTTGAGCGTGAGGATGGGCGCAGGGAACCCGGCGCGGCGCACTTCATCGAAAAAGATGAACTGTTCGATCGGTCCGCGCTCCTGGCCGCCGTGCTCCTTGGGCCAGCCCACCCCCAGCCATCGATCGGCGCCGAGTCTCTCCATTGCCTCGAGATAAAGGGGCCCGCCGCCGTCGCTCTGGTCGAGCTCCGCCCGCAGATCATCGGTCATCAAGTCGCCGACGTAAGCCCGAATCTCTTCGCGAAAGGCCTGTTGCTCTGGCGTGTACTCGAAGAACATGACGGCTTTCTGCGCTTCGCACGGTAGCATCGCGCAGGCCGTTTTTGTTGGCAAATCGCGGCTCGGCTTGGGGTTACCCCACGCCCTTTGCCAGACTGAAGGCATGAGAATATTGGGGGGATTAGGGCTTGCCCTGCTGCTTGCGAGCGGCTGTGGTGATTTAGGTTCGCGGGCGGAGGCTCGTCTTGCGTCGCAGGTGTGCGACGAGATCTGCGGCTGGCCGGACGAATGCTTCACGCAACTCGGTGCTCCGGTAGAGGGCAATTGCGTCCAGACCTGTGAGGCGCAGGCGGGGCTCGTCGGGATTGCGTGCATCAGCGCCATCAACTCGACGATCGAGTGTCTCGGCACCTGCGACGTGGAGTCGCTTACCGTCGAGCAACAGCTCGCCTGTCAAGACGAGGCAGAGGCCATCTCGGCTGCCTGCGACTAGCCGGTTGGAACTACGGATGCCTGGCGAGCTCAGGCGATGCGGGGGATAATCGCTCCTCATGGACGACTCCGCAGACCATGGTCTCTCAGCCGCCGAACAGTGGCTCGAAGTCGAGGCCATCAAGCAGCTCAAGGCGCGTTACTTTCGGTTGATGGACACCAAGCAGTGGCTGCCCTTCTCGCAGGTGTTCAGCGACGACGTCATCGTCGATGTCTCCCACGACAAGCATGCGCCGGGAGACAAGATCGTCGGCCGCGCCAATGTCGTCGACTTCATTCGCAAAGCGGTCGGGAAAGCCACCACCGTCCACCACGGCCACATGCCCGAAATCGAGCTGCTGAGCGCGACCGAGGCGCGCGGCATCTGGGCGATGTTCGACTACGTCGAGTTCAAACCCTCGCGCGGCATTCGGGGCTACGGCCACTACCACGAGGAGTACCGCAAAGAGGGCGGCAGCTGGCACATCAGCAAGCTGAAGCTCACGCGACTGAGGGTAGACGCGCTCGTATAAGACCTCTCCGTGTCCATTTGGGGGGTGACCTCTCCGGCTGGCATAATCGGAGCTGGGGATGGGGATGGTTCGACTGGCAGTGGTGATCACGTGCGCGCTTGCGCTGGGGGCGTGCAGCGACGGCGGGGACTCGGGTGGGCCAAGGGCGGAGCCCGGTCCCGCGTGTCCGAGCGACCTGGAGCAGCTATCCAGCCAGGTCTTTCAGTCGAGTTGTGTGGATGCCGGCTGCCATGGCTCCGGAGACCGCGCCGGGGGACTCGACCTCGAAACCAGCGCGCTCGAACTGGAACTGTTTGGTCGTGAGTCGGCGCTCTGTGGAGGAGAAACGCGAATCATCGCCGGCGACGGGGATGGCTCGCTGCTCGTCATGAAACTCCGCGGGACGGCCTGCGGCGCAAGAATGCCCATCGACGGCACCGTCGCGGACGCGACCGTGGACTGCATCTCCGCTTGGATCGACCAGCTCGATCCCTCGAGCGCTTGCGAGACCTGTGGCGGCGATGCCTGTATCGATCTTCGAACCGACGCTCAAAACTGCGGCACCTGCAACCAAGTATGTCCATCCACGGCCACCTGTGTCGACGGTGCTTGCACGTGTCCTGGAGGCCTCGACGAGTGCGGCTCTGGATGCACCGACCTCAGCAGTGATCCTGCCAACTGCGGCGCCTGCGGTGCCGGCTGCGGCGACTTGTTCTGTCTCGCAGGAGAGTGTTCGGCGGACTGTGGCGCGCTCGCAAACTGCTCGGGAGCGTGCATCGATAACATGACGGACTCGCGGAACTGTGGAACCTGCGGCGCCGACTGCGGCCCGGGAGCGTCCTGTGTCGCAGGTATGTGCCAATGCGGCAGCGAGACCGTGTCGTTTGCCGGCGACGTACAGCCGATCTTCAACGCGAGCTGCGCCTCGGCGGGCTGCCACGATGGCGGGCCTGGCCGCCCAGGACCCATGGGCGGAAAATCCAGTCTCGATCTGACGGATGGGAGCTCGTTCGCCAGCCTGCTGAATGCAACGACCAACTGCGGTCCCGTCGTGGTTCCCGGAGATCCGGAAGGCAGTCTCCTCATCGGAAAGCTCACAGGACTCGCGCTCTGCACGGGGAGCCAGATGCCGAAGGGTGATCCACCTCTGGCCGACAACTTAATCGATACGATCGCGACCTGGATCTGCCAGGGCGCGGAGGACAACTGACGTGGGGGAACCAATGAATCGGATGATCAATGCTGCAGCGGTTTTGCTGCTCCTAGCCAGTGGCTGCGCGGAAAGCGGCAGCGATGCCTGTGATCCTGTCGCGCAGACCGGATGCGAAGAGGGCCTCGTTTGCGAAGAGGTCGTCGGTGGTGAAACCGGATGCTTCGCGCCAGTCGTCCTTCGGGGCAATGTGTTCGAACTTGGTAACGACACTGGCATTGAAGGCGCCACCGTCGTCGCCTTGGACGCGAACCGTTCACCCGCCAGCACGGTGGCCACCACGGGTGCGACCGGGGACTACGAGATCAGGGTTTCGCGACAGCGCGATGTGGATGGCAATCCCAGTGGCGGGGACGTCACCCTGCGCGCCGATGCAGCCGGATTCCAAACCTTCCCAGGAGGGATTCGGCAGGCCCTCCCGATCGACGTGTCGGCCCCCGACGATGAGGATGGCATGCTCGTCGTTGAAACCGCAGCGACCGACATCGGGCTTATCGCACTTCCGGCCGGTTCCGGGACAAATGTGATCTTCGGAAGCGTCGAGATTCCTAGCGACAGCACGGGCGTCCTCGTCGTGGCCGAGACTTCCGGCGCGAGCGCTGAGGGATTCACCGCGATCGCGGACCGAGAAGGTGTGTACCGGATCTTCAACCTTCCCGACGGCGCTTTC
>Ga0209271_10000462_pt1 | contig 14017 bp, 13 predicted proteins | sample tdAd002_FD_187123 | JGI IMG/M metagenome (GOLD analysis project Ga0209271, IMG submission 187123) | Marine sediment microbial communities from the Atlantic coast under amendment with organic carbon and nitrate - tdAd00.2 (SPAdes)... | ecosystem: Environmental > Aquatic > Marine > Coastal >... | reverse complement strand
GGTGGATCTCGTAGTCATCGACTCGGTTGCCGCCCTGGTGCCCAAAGCCGAGCTCGAGGGCGACATGGGCGACTCGCACATGGGCCTCCAAGCGCGCCTGATGAGCCAGGCGCTGCGCAAGCTCTCCGGAGCGGCCTATCGCACGGGCACGACGATCGTGTTCATCAACCAGCTCCGCATGAAAATCGGCGTAATCTTCGGCTCCCCGGAAACGACCACGGGCGGTCATGCACTCAAGTACTACGCCTCCGTGCGCCTCGACATTCGCCGCATCGGCGCGGTCAAGCAAGGCGATGAGGTGCTCGGCAATCGCACCCGGGTCAAGGTCGTGAAGAACAAGCTCGCCCCTCCCTTCCGCAAAGCCGAGTTCGACATCCGCTATGGCAAGGGCATCGATGCGGTCGGTGACCTCTTGGACCGCGCCGTCGAAGCCGACGCCGTCGAGAAGAGCGGCTCCTACTATCGATTTGGCGGAAAGAACATCGCCCAAGGCCGAGAGAACATGCGCGCGGCGATGGAGAAAGACGTCAAGCTCCGCGAGGCGATCACGGCTCGGCTCCAGCCGCCGCCCAAAGGCGCCCAGAAAGCCGCCTAGCCGCCGCGCGGGCCTCAGCCATTGCCGAGCGCTGCCCCTAGCGTGTGGAGAAGCGCGGCCCCGTCACCGCGGTACGAAGCCCCGTGCATGCACGCGAGCACCTGGGGCTCGGTCGCGGCCAGCTTGTCGAGCAGCGCTGCGGCTCCGGGGATCGGTGCGTAGGGGAACTCCTTTCGCATCGCCTCGCTCGGCTCCCACACCAGGGCGGCCGATTCGGTGATCGCCGGGGGCTCGGCGCCAGGCTGAGCCAACAGGTCGCCGCAAAGGAGCGTGCGGGTTGTAGTTTCGAACAGGTAGCCCGCCTCCATGCCATGGGGCAGGTGCGGGGTGTCGAACCACTGGACGCACAGGTTGCCGAGTGAGTGGGTTTCACCATCGGCTAGGGGCTTCGCAGGGCGATCGGCGAAGTCGTCGACTGAAACCATGGCAGCTAGTGCGCTGCACAAGGGCTGAGCATCCGGTGCCGCGGCAAGCCACTCGTTGAGCGCGCCACATTCGTCCGCTTCGAAGTGGGAGAAGGAGATCCAGCGCAAGCGCGACGGATCGATGACCGAGGCAACCGCTTCGTGGGTGAGCGGGAACATCTTGCGTGGCCCGGTGTGAAACAGTAGCGGCTCGTCATCGACGAGGAGGAACTGGTTGAACGTGAATCCGCCCGGCATGGCCTCTGGCGGCACCGGCGTGCTGATGCGGAAGATCTTCGGTGCGATTTCGTCGATGCGGGTTCCAGCCTGGTCGTTGGTCACGGGCATAGTGGGCCTCCTTGATTGTTCACTCCGACGTGTCGTCGAACCGCGACCCGTTACAGAAAAAGATCATGTAGACTTCGCCAGTGGCAACGGTGGAACTGGAGCACCCCGGCAATGCGGATCTGGCCCGGCGTGTCCAGGAGGGGGGCGCGACGGCGGGCGCCGCCGAGGCCGAGCTTTGCCAGCGTTTTTGGCAACGCGCGCGGCTCTACGGGCTCCGCCACCTCCGCGGTGTAACGGAAGCTGAGGATCTGGCACAAAGGGTCATGGAGGTGATGCTTACATCACTGCGGACTGGTCGCGTCGACGACCCCGAGCTTCTCGATCGGTACGTGCTCGGCGTGTGTCGCAACGTCGCGCATACGCTACGACGCTCGGGCGAGCGGACGGCAAAGGTCGCGCAGCGGCTGGCGAGCGAACCGGAACCTGCGACCGAACAAGCTCCCGAGCCGCCGTGGGCGGCGGCATCCGTGGACCGCCTCACCCTGTGCCTCGGCGCGCTGCCCCAGCGGGAACAGCGCGTGGTGCAGTTGTCGTTCTCCGAATGGCGGTCGAGCGCCGAGATCGCGGAGCAGCTTGGAGTCGCGCCAGGAAACGTCCGGGTCATCCGGCACCGTGCGTTGCGCAAGCTTCGTGAGTGCATGGACCGCGCGGGAGATGCGGCATGACGGCGATTTGCTCACACGGCGTCGACGCCAATCGCTGGATCGACTACTTCGCGGGCGAGCTCGACGACGAAGCCGGCGAACGGCTCGAGCAATTGTTGTTCGAATGCGCGCACTGCGCCGCTGAGGCCGAGCGCTGGGGTGCAGTGGTCGGCAGCGCGGGGGTCGCCATCCCGCCGGTCATCACGACCCAAGCGCTGGGTGCGCTCGAGAGTCGAGGCGAGCTGATGACCGAGAACCCTATGCAGCCGGGCGAGCACAGCAGGGCGCGCTTCCCCGAGGGCGGGCGACTGCTCATCCATCGGCTGCGGGGCTTGGAACTGGCGGGTGCCGACTCCGTGAACGTCATACTCAGCACCCCAAAGGGCACGCCGCTAGGGCGTTTCGAGGACGTGCCCTTCGACGGCGCCAACGGCGAGGTCATCGTTGCGTGTCAGCGCCATTTTGGCGAGTCGTTTCCAGCTGACATCGTATTCGAGATCGAACGCCGCGCAGCCGGTGAAGTCGAGCTGGTCGCCAGCTACGCCGTCGAGCATACGGACTGGCTCTAGCGCTTTGTGAACCGGGCGCTTCCTGTTACAAGGCGGGCGTGCGCTGTCTGGTCACAGGGGCAACCGGATTCATCGGCGGCGCCGTCGTGCGCAGCCTCGAGGCCGCCCGGCACGAGGTCGTCGCGTACGTTCGCGAAGGCTCGGACTCTCGCACGCTTCAGCAAGTCGAACGAATCGTCGGCGACCTCGGGGATCCAAACCGGCTCGCAGTCGCCGCGGCCGGTTGCGACGCCATGGTTCACGCCGCCGGGATCGCCGACCCAGTCGCCGACCCGGACGCTCTCGGCTGGGCGCACATCGCCGGCACCGAAAACGTCATCAACGCCGCCAGGCAGGCCGGGTGTCGCCGCTTGATTCACATCTCCTGCGCCGACGTGACCCTCTACGACGGACCGCGCTCCTTCTGGAACGAAGACCAGGCACCGCCGCGCCCGTTTGGCGAGCTCGCGAGCAGCAAGCTCCATGCGGAAGAGCTCGTTCGCGTCTCGGGCAGGCGAGGCTTCCGGACCACCGCGCTCCGACCGGCACTCGTTTGGGGCCCCGGGGACACGACTCACCTTCCGGCTTGGAAGGCGGAAGCCGACCAGGGCGGCATCCGGATCATCGGCGGCGGAAAGAAGCTGATGGCGACGACCTTCGTGGGCAACCTGGCGCACGCAGTGCTCTGCGCGGTGCAAGCCAAGGTGACGACCGGCAACGTCTACAACGTGGTCGACACCGAGCTCTCGGTCTCCCGCGACTTCTTCACCGAGCTGAGTACCGCCCTCGGGTGGAGCGCACCGAGAAGTGCGGGCCCTTACCGGTGGGCCTGGATCTTGTCTCGGACCCGGCTATCGTCGCTTCACCTCAGCCGAGTGATCCGGCGAGGCCAAACCAGCGCCTTCGAGATGAATCGAGCCAAACAGGACCTCGGGTACGAGCCTATCGTGACCCGCGAGCAGGGCATGGCCGAGCTGGCCGCCTGGTACCGGGAAACGCAGGGCAATCGATGACCGCCGACGCCGCGGACGAGCAATGGATGCAAGCGGCCATCGCCGAGGCACGTCTCGCCGAGGCCAAGGGCGAAGTCCCGGTCGGCGCGCTGATCGTCCATGAAGGCCAGGTCATCGGACGCGGCCACAACGAACGTGAAGCCTCCCAAGACCCGACCACGCACGCGGAGATGGTCGCGATTCGAGAAGCCGCCAAGCAGCTCGGCAGCTGGCGCCTCATCGACACCACTCTCTATGTCACCCTCGAGCCCTGCCCGATGTGCGCAGGCGCCCTCGTGAACGCCCGCGTCCCCCGCGTCGTATGGGGTTGCGATGATCCAAAAGCTGGCGCCACCCAAACCCTCTACCGCATCGGCAGCGACGAACGCCTCAACCACCGCTTCGAATGTGTACCGGGTGTTCTCGCGGACGAGTGCAGCGCACTTTTGAGCCAGTTTTTTGAGGCAATTCGGGCCAAGAACACCCCCCGCAACAGCCGTTGACACCCCAAAGTGTTTTGCTAGCTTCCGCCGCGGAGAGCTGTCCGAGTGGTCGAAGGTGCGTGATTCGAAATCACGTGTACCGAGAGGTACCAAGGGTTCGAATCCCTTGCTCTCCGCCACGTTCTTTGACCTACAAGTTGACGACCGCAGAAGCCCCTGCCCAAAAAGCAGAGGCCGAAGCGAATAGGAAGGCGGACTCCGCCTGGAGAGGTGACCGAGTGGTCGAAGGTGCACGATTGGAAATCGTGTGTACCGAAAGGTACCGGGGGTTCGAATCCCTTCCTCTCCGCCAGTTTATGGTCCTGCCAACGTCGGCCCGTGAAACCCGCCAGGCCCGGAAGGGAGCAACGGTAGCGGTAACCGACGTGTGGCGGGGCCACTTTTTACGCTATATTTGTCTATAGCGGGCAAGAGGCCTTACTTAGCGATAGAGCGAATCATGCGTCTTTCGATCGCCCTCATCCTGCTCGCCACGGTCATTGAGCCGGCCGCCGCCTTCGGCCAACAGGCCTCCGGTGCAGAGCCTAGAGACGAGCCATCATCGACCGTCGTCATCGACGCGCCCCCGCCGCCTCAGCCCGGCCTGCCTGAATTCCAAACGCCATCCACCGGCGTCATCCTCGACCGGCCCGGCCGAGTCTTGATCTCCGGCAAGCCCGTGAAGGCCCACTTCCACTCACCAACCGACGGGGTTTCGTTCCAACTGCTGGTCGGCGGCAGCTACTCCTCCATCAGCGGGGTGAGCTTCGGCATGAGCTACGGCTGGGGCGGACCAGGCTGGGGCGGAGTCGGCTACGGCGCAGCGCCCTACTACGGCGAGGTCGTCACCAAGGCCTACCAACCGATCTGCGAAGCACCCTGCGATGCAACCCTGCTCTCGGGCCGCCATCGAATGGCGCTCTCGCTCGATGGAGGCAGGCCGGTCAACGCCCCGCAACCGATCGACCTGACCGCCGACTCGACCATCGAAGGCCGCTACGTCGACAAGAGCCGCATGCGAAAAGCCGGCTGGGCAACGTTCGTCGCGGGCTCGATCGCCGGCATGGCGCTGATGTTCGCCTCCATCGATTACCGCCACGACCCACTCTACGGCGACCAGATCCGCTACCGCCCCATGTTCTACACAGGCGTCGGCATGTTCGTCGGCTCCATCATCACCGGCGCCGTCCTAGCCTCCCAAGACGACGAAGCCCACATCACCGTGTACCCCGTAGAGTAGCGGACTCGCTCAGCTCTCGAGCATCTCTTTCGCGTTGATGAGCGCCAGCTCGAACTCCCGTATATTTCGCCTGAGCAGGACGCGTTCCGCCAGCCTACCAATCAAGGGCATGGGAATGCTGTATTTGATCTCGAGGGTCAGTGTCGTCCCTTCCACGTGCGGTTCGACGAAATATCCAAAGTCACTGCCGACCATGCCAATGGTCTGATGCACACCACAATGGTTGGGAACATGCTCGACGACCGTGCTCTGTCCACGGAGCAGAAGCCCGGCCATCTTGGCCGTCCATTCGAACTGCTGCCCGGCGCCGGTCCCGATCACATTCCGAACTTCAACGATAGACGGCAGCCACTCGGCCAAACGCATTGGCTCATCCACATATGCGAACACGTCGTCCGCGGGCGCGTGGATCACGATGCTGTTCTTCCAAGAGTCCATGCGAACCGATTCCTCCCCTTTGGGGTCTCCACCCTATCAAACCAGTCGACTCGGACGATGACCATGCACAATTTTTGCTCGCTTTCAACCAGGCCCGGTGCGCAGACGAACACGAATCCCAATAAGTGACGCATCACAACCTCCCGGCCCGAGCGTCACCAAGGGTCGTGGGTAACGTGGGGCGCAGCGGATGTGTGGCCTGCTCGGCGATCCATGGTTCTTCGCACAGGATCTCTTCCAGCTGAAGCGCGCAGTCGGGGACGGGGCCGTAGTGGATGCAAAAGGCGTCATGGCCCGGGCCGCACTCGATACAGTTGCAGTCCGTACACCCAACGCGGGCCACGAGTGCGCCTGAGGCGTCGAAGTACCGCGTGGCGGCGTCGAGTCCCCAATAAGTCTCGATGTACCGGAAGTCTCCGCACCGCCCGGCGTCGGCTCGCCGGTAGGGATCACAAGATTCGCTGAGGTCAGCAACCGCGTCATCCCAGGTCTGGCAGTCAGAGCCCGTGCAGTAGTCACTGAGAGGCGCCTCACAAGGGCAATCCGCCAAGCCATGGTAGCAGCTGTCCTCGATACAGCGGTCCACGCTGCATTCTCTGCCATCGTCACAGTCATCGTCGTCCCGGCATGCGCTCTCGCAGCGTGCCTCGACCGCGGAGAATTCTGTGAGGCAGGGAAAGCTGTCTGGCGGATACCTGTAGCCCCAGGCGGCGACTTCTTCGCAGCTCAAGTCTCCTACGCACGCACGCTGTGCCGTCGCGGCGTTGGCGCATTCTTGAGAAATTGCGGCTTCTCTGGCCGACTCATCGGCGCAACGTTCCATGCAGCCGTCCCGATCGATCCGATAGCACTCATCGGATTTGTCGCAGTACGCACCGCAGCTGGCATCACCACCGGTGCCACCCGTTTCGCTGCACCCCATTGCGCCCAGCGCCAGCACGCAGATGAATCCGACTAAGTACCGCATGACAACCTCCCCGGTTGTGGCGCAGTGCGCCCCTAAGTGCAGTTACGAAGGTGCATCGGGCGTGCCAGATGGAAGGCTGGTTTTTGCTGGGGAATCCGATACGTCGACGCGCAAGTCTTGCGTTTGGTCGGCGGGCGGCGAAGGGAGTGCGGCGTGTGCTCACATCTACCGTCGACCGGATCGCAGCTGTCTTCGGTGCAAGCGTTCCCATCGTTGCAGACGTCGCCGCTACACAGTCGTCCATCTCCACCGCAGCTCAGGATGAGGACTAGCAACAGTGCCGAGAACCAAAACAATCGAAGCAAGAAACGCATACCACACCTCCCACGTGTTGGCGCCGCGCCAAACGAATTCCATCGATATCGAGCCACTTGGCCCGCCGTCGCGCGCAGAGCCTGCCGAATACGCCTGGGGGCTGCCCGAACGCATTGATCGCATGGACCCCGAGAACTCCGTGCAGGAGGCAACCGAGTTGGCGGCTAACAGAAGCGGCTCGGCGATTGCAGTTTGGATGGACTGGAACGGCGGCGTCTGGACCAACCACTACACCGACAGCAAAGGCTGGGGAACCTCCGAGCAGATCGAAGCGAATGCCACGGAGGGAGGGTGTATTCGCGTACGCTATTCAGGTCGTCGGCTCGACGTAGAGAGTTTCGAACCCCCGGCGCTCAAGCAAACACCGCGAACGCGAGGAACATGATCACCGTCGGTACGAACGCGGCTTTCAAGAGCCCTGCCGGCGCGATCCCGTCTTCGAAATGCTTGTTGAGGATCGCCTGACCCGCAGGGTTCGGGGCGTTTGCGATGACGGTCAGTCCGCCGCCTGCCACCGCGCCCGCCACGACGGCGTACTTCAGGGCGTCGGTGAAGTCGGGGATCAGCGTGCTAAGAAAGGTGATCGCGGCATTGTCGTTGAATGCCGTCAGCAAGGTCGAGACCATCGCTAGCGGAAGTGGGCTAAGGCTGCCGAGCACCGGCGCGATCCACCAACCCTGCAGGCCGCCTAGGGTGACGAGGCCACCCAGGAAGAAGCCGACGAGGAGCGGGGCCTTCAGGTCGATGCGGTTCTGGTAATCCGCAGTCACGCTGGCGAAGCCGAGGAAGAACAGGAGACCGGAGACGAACAGGACCGGGTGGTGCGCGTTTACAATCGTCCATGCCATGAAGCCCAGGTGTGCGAGCATGACCCAGACAGGGACGTCGTCCTCTCGCTCGTCCCAGTCGGGGTCCACGAAAGGGGCCCGCTGCTCCTTCGGGAGCAGCCACGGAAACTCCTTCTGCAGACGGGAGAGCTTGATCTGCTCGAAGCGGTGCTCGAACGCCCGCCGCACGACCTCGGGGTCGGCATTATAGCCCGCCATGTCCTTCTCGACCTCCTCCCAAAGACGCTGCTTGATGTCCGCAGCAAACCGCTCCACCTGGCCTCCCATCTCCTGATCCATTGCGACGCGCTCCGCCTCCATCTCCAAGGCCAAGGCATCGATAGCTCGCTCGCCCTCCTCGCGAGGAAAGTGCCTCCAGAGGACCTCCTCCTCGAGAGCGCGCACCTCGAAGGTTTTCTGCAGGACACCGAGATCCGTTCGAAAGAGGAACCAGTACAGCGCATTGGCGACCGTGATGCCGAGGGCTGCCTTCCAGCCGAAGTGGAGCAGCATGTGAGACGTGCCCCAGCCCCATGGTTCGGCGACCATCAGGATCGGCGGAGCTGCGAAGTGTGTCAGCGTTCCGCCGACCGATACGTTCACGAAAAGCAGGCCCAGAGTCGCGTACTTGAGCCGCGGGCTCGGGTCGAGCTCGTAGAACTTGCGCACCAACAGCAGGGCGCAAATCGTCATCGCAGCCGGCTCCGTGATGAGGGAGCCGAGCAACGGGCCCAGGGTCAGAATCGTGAGCCACCACGCGGCAAGCGTGCCACCGAACAGTTGGGCGACCCTCGCCATCGACGCCTCCGAAAGCTTCAGGACGGGACGCGTCGAGGCAAGCGTCATGATGACGACGACGAACATCGGCTCGGTGTAGTTCACCTTGTGCGTGATGTACTCGACTGCGGTCGGCCAACCGAAACTCAGGATGATCGAGACCAGGAGCGGCACGCACCAGAGGCCGAAGACGACCTCGACCTCCCCCAGGAAATGGAAGAGACGTGCGGCGTGGGACACCGAGTTTCGTGGCGCCTCACCCGCCGCGATCTTCTTCTCGTGGGCATACTCCGTGCGGTGCGAGAGCGTTCGGAAGCGTCGGGTGAGAAACGTGTGAGCGATGGCCAGCACGAAGAGCACCGTTCCGAGAAGGTTGAAGGGGAACACCTTCACCCGGTGGGTCATACGCGCGACGATGCCGAGATCAGCGTCGTCGTAGCTCTGGATGTCATGCGGAAACTCGACGGTCGACACGCTGGTGTGCGCTGAGTCGGAGGCCTGGGAGGTCGACGTGCCGAGCCCCAGGATGGCGACGACCGCCAGGGCGCCCAACAGTACCCATGTGATATTGCTCATAGATGGGGTCTTCACTGGGGCCGCGACTGTAACACACGCTACGGCTCATACCGTCGTCCTCGCCGCCTTTAGACTGAGGAATAAACCATTGGTATCCGACGCTTCCCCAGTTCAACGAGTGGAAACCGGTAGGTGGTACGAATCCCGCAACGCCACAACATCGCACCCCAATCGCCGACGCCCCATTGGGGGGTACGTCGTGAAGCTACTGCTCGGCGTCGAGATCTGATGTGGACGGGGAGCCGAGGTGGCGGACTCAGGAGGACTCGAACCTCCAACCCCCGGCTCCGTAGGCCGGTGCTCTATCCAATTGAGCTATGAGTCCCCGGGGCGCGCAAGGTAGCGGCCCCTTTTGGAGCGTCAAGCGCCCCGACTGGCGGAGCCCCTAGGCAGGAGCCCCGATTAGCGGAGAGGAAGGGATTCGAACCCCCGGTACGGCTCTACACCGTACGGCCGCTTAGCAAGCGGCTGCCTTCGACCACTCGGCCACCTCTCCAAGAAGCAAGGATTTCAAGACGAGCCGCGCGCTGCGAGGCCCGCGGGCGGCCTATGTAGCCGCCCCCCAAAGCAGTGTCAAAGCGCCCCCCGGCCGGTGCCGCTGCCGTGCTACAACCTGGCTCATGCGCTGGCTAGCGATGTTGTTTCTCGGGCTTGCAAGCCTGGCCCAGACGAGCGAGGCGCGGGCCTGCTCCTGCGTCAAGCTGTCCCCGTCCGAGGGCCTCACGTCGTCCCATGCGGTCTTCACCGGCGAGGTCACCAAGATCGAGCCGAATCAGGCCACCCGGTTTGGCGGCCGCGAAATCACCCTCCGAGTGGAGCGGGTCTGGAAGGGCGAACCGAAAGAAGTGATCAAGGTGCACACGGCCGGGACCAGTGCTGCATGCGGGTACACGTTCGTGAAAGGTGAGACCTACCTCGTCTACGCCCTCCGTGACGACGCCGACCCCATGCGAGTCAGCCTCTGTAGCCGGACGGCGCTGGTGAAGAACGCGAAAGAGGACCTGAGCTACCTCGGGAAGCCGTCACACGAGTTTGACAGCGGCAAGAGGGGCGGCTGCGCTGCGGCTCCCGGAAGCACGGATGGCACCGGCCTCGGCTTGTTCGCCTTGCTTCTGCTGGGGGCGGTGTTCGTGATGCGGCGCCGCCCAGAGATCCTCGCTGTCGGAGTGCTGGCTGTGTCGCTCTTGGGCTGCAACACCACACCGAACAAGCCTTCGCTCATGGCCAACATGGCGAAGGAAGAGGTCACCGTCTATGAGCTCCGCGCGAGGGACTACGAGTATGCCGCTCAGTTCGCCCAACTCGTGGCGGCGTGCGTCATCGATATCACCAGCGCGACGGACGACCCGAGCATACGGGAGCACGCGTATCAATGGCGTATGTGGGCCATGCCCCAGGCGCGTGCAGCGGCGTTCGACCAGGACCCGTTTGCCGGGCTGATCGAGCTCTGGGTCTTGTCCGAGCAGCAGCACCAGTACTTCGACGAAGGAGGCGGAGCGGGCACGCTCGGCGACCGCGAGAACTGTGCACTAGACACGACAAAGCACCTCGTCGCAGAAGCGGAGTTGCTCGCTTCCAACGTCATGTCCGGCGACGAGTTCGAGCGGATGCAAGAAGTCGTAGCCGATTGGGTGGGCGAGCACCCCATCGAAGGGAAGCTCTTCGTTCGCCCGTCGGCGCGCGCGGACCTCGCCACACTGGTCTCCCCAGAACAGCACGGCGGCCTCAAAGCCATGGGCAGCATGGAGGAAACCATGCGCGACATGGGCGATCGAATGACGATCCTCACCATCCAGACACCCGTGGAGGTACGCTGGCAGGCGGAGTACCTGGTGCAATCCTTGTTCGAAGAGCGCGTGCACGGTCGCATCGATTCGATGGTGAATTCGATGAGCGAGATGACAGGGTTCCTCGACACGTTCGAAGGGACGCTCTCCGCGCAAACCAACGCGCTGCTTCAGGGCATCGAGAAAGAGCGCATCACGGTTTTCGATGCGGTCGAAGAGGAGCGCGACGCGATTGTGGCGGCCATCGGAGATGAGCGTGATGCCATTCTGGGTGAGCTCGACTCCCAGCTCGCCACGACTTCGGCCAAGCTCGACACGGTTGGCCGCGGCCTGATCGACCACTTCTTCATTCGCCTGATCGAGGTTCTGGTGGTGATCGGGGTGGTCCTGTTCCTCATGGTGCTGCTAGTCCTCTTCGTGCTCCGAAAACGCGAAGCGAAGGCGATTGACCCCCGCCCGCCAACCGAATAAGTCCGTTCTATGGATCTGGTTTCCTTCCGAGAGACGACCGAGAAGTACTCCGTCATTTTTCTCGATGCCTACGGCGTTCTGAAGAGCTCGACGGGGCTCATCGACGGCGCGCTCGAAACCGTCACCTCGCTGATCGACTCGGGCAAGGAGGTCTTCGTGGTCACAAACGACTCGTCCCGGTCCCCTGAGTCGATGGCCGAGCGGTACGCCCAGCAAGCTGGGGGCGAGCTTCTGCCTGCCGAGCGCTACATCTCCTCAGGGCTGTTGACTGCGGAGTACCTCGACAAGCAGATCCCGTACGGCAAAGTCGCCTACCTCGGAAAGCCCGAGTCGGCGCACTACATTGAAATCGCCGGGAAGATCCCGGTTCCCGTCGCGGACTGCACTCCCAAGGACAATCTAGTCGCCATTGTCCTGCTCGACGACGAGGGCTTCGATTGGTTTCGCGACGTGAACGCCACCCTCAACCTGATTCGACGGATGAACATCCCGGTGATCGTCGCCAACGCCGACATCACCTACCCCATGCGCGGCAACGACATCGCCATCGCGGTCGGCAGCCTGGGAGGCCTCTTGGCCGAGATCACTGAAAAGACTTTCGTCCGCTTCGGCAAGCCCGACTCGATGATGTTCGCCTACGCCCTAGCCCGCGCCCGCGAACAACTCCCGAAGGTGACCAAACGCGACGTCCTGTTCGTAGGCGACACCCTCCGCACCGACATCATCGGCGCCAACACCTACGGCTTCGACACCACATTAGTCCTCTCCGGCAACACCCTCCCCGAAACAGCCGACCTCATGATCCGCACCTCCGGCATCATCCCCACCTTCATCAGCGAATCCATCGCAACCTAGAAAAGGGGTCAGACTCGTTTTCTAGAGCACTTCGAGGAGGGGCTCGAAGTCTACTAGTTCGAGGTCCGGTAGGTATTCCTCTACCGCCTCGTGCTGCAGGCGGTGGCAGATGTCCGGCTTGAAAAAGTGCTCTCCAATCCGCAACACGTAGTTGAGGATGAAGAAGCGGTACGCCTCTTTCAGAAAGAGGAGCTCTTCCTTGGTGAGCCGGTGCACCTCGTGGTAGGCGCGCAAGAACTTCATGAAGCGCTCATCGAAGAACGGGTCGGCCGTGTAACTGAAGGCCGTTTGGTCGCCCTCCGAGCGAACCACGCGTGCACAGAAATAGAGGTCGAGCATGCGCGGCTCGATGCGGAACCAGTCGTAATCCCAGCGGGAGAAAAACTTGAAGCCGTCGCCGTCCATGCCGACTGAGAAGTTCCCGATGTTCCAGTCGATCAAAACCGGGATCTTCGTCCACTCGTGGTAGCCGAGGTCGTCGGCGTTTCCGAGGAATGCATCACAGTGGGCGCGAACGAAGCTGATCGACGAATCCATGAAGCCACGCTCGCGGCGCCACTCCGAGCTTCCGATCGCATCGTGGAGGCTCGCCACGTCTGCGCCGAGTGACTGCCAGGTCGGCTTCACGCGATCTGAGATTTCCAGGCACTCCCGATGGAACAGTCCCATCTCCTGGCCCAATGACTCGACCTGCGTGTCGGTCAACACTTTCGGCAGAAAGTCGTAGAAGGGCTGCTGCCCATAGAAAACGACCCACTCGCCCCCGTCGCGATAGGTGAAAACCTCGTCGTTCTTGAGCAGCACCGGCGCAAGAAACGACGCGTAGCGCGTCCCCCGGAGCCGATGAATCCACTCGTGGATGCGGTAATGGTCTTGGCGAAAGTGCACGTACGACCCGTAGCTCGAGCGCTTCGCCACCACGGCATGCCCGTCATCGAGGACGAGCAGGTACACCGAGTTGGTCGACACGTTGGCGCTGACCTCGCGCACCTCGACCACCTCCCGGTGATCCCCGTAGGCATCCCAGGCTGCGGTCACGATGGGTGGGACAGCCGGCTCAATCACAGGCGTACGAGCGTTTCTACGCCTGCGCGGCGTAGATATCCATGATGTCGTGCAGAAGCTTGACGGCATCCGCGTTGGAACGCTGGAAGGCATTGCGGCCGACGATCGAGCCGTAGCCGCCGCCCTTGGCGATCTCGCCGACCTCTTCGAGGAGGGCTTCGGTGCCCTTGGCCGCGCCACCGGAGAAGATGACGATGCGTTTGCCGTTGAAGGCCGCCTGGACGATATGCTGAATGCGCTCGGCCAGCGTCCCGATGGGAACGTTCTCATAGCTCTTCTTGGCCGCGTCCTGGAAGACCACCTCGGTCGGCGGCTTCACCTTCACGACGTGCGCTCCGAGCTGGCAGGCGATCTGCGCCGCGTAGGCCACGACGTCGATGGCGGTCTCGCCGTCCTTGGTGAGGCCACTGCCGCGCGGGTAGGACCAGACGATGGTCGGCAGGCCAACTGCGCGCGCCTCGTTGATGAGGTCCCGAAGGTCCTGAAACATCTGATTGCGAAGACCGCTGCCCGGGTAGATCGTGTAACCGATCGCGGCACAGCCGAGGCGAAGGGCGTCGTCGACCGAAGAAGTGAGCGCCGAGCAGGGCTCCTCGGGCCCGCCGAGCGAGTCGCTGTTGTTCACCTTCAAGATGAGCGGGAGCGTGCCGGCGTACTGGGCCGCGATCTGCTCGATGAAGCCGAGC
>Ga0209271_10000461_pt1 | contig 14039 bp, 12 predicted proteins | sample tdAd002_FD_187123 | JGI IMG/M metagenome (GOLD analysis project Ga0209271, IMG submission 187123) | Marine sediment microbial communities from the Atlantic coast under amendment with organic carbon and nitrate - tdAd00.2 (SPAdes)... | ecosystem: Environmental > Aquatic > Marine > Coastal >... | reverse complement strand
CAAGAGCAGGCCGAGGGCGGCCGCCAGATGACGGACGCCATCGAGAACATCTCCGACATGGTTCACCAGCTTCACCAGTCTCACCACAAACACTCGGAGAGCTCGGAACAGACGCTGGCTGCGGCCAATCGCATCCAGGAGCTGACGCGCGAGTACGAGCGACGGGTCCGGACCATGAATCGGGCGCTCGAGCGTCTTCGTCAGATACGTTTCGAGTCGTGACGCGCGTCAATACAGGGCGGTTGTTCCTCGGGACTGCCCGCCGGTCGCCTCTGGTTGCCTTTTGGGGGGGCAACCATTCATCTTAGGGGCGCATGTTTGGCATCGGCCCGACGGAGCTAGCCTTCTTCCTCGTCATCGTCCTGTTGGCCGTAGGGCCGGACAGGCTCCCTACGTTCATGCGCACGGTCGGCAAGGGGCTTCGGCAGGTCAGGAACGCGAGCCGAGAGTTCAAAGACGCGATTGGGCTCGACGACCTCATGCGCGAGGGGGATCCCTTTCGCGCTCCTCCCATCCGTCCGCCGAAAGCGCGGCCTGTCCCCGTCCCGGACAAGAAACCACCACCGCCGGGACCAGAGCCAGCCACCGCCTCTCCCCCACCGAGTCCGGAGGCGACCAGGGCAGCGAGCGCAGCTCCGCCCGTGCCGGCAACCGATGAGCCCGAGCCTGAGCCCGCAGCCGAACCGGATGCGCCGGCCGAGGCAAAGCATTCATGACCTCCGAGCAGATTCAAATCCCGAAGCCCGAGCTGCCGCCGCTTCCCGAGGAAGATCAGGCGATGACGTTCTTCGAACATCTCGGCGAGCTCCGTTCGCGCTTGCTGCGCGCCACCGTCGGCTTGATTCCGGCAGTGGCGATCGGGTGGGTCTTCAAGACGGAGATCAAAGATTTCCTGATCGCGCCGCTCCAACCCGCTTGGGAAAAGCTGAACCTGCCCGGCGAGGCCGTGCTGCGATTCGCCGGGCCCGCGGACGCCTTCATGATGTACATGAAGAACTCGCTCATCGCGGGCCTGCTCCTCGCTTCGCCTTGGATCTTCTGGCAGCTCTGGATGTTCATTGCGCCGGGCCTGTACAAAAAAGAGAAGGCGCTCGCCGTGCCATTCATCATTGCGTCGACGCTGTGTTTCGCTGGCGGGGCCATCTTTGGGTACAAGCTCGTATTTCCCGAGGCGTTTACGGTGTTGCTCGGTTTCAGCGACGAAACCTTGGTCGCGACGCTCTTCGTCAAGGACTACATGCCGTTCTTCCGAAGGATGCTGCTCGCGTTCGGCATCGTCTTCGAGGTGCCCGTCATCGTGACGTTCCTCGCCGGCGCGGGCATCGTCACGTGGCAGCAACTGTTGAAGTTTTCCCGTTGGTGGATCGTATGCGCAGCGTTCATTTCGATGCTGCTCACGCCGCAGGACGTCTACACCATGGTGATGATGCTGGTCCCGCTAGTGCTGCTCTACTTCGTCGGGGTCGGCTGCGCTTACGTGATCAGCGTCTTCCAGAAGAAGCCCAGCCCCTAGCCGCGTTCGGGCACCGGGTAGGGCGGATATTTCGGCACGTCCTCGGGGATGAACCATTGTTCGCCCCAGAGGCTGGCCCCGCCGTCGATGTAGAACGTCTGGCCGGCCACGAAGTCCGCGTAGCGCGACGCGAGGTACGTGATCAGATGGGACACTTCCTCCGCGGTGCCGAGGCGGTGTAACGGGTTTGCCTTCTCCGCGGTCTCGAGCAGCTCCGGTGGGTACTGCTTCGTGCCGCTGGTGACGATGACGCCTGGCGCCACGGCGTTGACTCGAATGCCGTGGATGGCCCACTCCACAGCGAGCGTCTTCGTCATGTTGTCGACGCCCGCGCGTGCAGCGCCAGTGTGCACCATGCCCGGGAAGCCGCGGATGATCTGCGCGATGACGTTGACGATTCGCCCGCGCTTTTGCGGGATCATTGCTTTGTTGGCGACGGCGTGCGTCATGCTCCACGTGCCTATGAGGTTGTTGCGGATGACCGCAGCGAAACCCTTGGGCGAAAGCGTCTCTGCGGTCGTGGGGAACTGCCCGCCCGCGTTGTTGATCAGCACGTCGATCCGCCCGAAACGCTCGAGCACCGAGTCCACGTATGCGGCGATCGCCTCGGGCTCTCGAATGTCGCATGTGGCGCTAAATGCCTCGATGCCCTTGGACTCGAGCTCGGCTACCGCGTCTTTCAGCGGGTCCGGGCGCCTTCCACAGATGGCGACCTTGGCTCCCAAGAGGCCCATTTCGGTTGCGGCGACGAGGCCGATTCCCGTCCCGCCCCCGGTGATCAATACGGCTTCGTCCGAGAACAACCCGTCGGCATACACTTGATCCATGTCGTGGCTCATACCACGCGAGCGGAGCTCGGACGATTCGATCCTCAACCCGCTGCGACCGATTCGCGATCTCGGGCGAGCGTCTTCACCAGCTCCCGCAAGTCCTCGGCGAAAAAGGGCTTGGGAAGCGTCGCCTCGACATGGAGGCGCCGCGCGATGTCGTTTCGCGCCGTGCTTGCGCTCAACAGGATGACCGGCACTTCCGCTTGCCTCCAACGGCGTTGAAACTCACGCAGGAACATCTCGCCGTCTTCGATGGGAAGCATCAGATCGACCACCATCAAGTCCGGCAATTGCACCTTGCACTGCGCCAGCGCCGAACGGACATCGCCCACCGCGATGACGGCATGCCCGTCTTGTTCGAGCAGAACTTCGAGCATGTGCCGCACGGATGGATCGTCATCGAGAACGAGGATCGTCTTCTTCGCGGTCACATCAGCATCCTAACAGGAGGATCGCCCATCGCGAATATGCGCTCACTGCCTACATCGGAGCTGCTAAGCTCACCTCGTATGACCTCGGGTGTTCGTCCTGTCGCTGTCTTGCTTTGTTTGGCGGCGGCTTGTGCAGGGAAGAGTCCTCCGCCCCGGGCGCACACCGCGATCGAACCGAGCGATCTCTACCCGCTGCAAACGGGCAACGCGTGGTCCTACGACGTCGACACGGGTGAGGCTTCGACAACGCTTGCGGTCACTCGCGTCGAGGCGTTCGATGGACGTATCGCCGAAGTGCGCTCCGGCCGCACGGTCGTGCGCTACGAGGTCCTGGCCGAGGGGATTCGTGTGCCGCCCGGCGATGAATGGTTGGTTCGCGCTCCACTCGAAGAAGGTTCGACGTGGCCGGGGCGCGGTGGTCGCACCGCACGTTTGATCTCGACCAACGCCAAAGTGGAGACGCGCGCCGGCAAGTTCGGCGGATGCGTCGAGGTCTTGGAGACCGGGGGCAAGCTCGAGGTCGAGGTGCGGACCGTGTACTGCCCGGGCGTAGGTCCCGTATCGCTCGATGCAACGATGCGCTCGGACGTGAGCGATCGCATCACGACGGTGTCCGCGCAGCTACGCGGCTACGACGTCAGTCCTGCTCGCTAGGCGCGACCTCGACCTCGACGAAGTGCGTGCGGAGCTCGACCACGAGCGACAACGACCCGTCGGCGAGGAAGACCTGGCGCCAACTCCGGCCCACGCCGTCGGTCACGTCGATGGCGTGCCGCGTGCCGGGCGAAACGCCGAACAAGGTGTTGTCGATTTTCCTTCCGTCGAGCAGGACTTCCGCTCCAGGAGGCACCCCGAGCAGCTCGACGGTCGCCATCGTGACATCGGGCCCAGGCGTTCCGGCCTGCCGTGCGCCGGGGTTGCGTTCCAACAGCGCCCAGGCGATCGCGACCAGCACCGCCAGCACTGCGAACGCCATCATCCAACGGCTGTCCAAGACGCGCCCCACGGCCTTCAGGGGTTTCGCATCGTCGTTTCCACGGGGCTGGCCCATCTGTGCTCCGCATCGCCACGGCTTTTCGAAACGTGCGCGATCGCAGCACCATTGTAGGATGCTCGTGCAGGTTCCGTCACCTTCCGGGATGGTTTCGCAATGACGACAGCAATTCTCGAAGCACGCGGTCTGACGAAGAAGTACGGAAATCGGGTGGTGGTCGATCGGCTCGACCTCTCGTGCCGCCGAGGCACGGTGCTCGGGCTTCTGGGTCCCAATGGGGCCGGCAAAACGACCACGCTGCGGATGCTGTACGGGTTCGTTCCCCCGGACGATGGCTCGATTTACTACGCCGGGAAGCGTTTTTCAGAGTGTCGCGCCGAGGCCAAGCGCTCGATCGGTGTTAGCACCCAAGACGACTCGCTCGATTACGACTTCACGGTCGCACAGAACCTCTTCATCTACGCGAGCTACTTTCGTCCACGGGTCGACGACCTCGAGCGCCGCGTCGCGGAGCTCCTCGATCAATTCGAGCTAGCGCCGTATGCCAACGCCTCGCCTCACGTGCTCTCCGGCGGGTTCATACGGCGGTTGTTGATCGCGCGCTCGATCGTCCATCGGCCGAGCGTGTTGTTCCTGGATGAGCCGACGACGGGCCTCGACCCGAGCGCGCGCCTCGACGTGTGGGAGCTCATCGACGCACTGCGCGCCGAGGGTTTGGCCGTCGTGCTCACGACACACTACATGGACGAAGCGGAGCGACTGAGCGACGAGCTACTCGTCATTCACGAAGGTCGCAACGTCGCGCATGGCGAGCCACATCACGTCATCGACTCGGTGCTTGGCGACCACGTCATCATCGTGCCGCGTAGCGAACCCGCGCGCGAGGAGATCGCGGCGTGGCTTCACGCTCGCGGCGCGGAGCAGGTGGCAACCGTTCTGGGCGAGCTCCGAGTCCCCGTGAGCAAAGAGGACCTGGCCGCGCTCACCGCTCGTTTCACCGAGGCTACTTGGCAGGTACGCCCACCCAATCTCGACGATCTCTTCATCGCGCTGGCGCGCCGCAACGGGAGGTCCGTGTGAGCGGGTTGCGCAGCCTCACCGCGGTGGCCGACTGGCGCTCGTGGGCCGTATTCCGGCGAAATGCACTGGTTTTTCTCCGAAATTGGCGCACCGCCGTAATTCCGCCTGCGATGGAGCCGGTGATCTTTTTCGTTGCGTTCGGTATCGGCTTCGGCGGGTACATCGAAGACATCGCCTATCGCGGGGTCGAGATCAACTACGCCACGTACGTGGCCGCAGGCTTGATCGCCTACACGGGTTTTGGCACCCCGTACTACGAAGCACTCTACTCGGCATATGTCCGAATGTTCTATCAGAAGACGTGGGACGGCCTCCTCGCAACTCAGGTCGAACTCCCGAGTGTCGTCTGGGGAGAGATCCTGTGGGGTGCGGTCCGTGGGATGGTAAACATCTCGATCGTCTCGTCGGTCGTCGCCGTATTCGACGTGCTCGGTGTGGTCGATGTGAAAGTGCAGTTCCTCCTGGTCATGCCCTTGCTCGGATTCGTTGCGGGCTGTGCGTTCGCTTCGTTTGCCTTGATCTTCACTGCGATCGTTCCGGCGATCGATCACATGAACTACCCGGTATTTCTAATCGGCTGGCCTTTGAGTCTGGTGAGCAACACGTTCTTCCCGATCGAACCCAAAAGTGAAGCGTTGTGGGCGCTCATGCAGGTCAACCCCGTGTATCAACTCGCGGAGTGCGCGCGTGGCCTTCTGGTGCTCGGAAACCCCGGCTCGCATCTCGTTGGTCTGCTCGGATCGACCCTCATTTTTCTCGTTCCGTGCACCCTTCTTTCGGTCCGATTGACCCGTCGGCGGGTCCTCGGCGACTGACCTTCTGAGACCCAGAAATTCAGCTGTCAGATCAATGGGTTAGCGCCTACATCAGGCCTTGCATCACCCCCCCTTCAAGGCTAGAAACTCATGTATGGCTGATCCCCCGATCGCGGAACCGAGCCCGCCCGCACCAGGCTACGATCAAAGTGCAATTCAGGTGCTCGAGGGGCTCGAGGCCGTGCGGAAGCGGCCGGGCATGTACATCGGTGATCCGCACGATGGGACCGGCCTCCATCATCTGGTTTGGGAAGCGGTCGACAACGCGGTCGACGAGCATTTGGCGGGCCACTGCGACGCCGTTCAAGTGGTCGTTCACTCGGAAGGTTCGATCACGGTCGTCGACAATGGGCGAGGCATTCCGGTGGGGATGCACGACAAGGGCGTCAGCGCTGCCGAGGTCGTGATGACTCAGCTTCACGCGGGCGGGAAGTTCAACAGCGACAGCTACTCGGTGTCCGCCGGCTTGCATGGCGTCGGCGTCAGCGCGGTCAACGCGGTGAGCGAATGGCTCAAGATGGAGATCCGTCGCGAGGACAAGCTCTGGTTCCAAGAGTACGAACGCGGTGTTCCAAAGGCTCCCCTCAAGGCGATCGGCACCAGCAAGAAGACCGGAACCAAGGTTACATTCAAACCGGACCCCGAGATCTTCACCATGACGGACTTCGGCTTCGAGGTGCTGAACAACCGCCTACGAGAAATCTCGTTCCTCAATGCGGGCCTCGAGGTTTCACTCGAAGACGAGCGCGGGGATGGCAAGAAAGTCACCCACAAGTTCGAGGGCGGGATTCGCGAGTTCGTAGAGTCCCTGAACAAGAAGAAGACCCCGCTTCACGATGACGTGGTCTATCTCCATGCGGTCAAAGACGCCGTCGATGTGGAGATCGCAATGCAGTGGAGCGACTCCTACAACGAGTCGATTTTTCCGTACACGAACAACGTTTTCAATCGCGATGGGGGCACCCATCTAACCGGCTTCCGTACGGCATTGACGCGGGTCATCAATCAGTACGGGTCGCGAGAGAAGCTCCTAAAGGACCTCAAGAATCCTCTTGGTGGCGAGGACGTGCGCGAGGGGCTCACCGCGATCCTTTCGGTGAAGCACCCGGACCCGTCGTTTTCTTCGCAGACAAAAGACAAGCTGGTTTCGAGCGAGGTCAAAGGCATCGTCGAGAGCATCGTCAACGAGAAGCTCAGCCAATACCTCGAAGAGGATCCGAAAGCCGGTAAGCGTATCGTCGAAAAGACGGTGCTCGCCGCGCGCGCCCGCGAGGCGGCACGCCGTGCGCGTGAGATGGTGCAGCGCAAGGGCGTCCTCGATGCGAGCACGCTGCCGGGCAAGCTCGCCGACTGCCAAAGCAAGGACGCGAGCGAAGGCGAGATCTACATCGTCGAGGGTGATTCGGCGGGCGGCAGCGCAAAGCAGGGGCGTGACCGTCGCTTTCAAGCGATTCTTCCGCTGCGCGGAAAGATCCTCAACGTCGAGCGCGCGCGCTTCGAAAAGATGCTCTCCAGTGCGGAGATCGGCACGCTGATTACGGCGCTCGGTTGCGGAGTCGAGGGCGGCGAGAACTTCGACATCGACAAGCTTCGCTATCACCACGTCATCATCATGACGGACGCGGACGTCGACGGTTCGCACATCCGCACGCTGCTGTTGACGTTCTTCTATCGTCAGATGCCGCAGCTCATCGACAAGGGCTACCTCTACATCGCGCAGCCGCCCCTCTACAAAGTGAAGAAGGGAAAAAAGCTTCGCTACCTTCAGGATGACGACGCGTTGAGCAGGCACTTGATCGAGCTCGGTACCGACAACGTCCGACTCAGCATGAAAGAGGGCAGCACTCAGCTCACCGGGGAACCGCTGCGCAATCTCTTGAAAGACGTGGCGCGTTTCCGCTTGCTTCTCGAGAACATCGGACATCGAGTCGATCCGTTGGTCGTCGAAGCGCTCGTGACCGCGACCGATCTGGAGGTCGAGGACCTCGCCGACCGAAAGAAGGTCGAGGCTGCGATCGACGCGCTCGAAAAGTACGTCCACTCCTTGCGCCAGGGCGAGATCGTTGCGACCATCGAGCAAGACGAGGAGCACGATCGGCACCGCGTCATCATCGAGACGCAGAACGGCGGCTCGCGTCGCGTCACCACGCTCGACTTCGATTTTCTTTCTGCCGGTAACGTGGCTGAGCTCCGCCAGATTCGCCAGGGTATTCGCGCGCTCGGGGGGCCGCCCTTCCTGCTGACCGTGCTCGACAAGGAAGGGAAGCCTGTCGGCGAGCCTTCCGAGGTGCCAGACGTCGAGGCGCTTTGGGCGACGGCAGACGCGCGAGCGCGAAAGGGTCTCGGGATTCAGCGCTACAAAGGTCTTGGCGAGATGAACCCAGACGAGCTCTGGGAGACCACTATGGACCCGGAGACACGGACGCTCCTTCAGGTGCGCATCGAAGACGCGTTAGAGGCCGAAGAGCTCTTCAGTGTGTTGATGGGCGACCAAGTCGAGCCACGGCGCGCGTTCATCGAGAGCAACGCGCTCAACGTCACGAACCTCGATATCTAGCCTGCTCGGCGCGAGGTACGCAGTAGTGCCTGCACGGCTCGCTCGACGCGTGGCACTTCCTCATCGATCTGCTCGAGGACCAGCTTCACCGTTTCGACGCAGTCCTCTCGCTCGATAGCGCCGAGAAGCTCGCCGACTCGTGACGCGCCGATCTGCTTACTGGCGCCCTTGATCGAGTGGGCCGTCAGGCGCACGGCCTCGATGTCCCCCTGATCCAACGCCTCGCGGAGGCTCTTCACGGAGTCTTTGAGTTGCTCGACGTAGCCGATCATCACCTCTTGGATGAAATCGTCGTCTTCCCCGTCGAGGGAGACGAGCTGGCGGACCATGTCGAGGTCGAGCGCGGCCGGGGGGGGAAACGTCGAGACCGGCCTCGTCGAGCGCCTGCCGGAGATGGGCACCCATCGTTCCAACGCTTTTGCGAGCATCGAGATCCGGACCGGTTTGCCGACCATGTCGTTCATGCCCGCTTCGAGGCAGCGGGCTCGGTCTTCCTCGGTGACGCTCGCGGTCAATGCGATGACCGGAAGCTCCTCGTCGCTGAGCGAGTGCCGGATGCGTTGCGTGGCTTGGAAGCCGTCCATCAGCGGCATGTAGCAATCCATGAACACGATGTCGTAGTCGGACACCCTCGTTCTTTGTAGCGCGTCGCGCCCGTCGATCGCGATGTCGACCTCGCAAGAGAGCTTCTTCAATAGTGCCTCGGTCACCATGCGGCTGGTCGGGTTGTCCTCGGCCACCAGTACCCGCGCTCCTTCGCGGATCAGCAGGTCGCCGGTGCCGTCGGAGTCAGCGACGCGCAGAGTGTCTTCCGGTCCTGGCTGGAGGTCGATTTCCGCCCAGAAGCTCGTTCCCTGGTCGACCGCGCTCTTCACTCCGAGCTCTCCCCCCATCAGCTCGACGAGCTGCTTGGTGATCGCGAGCCCCAAGCCGTTTCCGCCCGAGCTGCGTTTCACGGTGGCTTTGTTCTGGTGGTAGCGCGTGAAGATCCGGAGAAGCGATTCTTCCGGAATGCCGACGCCCGTATCGCGCACGGAAAGACGGATCCGGGTCTGATCCGATTCCACGACTTCTGCGCCGACGAGCACGAACCCAGACTCGGTGAACTTGATGGCGTTGTTGACGAAGTTGAGGAGAATCTGCCGGATGCGGCCGGCGTCTCCGATGAAGCGCCGGCCCGTGAATCCCTTCATCTCCGACTCGAGTCGTAGCCCCTTGGCCTCCGCGCGGGGCTGCATCAGGGCGGTTACTCCGTCGATGAGGGCACTGATGTCGAAAGGCGCCTGCTCGAGCTCCACCTCGCCCATCTGCAACTGAGAGAAGTCGAGGATCTCGTCGACGACGCCGATCAGGGCGTCCGCGGACTCGCGAATCGCCGTGATCATCTTGTCTTGCTTGCTGTCGAGCTTCGTGTCGAGCAACAGGGCGCTCAGACCGAGGACGCCGTTCATCGGCGTGCGAATTTCGTGACTCACGTTGGCCAAGAATTCGGTTTTCGCTTGCGACGCGCGCTCGGCGGCGAGCCGGAGCTCTTCCATGCGAACGAGGGTGCGACCGCGGACGTAGTTCAGACCGATTGCGACTGCAGAAAACCCGGTCAGGTAGCCGATGCTCCGACCCCAGCTCACGCCCTCTACGAAAAATGATGTGCCAGCCCACCCGAGGTCCCCAAGGACCATGATCGCGATCAACCACCTGCGGTCGTGCACCACCGCGCCGGCTGCGAACTGGATCAGCACATAGAGATAGAAGTCGGACGGCTCACCGCTGAGGGCGTAGCCGAGCGTTACGGTTGCCGTAATGACCAGGAACAGCACACCACCGATGTGCACCGACCACATGAGCGGGGGTGGTTGCCCGTGTGCTCGCCATCCGAGCGCGAGCATCGCAACCCCGGTGAGCCCGTACATGGTCATCAACTTGAGCGCGGTTTGATCGAAGTCGGCTGACCACTGGCCCACCGATAGGCCGAGGTATGCGATCCCAGCGCACAACATCATCGTCACGAGATGCCGCCCGGTGATCGCGTTCACCATTGCCCATCGCTCTCGGCCGCTGAGGGGCACATAGGCGGCCAGCGTTTCCGCGGAAGGGGCAGAGCCCTGCTCCCAGCCTTGCTCTTGCTCCTGTGCGACCCCCATCAAACCCAGTGTATCGGGCGGTGAGGCGCGATTCACGAGTTGTCGAAGGCAAGTTTGTGGCGTGCCTCACGAATCGTTCGAACCGCGGCTTCATGCAGCACCCCATTGGATGCAATTAGCTTTCCGGTGCGTGGGTCGGCCTCGTCGCCCTCATAGGTCGAGAGTTGGCCGCCAGCTTCCAGAACGAGCAGCGCACCCGCGCACATGTCCCACGCGTTCAGTCCTTGCTCCCAATAGATGTCGTACGTACCGTCCGCGACGAGGCAGAGATCGATCGATGCCGCGCCGCAACGCCGAATGCCTCTGGCTCGCTGCAGAAATAGCGCGAGCTCGGCGTGGTTGTTGTCGGGGGTCGACCATCGGTCGTAGGGAAAGCCGGTCGCGCACACCGCCTCGTCGAGCTGATCGCGCGTCGACACCGAGCAGCGCTGCCCGTTGCGGAACGCACCCATACCCTTCGCGGCCTTCCAGGTGACACCGAGCGCTGGGGCGTGGACGACGCCGGCCAGCCCTTCCGATCCGCGATAGAGCGCGATCGACATGGCGAAGAAGAAGTGCCCGTGGGCGAAGTTGGTCGTTCCGTCGATCGGGTCGACGTACCAAACCAGCTCCCCTTCGCCGCTCTCGGCGTCCTCTTCTCCAACGATCCGATGCCCTGGAAACTCTCCGCAGAGATGCTCGCGGATCAGGCGCTCGCTCTCGAGGTCGTACTCGGTCAGCAGGTCGAAGCGCCCCTTGCGGGAAATCTCTCTCACGGAGCGCCACCCTTTCATCACGAGCTCGCCCGCTTGCAGCGCCACGCGCTCCGCGACCTCCACGGCGCGCTGACTTTCCGCTTCGACGGGCATGAAGTCCTGCATTTTCGCGGATTTCTGGGTCTGCGCCATCGGCATCTGAGCGGCCGTGGGGTGTTCACTGGCATTTCGACCCCAAAACCCGTAAAAGGCCGTGTGCTGCGAAGCACGTGGCTGAGGCGCTGCTCGATGTAGGCAAATGTAGTTATGCCGGACAAGGAACTCGTGACGCCAAGCCTTCGCAATCCATTTGAATCGGATGGCGAAAGCCACTCCTCCGCCAAAGAAGCGAAGGGAGATGGGCCCTACGACGCAGCCGTTCGAGAAGGCGAGCAGCTGCGTGAGCGGCCGCGCACTGCAGCAGGTCCCGTTCAGATCGGAAGGCAGCACGCCAAGCGACGCATGACTGTCTGGGAGCGCATCGACGTGCTCCGCGACCCGGGGACCGAGCCGACGATTCTATATCAGAACTGGGGTCCGAATCTGGACGGCGCTTCGATCGTCACTGGGGTCGTCAAGGTCGGGGGGCGCGAGGTCGCCCTCTACGGTCACGATTTCACCGTTCGTGCGGGGTCGATGGATGCGACCAACGGCACCAAGCTCGCCAACCTCATGCGCTTGGCCGGCAGGCAGGGGATGCCGCTGATCGGGATGAACGACAGCGCGGGTGCCTTCGTGCCGGCAGGCATCGGCGGCCTCGACGGCTACGCCGAGGCGTTCACCGCGCTCCGTAAGATCAGCGGGGTGGTGCCGAGCATCATGTGCATGTTCGGGTACAACGCTGGCGGAGGCTCGTACTTGCCGCGCCAGGGCAGCTTCATGATTCAGCCCTCCAACACCTTTTTCGGGCTGACCGGTCCTGGTGTCGTGAAGTCGGTTCTCGGCGAAGACGTAACCGCGGATGAGCTCGGCGGTCCCGGGGTTCACGGGCAAAGCGGCGTCACCGACCTCACGGTTCGCGACGAGGTAGGCGCGCTCCGAACCGCCCGGCGGTTGGTGAGTTATTTGCCCGCAAATAACCACGAACTCGGCCCCTATCAGGAGACTTCAGACCCGATCGATCGTCCGACCGGCGAGATCGATACCCTCCTCCGCAAGGCGTTCAATTCGCCAACGGGGTTCAATACGCCCATCGATGTCAGCATCATCCTTCAGCAGATCTGCGACCACGGTGATTACTTCGAGCTTCAACCGCAGCGAGCGCGGAACACGATCACGGCATTCGGCCGCCTTGGCGGACACGTCGTTGGTTTCGTTTGCAACAACAGCGCGGTAGCCTCCGGGCAGGTCGACGTCGACGCGGCTTTCAAGAACTCCCGGTTCATCCGGTTCTGTAACCTCTACAACATCCCGGTGATCTTCATGGAGGACACGACCGGGTTCCTACCGGGCCGTGACCAAGAGAGCCGCGGAATCGTGCAGGCGGGCAGGGCCATGCTCGACTCGATCATCGACCTCCGAACGCCACGCTTGCTGCTGATCATTCGTAATGCGTTCGGGGGCGCATACGCAGCATTCAACTGTTACGCCACCGGCGCCGATCACGTCATGGCACTTCCGACGACACGCGTCGCCGTCATGGGCCCAGCAGGCAAGGAGTTCGTGTACAAGGAAGAGATGCGCGACATGCACAACCGCGCGAAGGTACGGCTTCAAAAAGCGCTCGAAGCCGGTGCATCCAAGGCGGATGCCGAGGCCGACGTGGCGGCGTGGGTCAAGGAGCAAGACGCGGCGTTCGGCGCGCGGTACGAGCGGGAGCTCATGAATCCCAAGGAAGCGCTGAGCCTTGGGTCGATTTCCGAGATCGTCATGCCGACGGACGTGAGGGCTGCACTGGCAAAGAACCTCAACTTCTACCTGGCCCACTACACCCCGGAGCCGTTGCAAGCGGTTCAGCGTGAGTTCCACTGATGGCGTCCGGCAGCTACATGCACAACCCGCTCATTCACCGGGATCGCCGGCTCGGGCAATCCGAGTCTGACTGGGTGCGTTCATTCGGCTGCGAGGACATGACGGTTCTCATCGTGTGCCGCGGCCCGGTCCGGCAGGAGGCGCTCGACGTCTTCGGCGAGATGGGGATGTCGAAGGTCGGAATCCTTCTCTCGCAGAAGGACTCGATCGTGTATCCCCGGGCGTTGGCGCCGGAGCTCCGGCGACTGGACCCGTCCCGAGTTCACGCGGTTTCCGACTACACGGGCGCAAGCAAGGAAGAGCGGACCGAGCGCATCACCGAAATCATCCGGATCGCGAAAGACAACGGGTACGATTACATCTTCGCGGGCTACGGCTTCATGGCGGAGGACGAAGAGTTCGTCCGTTCGATCGAAGAGGCGGGCCTTCGCTTCATCGGTCCGTGCTCGTACACCGTGCAAGCCGCTGGCTTCAAGGATGAGGCCAAGCGTACGGCCGAGCGGGTGGACGTCAGTGTCACGCCAGGAATCAACGACGCGACCGCCCGGCTTCTGTTGAGAAAGCACCCAAATCGAAAAGCGTTGACCAAGCTCGCCAAGAAGCACGGTCTCGACGTTGCCGAGCTCGCTGACGACGACCTCGAGCTCGAAGCGGTGGCCGACGCGGTGCTGGGCGCTTCCTACGACGCCCATATCGACCTCTACACCGTCGACGAGCTTGCTGAGCAGATTCAAATGGAGGTCGCCACCATCCTCGAGGAGTACGTGGGCAGCCGGATTCGTCTGAAGGCGATCGGCGGCGGTGGTGGCAAGGGGCAGCGCATCGTCAGCGCTGCCGACCAGGCGCCGGCCATGGTTCGCGAGATTCTAGGCGAGGTGAAGGCGCTCGGCGTCGGCGACAACAAGAACATCCTCGTCGAGCTCAACATCGAGACGACACGTCACAACGAGATCCAGCTCCTTGGCAATGGCGA
>Ga0209271_10000458_pt1 | contig 14078 bp, 13 predicted proteins | sample tdAd002_FD_187123 | JGI IMG/M metagenome (GOLD analysis project Ga0209271, IMG submission 187123) | Marine sediment microbial communities from the Atlantic coast under amendment with organic carbon and nitrate - tdAd00.2 (SPAdes)... | ecosystem: Environmental > Aquatic > Marine > Coastal >... | reverse complement strand
CGGCCCTGGCCCGTGCCCGCCGCTATCTTGACCAGAGCGGCCACACCGATGTTAGCCTGGTGATTACCGGCGGCTTGCGCCTGCCCGCGGACTTTATCAAAGCCATGGCGCTGGGAGCCGATGCAATCGCCATTTCCAATTCAGCAATTCAGGCCATAGGCTGCCTGGGCATGCGCGCCTGCCACACCAACAATTGCCCGGTCGGTATCGCCACGCAACAGCCGCACCTGCGACAACGCCTGAATATTGAAACAGGTGCGCAACAATTGAACAACTTCTTTCGCGCCGCTACCGAATTAATGCAGGTCATGGCGCGCGCTTGCGGCCATGATCACCTGAACAAGTTCTGTATCGATGATTTGACTACCTGGAAGCGGGAGATGGCGCAGTTGACTAACATTGCTTACGGAGGTGTTTCGTCAGAGTGATCAACTGGCCTGCCATTATAAAATACGATGGCGACGATGAGCTGATATACGTTGGCTCTGATCAAGAATGGATGCGCGATGCTGAATCACATCTGTACAATCATAAGGACGCTGACCACCTGATAGATAGCAGCGGTGATATATTCCGCCTTGACCATGTGCAAGGCGACATTAGAAATCTTCCAGCCACCGGCAAGCAGATTGCACTGCAGGATTTCATCAAGCTCGTGCGTATACACGCCTCCAGCTCACACCGCTGCTGTATCGAAAAGATACATTTTCGTAATATAGCTGAGGGGATTAGCTTGATTGCCAGCATGAATGAAGATGACTGATCAATCCGGCGCCTGCCATATACTCTACAAAACAGGACCCATACACACTATTGATCGTGCATTATGAGATATCCAGAGAACATTCCCGCTGAACAGCTAACCATACATGCCAGCGATAACATGCTGCTGTTCACTGCCGCGCTATCGATACTGATCGGGGTTATCCTGACCTACCTGGGCCATAAAGGCAGGCAGCTATGGATGGTAACCTGGAGTATAGGGCTGATTATTTGCAGTGTGCTGATGGGCGTGTCACTGCTGATTTAATCAGCTTAGCTGTATAACTCCAGATATGATCTGACAGACAACAAACCGGGTTCAGATTTGAACTGACACACCCAAAACAAATTCAAAAACAACTCACCACAGAGTCACAGAGGACACAGAGTTTTACTTTGTTAACCACACCTGTGGCGTAGTTAACAATACGAAATGCCTTTCTCTGTGTCCTCTGTGGTGAAATACCTTTTAGAGCAGTAGCCTGGATGAATCGCAGCGTAATCCGGGAATCCATTGCCGCATTGAAAAAACCCGGATTTCATTTCATTGCATCCAGGCTACGGTACTTTTTAGTTTTTGACTGTCAGGCTATATAGACGTTAATATTTAAAACCGTCAGATTGGGTTTAATCTACTACAGCTTAGCTTATGGAAGCACTCATCATCACCGGCGGTTTCTACAATATTGGACTGATTGTGTTTCACCTCCTGTTCTGGCGCCTGTTCAACTGGGATCATGATCTGAAGCAGGTATCTTTCCTGAACAGGGCAGTTATGCAGGTGCTGAATATTAGTCTTATATTCGCTTTTGTTATTTTCAGTTATATCTCGTTTGCATATACAACCGAGTTATTGACTACATCGCTGGGTCACAGCCTGCTGGTATTGATGGCACTGTTCTGGCTTGCAAGGTCCATTCAACAAATAATATTTTTTAAACTTCGTCACTGGGCCTCGTGGGCTTTTCTTCTGCTGTTTATCTCGGGCACACTGCTCTATGCGATACCGGCTTATTACGTCATTTAGCAATTCAGGCTTGATCTGGCACAATGTAAAAACCATTCGGCATTGAACTGACAACCTGAAGCACCGGAACAAGATTGCCACGTCGCTGTCGCTCCTCGCAATGACAGTATGTAGTTATTGTAGGGTGCGCCGTGCGCACCGAGATTGACAACTGCTTAATGGTGCGCACGGCGCACCCTACCAATAAAGCACCCGTCATTGCGAGGTACGATGCAATCCCCATAACACCGCAGCTGAACGATATTGCCGCGTCGCTGCAGCCTCTTGCTATGACTGGCATGTGATTAATGTGAAACATTCGTTAATATCAGGCCACATTGAGATTGAGTGGCAATAATGTGAGATCAAATCCTGACTTATACTCGTTATAAAATGAGCTGCTAAAGCTACCCCGAAGAATCATTCTTATGGTAAGTTGTAACCTTAATCAAACACCGGTTATCACCGTCGATTAAATTTCTTAACAAGGTATACACTGATGACTACTCGACATGAATATATAGAAAAACTAAAAGTCAAACTTGACGAATGGGATGCCGATATCGACGAATTCGAAGATAAGGCAACAAAAGCAAAAGCGGATCTAAAATTTGAACTTGAAGATCAGATAACCTTACTCCGGCTTAAGCGCGACATAGCAAGCTTGAAGCTCTCCGAGATCAAGGACGCCAGTGAAGATGCCTGGGAAGATGTAAAACAAGGCACCGAAGAAGCCTGGAGCAACCTTAAGGATGCGATTGAAAAAGCGAGGTCACATTTCTAATAAAGGGACTTCCCCAAATACAGTGGGTACACCCCTGATAATACACTGACCACACAGGGAATATTTGTCCGCCTGCCGCTACACGGCCCACGCACAAATTAAAAACAACATCCACAGATGAACGCAGATGAACACAGATATTTAGAAACTAAAATACGTTTTTATCCGTGTTCATCTGCGTTTATCTGCGGATACTTACCTGTTCCTTACTGACATAAAGCGGTTCAAAAGCCTTATAACATGAATTCGACAATGAAAAGCAGATCAATAAGCACCTATTCACACACAACATATTCGCGTCTTTTGCGGGGGCTGTGTAGCGGCAGGCGGATAAAATCTCTGTGCTCTCTGTGACTCTGTGGCAATCATTTGTAGTTTACCCACTTGATACGGTGAAGACCCCTGATAAATAACAGGTGAATAAACTTTTATATTTTTCATACGGCTCGAACATGTCGACGCCGCGTATTAGACACAGGGTCGGATCGGCAACCGTGGTTTCTACTGCGCAGCTATATGAACATGCATTGCGGTTTCATAAAAAGAGCGCCGACGGTTCGGCCAAATGCGACATCGAGTACACAAACAAACTGAACGATATCGTGCATGGCGTGGTGTTTGAAATACTGGCCAGTGAAAAACACATACTCGATAGATATGAAGGCCTGGGCAACGGCTATGATGAAAAGTGTGTATTAGTTATTCTGCCGCATGGCGAATCGGTTAAAGCGTCCACATACTATGCAACACATATCGATGCTTCATTATGCCCCTATCACTGGTACAAGGAGCATGTAATCAGAGGCGCCCGTGAACATGCTCTGCCTGATGAACATATTGCGGCCATCGAGGCCATCCCATCTATCCCAGATCCGAACCGGGATAAGCATATTAAAGAGTTATCGATCTATTCCCGTTTAAGCTAAAGGTCTGCGCTTCAACTTCTTCTGCTGCAAGATTGAAACCGCAATTTCCTCAACAGACACGTGACTGGTATCGACATAATTTATACCTTGCTGGTCATACAGCGCTTTGATTTCCCGCACCTCTTTCTGGCACTGCACCAGTGAGGCATATTCGCTGCCCGGACGACGCAATTCACGTATGCTGTGTAAGCGGTCCGGGTTGATGATCAGTCCGAACAACTTTTCTCGATAAGGCTCCAGTACTGATGGAAGCTTGTGGTAACCGACTTCAAAATCGGTCAATGGGTAATTGGCTGCACGTAATCCGTACTGTAATCCCAGGTAGAGGCAGGTTGGCGTTTTGCCGCTGCGTGAAACACCTATGAGGATTATTTCCGCACTATTGAACTGCTTTGTAGTAATGCCGTCATCATGATGCATCGTATAATTAACAGCCTCAATGCGCTGCATATAAGCAGACTCGTCACTGATGCCATGTGACAGGCCTGAAGTATGCGAGGAATCTATGCCAAGCTCTTTTTCGAGCGGCATGATAAAAGTATCGAAAAAATCTATCAGGTGAGCATCACACTCTGCGATGATTGGCTTGTAATCTTCTTTTACCATCGTGCTGAAGACTATTGGACGCTGCCCGCTTTTCTCGCCCGCTTCTCTGATTTTATGAACAGCTTTCCTGGCCTTCTCCTCCGAGGTAATGAACGACAGGGAGACGTATTCGAACGCTAGAGAACTGAACTGTGTTAACAGCGCATGGCCAAGTGTTTCTGATGTGATGCCTGTTCGATCAGAGACAAAGAAAACCGGGCGTTTTTGCTGCGTGTCTTTCAAGTAATTATTTTCCAGCAAGATGCTGCCAGGTATCAACCACGGTATCCGGGTTAAGCGAGATGCTGCTAATTCCCTGCTCTAACAACCAGGTTGCAAAATCCGGAAAATCGGATGGCCCCTGCCCGCAGATACCGACGTATTTACCCTGCGCATTACAGGCATCGATAGCCATTGACAACAGCTTCTTCACCGCCAGGTTACGCTCGTCAAACAGATGGGCGATCAGTTCAGAATCTCGGTCCAGACCGAGCGAAAGCTGTGTCATATCATTCGAGCCGATTGAGAAGCCATCGAAGTACTCAAGGAATTCTTTCGCAAGTAGTGCGTTCGATGGAATCTCGCACATCATGATTATACGCAATCCATTCTCACCACGCTTGAGGCCGTTTGCTGCCAGCAACTCGATGACCTGTTCCGCTTCTTCCAGTGTTCTGACGAAAGGCACCATGATTTCGATATTGCCCAGGCCCATATCGTTGCGCACTTTTAGCAATGCACGGCATTCGAGTTCAAAACAGTCGCGAAATTCATCGGACAGATAACGTGATGTACCGCGAAGGCCGATCATCGGATTCTCTTCTTCCGGTTCGTATTGTGAGCCACCTATCAGGTTGGCATATTCGTTTGACTTGAAATCCGACAGGCGCACAATCACAGGATTAGGCATAAACGCGGCACCTAGCATGGCAATACTCTCCACCAGTTTCTCCACGTAAAAACCAACCGGATCACTATAGCCTGCCATGCGCTGGTTGATGATTTTCTTTATTTCAGCGGGTTGCTGGTCGAATTGCATTAGCGCCTTGGGATGCACGCCGATGGAATTACTGATAACGAATTCAAGCCGAGCCAGTCCAACTCCGGCATTCGGAATCCTTGCAAAAGCAAATGCGCGACTGGGGTTGCCGACATTCATCGTGATTTTGGTTGACAACGGCTGCATGTTACCGGTATCGGTTCGAGTAATGTCAAACTCGAGAATGCCCTGGTAGATATTTCCGGCCTCCCCTTCTGCACATGATACGGTGACATTTTCGCCATCTTTGAGCAGCTCGGTTGCATCGCCGCAACCCACGATCGCCGGTATACCCAGTTCACGCGCAATGATGGCTGCATGACAGGTGCGTCCGCCGCGATTGGTAACAATGGCCGATGCACGCTTCATGATCGGTTCCCAATCAGGGTCAGTCATGTCCGTCACCAGAACATCGCCCTGCTGCACGCGCGACATTTCAGCGGGATCCATGATCAGGCGCACAGCGCCTGCACCGATGCGCTGGCCGATGGCACGTCCTTCTACCAGCAAGCTACCTTGCTGCTTGAGCTCATAGCGCTCCATGATGGTATCACTGCTACGGCTTTCCACCGTTTCCGGGCGTGCCTGTACAATATATAACTTGCCATCAACGCCATCGAGCGCCCATTCAATATCCATGGGCCGGCCGTAATGATTTTCAATGGTCACAGCCTGGCGCGCCAGTTCCTCGACCTGGTCATCACTGATGCAGAATTTCATCTGCTCCTCGTTAGAGACTTCTATCGTTTGTACGGTGCGGCCATGATCCATGCTGTCGGTGTAGACCATCTTGATCAGTTTGCTGCCGAGTCCACGCTTCAAGATTGCCGGCCGGTTTTCTGCCAGCCCCGGTTTGTAAACATAAAACTCATCGGGATTGACCGCCCCCTGCACCACGGTTTCACCAAGGCCGTAGGCACCGGTAATAAATACAGCATCACGGTAGCCGGATTCTGTATCCAGTGTGAACAGGACACCACTGGTGCCGATGTCACTGCGTACCATGCGTTGAATGCCTGCGGACAACGCTACCTTCTCATGATCAAAATTCTGGTGTTCGCGATATGCGATGGCGCGATCGTTATACAGTGAAGCAAACACATGCTTGATAGCAATAACTACATTATCCAGGCCGCGCACATTCAGAAAGGTCTCCTGCTGACCGGCGAAAGAAGCGTCCGGAAGGTCTTCCGCCGTGGCTGACGACCGCACTGCAACGGCAACATCAATGCCGCCCTCGGCTTCCATTACTTTCCAGGATTCTGTTATAGCGTGCAGCAGTTCGTCTGGAAAAGGCGTATCGACCACCCAGGCACGGATCTCGGCACCGGTATCTGCAAGGGCAACAACATCATTGATATCGAGATCTGCAAGTTTTGCATTGATTCTTTCAGACAGGCCCTCATGGCGTAAAAATTGACGATAAGCTTCTGCAGTGGTTGCAAAGCCACCGGGCACACTAACGCCCAGCGACGAAAGATTACTGATCATTTCACCGAGCGATGCATTCTTGCCACCTACGCGGTCAACATCATTCATGCCCAGCTTATCCAGCCAAATAACCTGATCACTCATAGCCACAGTTCCTCTCGTTAGTGAAATTGTTGCACGCGCAATCACGCTGACGCCGTGTTCAAACCGTGGCTTATGCCTGAAAGCAGCCAAATATACCGCTTATCTGATATTCGCCGACAGTCTACCCGTAACAATATACAGCAAAAAAAGACCGAGTTGCACTACTGATTGGTCATAATACTGTGACTACATCACACTAGTGATGGCGTAGTATTATTTCAGTACGTTACACATTGTTTTCTGCCGTGCTAATTTTCTACCTGTATTTCAAGGTGATAAATGCACGCGTAAAGCATCAAACAAGTGTGAATAACTTCGGTAATGAAGAGCTGATAAACACACGGATTGTTAAGCGGGAACTTTCGCCAGCGAGTGCCTGGCCCGCATATTGCACAAAGGCGGACGCACGATGATTATTTATTATTGAGTTTAAATGGGCTACCGCTAAATAAACGAATTTAAATCGGTTACAGTTTGTCCTATTTGGTTTTATGAACAATCTGGCGCCGCATCTTGAACGATCACCCTTGATCCATAGCTACGGCTATGAATCCGCGAGCGATCGTCCAACCTGCTTTGCCAGCTTGCCCCTAAAATCCAAATCCTTCGTACAATATGCGGGCTAGCATGCAAATCAAAATATATGTCTTTAATACACGTTGCCTGCTGAATTTGCTCTTTCTGCCTGTGGGTAAACTGACTCAGTTTTATAGAGAGCTCAGTACTTATACGCAAGGTATACCTGAACTCCGCTATATTCATAGGTAATTGTGTTGGTGAATACGACACCGTTGTGTTTGACACTCAGGTTAAACAAGGCAAGCTTAGCGCCCAGGCCGAAATGCCGGGTAAAATAATATTCAGTACCCAGGTTGGAAGAAAAGATATAGCCATCGATATCACTGATCGTAACATCGAAGAATCGTGCTCCGGCCTTAAGCCGCCAACTATCATTAATTTCATAACCCAGCGTCAGGCCTATTAACGGCAGTGGCGCAATCAGGCGCTGATTGGCCTCATAATTTGTACTGAACTCGGGCTCCGTTTCGCCTTCGAAGATAACTTCTCCAGCAGCAGTCAACTCAAACACCGTATTCATCCAGTAAAGACCAGCAGTAACACCCAGTTCAATATTCGGACGTTTGAAAAAGCTGTACTGATACTCGATATCAAACAAGTGAGTTCTTGCCGAACTCCCTATAAACGCCCCCGCCTTGATGATGTTGCCACCGATGTCGATGTCCGTTGTTGATGTTATCTCCGAGGTGCGATTGAATTGGGTGTAAAGCAGGCTCAGGCGGTGGCGTGGCGCCATGCGCCATTCCCCCCTGATCCAGGCCGATCGAACCTCGGAATCAAACCCCAGGCCATCTTCCAGCTCGATCTTGTCATCAATGGAATTATCATGCGAGTTGATCCGCAGCGTGGTTTCAAAATCCGTAGCCAGGCCGCCAATGGTCAACTTGTAGGTTTCATCGAAGTCCGACCATACCGGTGATGCAGCAAGGCAGACAATCACCAGCAGCGGCAGGCGCAAGGTACGCTTAGCTTGATACATGATGCAACCTGCTAACCATGCTGTGTTTTGAAACAGAAATGCCATAACGGGTTAAAAGCGATAGCCAACGCCAAAGCTGAACGAATTGATTGCCAGATCAAACGGGTACTGCGATTTGCCTTCGAACACATCGAGCTGCTTCATGTACCTTAACTCAATCTGCAACAGTACATTTTCAGTGGCGTAATAGGCGCCGCCGATGCTGGCGTAATAACCATAACCGGTATCTTTAGCCGAGTCCGTACCGCCGGGGATGCCTGTACCGAAATACTCTTCCACTTCCAGCTCCGTACGCCAGTACTGCAGGCCAAGCCTGCTGAAGACTTCGTAGGGACTTTCAAACTTGTATCGTGGCTTGACACCAAGCAATATCGCCTGGGACTGTATGCTGGTTCGATAATCGCCGACTATATCCTGGCGGTTCTGCTCCAGGGTTTTGTCCGACAGGTACAGGCCAATATCAACGGCCAGCCAGGATTTCAGAAAATAGTCATAGTGAACGGCAAGCGCTTTCCCGCTCTTAAGTTCATCATTACCACCAGCATCCAGACTGGTCCAGCCGAGGTTAACATCCAGCTGCATATTTTCGGCCTGGACTGTAAATGCCATGCAGCTAACCAGTACGATAGCCAGAAGATTCCTGGTAGCAGCCATGATGCTTTTTAGTCTAATGTCACAGGAGGCAGATAGAACACTGTTACTTCAGAGCTTGTACTACCAACCACGGTACCCGCGTCAAACGTGGTATCGAACTGTCCATTCAGCTGGCGCTGAAGGAACAGGCGTATCTCGCAAGTACTTTCTATCGGGTTGGCTTCGCGCTTCTTCAGCAGAAAATCCGGGGCGATGTTGCCGGCGCTCAGCTTGTTGAGCAACTCCTGCAACAGCATCAGGGCGGCGTCGCTTACAAACTTTATCCCAGACGAACCAAGATTTATATCGTAGATAAACTTGTCCAGCAGCACTGCATGACCACCATCATCAAGGCTGATGCCGACTTCCACTTCTTCGTCGACGACAACGCCGTAACTGGAAGTTGCAAGTCCATCAGTGCATTCGACCGATGCAAGCACGCGCATAGCGCCACCGCTGCCGGTAAGCCAGTCGAAGTTAATCGTATCGTTGATACTGCTGTAAACGGTATCCGCTACTGGCGCATTAATTGTTACTGGCTGTGGGAAGCTGACCTTTGCTGATTTACCCACGAGTTCACCGGGACCAGGGTCGATATTGAGAATATCGATCGGATACCAGCGGTTAGAGCGCGCTTCCAGGGGTTCGTGCACGACATTGAAAAACACGTCCTGTACACTGTTATCAACCGGCAATGACTCAGCATAACTGCCGTCAAAGAACCCCCCTTTCGTCAGCAAAACCCGCTCTGTCTCAGTGTGCGCTTCAAACACATCGCCACCGACAAGATTGACCGCTTCGCCATCATCGAACACCGCGGCGACCACTTCGGCACTGTCTTCTGCCTCGTGCCGGTTTGCCTCGGCATACATGAACAGGCCCTGATCAGGCACGCGCGGCAGGTTGTCTCCGCCATCAATTTCACAGCCCGCCAGGAAAGCAGCCGCAGCCAGACCAGGCAGATACGTACGCAATAAAGGGCTAATAATCATATAAATCAAATAGAAAAACTGTACAAGACGACTACAACGGCTATTTTATACTCAGTAATGTTTGAAAACATAACCACATTCTAATGCAACAATTTATACTTAATACCATAGACAGATCAATGACATTTCGCGCCATTTTTTTTACCCTTATGCTGTTGATGCCTCATGGCATCCTGGCCAGTGAAGCTATAAGCTGGACAAGCAAACAGGATGACGGCGAAACACAGGTTCAGTTGTATTTCTTCTGGTCACAGAAATGCCCCCACTGCCTCAAAGCAGTCCCTTTTGTTGATTCGCTAGAGCGGGATTATCCATGGCTTGAAGTGCATTCATCCGAGATTAGCCAGAACAGGAAAAACCTGAAACGCTATGTCGAAATTGCCAACTTGCTTGGCCATAAGACCAGCTCAGTACCCGCTTTCTTTGTTTGCGGGCAGTTGATAACAGGTTATGACTCACCCCAGGGCATTGGACAGCAGATACTGGATCATGCGCATGCCTGCCGGCAGACGCCAGCGATGGCATTTTCTGCAACAGACGACAATGCTTTGCTGTTGCCTTTTATCGGCAAGCTTGACCCGCAAAGCAACTCGCTGTTTATATTCACACTGATAATTGCCGGCATGGATTCGTTTAATCCATGTGCATTTTTTGTGCTGATGTTTCTTTTAAGCCTGATGGTACATGCAAGAAGCCGCGCGCGAATGTTACTCATCGGCACAACGTTTGTAGCTATTTCTGCATTGATCTACTTTTTGTTCATGACCGCATGGCTCAATCTTTTTATCATGGTTGGCGCCATTTCCGTGATCACACTGATTGCCGGTATGGTCGCGATAGTCATCGGCATAATAAATACCAAGGATTATTTTTTGTTCAAACAAGGGCCTTCGCTTACGATTCCCGAATCAGCCAAACCCACGCTGTATCGTCGCATGCGCGAATTACTCAAGGCCAATAACATTGCCACCATGCTTGTGGGCACAGCTGCGCTGGCAATTGCCGCGAACAGTTATGAACTATTGTGTACAGCCGGCTTTCCAATGGTCTATACACGCCTGCTGACCTTGAGTGAACTAAGCAATTTGCAGCATTATGCCTATCTTGTGCTTTACAATATTATCTATGTCATCCCACTGATGATTATCGTGATAATTTTCTCATTCACGCTGGGCGCATATAAACTCAGCGAGCAGCAGGGTCGTTTTCTGAAATTATTATCGGGCCTGATGATGCTTGGACTCGGGCTGATTATGTTGTTTGCACCCAACCTGCTGGTAACTGCAATCTGGCCCGGCTTTAGCCTGCTGGTTACCTCCGTAGTTGCCGCAACAACAATCCACTGGCTTTCAAACAGGGCTTAAACCGCCTGGCATATCGACATGGTTTGAATCAGTTCCTGTACGCCAGGTACAGCTGCCTGCTCAAGGCGCCAATACCCACAAGCAGGATGAACCAGTTAACCAGGCTGCCCAGCAGCGGGACCAGGTTGATAACACCAAGGGCAAATATCGCTATAGCCAGTGCTATTGCACGTAACGCTGTACTGACTTCAGTCTTGCGCAGCAACTTGAGCCCGGCGTTTCCTACATACATGGCACCGACAAAATAACCCGCCAGCAACATCACAAGGTAAATCGCCAACAGCATTAGCGCCAGCAATGCACCGATGGCTGTGGAAAACAATATAATTATTAGCACCGGTGCGCCGGCAAATACTGCCAGCCCTATAGCTAAAGACAGCCAGAGCTGATCACGCAGTGACTGGCTGACACGCAGGGAAAAATCCGGGAACAGCAAATACAACACAACGGCCGTAATTATTATGCTGAAGAGCAATATCAGCATGGCAAAGATGAAGCTGGCGATGACTGGCTTCAGGTCAACTTCTACCGGCGTGTGAATCACTTCGCCATCGATACGAGCACCACTGGCGATGTTTGCCTGGTGTGAACTCTTATAATGCAGATTACCGCTTATCACCGCGGTGTCTTCAATTATGATCTCGTCAGCCCACAGATCGACGTTACCGTTTACTTTTCCTGTAATGACGATCCTGCCGCCGCTGGCACGCAGCTCTTCGACGACAAAACCATCGATACGAAGCTCGCCGCCACTCAACCAGGCACGACCAGCTATGCTTGCAACAGGACTGATATGAATGCGGCCACCCGCGGCCACCAGGTCATCACCGATCCTGCCTGCAACTCGAATCTCACCACCAGCCAGCCGTGCATCATCGCCGACCGAGCCACGTAAAGTAATTGCCCCGCCGGCAGCCATCACATCTTCACTGATATCGCCTTCAAGATTGAGCTGCCCGCCTGCCACTACGACATCACCATTTACCGTGGCATATAGATCGACCTGTCCACCTGCCATGTATAGATCGTCATCAACCGTACCACGCTTGATGACAACATCACCCACTAGCTGTGCATGGGACAGGAAAGGAAAAACCGTGATGAAAAAAAACAGGATCAAAAACAGGCGATGGAATAGAACGGTGGTATTCATTGATAGTCTCCTCCATGTCCATGTGTTAGTGATCAGTGGTGAAAAAAGACTTGATTGAGACACACTGACAAATGTTCAGACCCGACCCTGTAACGATCAGTCGAGCCTGAACCGGTAAAACTAGGCGAATGATTTCTTGATGGCTTTAACCAGTGCCGCACAGGCATCAGCACAGTCCTTGCACTCAAAATGTTCGTCATGCTCCCTGCACTCTTTTTCACAATCTTCACATGCAGTTATACAAATTTTTGTATATTCTTTCGAATATTCGGAATTTGCTGCAACAAGGTAGGAAAATGCACCACAAATGGCCTGCATTTCATGCACCTTGCTCGCGCATTTTGCCAGCTCGGTATCACCTTCGATAAAACTGACCAGGCAGTGTGCAATGCAACGTTGGCCCTTGTCTGTGCATTCATTGGTCGCATCAAGCACAGCTGGATGTTGGGGTTTATGCGTGCTGTGGTCGTGTCCCTTCATGGCTGCTGCAGCTGGTCCGGCATACGCAGCTGTGGCTGCGGCCCCCATGGCCAACAGTACTTCACGGCGGTTGATGCCGCGCTCTGGCCGGGTATTTTTCTGTGGTAATGAATCAATATCTGTCATGGCTATCATCCTCTCTGTGTGGTTAACGGGTAAAATACTGCGCACTACTATTAAAAATTCCGGCTCTAATGTACATTTATCTGCGCATATCTGCAAATAACCACGGGCAATGCCAAGGGAATTAATCTAAATGCAGTTTCGAACACTACTTCAGGCGATAAGACCCTCTTTTCTGATACTGTCGCCTGTCTGCGTGTTTCTGGGAACAAGTACAGCACTTGCCACCCAGGGCGCAGTCGATATTAGCGTGCTGGCCCTGGTTGTGATTGGCGCACTATGCGCGCACATCAGCGTCAACACGCTTAATGAATATGCTGATTTCAAAAGCGGCCTGGACCTGATAACGATTAAAACACCGTTCAGTGGCGGAAGTGGTGCCTTGCCTGCTGACCCGGCCATGGCGAACCTGGTACTGGCTGCCGGCTTGATCAGTTTAGCCGTAACATCTGCAATCGGTCTATATTTCATCAACAACCACGGAGCACTGGTGCTACCGATTGCAATCATCGGTATGACTGGTGTCGTCATAATCCTGGCATACACGAAATGGATAAATCGCTGGCCACTTCTATGCCTGCTAGCTCCGGGACTGGGCTTCGGGGTATTGGTTGTTGTCGGTACACACTTTGTTCTAACAGGGGAGAATTCCATCACACCATGGCTTGCAGCCCTGGTTCCTTTTTTTCTGGTTAACAACCTGCTGCTGCTCAATCAATACCCTGACATCGAAGCGGATAAAAGCATCGGGCGCAATCATTTGCCGATCGCATTCGGCACAACAACCAGCAGCTACGTATACAGCGTGTTTTTTATAGCTGCGTACTCGACTATCCTGATCGGAATTTATTATGACTACTTCCCCAGCTTGAGCTTGATAGCCTTGTTACCCGTTGCACTGTCAATATATTCATTAACAGGCGCACTAAAACACGCAGAAAACATCGGAACACATACACAGTACCTTGGCGCCAATGTCGCTGCCACATTGCTTACACCACTATTGCTGGGTATCTCGATTACATACGGTTGAATGTCTATCGGCAATTGCTAACCAAATGCACGTCAGCTAATTATAAATACATGTATATACGAAAA
>Ga0209271_10000456_pt1 | contig 14088 bp, 16 predicted proteins | sample tdAd002_FD_187123 | JGI IMG/M metagenome (GOLD analysis project Ga0209271, IMG submission 187123) | Marine sediment microbial communities from the Atlantic coast under amendment with organic carbon and nitrate - tdAd00.2 (SPAdes)... | ecosystem: Environmental > Aquatic > Marine > Coastal >... | reverse complement strand
GGGCGGGGTGGGTAAATCGACGACCGCGGTCAATCTCGCGCTGGCGTTGCAGGCCGAAGGCGCCACGGTCGGCATTCTCGATGCCGATATATACGGCCCCAGTATTCCGCGCATGCTTGGCTGCCAGGGTCAGCCCGAGTCAAGCGACGGCAAGAGCCTCGAGCCGATGATCGGGCATGGTGTCCAGTCGATGTCTATCGGCTACCTGGTGGAAGAGGATACACCGATGATCTGGCGTGGGCCGATGGTTACCCAGGCACTGGAGCAGTTACTCAATGATACTCGCTGGAATGACATCGATTACCTGATTATCGATTTGCCGCCCGGAACCGGCGACATCCAGCTAACCCTGGCGCAACGTATTCCGGTTAGCGGTGCGGTAATCGTGACGACTCCGCAGGACATCGCGTTGCTCGATGCGCGCAAGGGGTTGAAAATGTTTGAAAAGGTTGAAGTGCCGGTTCTCGGCGTCATCGAGAACATGAGTATTCACATCTGTAGTCAGTGCGGCCACGCCGAGCATATTTTTGGTGAAGGCGGCGGCGCACGAATGTCCGCGGATCACGGTGTCGATTTGCTCGGCTCGCTACCGCTCGATATACGAATTCGTGAACAGGCGGATAGCGGCAATCCAACCGTGGCGGCGATGCGGGATAGCCAGATTGGCGGGATTTATCGTGCCATCGCACGCAAGACAGCAGCCAAGCTCGCCACCAAGGCTCGCGATCATTCCGCCGCTTTCCCGAATATAGTGATCCAGAACAACTGACCAAAAAATGGTTCCGCTAGTTTTTGGTGTTACGCTAGACGTCTACGCGCAAAACCGACCCCGAAGAGTCCTGCGGTGAATAGCGCGATGATTGAGGGTTCGGCTACATTGATGGGGGGTTCGGGTACACCGGGTGCGGAAACATCCCAATAGCCGAGTACGGTCGGATCGAATCTTTCTTGTCCATTCCCCCACAAAAATTGCACCATGCCGGAGGTGGCGGTCTCGTTAAGATTATCTTGTCCCAAAGTGAGTATAATTTCGCGGTTAGTTGCCGTTGCGCTCGATAGACTGCTTACATAATATGACGACGAGCTATAGTTCTCTGCTAAACCAAATCCTCCAGTAAGACCCTGCGACTGGAATACTAAATCGTTGAATACTGTCTGCGACCAACTATTTAGCGAAATGGCATCCGGCCCCGACCATATGTCGCCCAGATATCTAATGGAAAATGCATTTTTATTTTGATCAGGTTCGCTATATCCAGTCATGTCCCCGTCTATATTGAATGAAACACTGTTTGTTGTATAACTTACATCTGAAAATATGAACACTGCAAACGAGGTCTGGGACCAAAATAAACAGGATACCAATAAACCTGTTTTTACTAGTTTTAGGGCCTGGTTTTTCATCACCTTATTCTCCTAAATTCATAGTTTCCTGGACGTAACAACTGGCCGATACCTATATAAATCATAAAAATGTGACGGGCTTCGCATAATTATCAAGATTGTTATGATTCGGCTGAGCGATGTTAGCACACTTTCGTTACCCCTTCCTACCTGAAATGTCAAGATTCTTTGCACCACATATCGCTGTCAGAATGGTGTTTGAAATTAAAAATTGCCGCGCTGGTAATCGCTGAAAGCCTGGCGTATCTCGGCGTCTGTGTTCATGACGAAGGGTCCGCCGCGTGCCACCGGCTCATTTAGTGGTTTCCCAGCAACCAGCAAAAAACGGGTCGCCTGGTCGCCACTGCGCAGCACAACCGTATCTCCCTGACTCAACACCGCCAGTTGGTCCCGGACCAGGCTGAGCCGAGCCGCCTCGGCATCTTCGAGTTTAACGTCGCCGTCGATGACATAGATAAACGCATTGTGGCCGATGGTGATATCTTCCTGGAAGTCGGTATCTGGCTGCAGCGATACGTCAAGGTAAAGCGGGTCGGTAAGCGGTTGGCTAACCGGACCTTCACTGCCTTGCGAAGTCTTGCCGCTGATGACCTTGATGACGGTACCGTTTCTGGATTCGCTTGGGATATGTGCCGCGTCATGCTCCTGGTAGGTCGGTGCGGTCATCTTGTGTGAGCCCGGCAGATTGATCCACAACTGGAAGCCTTCGAGCATTCCATCCTGTTGTTCCGGCATCTCCGAATGCACGATGCCTTTGCCCGCCGTCATCCACTGGATACCGCCGGGTTCGATTACGCCTTCGTTGCCAGCGTTGTCTTTGTGGCGCATACGGCCATTGAGTAGATAGGTTACGGTTTCGAAACCCCGATGCGGATGCGGTGGAAATCCGGCGATATAATCGTCGGGATTGTCCGAGCGGAACGCATCAAGCAGCAGGAATGGGTCCAGATCCATCAATGCCGGCTGACCGATAACCCGAACCAGCTCTACTCCGGCGCCGTCGGAGGTTTCTTGTCCGGTGATGACCTGGTGGACCTTGCGAATATTCATGTTCCCTCCTAGGCCGCAATGGCCGGGTAGATTTGTTCGATCTGCGAGACGGCCTTGCTGAAACTCGCTTCTGCATCGACGTTCATCTGGTCGGCACCGATGATATTGATATCTTCGATACCGACGAAATTAAACACCTGCCGAAGGTAGCCGCTGACAAAGTCTAGCGGGCTATCGAGTGGTGCACCACCGGTGGTAATGACGATATCGACGCGTTTACCCTTGAGTAAACCCTCGGCCCCGTTGGCACCATAACGGAAGGTTACGCCGGCACGACAGATGAAATCGATCCAGGCTTTGAGCGTCGCTGGTATACCGAAGTTATACATGGGCGTGGTTAAAACAATATGCTCGGCCCAGTTGAGTTCAGCGATGAGTTCGTCGGAAAAGCGCAGTCGTGCCTTCTGGGTTGCTTCACGTTCGTCGCTCGGAGTGAAGTTGGCCGCTATCCAGCTGCTGTCGATAAACGACAGGTCAGTATTCAGATCGCGCTCGCGCGTCTCTATAGCGGGGTTGTCCTGCTCGAGTTGACGGAGCAGGTGGTCGCCGAGTTTACGGCTACTTGAATCTCCAGGATTTGCGCTGGCATCCAGCCGTAGAATTCGTTTCGGGAAGCCTGTGGACAGGTTAGTTAAAGTTTTTGAGTTCATTTCATTTGCCTTCTGGTTGAGGATGCAGATATTATTATTGTTCTAGAAAATATAATATATAATCAATTATACAAAAGATAATTGCTAAAATGAGAACAATATGAACCGCTTTGAAGAACTTGAAGCATTTGTTGCTGTGGTCGATTACCGGGGTTTCAGCAATGCTGGCGATAAACTGGGTGTCGCCAAGTCGATGGTGAGTCGGCGCGTCAGTGAACTCGAGAAAAGGCTCGGAGTGCAGCTACTGCAGCGTACCACCCGGCGGCAATCGCTGACCGAGGCCGGGCGTGAGTTTCATCAACGGGCGTTGCAGATTCTCGCGGATCTGAACGAAGCTGAACAAGTCGTCGCCGATACGCAATGCCAGATAGCGGGCAAAATCAGACTTGCCTTGCCATTGGGGCTGGGTGTGAGTCAGCTTGCCGAACCGATTAGCCAGTTCATGGCCGATAATCCCGCAATCGAATTCGAAATCGACTTGAATGACCGCCAGATCGATTTGATCGAGGAAAACATCGATCTCGCGATTCGAGTCGGAGACCTGGAGGACTCCAGTCTGATCGCGCGCAAGCTCGCCAGCGTGCATTTTGCGATTTGTGCGAGTCCCGAATATCTCGCCAGCTTCGGGGAACCACTGCACCCTGCTGAATTGTCCGCACGAGAGGTGCTGGTGTATAGCAATGTCGCGGTAGGACGCCAATGGTATTACCAGCAGGACGGTAAACGTGTCAGTCCGCGGATGAAATATCGTTTGAGCGCCAACAACGGTGAATTTCTGGCAGCGGTTGCCAGTCGCGGTCAGGGGATTATTAGCGGCCCGTTGGTATATCTACAGGACTTGATCGAACGGGGTGAGCTGGTACAAATTCTAACCAGTTTCAGCAACCAGATGACCGGTATGTATGCGGTTTATCCGCCGGGTCGTCTGCTATCACAGCGGGTTCGGGTTTTCAGTGATGCGCTATACGCGCACTTTCACGAGCGCAATATCTAACCTGAAACATGCAGGTTAGCTGGCCTTGCGGGTTCCGATTTCGGCCGTCGGTAAAAAGCGGTCAAGCACTGCGGCCAGTTGTTTTTTGATGAATGGTTTGGCAATAAAGTCATTCATACCGACCTCGTATCAATTTCATAGTTGAGTTCGACCCCCTTTTCCCTGGCCTGCGGGGTTAGAATATCGACCACTCCTGAAACCACGCTCGCGTACTCGAATTCTGTCTGTTCCAGGGTTATACGTCGCGCTTCGAGCCTGGACAGGTCGAGAATATCGTTGATGATACGCATCAGTGCGGTACCCGAATCCTGGATAATCTGCGCAAAATGCCTTTGCTTGTCATCCAGCTTGCTGTCCATAAGCAGATCGGTCATGCCGATTACTCCATTCATCGGGGTACGGATTTCGTGGCTCATGATTGCCAGAAATTCTGATTTGGCGCGGTTGCCCTGTTCAGCTGCCTCCTTGGCTTCGATCAAATCCCTTTGTATTTCGTGTAGCGCGGTGATATCAGAGCCGGTGCCGCGATAGCCTTGAAAATCACCGTCTGTACGGAAAACCGGCATGCCGCTGATTGAAAGCCAAACCTTCCTGCCATCGGTTAGTTCGCGAGGGTGTGTGAAGCTGCGAAATGGCTGGTGACTTTCAAGTGTCTGCAGATGTGCCTGCCAGGTCCCGGGCGCCACATTCGGGATACCGGTTTCAGCACGCGATTTTCCCAGCAGGGATTCGGGTCGGACTCCTGTTACACGTTCAAAACTCTCGGAAAAGTAGCTGAAGCGGAGATTTTCATCCATCTCCCAGAACCAGTCAGATCCTGCCGCGGCAAAGTCATGCAGGCGTTGTTCCTGAAAGGCAACGTCGCTACGGTGAGACTTGCCGATCTCGTGCAGCGCATCGTTGAGCAGGTCGATGGTTTCACCCAGTTCATCCTGGCGCGAGTGCCGAATTTGGTTAGCGTCGGCTCGACCCGGGTCGAGTTTTGCCTGTTTCAGGTTGTCGTGAATTTTCTCGAGCGGATATATCAGGTTGAAAACGACGTAGATAAAAACGATCGATCCCGCAACCGCACAGATGATCAGGGTCAAGCCCAGGATTCGCACCAGGAAAGCATCGAGTTCGGCGGCGATGCGGTTCGCATCCATGCGTATTATCACATCATTTCTGGTACCGGTCTCAACCGCGGGGAGCAATACTTCCAGGCTTGGTGAACTGTCGGATAAACTGGTCAACGACGGTTGCCCTGCTGTTGGATTCAGTTTTACCTGTTCGCCGACGCTTGCGATTACCCGACCCTCGGTATCGACAACACTGGCGCCCACCAGGCGAGAGTCGGCCGCGATCAGGTTCTGCAGATCCTGTGACAGATCCGGACTTCCATGGGAACCGTGGTTTAATGCTGCGGATGCAGCAACACGTGCGAGTTCGCGATAGTCAGCCATTTGCGACGACTCGTAGTTACTATAAGAAGGTATGACGATGATGAATTCAATTGCCACGATGGTGGCAAAAACAACCTGGAAAAGCTTGCGCGCAAGACGAAAACGCAGCATCTGCAGCAGCATCTTGAACCACTGTGTCAGCTTTCGCTGAGTCTGGATTAATGTTGCCTTCTCTATGATATCGGCATGTCTTCCGAATGCCTTAAAAGCCAATCAGCTAGAACAATACGAGTATAGTCAAGGACAAGAATAGTTTGCCTGAAGTGCTAAATCCGGAATCGCCATCGACGCCGATCCCCTGGAGCGGATATACTGCGCCTTTTTTCGGGATTAGCCTGTGAGTATTAAATCGGACCGATGGATTCGCCGCATGGCGGAATCAGATGGCATGATCGAACCCTTCGAACCCGGGCAGGTTCGTGAGTCGGGAAATGGGCGTATTATTTCGTACGGTACCTCGAGTTACGGTTACGATGTGCGCTGTGCCGACGAATTCAAGATTTTCACTAATATCAATTCGGCGATCGTCGATCCAAAAAACTTCGCCGAGGATAGTTTCGTCGATATACAGTCCGATGTCTGTATTATCCCGCCGAACTCGTTTGCGCTCGCGCGTACGGTCGAGTACTTCCGCATCCCGCGTAGCGTGCTGACGATCTGCCTGGGTAAATCCACCTATGCCCGCTGCGGTATTATCGTTAACGTCACGCCGCTTGAACCCGAATGGGAGGGGCACGTAACTCTCGAATTTTCCAATACGACCCCTCTGCCCGCGAAAATTTATGCTAATGAAGGCGTCGCACAAATGCTGTTCTATGAAGCCGACGAAGTCTGTGAAATTTCGTACAAGGATCGTGGCGGCAAGTACCAGGGGCAACAAGGGGTAACCCTGCCGAAGGCTTGAATTTCCTTAACCTTGGAGCCTCAGAATTAATCAGCGCGCCTTTCAGTGTAAATTGATAATTGGCCAGCCACGCTCCTCGGCGATTGCTTCCAGCTGCTCATCCGGATGAACTGTAATCGGGTGGTCGACTTTTTCCAGCAGTGCCAGGTCATTGATCGAATCACTGTAAAAGTAACTTCCATCCATGCGCTGTACTGATTTGGCAAGCCATTCGTGCAGCGCGGTTACCTTGCCCTGCTGGTAGGTTGGGGTACCTAGATAGCGACCCGTATAGCGGTTATCGATTATCTCTGGTTCAGTCGACAATACCGTTGGTACGCCGAGTAGTTGTGCAATTGGTGCAGTTACGAACAGGTGGGTTGCACTAATAATGAGCAATTCGTGGTTCTGGTTACGATGATTATCGAGCAATTCCCGGGCGCCCGGCGCAATTATCGGCTTAATCCAGGTTTCCACATAGTCTGCCCGCCAGGCATAGAGTTCTTCAATAGAGTGTTGGGTCAGTGGTTTCAGAGCAAATTCAAGGTATTGCTCATTGTTCAGGGTCCCTTGCTGGTAGTCCTGGTAGTAAATCTCGTTGCGTGAGCGAAATTCCTGTTCGTTGACAATGTTGTTTTCGACCATGTACTCCCCCCAGAGATAGTCGCTATCACCGGTGATAAGAGTATGGTCGAGATCGAAAATTGCGAGTGTCATGGATTGTTTCCGTTGTCGTAGCTTGCTGGTTTCAGAATGTCTATGTCAGAATGGGCGGTCCAGATTCTAAACGATTTATAGCGACCAGCGAAATGATTGATACAGATGGATACCGCGCCAACGTCGGAATAGTTCTATGTAATACTACCGGCCAGGTGATGTGGGCCCGGCGCATCGGGCAGGATGCCTGGCAATTTCCGCAAGGCGGCATCAGCGCCAATGAAAACCCGCGCGATGCAATGTATCGCGAGCTGTGGGAGGAAACCGGGCTGGAAGCCAGTAATGTCTCGCTACTGGCTGCCACCGACAGCTGGTTGCGCTATAAGTTGCCGAAGCGCCTTATGCGTAGTTCGGAGCCGCGTTGTGTAGGGCAAAAGCAACTCTGGTACCTATTGCAACTCGAAGCCGATGAGTCGAGTTTTGATTTGGCGGCCTCTGGAACACCGGAATTCGATCACTGGGAGTGGGTCGACTACTGGTATCCGGTGGAAAACGTGGTATTTTTTAAGCGTCGCGTGTACCAGTGCGCGCTTGCACAACTAGAGTCCAGGCTACCATCAGCAACTGCTGGTGCCCGCGACTGGCTGATTCCTGAGGGAGATAGATAAATACAGTGGCATCGATGATTCACAGGCTGCAACGCATCGTTCAGGAGGTCAACCGGGCTCCTGATATCGACCATGCACTGGTGATGATTACCGAAAGCCTGATTCGGGATCTTAATGCCGATGCCTGCACAATTTATCTGGCCAGTGAAGACGATCCGGACGTACTGGTTTTAAAGACCTGTGAAGGCCTGAATCCCGAAATCATAGGCAAGGTAGAGCTCAAGCTGGGCCAGGGACTGATTGGCACCATTGCCGAGCGGGCGGAGGCAATGAACCTGGCCGATGCCTCGACGCACAAGAATTTCATTCTGGTGCAAGAATCCGGTGAGGTCGCTTTCCCGATACTACTCGGTGTACCGATTATTGCCCACCGCGACGTACTCGGGGTGATCGCGGTGCAGCGCGCTGAAAATCTCTTCAACGAAGATGAAGAAGCATACCTGACCACGCTTGCTACGCAGATAGCGACATCGATTGAGCGCGCCGAAAGCAAGGGACGCTTCAGCACCGAGCAAGCCACCCACGTGATCAAGGGCGTAGCCGGTGCTCCGGGTATGGCCATCGGCGAAGCTATGGTACTCAATCGCGGGGTTAATCTGGAATCGGTGCCGGACAAGAAAACCAGTGATATCGAGGGTGAGTTAGGCAGCTTCAGGGAAGCGGTACGCAAAGTGTGTGAAGAGTTAACCGTACAGGCAGAGCAGATGCGTGCGTCACTGCCGGAAGAGGAGTGCGCGTTATTTATCGCTTATGCACAAATGTTGAGTGGCGGGTCACTAATCGATGACACCGAAAAAAATATCGCTGCGGGCAACTGGGCGCCGTCTAGCTGGCGAGATACAGTCGAACAACATGCTTATGTTTTTACGCAGATGGAAGATCGTTACCTGGCTGAGCGTGCCAATGATATTCGTGATCTTGGCCTGCGTGTACTGCGCAAATTAATGCTTGAGCAAAACCTGTATATCGACTTTCCTGAGCAAACCATTCTCGTCGGCGATGAAGTGACCGCGACCGATTTGGCCGATGTGCCCCTTGACTGCCTGAGCGGGATCATCTCGGCCCATGGCAGCAGCTCTTCCCATGTCGCGATTCTGGCGCATGCGCTGGGCATACCGGCTGTTATGGGGGTGCCAAACCTGCCAGTAAAACAACTCGATGGAGTCAAACTGATTGTCGACGGTTATAACGGATCGGCTTTTGTCAATCCGGATAAATCGGTGCTCGATGAATACAATCAGTATCTGCAAGAAGAAGCGGCAATCGAACAGGATTTGCTTGGACTCAAGGATCAGCCCGCGATTACGATCGACAACCATCAGGTGACCCTGTTGGTTAATTCGGGGCTGATGTCGGATCACACACCATCGCTGCTTAGTGGCGCCGAGGGGGTAGGGCTTTATCGTACCGAGATTCCGTTTCAAATCCGCGATCGTTTCCCGAGTGAAGAAGAGCAGTATCTTATCTACAAGGATGTGCTGGACACTTTCAGGGGTATGCCGGTGGTATTGCGTACCCTCGACGTCGGTGGTGACAAGCCGTTGAGTTATTTCCCGATTATTGAAGCTAACCCGTTTCTCGGGTGGCGTGGTGTACGTATTACCCTCGATCACCCCGAAATTTTCGTCACCCAGGTACGCGCCATGATTCGCGCCAACCTCGGCGTTAACAATATGGAGATCCTGTTGCCGATGATTAGCGGCAAAGCCGAACTGGTTGAGTCGCTGGTGCTGATCAATCGGGTACGTGACGAAATTGAAGAAGAGTTTGGTGAAAGCATTTTGCTACCCAAGATTGGCGCCATGATCGAAGTACCTTCAGCGGTGTATCAGATCGAAGATATCTGTTCGCTGGTGGATTTTGTTTCCATTGGCACCAACGATCTGACCCAGTACCTGCTTGCGGTGGATCGTAATAATGAAAATGTAGCTGACCTCTATTCTTCACTACACCCCGCGGTCTTGAAGGCCATGTGTCAAATCGTCGAAGGCGCCGCGCGCAGCAATACCCCGGTGAGTGTCTGTGGGGAACTCGCGGGTGATCCGCTCGGGGTTATGGCCTTGCTGGGTATGGGCATAGATCATCTATCGATGAGTGTTGGCAGTTTGTTGCGGGCGAAGAAGGTCATCATGTCATTCAATCATGCTGAACTCATCGATCTGCTGAAGCAGGCGTTGACCATGTCGGATGCCTCTACGATTCGAGAAATGTATGGCCAGCTTGATCGACGCGGGCTTGGAGGGTTGATTCGCGCAGGGAAATGAAAGTTTCCAGGACCAGGGACTGGTTCCCCGCGCCCTTGCCGCCCCCGCGAGAGAGCCCCTGGCAAACCTAGAATGGTTTGACCACGGCGAGGATGACCACCACGAACAAAACCAGCACCGGTAGTTCGTTAAACCAGCGAAACCATATATGCGAGCGCTGGCACCGATTGTTTGCCAGGTCGCGCAGGATTTTGCCGCAGTAAAAATGATAGCCAACCAGGGCTGCGACCAGTGCCAGCTTCAAATACAGCCACCACATACCGGCATAGGCAGCCCAGGCATAGTCGTACATTAGCCACAGGCCGAGGCCGATGGTTAGCAGCATCCACGGAGTAATGAAGCGGTAGAGCTTGTTTTCCATCAACAGCAGGCGGGCCCTGACAGTCTCTTCTTCGGCCATTGCATGGTTAACGAACAGGCGCGGCAGATAGAATAAACCGGCGAACCAGGCGACCATGAATATAATGTGAAATGCTTTCACCCAAATCATTAGAAAATCTCTCAGCAAAGTTGGCTAAACGATTGTAAACTAAGTACTCCTTCACTGAGATATCCCAGTGAAGGAATACTTATAACCCAATGGTCTCGCAATACTATCAATGTATAATGCTGCGTCCATTTTAACGGTATGATTCAGATAAAAGAATGATCAAGGTTGGAATAGTTGGTGGCACCGGTTATACCGGGGTGGAATTGATGCGCTTACTGACGCGTCACCCTCAGGTGACAATGGAAGTTATTACTTCGCGCTCAAAGGCGGGTACTGCGGTTGCCGAGCTGTTCCCGAATCTGCGTGGTCTGGTCGATTTGAATTTCAGTGAGCCCTCGGCAAGTTCCTACCAGGATTGTGATCTCGTGTTTTTTGCCACACCAAATACAACGGCGATGTCGCAGGCCGAGGAATTGCTTGCCTCCGGAGTCAGGCTAATTGATCTGGCGGCGGATTTCAGAATCAAGCACATCCCGACCTGGGAGCAATGGTACGACGCTAAGCATGCCTGTCCGGCATTGGTCGAGGAGGCGGTTTATGGCTTGCCCGAATTGAACCGCGAGGCGATTCGTGGTGCGCGCCTGGTTGCCAATCCAGGCTGCTATCCAACCGCGGTAATCCTGGCCCTGATTCCATTGCTGGTGAACAATTTAATTGACCCGAAATCAATCATCGCAGATTGCAAGTCCGGCACCAGTGGTGCTGGCCGCAACGCTAACGTCGGTACTGCATTTTGTGAAGTGACCGAGTCGGTGAAGGCTTATGCGGTGTCCGGACATCGTCACTTGCCGGAAATTCGAGAAATCCTGCAAATCCTCGATGCTGACGCCGAGCTGGTGTTTACGCCCCACCTGATGCCAATAATTCGGGGTATCCACGCGACTGTATATGCAGACGCGAGGGGTTCAGCCGACCAGGTGCAAAGCCTGTTTGAAGAGCATTATCGCAATGAACCTTTTGTCGATGTAATGCCTGCAGGGTCGCATCCGGAAACGCGCAGCGTGCGCGGGGCGAATACATGCCGTATCGCGGTGCACTACCTGGCGGCGGCCAACAAGTATGTCGTACTGTCGGTAGAGGATAACCTGGTCAAAGGTGCGGCCGGGCAGGCAATTCAGAATATGAATCTGATGTTTGGGCTGGATGAAACCGTCGGGCTGGAAACTCCGGGGATGATGCCTTGAGTAATCTGCATCGTGGATTTAAGGTCAGGCAGCATAAACCCTGGAAAGTCTGGCTAGGCATCGGCGTATTGATCGGATTAATGGTTATGATTTTCTATCTGGGCGAAGGCTACCAGGGCCATGAACTGGATCGGTTAAAGCTTGAGCGCGAGACTCTGGTTAGCCGCATCGGTGAACTGGAAAGTCGTAACCACCAGCTGGTGCAGAAAAATGCACATCTTGAAGGCAGTAGTAAAATTGAACGCGAAGCCTATGAGCTGTCCAACCAGCAACTGGTGAAACTGCAACGGGAGTTGTTGGCACAAAAAGAAGAACTAGTCTTTTACCAGGGTATTGTTTCTCCCAAAGATGCAGCCCTGGGCGTAAATCTGCAGTCTTTCGAAATGCGTAAAAAGAATAGTCAGAATCAATACAGTTATAAAATGATCCTGACCAAGCGTGGTAAAAGCACCAAAAAAGTTAAGGGTGGCACCAGTGTAGTGATTCGCGGTGAGAGCGGAGGCAGCGTCAGTGAATTTAAAATATCGGAGCTGGCTCTTGAAAAACCGGCGAAAGACACCAAGTTTTCCTTTCGATACTTCCAGGTTTTTGAGGGGGATGTTGCTTTACCCGACGGTTTTGTGCCCTTTGAGGTAGAAATTGGCGTCAAACCGACTACAAAGAAGGTAAAATCATTTTCAGAAACTATTTCATGGACGCGCGTATTGTCCGAGGGTGTATAAATGTTTGGCAAAAAGAAAGGCTTTAGCGCCGCTCGTATCGACACACTGGTCGGTCAGGGTACTGAAATCAACGGTGACCTGGTGTTTACCGGAGGCTTACATGTCGATGGTACAATCAACGGCAATGTGGTTGCCGAACAGGGGAGCACTGCACTCCTGATCCTGAGTGAATTCGGGCGTATCGAAGGTGAGGTTAACGTACCTAATATGGTGCTTAATGGAGAAATCGTCGGCGACGTTTACGGCTCGACACGTGTCGAACTCGCACCGAAATCGAGAATCAATGGTAGCGTGTATTATAATTTAATCGAAATGTCGATCGGGGCCGAAGTCAATGGTGGCCTGGTGCATCAACCTCAGGGTAGCCAGCTGCCCAAACGCCTTGAGGACAAATCGAACCATAACGACGGCAATAATGGTGAACCGGTTGCTGAAAATTAGCACTAAGGTAGTAGTCCTGAGTGAATAGAGCACAACTGAAACGAGTAATATTATGGAAGTAGTCATCGATGCGAATTTTGGTATGGCGCTGGGATCAGGTTCCACTGAAACCCTGCTTGAATTTTCTGATTCCGCGGTGCGTAAACTTAAAGCCCTGCAGTTAGAGGAAGGCAAGCCGGAGCTGATGCTGCGAGTATCGGTTTATGGCGGTGGTTGTTCGGGGTTTCAGTACACCTTTTCACTCGACGAAGAGGTCAATCCCACTGACAAAACGGTGCAAAGGGAAGGTGCAACGCTAGTTATCGATCAAAAGAGTTATCAGTACCTGGCGGGATCCGAGGTCGATTTCAGCGAAGGGCTCGAAGGCGCCATGTTCGTGGTAAATAACCCTAACGCCACTTCTACCTGTGGTTGCGGCGCTTCTTTTTCTATTTAGCAGATCAACCTGAATTACTCTTCCAGTATCGCATTGGCGTTTGTTCGAATGGTTTCATCTGCGTCATAGCGCGCCTGTAGTAAATACGTAATCGCGTACTCCCCCCCAATTTCACCCAGGGCATTTACAGCGTGATGCCTGACCAGAGTATTCCCATCGCTTAGCAGACCTCCAAGAGTGTCGGCTGCGATCTTACTTTCCATCTCTCCGAGTGCGTCGATGGCGGCAATTCTGACTTCCAGCTCGCGGTCATATACGTAGGGTTCGATGCTCGCAGCCACGCTGGCGTGGTCCGTTGTGGCCAGTGCTTCGAGGGCTGCAACTCGAATTTGGTGGTTGGGGTCGTCCAGCGCGGCCATAAATATTGGCAAACGGGCCTCCTGATTCATATTCGCCACCGATTGAAGCGCGGCCAGGCGAATCACCGGGTCGGTATCGGACAGCATTGGCAAGAGCTCACCCAGCGCGATATCCGGAGGTTGATTATCCAGCTGCGTGATACGAGCAAGCTGCGGATACAGATCTAACCTCCAGTCATTGCGCTGAGCCGTGGCGGCGATTTCAGCTATTGCACCAGGTTGATCCTGCTCGAATTTTATCTGCGCGTGCTGTGTTATGGCCGTGGAAGGGTTGTTACCGAAGGTCACAGGGTTCGTTTCTGCGGATTGAGTCAGATCACTAACCGCAGTGTCCTGATGCAGATCTGGGGCCAGCAGTAAAATCAGGCATGCGGCCATTGTAATAAACACCAGCGCCGTTGATTTGAATGTTTTCATAACTGTGCCTTAAGCCAGGCAAGACCC
>Ga0209271_10000455_pt1 | contig 14102 bp, 13 predicted proteins | sample tdAd002_FD_187123 | JGI IMG/M metagenome (GOLD analysis project Ga0209271, IMG submission 187123) | Marine sediment microbial communities from the Atlantic coast under amendment with organic carbon and nitrate - tdAd00.2 (SPAdes)... | ecosystem: Environmental > Aquatic > Marine > Coastal >... | reverse complement strand
GAGGGGAGGCTTGCGTGGCCTCAGGCCTCAAGCCCCTCCGGCCACCTTTGCAAGCCGACCCGTCCGCAGGGTTCCCGTGTCGTGTCCCGCCGTGCCCCGTCGCCTGCTAGGGTGCGCGCCGTTGATGAACGACTCGCTGCAGAAAGTCACCAGGATCCGCTACACGGTTCGGGGAATCGAGCTCGACGCCTCGGGCTCGGTGTCTCCCGGTTGGTTTTCTCGAATCTTCGAGCACACCCGCTGGCAGGTCTTCGCCATGGACAATTTCACACTTCGCAACCGCATGGAGGGTGGAGTAGCCCGAGCCGGAACCTTCGAGTACGGCGTGCCTCTCACGTATCAAGACGAGCTAGAGATCGCGACCTGGGTGGCGCGGGTCGGCCGCACCAGCTTCGACTTCGGGCACAAGGTCACTCGCCTGCGAGATGGGAGCCTCGCCGCGCGGGCGCGCATGACGGTCGTCAACCTCGGGCCCGAGGGCCCCGCTCCGCTCGACCCGGAGATTGCCACCTTCGTCGTCGACGAGCCTGCCCCCGCAGTCCGGCCGTGGCCCGAGGGAGATCGCCTGCAGTCGTGGAAGCGGCAGTGGATCGTCCGGCCGAGCGATCAAGACAGCTTTCGTCACGTGAATCAGGCCCGCTACGTCGACTACATCGACGACACCCGATGGTTCGCGGCCCAGGCAGGACAAGCGGCCGGGTTGGAAGGTCCACTGGCAGGCCTATCGGTCGAGTACCGCCGAGAAACCCACGCAGGGGAGCAGGTCCAGATGGAGACCTGGGTAACCGGCGATCGCACGCGCGCCTACGAGCTCACCCGGCAAGCAGACGGCGAGCTGCTGGCCCGCGGCCAAGTTCTTCAGGCAGAACGCTAAAGAAAGTCGCGTCCGCAAGCCATTGGGTCTATTCTCGGACCCGATGTTTCCCTCGCCTGGTGGCGCGCATCCTCCGCCCGAACAGCTCTTCGCCGGGCGCTACGCGGTCGACGGCGCATTGCCGTGGGGCGGCCTGGTTTCGTACTACCGCGCCTCCTCAGAAGGTACTCCGCTCATCTTGTCCGTCATGCCGATGGACGTGAGCCGGTCCTCCCGGGCAGAGGCAGCGTTCTCCCACCTGGCCCACGGCCTCGGGTCGATCCGTACGCGCGCCGTGCCACGGGTGCTCGACGCCGGCGTGATCGATGGGGTGCCCTACTTGGCCTTTCAGGACACGCGCGGCACCCTCCTTTCGGACGTTCTGCGCGATCGCCCTCTGGGGTCCCTCGACGTGCTTCGGCTGGCGACCGACGTCCTCGATGCTCTGGTTGCCGGACACGCTCAGGGGCTGGTGCATGGCGACCTCACCCCACAGAACATCATCGTCACCCGCGAGCGAAACGGTCGGCTGGGCGCGCGGGTGATCGGCATGGGCATCCTGCCCCTGCTCCGAGCCAACCCAGAGGCAAGCGCCCACGCGGCGCACACGGGCTCAGGCAAGCACGCGGTGGCCTACATGGCGCCTGAGTTATTCGGCGGTGGAGCCTTCGGCGCCTCGATCGACCTGTATTCCGCGGGAGCGCTGCTTCACCACATGGTGATCGGTTCGCCCCCGGTAGGCTGGGAAACCAACCAGGGGTTTGACGACGTGCCCGGTATGCACGATGTAATCACGCGCGCGATGGCAAGACGTCCACACAGCCGATACCCGGACGCGGCGTCCATGCGCGCCGCGCTCGAATGGATTGAAGTCGAGTCGGCCAAGCAAAGCCCATACACGCAAGACATCGCGCCCTGGATGGAGACCTCGCACATCGGTTCCATCCCCGTCGCCTCGCTTGCATCGACCCTCCCACCTGCGCACATCAGCAGCAGCCACCCGGCCGGCAAGCTTCTCAGCACATCAGGCGCGCGGCCGATCCCCATCGAGCCGATCGTGATCGAAGAGCTGGACGTCGGCGCTAACCGCCGGTGGCTCCAGATCGCCCTGCTGTTGACCTTGCTGGGCACACTCGTCTTCTCGGGCTACTGGTGGAAAGCGCAAACCAGGCAGAGCGAAGCGATCCCCCCCCTGGGCCTCGACAGCAGCGCACAGCATGGCGAGTAGTCCACCAAGCTCGGTGCCCACCGACGAGGAACTCATGGAGGCCTACATCGACGGCAACGAGGCGGCCTTCCGCTCGTTGTTCGAGCGCTACGGGCCAATCCTCCTCCGTCTCACGCGGCGGCACCTGCGCAATGAAGAGCTCGCTGAGGAGATCGTGCAGCAGACATTCTTCCGGCTTCACGGCGCGCGAAACGATTTTCGTCGCGGCTCGAAGCTGCGCCCCTGGGTCATGACCATCGCGATGAACCTCGTCCGCGAGCACTGGCGGCGAAGCAAGCGGCGCAAGATGACCTCGCTCGAGGTGGACACCCGGGCCGCACCGGAAGCGGATTTCATGCCCCTGGAGCTCCGCCAGCGCTCCGAGCTCCTCCATGTTGCCCTGGAGAAGCTCCCGGCGAGCCAGCGGGAGGTGGTGGAGCTCCATTGGTTTCAGGAGCGCCCATACGCGGAGGTGGCCCAAATTGTTGGGACTTCTGAGGGGGCTGTGCGCGTTCGCGCACATCGTGCGTATACAACTTTGAAACAATTGCTGGTCTCGGAAATACGTGGTGATGAATGACTAGTGGCAGCAATAGGCCCGACGAGGGTGTCGGCGAGCGACTACGCGAGCTCGATGCGCCTGAAGGGACGCAAAACGGTGAGCTGATGGATCGCATGTTCACCGGCATGAAGGCTCGCTGCGACAAGAACGACCGAACCATGAGGGGCTTTCTCAGAAGCCGCTCCACGATGGTGCGGCGCCTCATCGTGCTCACGGTGTTTTCAGCGCTGGCCATCGCCGGCTGGTTCGCGTTTCCGATCGTGGGAGATCAAGCGCGCACCGTGCAGTGGACCGCCAGCCTCGTAACCTTCTGCGTCTTGTTGGTGCTCGCCATGTTCATGGTGACGCGTCCCGTGCACCTGCCCGCGCTTCCACGTTGGCAGTCGATGTGCCTAGCTTGCGTTGCTGTCGGCGCGACTGTCCTGGCTGCCTTCTGGCCGTACCCGGCTGCACTGGCCGCCACCCACGATCATACTGGTGGCACAATGGTTGGCGCGTGTATGGGAGCTGGACTTTTGCTCGGCATTCCAGTCTATGGGTTGCTTCGTCTCGTGGATCGCGGGAATGCATTCGGAAGCCTCGTCGCAGCATCGGCTGCGGGCCTTGCCGGCAACTTCGTGCTCAAAGCCCACTGCTCAGTTCCGGGCACTTCGCACGAGCTTCTGGGGCACGCGTCGGTCGCACTGTTCTTCGTAGTGGGTTTGGGCTTGGTTCACCGTTGGATTCCGTCTAAATAGACGGTGATGCTCGCTGAGCAGTATCCCTACTACCTGGCCGGCTCGCCGGAACAGTCGAACGACCTTCTCCCGGTCACCGACAAGTACACCGAGGAGGTCGTCACCCACGTTGCGCTTGCAGACCGTGACGCTATCGAGCGAGCCATCGACGCAGCCGACCGGGCTGCGCCAGCGATGGTGCGATTCCCCGCCCACGCTCGTCGTGAGGTGCTCGCTCATTGTGCATCCCGCTTTGCCGAACGCGCCGATGAGCTCGCGGAGGCGCTCTGCATCGAAGCCGGGAAGCCCATCCGCGATTCTCGAGGCGAGGTCGCCCGCCTGGTCGATACCTTCCGAATCGCCTCCGAAGAGGCCGGCCGAACCTATGGCGAGGTGTTTCCGATGGACCTCAGCGCCCGGGCCGTCGCCTACACCGGCATGTGGAAACGCGTGCCGATCGGCCCCTGCTCGTTCATCACGCCCTTCAACTTCCCGCTCAACCTGGTGGCGCACAAGGTCGCACCTGCCATCGCGGCCGGCTGCCCTTTCGTTCTCAAGCCGTCGGAGTTGACCCCTGTCGGAGCGCTGATCATAGGCGAAGTGCTTGCGGAAACCGATCTACCGAAGGGCGCATTTTCGATCCTGCCCTGCCGTCTCGCCGATGTCGGCCCGTTCTCCACGGACGAGCGGTTCAAGCTTCTCAGCTTCACTGGATCCCCGAAAGTGGGCTGGCAGCTCAAGAGGGACGCTGGAAAGAAGCGCGTGGCGCTCGAGCTCGGCGGCAATGCAGCCGTGGTCGTCGATCACGACGCGGATCTGAACGATGTCGTCGAGCGAATTCGAATCGGAGCGTTCTATCAGTCTGGACAAACCTGCATCAGCGTGCAGCGCATCGTGATTCACGAATCAATCTACGACGAGCTGAAGTCGAGGCTCGTCGAGGACGCACGCAACTTGCAGATGGGCGACCCGCGGGACGAGCGCACGTTCATCGGACCGATGATCTCGGACAAGGAAGCTGTGCGGGTTGAAAAGTGGATTCATGATGCGGTGTCTGCCGGAGCAACGCTGCTATGCGGTGGCGGGCGCGACGGAAAGATGGTCGAGCCAACGCTTCTCGAGTCAGTGCCCAAGGACGCGCTGATCTACACGGCCGAAGCGTTTGGCCCGGTGACCATGCTGGAGCCCTTTGGGGACTTCGACGAGGCGATCCGCATCGTGAACGACAGCCGATACGGCCTTCAGGCCGGTCTTTTCGTGCGCGACATCACGAAGATTCAAAAAGCATGGGACGAGCTGGAGGTCGGAGGTGTCATCATTGGGGACGTGCCTTCTTGGCGCGTGGACCACATGCCCTACGGCGGAGTCAAAGACAGCGGCATCGGCCGCGAGGGGGTCCGCTTTTCGATCGAGGAGATGACAGAGATCCGGCTGCTGGCGATCCGAAACGCGCCGCAAAAACCCAACTAGGAACGCACCCACAAGAACGAAAAAAGGGGGTATGCTTCCCGCCCCCGAGGAGGATCTGTGAGCGAAGAGCTGCGTCGCGACTTCAACGAAAGAGGCATCAAGAAGGTCAAGGTCGGAGGTTTCGACGTAGACGGGGTGCTGCGAGGCAAGTATATCAGCCTCGAGAAGTTCTGGTCGGCCTTGGAGAAGGGCTTCGGCTTCTGCGACGTCATCTTCGGATGGGACGTCTGCGACCAGCTTTACGACAATGCGAAAGTGACCGGCTGGGAAACTGGCTATCCAGATGCTTTGGCCCGGATCGACGCATCTACGTTTCGCGTTCTTCCCGATGCGCCGGACACGGCGAACTTCATCGTCGACTTCTACACGGAGGACGGTGAGCCTCACCCCGCGTGCCCCCGCAATCTCCTCAAGAACGTGATCGGGCGAGCGAGCGAGGCGGGCTTCTCGGCGAAATTTTCCGCGGAGTTCGAGTTCTGGGTGTTTCAGGAGACCCCGCAGTCGCTCCACGAGAAAGATTTCCGAAACCTCGATCCGCTGAGCCCTGGCATGTTTGGCTACTCTTGGCTGCGCGAAGGTCAGCACCAGGTGCTCGTCGACGACATCTTGGACACCTGCGAGGCCTATGACATCGACATCGAGGGGATCCACACGGAGACGGGCCCCGGTGTCTGGGAAGCGGCGCTTCGCTACGACGACGTGCTGGCCGCGGCGGACAAGGCCGCGCTGTTCAAGACCACGCTCAAGCAAATCTGTGCTCGGCACGACCTCACGGTCACCTTCATGGCGAAGTGGAACGCCGACTTGCCCGGCTCGAGCGGTCACATTCATCAAAGCCTCTGGGACGCAGGCGGGCAGATCAATCTGTTCGCCGCCGCCGGAACCGACAGCTTGAGTGCGACTGGCCTTCACTATCTAGGCGGCCTCGTCACGCTGGCGCCTGAGCTCACCGCCCTCTATTCACCATTCGTCAACAGCTACAAACGCTACGTCCCCGGCGTTTGGGCCCCGTTGAACGCATCGTGGGGGATCGAGAACCGGACCTGCGGCTCGCGCGTCATCTTGGGGCCGAGCGATCACGCCACTCGGATCGAGTTCCGGCAAACAGCGGCCGACATCAATCCCTACATCGTAATGGCCACGTGCCTCGGGTCAGGTCTTTACGGCATCTCCGAGGAGGTCAGCCCTCCCGCAATGACCTCGGGCGACGCGACGGGCGATGACGAGACGGCACTCGCCCTTCCGCTCACGCTCGAGCTGGCCGTGGACCGTCTTCGGAGCAGCAAAGCGGCAAGGGCCGTGCTCGGCGAAGATTTCGTCGACCACTTCATTCGCACCCGGGATTGGGAGTGCCGAGAGTACCGCAAAGCGGTAAGTGACTGGGAGCTCCGCCGATACTTCGAGGCGGTATAGAGGATTGCCCATGCTGAAACGATTCTTATCGGAACGCCCTCTTCGTCTGCCGCACATCAAGCCTTACGTCCCGCGGCCGAGCGATCCCTCGATCTTCTGGTTCAACAGCGAACGCGACGACATCGTCTCGGACGTCGTGAAGCGGATTTGTACGAATCACGAATCCGACCGCGCGCGGCTCGAAATAGCGCTGAACGACGCCGCCTACCACGAAATCCGGCGGCTCGAGACACAGCGCGACGAAGAAGCGCGCGACCGGCTCGGCTACTGGCGCGCGATGATTCGCCGCATCGGCAAGATGGACGACACCGAGCAGCGGCGCGTTCTGCACACCATCGTGACCGAGATGACCCGCGACGTCTCTGGCAACTTCGATCCTCGGGTCTACCGGTTTGCACGCCAGGCGGCGCCCCGATTGATCGGCGGCATCATGGAGCCGCGGCGTCTCGTGACGGCCGCGCCCGAATCTCTCGATCGAGTGCTCAAGGTTCAAGGAGACGTAGAGCGCCTCCGTCAGCTACAAAACGAGGGAAGCCTAGTCTTCGTTCCGACACACTCTTCCAACCTCGACTCGATCGTCCTCGCGCAGGCATTGGAGATTTCCGGATTGCCGCCGGTCATCTACGGCGCCGGCAAGAACCTCTTCACCAACCCGATCATCAGCTTCTTCATGCACAACCTCGGCGCCTACCGCGTGGACCGGCGCATTCGGGTCGGCTTATATAAGGACATACTGAAGCTGTACTCTCAGGTGATGATCGAGCGTGGTTATCATTCGCTTTTCTTCCCGGGGGGCACGCGGAGCCGCTCCGGGATGATCGAGCGTCGCGTCAAGCTCGGTCTGCTGGGCTCCGCGGTCGGGGCGTTCACGACGAATCAAGTGCGCCGGGTCAACCGCCCGGTGTGGTTCGTCCCGACCACCATCAACTACGCGCTCGTCCTCGAAGCGGAGACCCTCATCAAAGACTGGCTCATGGAGGAAGGTCAAGCACGATACATCATCGAGGACGACGAGTTTTCACAGATCGACCGCTGGTTCGCGTTTTTCCGAAAGATGGTCGGCATGCGCGGAGCCTGCATCATTCGATTTGGCGACCCGATCGATCCATTCGGCAACCGCGTCGATGGCCGCGGTCAATCGCTGACGCCGACCGGACGAACAATCGATCCTGGCGGATACGTCGAGCACCGAGGGAAGCCCGTCGTCGACGCGTATCGCGACGCGGCATACACGCGGGAGCTCGGCGAAGTGTTGGCGCAACGCTACGAGGAAGACACGGTCCTGATGAGCACACAGGTCGTGGCTCACGTGTTGTTCCGGGACCTCGTGCAATCGACGCCGGGGATGGACCTCTTCGCCCGGCTGCGGCTCCGAGGAGAGATTGGCCTCGACTGCGAGACCCTGTGCCGGGAGCTCGGAGAGGCCCGTGATCGTTTGCGCGGGCTCGAAGCCGAGGGCCGAGTGCGAATTAGCGACGTGGTCAAGGAAGACACGCCAACCGAGCTTCTCGAACGCGCCCTGAGTTTCTGGAACGGATACCACGACTCGACGGCCGCGACGCTCGAAGGAGACCGTGTCGTCCTTGGGGACCCCGCCCTGCTTCTGTATTACCAGAATCGCCTCGTGCCGTTCGCGGAGGACATCGCGAGCCCGGATCAGTTGCACGCGGCATGCGAGATCGCGAACCTGGGGGTTCATCGATGAAACTTCGGGTCGGAGTGGCGGGCGCAGGCGGGTTCGGCCGGGCCATTGCGGTGGCATCGGCACGGCACGGACACGAGGTCGCGCTGTGGAGCCGGCGAGAACGCGAGCTCCCGGATCCCATTCGGATCTCGACCGACATCGCGGGCCTTCGAGATTGCGAGCTGATCTTCTTGGCGGTGCCCGCGCGCCACGCGGCGGACGTCGCTGAACAACTCGGAGAGGTGGTCGATGGGCGGCACTCGATGGTTCACGTCAGCCGCGGCCTGGTTGGCGCGGAGCTCAAGACCATCACCCAGGTCATTCGCGACAAGACGGTGTGCCGTCGGCTCGGCGCGCTCGCAGGACCGCTCGTTGCAGATGCCTTGGCCGAAGGCCGGCCAAGCGGCGCAATCCTCGGGACCGGCTTCCCCGAGCTCACCAATATGGTGCGCGAGGCTTTGGGCGGAGCGGGGCTTCGAATCTACGAAACCCGCGACGTGCTCGGCGTAGAGCTCGCGAGCGCGACGGTGGGCTTCCTGACAGTCGTGCTCGCCTACGCGCAAGAGCTGGGGCTGGAACCCAGCACCATCGCGGTACTAGCGACGCGGGGCATCGTCGAGGTGTCACGTATTGGGCAGACGCTTGGGGCCAAGGAGTCGACGTTCATGGGCCTTGCGGGCCTTGGCGACCTGATCGCGGCGGTGGCGGGAGACCAGCGCCCGGAGCTCCGACTCGGCCGGGCTCTGGCGCAAGGGGCCGACCTCAGCAATGCCGTTGGTGAAGCGGGCGCGTACGTCGAAGGCATCGACGTCGCCCGCCATTTGATCGAGCATGCACGACGCCTCGGGCTGGAAACGCCGATCTCTTCGACCTTCGTTGCGGTGTCCGAAGGTCGCCTGAACCAGGATGATGCTATTCACGCACTCATGGAGAGGCGCATAGGCAAAGAATGACGGATACCCAGAACCTGGTCCTCTGGAGCTTTCCGACGCGTGTCGTCCTCGGCGAGGGCGCGGCGGCGCAGTGCGGGAGCGAAGCGCGCCAACTCGGAGCCACGCGAGTGCTGCTGGTCTCCGACCGCGGTGTCGAGCGAGCCGGATTGCTCGATTCGGTTGGCAGCGCCCTCGACGCGGCCGGGCTCGCGCACGAGTCGGTGCTCGAGGTCTCCTCCAATCCACTCGAGTCGGAGGTCCTCGGGGCGGCTCGCGTGTTCGACGAGTTCAAAGCCGACCTGGTGCTCGGTGTTGGCGGTGGTAGCGTGCTCGACGTCGCCAAGCTGGTCCGCCTGGCGGTCACGCACGTCGGTCCTCTCGCGCAGTACGACGACGCCATCGGCGGCAGCGCCAAAATCGACGGGCCGCTCCCGCACATGATCGCGATCCCGACCACCGCTGGGACGGGCAGCGAAGTCGGTCGTAGCGGCGTGGTGACGATCCAAGCCACAAACCGCAAGACAGTAATCTTCTCACCGCTCCTGCTGCCGGAAGTCGCGATTCTGGACCCCGCGATGACCCAAACCATGCCCCCAGCGATGACAGCGGCAACGGGCATGGACGCCCTCGCCCACTGCATCGAGGCGTACGCATCGATCGGCGATCACCCGATGGCCGACGCCATCGCGCTCGGAGGTGTTCGCCTCTGTCATCGTTCGCTCAGAGCGGCGACCGACGACGGCGACGATCTGAAGGCGCGCGGAGACATGCTCAAGGCCGCGATGATGGGCGCTGTTGCGTTTCAGAAGGGCCTCGGTGCCTGCCACTCCCTCGCGCATCCGCTGTCGGCTGAGCTCGGGATGCACCACGGGCTCGCCAACGCAATCTGTCTTCCGGCTGTGCTCGACTTCAACCGCGTGGCGGTCCCCGACCGCATCGCCGAGGTCGCTCGACAGCTCGGCGTCCGCGGCAACGACGAGAGCACGCTGTCGTTCGAGTGCGCGGGCGCAGTTCGGGCACTCCGAAAGTCGATTGGCCTGCCTTCCGATCTTCGCTCTCAGGGTGTCCAAGAGAGCGACTTGCCCCGTCTGGCGGCGCTTGCCTTCGCCGACCCGTGCCATGAGCAAAACCCTCGTCGATGCACCGAGGACGATCTTCTCGCCCTCTACAAGGCGAGCTTCGACGATGGCTAGGCGCAAAAAGGGGCAGCTCGAGTCGGTCGGCAAGCTGCTGAAAGCCGTCTATCCCGCACCCGACCAACTCGAAGCCGCCAAGGTCTTCGCCTGGTGGGGCCGCTCGGTCCCCCCGCGTATCCTGGAACACGCGCGCCCGGTCAGACTTTCGCGTGGCGTTCTGATCGTGCACGTCAGCTCCTCGGTATGGGCCAACGAGCTCCACTACCTAACCGACGATCTCCTCACCCGCCTCCGCGAACACGCCCCTGCGACCCCCATCGAGAAGATCCGGTTCCAAGTGGGCCCCCTCCCCGACATCCCCAAGCGCCTCCCAGACACCCCGCAGCCACCGGAGCCTGTTCGCTTGGCTTCGTTGCCCGATGAGCTAGGGCGCGCGTTGAGCCGGGTTCAAGATGACGGGCTGAGGCAGGCGATCACTGAGGCCGCGACAACGAGTTTGGCGAGGACACGGAAGCCGAAAGACTGAGCGTTTGCGGTTCGCGGTTTAGCGATCCGCGACCTGCGACCCGCGGGGATGCCTTGCGGCGCGTACCATCGCTTCTAGGATCTCGGGGCCTTCTGCCGAGGCCAATCGGTCGCACACATCTATTGGCAAGGCCAAGGTCACCGCTTGCAACCTGCTCTCCATCATCAGCGAAAGGCTCACGCCGAGCTCGTTGGCAATGCGGCGCATGAGGTCGACACCTGGATCCGCGACCTCGGCATTTTCTAGGCGCGCGATCGTGCGCCGGGAGACATCTACTCGTTGGGCGAGCTCCAGCTGTCCGATGCGATTGCAGAGCTCGCGGAGAATAGGGAGGTTGGCGGAAATGACATCGATAGGGGCCATGGAGGGACAGTATCGTCTGCCGCAGCTCGGAACAAGGCCGCTATTGCCGGCGGAGGCCCTGGGTGAGGCCGGTGACGAGCTCGCGGACCGAGGCCACGGCTTCCTCGGGGCTCGTGGCGTCTTCGATCGTACGAACGACGGCGCTTCCGACTACGACACCGTCGACGTGGGGTGCGACGGCAGCCACGTCATCTTTGGTCTTTACGCCGAACCCAATCGCGACGGGGCAACCAAGCTCGCGTTGCAGAACGCCTGCACGCTCGGAGGCGCTCGCAAGATCTACGGCCTGGGAACCGGTCACGCCGGTCATCGAAACATAGTAGATGAACGACGTCGCTGCCTCGGCCGCCTGCGCGATGCGCTCGGGGTTGCTCGTGGGGGCGATGAGCGGAACGAAGTCGAGCCCCTTTTCTACCGCCGGCCCTCGCAACCCGGCGCTTTCCTCAGGTGGGAGATTGACGACGAGAAATCCATCGGCGCCACTGTCTGCCGCATCGTCAGCAAGCTTCTGCTCGCCGTACGAGAGGATCGGATTGTAGTAACCGAACAGCAGAATCGGCACATCGGTGCGGGCTCGGATTACGCGCACGGTGTCGAGCACCTTGGCCAGCGTCGTCCCGCCGCGCAGGGACCGCTCAGCAGCCCGCTGAATCGCGGGGCCGTCCGCGGTCGGATCACTGAAAGGAACTCCGAGCTCGATCACATCGGCGCCTGCCTCGGCGGCGGCCACCACGAGGTCGGCAGTCGTGCCCAGATCGGGGTCGCCTGCGCACAGGTAGATCACCAGGGCCGCGCGGTTCTCGTTTCGCGCGCTTTCGAACGCGTCAGCAATACGGCCCACCTGGGTCAGCTCCTTTCCTCGAGTTTTTCGAGCACGGTTTCCAGGTCTTTGTCTCCGCGCCCCGACAGGCACACCAAGATGTCGGAGTCCGGACCGAGCTCTTTGGCAACCGTCGGCAGATACGCGAACGCGTGGCTGGTCTCGAGCGCAGGGATGATCCCCTCGGTGCGGCAGAGCTGCTGAAACGCGTCGAGCGCGGCATCGTCCGTGACCGACCCGTAGGTCGCGCGCCCGGTGTCCTTGAGCCATGCATGCTCCGGCCCCACGCCGGGATAGTCGAGTCCCGCACTGATCGAATGCGCTTCGACGATCTGCCCGTCGGGAGTTTGCAGGACGTAGCTCTTCGCGCCGTGCAGGACACCGACATCTCCTGCACACAAGGGGGCGGCGTGACGACCGGTTTCGATCCCCTCGCCCGCTGCTTCGACACCGATCAAGCGAACCGATTCGTCTTCGATGAAGCCTGCAAAGATGCCCATCGCGTTCGAGCCGCCGCCGACACAGGCGACGACGGCATCGGGAAGCTTGCCAGCTTGCTCGAGCATCTGCGCCCTCGCCTCCTGACCGATGACCGCCTGAAAGTCGCGCACGATAACCGGGTATGGGTGCGGCCCCGCTACCGAACCGACGCAGTAGTGCGTGGTCCGCACGTTGGTCACCCAATCGCGGAGCGCTTCGTTCATCGCGTCCTTCAACGTGGAGGAGCCGGATGTGACCGAGTGCACCTGGGCGCCCAGCAGCTCCATCCGTCGCACGTTGGGTGCCTGGCGACGGACATCTTCCGCCCCCATGTAGACTTCGCAGGGCAGCCCCATCAGCGCGCACGCCGTCGCAGTCGCCACGCCATGCTGACCGGCTCCCGTCTCGGCAATGATCCGAGTCTTTCCCATCCGTTTCGCCAGCAAAATCTGGCCAAGCGTGTTGTTCACCTTGTGGGCACCCGTGTGACAGAGGTCCTCACGCTTGAGCCAGATCCGGCACCCAATCTCCGCAGACAGCCGGGACGCGAAGTACGTGGGGGTCTCGCGCCCAGCGTACTGATGGAGGAGCGTATAGAGCTCCGCCTGAAACGCCGGATCACCTTGAGATTCCTGGTACGCCTGCGTCAGCTCGTCGAGCGCGGGCATGAGTGTCTCGGCGACATAGCGTCCGCCGTAAGGACCGTAGCGCCCGGAAGCCGGTTCGGGGGGTTGCATGAGGCGCGGAACGTAGCGCATAGAAGAGCCTGGTGCATGCATATGAATGAGGCAGCCAAGGCAATCTTGCCGCCTTTCGATCGCCAGGCTTTCGAGCGATCGATCCGGCGAACCGCGTTCCTGAATCAGTGGTTTCAGCCCACGATCGAAGGCGCTGAGAATATCCCAGCGGAGGGAGGCGCCCTCCTCGTGACCAACCACGGGAACTTCGGCCTGGACCTCGCCGTTCTCATCGGGATCATCCACGAAAGAACCGGCCGGGTGCTTCGATCACTTGGCGACCGCGTGGTCTTCGCGACTCCAATCTTCCGTGACCTCGCTCGCGACATGGGGATCATCGAGGGGGAGCCCGAAGCGACCGTACGCCTTCTCGAAGACGACCAACTGGTCTTGGTGTATCCGGGTGGCGCCAAAGAGGCGCTGTCCGCCCCGGAAGACGCATACCGCCTGCAGTGGGAGGGCAGCCGCGGATTCGTCCGCACAGCGCTGCGCGCCCAGAAGCCGATCATCCCTGTGGCTGGGATCGGCAACGAGGAGCTCTACGTCCAGGTCGTCTCGAAGGACCGCGTTCGGGAAAGCCGCGTCGGGCGGATCATCTCCGAGCTCCTCGGCGAGAAGTACGTCATGCCGATCTACATGGGCCTAGGAATGCTCCCATTCCCAACCGAGCTGCACTACCTGGTCGGCGAACCAATCCACCTACCCTACGGTCCGGAAGCCGCAGAGGACGAAGAGATCGTCGCCGCGATCCACCAGCAGGTGACGGGAGCGACCCAGCAGCTGATCTATCGAGGCCTCGACCAACGAGAACAGCAAGCCACAGAGCAGCCCTGATCGCTGGCACTGGCACTGGCACTGGCACTGGCACTGGCACTGGCACTGGCGCTGACACTGGGGGCGACGCTGACAAGTAGTTGGTGTCGCTCAATCGCTCGACAGCTCCTCTGCGAGAGCGATCAGAACCGGCAGCATCAGGCGGTCTTTGGCTCGCCCCGTTTTGGTCTTGATGTCGATCAAGGTGGATAGGTCGAGCACCCGGAACTCGGAACCCTCATCCGCGAACGACTCGCTGTGCGCTACCAGCTCTTCGAAGCCGCGACCGTCGACCAACGCGCCGAGGCAGTCAAGCGGCCCGAGACGCGTCGACAGAAGCACGTGCCCCGCTCCGAGGAGTACTGCTTCCTGAGGTGCCAGTCGACGATT
>Ga0209271_10000454_pt1 | contig 14102 bp, 10 predicted proteins | sample tdAd002_FD_187123 | JGI IMG/M metagenome (GOLD analysis project Ga0209271, IMG submission 187123) | Marine sediment microbial communities from the Atlantic coast under amendment with organic carbon and nitrate - tdAd00.2 (SPAdes)... | ecosystem: Environmental > Aquatic > Marine > Coastal >... | reverse complement strand
ATAATCGACATCAATGTCTCCCGTTGCATCAACGGAGAGGTCAAAAAAACCGTGAACTGCAAAAAGTGTCAGCATATGATCATAAAAAGGTATGCCTGTTGCTAACTTGACTTTTCCACTTCCGTCAAGATTTAGCTTCACACAAATTTTGGTTTCTTTGGTCTCCCGTTTAATTTCAGCCGTGCGTTCCATAATATAATTAGTCCTTACTTTTTGAGAGTCATCGCCTTGACTGGATTGTACCGTGATATCCCGACGGATGGCCAACGATATTCGCTCGATTGGGGCCATGGTAAAAATCAATGAAAGAAATACCGATTCCCCTTCCAACGTTCTTATACTATAACAGTTTTACAAAAAAAAACAACTGATCAATTAAAAAGATCTCATGGAAAAAAAGAAGGATTTGGAGATAGAATCTCCAAATCCTCGATTTTATCGGTATGGAGATGAAGGGATTTGAACCCTCGACCTCGGCGTTGCGAACGCCGCGCTCTCCCAACTGAGCTACATCCCCATAGGATATTTTCTGAACCATATCAATTTGAAAGAATACAGTCAATTCAAAAAAAAACCCAAAAAAAACTTCCAGCAACCTGAACGCTCAAAAACAATTGACCCGCATGTTAATAATTTAATATAAACTAAGTTGAGCGATTTTTAGGAAAGAGGTGTGCCGAGATCTTGATGCAGCAGGGTTTGCGAAATATGCGCTCACTGTCGAAATTAAAACTGTCCGGACCAAAATCAACAAATAAGGATAAATTATGACACATAAGATTGTTTTAAATGACGCTTTCAAGCAATTTACCCTGGACCAGGACAAGATAATTTCCCCTGAAGAAACTGTGAAACAATTTAAGGAGAAATTAAGAAAAGTGGATATGGACATCCTTGAATATACGGTGAGAATCGATAACGGAAGATTGGACATCCCGATTTATTTCAGCAGCTGCGGCAAGGATGCAGTAAAAATTATTGGAACGAAAAAACAGATGGGAAAAGGCGCCACCCCCCATCAGGCTGAAGCCAGCGCAGTGATGGAGTTGGCAGAACGGTTTAGCTTCTTTAGTTTCTGCAAAGATTCTAAAAACTTTTTTGTTGAACCGTATTGTAATGTTACGGAAAACGCAATTCCATTTGAGATGATCGCTCAATCTGTTCACGATGATTCTGAAGATTTGGACCTGGCCCGAAAGATATTTGAAACGCTGCCTTTGAAATGGACAAAGGCGTTTAATCTAACCCGAAATCAAGAAGTCGTTATTCCTTTTAACTGGTTTTTTACAATCAACGAATTCAATGGTCCATCTGCGGGCAATTGCGTCGAGGAAGCCCTTTCCCAGGGCATCTGTGAAATTGTGGAAAGGCACGTGTCATCCATTATCAGTCAAAACCGGCTGAAAGCACCTGCAATTTCTTTAGATTCAGCAACAGATCCGATCGTTGTGGAAATGATACAAAAATACCGGCGAGCCGGGGTTGAAGTGTACCTTTCAGATTTTTCCCTGGACATGGGGATCCCGACCGTGGGCGCGCTGGCCTATGACCCGTCTACATTTCCGGAAAAAAGTGAAATTGTGTGGACAGCCGGAACGACACCTGATCCACAAAAGGCGTTGAGCCGAGCTCTTACTGAAGTGGCTCAACTCGCCGGCGATTTTAATACCGGCTCCAATTATGTGGCCAGCGGTCTTCCCAAATTCACGAAAATTGAAGATGCAAATTTTATTATCAATCCTGGAGTCAGAACAGACATTAAAAACCTACCCCAACTTTCAAACGAAAATATCAAAGTAGAAGTGGAAAACTGCATATCTGCTTTGGCAAAAAAAGGGTTGGAAGTCATCGTCCTCAACACCATGCATCCCCTCCTTGAAATACCGGCGTTCTATACCATAATACCGGGGGCACACTTTAGGGAGCGATCTCTTGGGACAAGTGTTGGGATGTTCTCGAGTAAAATTATAACCGAAAACGAAACACCCGAAAAGGCTATTAAAGAACTTAAAAGGATCGAAACTATACTCAAGGGAAAATATTACGTCAAATTTTATCTCGGCTCATGCCACCTCGCTCTCAATGACCCTGCAACAGCTTTCAGATATTTCACCCAGTCTCTGGAGCTCGACCCCACAGAACAGGATATGCCCAGCATCTATTCTTACATGGGTGTCTCCTTAAATGAAATGGGGAAATACCGTGAAGCCATTGACGCATTAAAAAAGGCTGAAAAGTATGACCAAGAAAGAACAGACATTTATAACTTAATGGGGTTCAGCCATTTCAAACTCAAAGAACACGAAAAGGCCATAGGGTATTTTAATAAAGTTTTGCAACTCGATCCGAGTTCCGCCATTGACTATGCGAATATTGCCTCAAATTATCGGGATATGGGACACAAAGAAAAAGCCATAGAATATTATGAAACGGCATTGGCAATGGATCCATCAATAGGCTTTGCAAGAGATAATTTGGTCAAGCTGCGGCGGAACTGATCCGATCATTTCTTTATTTGGCCTCAATTCGGCTTCAGCAACTCTTGCGCGAGACGGGTATAATCTTCTGAGCCGTAGCTGTTCCGTCTGAAAAAAATTACAGGCTTGCCGGCACCGGCACTTTCGGCAATGGTTGTATTCGTCCTTATTACCGTGTCGAAAAGCAAATCAGAATATCTTGAATCATTTTTCAGTTTCTCCAAAATGCTATGACTGATTCGAGTCCGAGAGTCGAATAATGTCGCAACAACCCCTGTTACTCTGAGATCCGCATTAATGTTTTCCCGGACGGCAAAAATGGTATCAAAAAGCTCATCCAGTGCTGAATAAGCATACGGATGGGTCTGGCACGGCACAATAACCTCTTTGGCATAGGACAATACATTGACCGTCAGCAGTGAAAGGCTGGGAGGTGTATCAAGAATTATAAAGTCATATAGGCCGTATATGCCTTCAAGAGCATCTTTTAACCTGTCTTCGCGTCCCACCTCATCAACAAGTTCAATCTCCGCACCGGCAAGATCCACATGAGACGGTATAAGATCGAGCCCGTCCCATCGAGTCGGTACAATTACATCCGCCGATTTAATCGATTGATGGTCTTTTATGAGATCATACACAGTCAACATATCTTCTTTAACATCGACGCCGAGTCCTCGTGTCGCATTAAACTGCGGGTCCATATCCACCACAAGAACGGTTTTCCCTTCCTTGCATAAAGCCGCTGCAAGGTTAATGACGGTTACGGTTTTACCAACGCCACCTTTTTCATTGGCCACAGCGATGATTCTGGTCTGTTTATCACCCATAATTAATACCTCCCCTGTCGTCATCGGTTATTTGGTATTGCCCCAATTGAGCGAAAGTCGAGGATGCCCCGGATCAAAGGCATCACAGACAACTGTTTATAGATCGACCCATGCGAAATTTTTGATATTATCGCATACTGTGTTTATTTTTTCTTCGATTTTTTCGCCGGCAATCGCCATTTCTTGAAGTGTTGTCGACGCCTGCTCCTTGTCAATCAACTGGTTGTTTATCAGCTCAGCGGTATTTGAAAGATCTGTGGCATACCCCTGAAAACGTTCGATCAGCGACTCATAAAGGCTGTTTGATACCGCCTCAATAATTTTATATATATATTGGAATTTAATGTTCTCTTGATAATCTTTGAAGAAAAAAGCCATCGATCTCTCAGTTTCACGTTTTATGCGCAAAACACCCGCCTGCAAAGCTAGAATACTTTCTTCATTTTTCCTTTCAATCGGTTTTTTTAATATTTTTTTAAAAAACTTAACAACCGTATAAAAACCGAGACGCATCACCGCTTCGGTTTTTATTTTAGCCGTATAGCGCATGTATGCAACTGCGGGCGGAAGGGTTATCCCTGTGATCGCCTTGATGGTATCGATGTCCGGCAGATCGATCCTTTCCGGGCTTTCAAAAGAACGGACGATTCCAAAATTTTCCATCATGCCGTTATAGCCGACAATGGCATCCTGTACCATGACATCGAATGGATCTTCGATAGACTTGAGATGCTCATGAATCCGTTTTTCTTTTTCTCTAATAAAACGGATGATTTCAGGATTAATTGTTTCGGTCATGAACGCATCGAGGGCTTGCTTGAATTCCTGAAATACCAGATAGAGGATGTTCGGGAATCCAGAAGTTTTAAGAGGATTTTCATATTTTTGGTAAGATACTTTATAATCTCTAATAAATTCAATAATACTCTGGAATAGATCACCGGATCGGACATCAAAAAAACGTTCGATATCTATTTTTAGATCCTGGTTAATGTTTTTCGTGGTACCGACCAGCGTATTTTTTATCACCGATTCGATCTGACGCATCCCTTCTTGATGCTTCTTTATCTTTTCGACGATCTCATTGGCACTGTGGGCGTCTCGGGTTAGCATGTTCTGATTGAAGTATATCCAACGCCCCATTCCGGATGAAATTATACGAAGACGTTCAAGATGATTTTTTAACAAAAGAGAATAACTTCCCTGGGTCAGTCTATTGTAAAAAGATGATTCAAAGCGCGCTGTTTCCGAGTCTGAAAAATCGGTGAGTTCCGGTTCTTTTTCCCATTGTTCCAATCTAAGCCGATCTTTTTGTGACAGATTCCCATCTTGAGTTTTGAACAGGTTAAACAGTGCGGAAAGGGAATAAATTTTCGGAGATGGTTTGATTATTGCGAGTTCTTCTTTTACGTTTTCAATCAAAAACCTAAGATCATTTATCGAATCATGTTCACTGAAATCACAATTAATTACAAAAAGTATGTTGTCTATAATCCCCATTTTTTTGATGATGGATAAAAATTTTATGTCCGCCTCACGAAGTCCTGTTCTGCTGCTGACGACATATACAATAAGATGAGTTAGGAGCAGATAATCCTGAATCATGGCAAGGTGAAGCGGGTTCGGGGAATCGCTGCCTTGACAATCCGCAATTTCGATATTGCTGTCGATATTTCCCGAGTCGATTTCCAGCTGAAGATCTTTCAGATAAACCGCCATAGACCCATCTCCCACAAAAGTCCAGTGCTCAGAAAATAGCTCATTTTCGAATTGGCTCGTCAGGGTTTCAGGTGAAATTATATCTTTAATCTTTTCGTATCCTTTAAGGTAAGATGTCAGAAGTATATTGTTCACATTGCGGGCACCATTGGAAACTAGGTGTTCCGAATTTAGGGAAATGAGGGCCTTCTGAAGGTCCAGACGCTCTTTTTTTTGCCGTATGTCAAACCTGTAATTTTCATTGCGCCACTCTAGGGAGGGGAACAGAACCAACGCCTGCTCCATATCCGAGTTAATCTCATCCCAGGATTTGAACAACAGTTTTGCTTTAAGTTTTTTTCCGTTTCGAACGCGTGTAACAATAGATGTCACAACCCCAGCCCCTCGCTTCAAGAATTCGCCTTTAAAAAGTGAATTTATGAATGTACTTTTCCCGGATTTAATCGGGCCGACAACAGCAACGCGAATAATCTCTCCCGCCATCTGACTTTTGATGGCGTCACAAGTTTTCTGCCACTCTGCAAATGTATGGCCAGACGTTCCGATAATCGATCGGGCATCGGGGAAAAGACCAGAAATATCTTTATTTATCTGAAGAATATCTTTTTTAAGTGAGTTGTATGTCGTCATTTTTAACCATGATTTTCTAATTTTGACAGATTATTAAAAATCTTTAATGGGTATGTATCCCCAAAAATGCGTCTGCAGCGGAAAAGGAATCATTTTTGCAAAACCTTTAATTTTTTGAATAGAAAATATTAACACCGCATCCGAGCATTCAGGATTATGTTGCCTGCCAAACCGAAGGTATAATCCCTAGCGGCGCTTTTTATTACAATGTATTAAATTAATTGTCAAAGCGATTTCCTTTGATAGGCTTTGGGAAGGATATCGCATTCCGCATTTAACATTTCACGGTTCTCCAGTGATACTCTTGTCCGGAAGACCGGTGATCGGAGGGGATCTTTTTTTCACAAATCGAAATATCCCAATTTTTGACTTATGGACATAATGCCTTGTAAGATATGAAAATTTATGATATTAATGATCTAAATCTTTTTATTATTCAATAAAATCCGTTTTTAGGACGGAAACCAATAGATGAAGGGGAAATTTGATCTATGTCAGAAAAACATCCTGAATGCCCACTATATAATCCCTTAAATTGCAAAGAATATTACAATCCTAAACTCTGTGCATTTGTAAAAAAAGACAAAGTTTGTCTTAAAAAAAAGAAACCGAAAAAGAAACCTAAATTGAAATAATATCTTATGGCAGTGTTAAGAAAAATGGTATTTGATGAGGAATAAAAAGAGGGAAACGGCTGGTGCAAACCGTTGGTTGTATTTTTTAACACCTAAGATGTGTTATGCATGACCGGATGTGTTCAAAAGCAAGCCCGGATCTACACCGATCTTTTTTAAAGACTCTTCCCAGCGTATTTCGATGGGCATATCAAATATAATCTCTTCAAATATAGGAGATGTCAGCCAGGCATCTTCTATTATTTCCGACTCCAGCTGACCGGGCCCCCATCCGGCACACCCAAGGGCAATAATAAATGATGTCGGGCCTCTATCCATGGCAACCGACTCCAGGATATCTCTGGTATTGCTTATGGCAAGCCTCGGCGTAATCATACGACACCCCTCCCATCCAAATGGAGGGCCATGGAGCACAAAGATCTCACCCATATGAACCGGTCCTCCAATGTGTATGGGAATGGATTCCGCCCTGGATCCAGACTCCATTTTAAGCTCATTAAAAATATCTTTTCCAGACAAGTCAGGGTGAACTCTGTTTACAACAATACCCACAGCCCCTACCGGAGTATATTCGCAAATACAGGTAACGGTTTGATAGAAATTCTGATCGAGCAGTGACGGCATGGCCATGAGAAACTGGCCTTTAAAAGAATCCGGGATATTATTTTCCATATTTTGCTTCCAAAGAGACGTCTTTGACGTATTCGAATCTCTTTTATTAGGCGGTATGTTTGCCCGTTGCCTCGCAGGTGAACGCCAAGTGAGTGCGATTCAGCAAGCACTGTATAACGATGAGATGTTTGATTCTAGAATACGTTTGTCTCCAGTTTTTGTCAAGAGTACAAACGCAAGCAGTTTCTCTTTGACAGTTGGAATTGTGCAACATATAATTTTTTCGATATTTGATCCATGTTAAAATATTTCTTTCAATGAACATACAGACGATAACGAGCACTTATGGGTATTCATTCAAAAAGTATCTTGGCAATGAAAAAGGATGCAGCTGAAATTTTTTATGAAGGATTACAAGCTGTTGAACCGGGAGCCGCCATCAAACGATGCTGCAAGCTTGATGGTGAATCTCTGTTTGTTGGAAATCGGACATATCACCTCTCTCAATATGAAAATGTGTTTGTGATCGGCGCAGGAAAAGCCACGGCTCCCATGGCGGCGGCAGTAGAGGATATTCTCGAAGAAAGGATTTCAGATGGACTCATCACCGTAAAATATGATCATCTTGCCGACCTTCAACGAATCAAACTTATCGAGGCCGGCCATCCTTTACCGGACTCAAACGGAGAACTGGGGGCAGGTGCCATACTGAATCTATCTAAAAAAGCAGGAAAGGACGACCTGATATTATGCCTTATTTCAGGTGGGGGGTCGGCCTTGCTCCCGCTTCCTTTCAACGGCATTACCCTTAAAGACAAACAGGACACCATCAAAGTGTTGCTTTCCTGTGGCGCCACCATTCATGAAATAAATACCCTGCGAAAACATACTTCAAAAATTAAGGGCGGCAGGCTTGCACAAACGGCATATCCTGCCACCATTATTTCCCTGATACTTTCAGACGTGGTGGGAGATGACCTTGATATCATCGCATCGGGGCCGACGGTGCCGGATTCGAGCTCGTTTGTCGACTGCATGGAAATTTTAGAAAGATACCACATCAAAGACAACATACCCGAAAGCATCTTAAATCATATCGAATCCGGAATTTCCGGTAAAATACCGGAAACGCCGAAAACTGGCGACCCTGCTTTTGAAAAAACGCAAAATCTGATTATCGCCAGCAATATTGAATCCCTAATGGCTGCCAAAGAGAAGGCCGAACATTTGGAATACAACGTCATTCTATTGTCCTCAATGATTGTCGGTGAAACTCGTTATGCTGCACAAATCCACGGCGCCATCGCCAAGGAGATCATTAAAACCGGGAACCCCCTATCTCCTCCCGCTTGTATTCTTTCCGGCGGGGAAACAACGGTAACCATTTCAGGAAACGGTTTGGGTGGACGAAATCAGGAGTTTGCGCTTGCAGCAGCCATTGATATTTCGGGTCACAAGAATATTGTTGTTCTCAGCGGGGGTACGGATGGCACCGACGGTCCTACCGATGCGGCCGGGGCTTTTTCCGATGCATACACGCTGGAGCGGGCCAAAGAAATGGGGTTGAATCCATATCATTTCCTTGCAAACAATGACGCGTATCATTTTTTTGAAAAACTCGACGACCTCTTAATAACGGGCCCCACCAATACCAATGTAATGGATCTAAGAATCTTACTTGTTGCTTGATTGAACCTGGATGGATGTCACGTTTCATGTCGAACTAAAATAACGTTTTCTAATCAATGACATCCCTAATTTTACGAGACAGTTGTTTTATGTTAAAAGGTTTCTGAATAAAGCCATTACACCCCCGATCCATTATTTCAGAAGCTTGACCATCGATACTGTAGCCGCTGGAAAGGAGAATTTTAATTTCAGAGTTAATTTTTTTGAGTCTGTCATAAGTCTCCCCACCTCCCAGATCAGGCATGACCATATCCAATATGACCAAAATGATTTCATCTGGATGTGCCTGATAGACTTCGATGGCTTCTGTACCGCTTCTGGCCGACAGGACGCTGTAGCCAAGGTTTTCAAGAATCTGACTGCCAACATCAATGATCATCTCTTCATCATCAACAAGCAGAACGGTTCCAACGCCCTTAAGCGTTTTTTGATTCAAGGATTGAGTTTTTACGATATTTTTTTCAGAAGTCGGAAGAAAGACATTAAACGTTGTCCCTTTATTAATGATGCTGTCTGCGTTAATGATCCCGCCATGATTTTTGATGATACCATAAGCAGAAGCAAGGCCGAGACCTGTACCTCTGCCCATATCTTTTGTGGTGAAAAACGGGTCGAATATCCGTTTTATGGTCTTTTCATCCATACCTATTCCCGTATCTGTAATGGATATTTTTACAAAATCTCCGGCTTTGACGGAAAAATGTCGGGTATAGCTGTCATGAAGTGTAACGTTTTCTGTTTGAAGATATAGCTCTCCGCCGCCTGGCATAGCTTGACCGGCGTTCACATAGAGATTCAACAGCACCTGCTCCACCTGATTCGGATCAGCTTCCACCGACCATATATTTTTTTGAAAATTTCGATGAATTCTGACCTCCTTTTTCGTTCGACTGAACATCTCTGAACTTTGTCCGACCACACCATTGATGTCAATGGGTTTTACTTCATATTTGCCCCCTTTTGCGAACCCTAAAAGCTGCTTTGTAAGATCTGCACCACTCTGAACATATTTCTCGATGGTTTTTAATTTTTCATAATGCGGATGATTGGAATCCAGATCAAAAGTTATGAGAGATGCGTTCCCCAAAATTCCCATAAGCAGGTTGTTATAGTCATGTGCGATGCCACCGGCCAAGGTGCCAATGGCCTCCAGCTTCTGTACTTGGTGGATTTGAGCCTCCAGCTTTTTCTGTTCATAAATATTTCGCAAATTAACCACGCTGCCCACAGGATTTCCATCGTGATCATGATAAATGGCGCCACTGATGCTTACAGGGAGGATATCCCCGGCTTTAGTGTGTCGGAACGTTTCAATGCCCGTCATATGTTCTCCGGCGAGGACTTTCTCTATCATTTCATTGGTCTCTGGCCAATTTTCTTCAGGAACGAACATGTCCATTTTCTTGCCCAAACATTCCCCCATGGTCCATCCAAAAACCTTCGTAAATGTTGGGTTCAAATAAGTTACCTTCTCTTCCATGTCATAAACAATAACTGAATCAGGGTTTGCTTCAAGAACGGTCCGATATCTATTCTCACTCTCACGAAGGGCTTCTTCAGCCTGTTTGCGGATGGAAATCTCCTGACGTGCTTTTTCGTAGAGTCGAGCATTTTCAATTGCAATGGCCGCTGATCCTGCAAGGGTCTCAATTAAGGTAAGATGGTTTTTATCGAATCGCCCGGTTTCTGTATCCACCACTTGGAGCACGCCGATGGTATCTCCCTTGACATGTAAAGGGACTGTGAGGATGGACTGCATATTTTTTCCGATGACCTGATCCACTTCCTTATAATGTCGTTTATCAGAATATGTGTTTGGAGTGATCGAGCTTTCACCGTGTTGCACCACCCATCCGGCCAAACCTTCACCAGGTGCCAATCGCCAACCGCGCAGAGTTTCGCCATAATCGCCGCTGGCCTGCTCGCAGACCAGCTCTCCGGTGTCTTCATCGATCAACCATATTGAACTGCCGAGCACGCCCATCAATCGACGGACTTCTTCCAAAACACTAACGATAACTTGATCCAAATTCAGGCTTGAATTAAATGCCTGGACTGTCTGGGTGTGCAGCCGCTGTTCGCGGTTGCGCAATCGGATAATTTTTCTCGCCCGTTCGTGTTCGGTAATATCACTTAAAACAACGACACGTGTATCTTCTTTCTTATCACCAAATAATGTTTTTATTTTAACCAGATATTCGTTGAGAACAAGGGGAGAATCGACCGCCAGTGCCTCCAAATTTTCCTTGGGCGGTTTTAAAAGGTCGGCCACTATTTGACTCGCATCTTCTGAAAAAAGCCGGGTAAAAAACGACCCTAACAGTTTTCCCTTGGGGATATTACACAAAGAAATAGCCGCAGAATTGGCAAAAATAATTTTTCCTTCAGAAGTTATTTCAAAAATTCCTTCTGACATTGCCTCCAATATAATATGAAAATCTTTCTTAACGGCCGGCAGCGCCTTGGTTATTTTTTCCATAAGATTCTTGCCTTTTGAAGCATTTCCAGCCTTTTAAATTTAGGATATTAGGTTCCACGAAGAGGAGTGATTAAGAGAATCATAGAATAAAAATCTTCATTAAATCAAGTCTCAAATTATACAATCCCTTCAAGACACCCCAACACCCGGGTTCGTGATTTAAATCAGGGTGTCTCTGTACAATCAATTTGGGCATCCTGATGCGCACACAGGGAACGTTTTTAAAAAGGCGGTTCTAATTTCCTTTTTGGGAAAAATGCTTGAATAATGTGTTTTGGAGGAATAGGATGAAAACAAATACACCAGATCAAAATTTCTCTTTATTTCCAGCAAATTGAAGTTTTTCGGAGATGTTTAAATATGCGTGCCGTAATACAGCGGGTTAAATTCAGTTCTGTAACCGTCGAAAATGAAATGATTGGAAAAATCGGCAAAGGTCTTTTGGTACTTTTAGGGATTGCAAAAGTCGATAAAACCGATGATACCAAATACCTTGCAGACAAGATCGTAAATTTAAGAATTTTTGAAGACGAAAATCGTAAAATGAACCGTTCTTTGATGGATACTGGCGGCGAAATGCTGGTTGTCTCCCAGTTCACCTTGTTGGGAGATTGCAAAAAAGGCCGGCGCCCCTCTTTCGTCAATGCCGCAGCTCCGGATCATGCAATCGGACTCTACCGGATATTTGTTGAACAGGTCCGCCAGAAAGGCGTCACCGTGGAAACCGGTCGATTTCGAGCCATGATGGATGTATCTTTGATCAACGATGGGCCGGTGACCCTTATTGTGGACAGCAGGTAGATTCCTTCGAGCTTGGGCCCGTGGTCCTCTATTAATTTTGGGCAGCCGGCGCTCAAAAAATAATCGTCATTAAGAATCTACGCCATGCATTTGTCATCAAAATCCAAACCATTCTTTACAGCCGCCACATGCCGGTTCTTACTTCTTTTTTGTTTATTGAATTTCGGGACAACCCAACATCTTTATGCTAAAAAACTCGCTGACCTCAATCCTTTTATTGGAGATCAGGATGCAATTTTGCTGGCAGATCCCCAAGGACGAATTGTTTTTTCAAAAAATGCCGACATTCATCTTGTTCCGGCATCGACCCTGAAAATATTTACGGCCCTTGTGGCCCTCCACTATCTGGGGCCGGACTACCGATTTATCACTGAGTTTTATCAAGACCATCATTCAAATCTCAAAGTAAAAGGATATGGAGACCCCCTTCTCATTTCAGAAGTTTTGGCGGAAATTGCGCTCGATCTCTCATCCATACCGGATATTGAATTTAATCATATTAACGATCTGGTCGTCGACGATTCATACTTTAAAACCCCCATCGCAATCCCCGGGGTCAATCGGTTAAATGAACCCTACAACGCCCCCATCGGCGCCCTGTGTGTAAATTTCAACACGGTCAATTACAAGCGCAACCCCAACGGAAAATTTGTCAGTGCCGAACCCCAAACCCCTCTATTGCCGTTTGTTCAAAAAAGAATCGACGCTTCTCAATTGGATCACGGCAGAATTCTACTTTCGTCTAAAAAAAGTGAAACCACACTTTATTCAGGCCACCTTCTTTTTTATTTTTTAAAAAAAGAAGGGATGCGGTTCAGCGGAAGGATAAGGCCAGGAACGGTTCAAAAAGACAACGACAAACTCATCTTTAAATATGCTTCCAGTTTTTCATTGATGCAAGTCATATCAAAACTTTTCGAATATTCGAATAATTTTATGGCCAATCAGCTGCTCATCGCGTGCGGTGCAAAAGCATACGGTCCTCCGGGGACCCTGGAAAAGGGTGTTCGGGCAGCATCAGCATATGCGAAAAATATTCTTAAAATCGATAATATCCGCTTTGTGGAAGGTTCAGGAATATCGAGAAAAAACCGGATGTCAGCGGTAAGTTTCTACAAAATACTCAAAGTTTTTGCGCCCTATCATTTTCTCATGCGCAGAATGGGGAAAGCTTTCTATAAAACGGGAACCCTCAACGGTATCCATACACGGGCCGGTTATATAGAAAATAAAGAAGGAAGGTTGTATTCATTTGTTGTGCTGGTAAATACGCCGGGGAAGTCGCCGAAACCAATTATGGATATACTCTTGCACAGTCTGGATTAAAAATGGGGTTCTTTTCCGCTGGTAATCGAAGCATATGCACTGTGGTTGTGGATCGACTCAAAATTTTCCGCACTCACGGAAAACCAGGTTATGTTGCTGTCCTGTTTAAGTTTTTCAGCAACCTCCCTGACGATATCTTCAACAAATTTGGGGTTGTTGTACCCTGTTTCCGTCACATGTTTCTCATCGATACGTTTTAGGACAGAGTACACTTCGCATGAAGCCGTTCCCTCTACCAGTTCAATCATATCTTCGATCCAGATAAATTTTTTAAACCGCGTGCTGAGCATGACTTGACCGCGTTGATTATGGGCGCCTGCATCACTGATTTCTTTTGAACAAGGACAGACGGAAGATATGGGAACAACGACCACGGATACGAGATCGATCTTGCCGCTTGGGTCGCTTGAACCCAAGAAACTGCACACGTAGTCCATGAGACCGAGGGATTTGCTGATGGGAGATTGTTTTTCAATAAAATAGGGGAATGTTACTTCAATGTTGGCCGACGCTGCATTTAAATATTTTTTCATCTCTTCAAGAATAACGGAAATTTTCTTTAAAGAGACCTCCGGACGGAACAAATGCAGCATTTCCACAAAACGGCTCATGTGAGTCCCTTTGTAGTTGTGGGGCAAATCGACATACATGTTTATGGAAGCAACGGTGTGCTGAATGTTGTTTTTCCGGTCGAGCACCGTTATGGGATATTTAAGATTCTTAATGCCGACTTTGTCGATTGGAATGTTGCGATGATCGAATTGACTTTGAATATCTTTCATTTTAACAAATAATCTGTCTTTACATGGCTCATGGCTCTGAAAATATTCCCTTTAACTTTCTTGTTGCTCGTGTAAAGCTGTTGTAACAACCGTTTGATTTCCTGTCGTTTGGAAACTTTTGC
>Ga0209271_10000453_pt1 | contig 14106 bp, 16 predicted proteins | sample tdAd002_FD_187123 | JGI IMG/M metagenome (GOLD analysis project Ga0209271, IMG submission 187123) | Marine sediment microbial communities from the Atlantic coast under amendment with organic carbon and nitrate - tdAd00.2 (SPAdes)... | ecosystem: Environmental > Aquatic > Marine > Coastal >... | reverse complement strand
GGGCGTCATACGCTTCCCGAGAGGTTTCGCCGGTGGCTAGATTACGGGCCACGACTTCTTTCGTTTCCCGGTCAATAGACTCGATTTCCGTAAACTGTTTCAACAGGCAGAAACCGAATAGGATATATTTTCATGTTTTAATAATACGACGAGATAATTCTTGACTTTAGTATGATAAGTGTTTAGTTTTTTTATAAAATATATTTTAAAACTGCTAAAAAAATGATGAATTTTTTATGAGGTTGTTATGGCAAGAAACACTTTAAACGAAAAATTTTCGGGTGCGACCCGATACGTTCTGGATGATGAACTGGCCGGCATCGTTAACGTCTCCATGGCGCTTGAAATGCCTCTTCTACTTAAGGGGGAGCCGGGGACCGGTAAAACAATGCTATCCCATGCAATTGCCGAGAGTCTGGCAATGACTCTGATTGTACTTAATGTGAAATCGAGCATGAAGCTTGTCGATGCCCTGTACCAGTACGACACACTTACACGCCTTAACGACAGCCGCTTTGGAGATTCCAGTCGTGATGTGAGCAATATCGAAGATTATATCAAGATGGGTAAAATCGGTCAGGCTTTTGCCTCGGAAAAAAGGACCGTCCTGTTGATCGATGAGATCGACAAGGCCGACACCGATTTCCAGGATGATATGCTTGATGTTCTGGATCAGATGGAGTTTGACATCATTGAGATTGACAAGACCGTCAGAGCCAAACGCCGTCCTGTAATAATTATTACCTCCAATGCTAAGAAAGACCTGTCGGATCCGTTTCTCGGCAGGTGCAGCTTTCATCACATCGCCTTTCCTGATCCGAAGATGATGCGCAAGATCATAGCGGTTCATTTCCCGGATATCGATTCGAACCTAATGGAAAATGCCGTGTCAACACTTTACAGGCTGCGTGAAATTGATAACATTGAAAAGAAACCAGCCACAAGGGAACTGCTCAACTGGATACGAGCCTTGAAATCCGATCCCGATTTCAAGCCCAAGACTCTGGCCAAAGGCAACATCCCCTATCTGGGTGTTCTGTTTAAGAAAAGCCAGGATTACAAGCGAGCCGTGGAGGCAACAAGTAGTAGCCGTATATTTTAGCATAGCGGCTTTTAAACTAATGTGATCCTGACCAGGATAAACCGGAAGAAATTGCCACAAAGGCACAAAGGGAAACTGTTTGTTAAAATTCATCTTCGTGTCTTGGTGGCGAATATATTTTTCCATAAAAAGCACAAAATTCATCACTAAGAAACTAAAGCTTTATCTAAATGAGCAAATGTTTATCGATTTCTTCTATAGCTTAAAAAATGCCGGAATTCCGGTCAGCCCGACTTCGTTTCTGACCCTGCAAAAGGCACTCGATATGAGATTGATCAATTCCTTAGGTGAGTTCTACACATCCGCTCGGGCGATCCTTGTGAAAAGTGAACGGTATTTTGATATTTATGACCAGATTTTTGCCCACCGTTTTGAAGGGGCAGAAATGCCCGAATATGAAGGGATTGAAATCGATGATATTTCCATGGCCATGCTGGAACAATGGTTGAAAGACCCCCAAGCCCTTGCCCATGCTCTTGATATCGATGAAACGGAGTTAAACCAACTGACCCCTGATGAGCTGATCGAATACTTTAAAGCGCGCCTTAGAGATCAGAGAGGGCGTCATTACGGGGGAGCAACCTGGATCGGTACCGGCGGAACATCGCCGGTGGGCCATTCCGGGCACCATCCGGGCGGGATGCGTGTTGGAGGTGTTTCCCGCAACAAGTCGGCTGTAAAAGTTGCTCTGGAAAGAAGATATAAAGATTATTCTCAAAAAGGCCCTTTGACGCATGAATTGATAGGTGAAGCATTAAAAAGACTTCGCAACATGATACCGGTGGGTCCCGAAGATAAAGTTGACATCGATAAAACTATTTATCAGACTATGAAAAATTGTGGAGAAATAGAAATCGTCTTTTCAAGGAGTTTAAAAGACCGTCTTAAGGTGATCCTTGCCATCGACAATGGTGGATGGTCCATGGATCCGTACATACCGGTTGTCCAGACACTTTTTGATTATGCTCGCGACCAATTCAAGGATCTTAAAACTTGTTTTTTCCACAATACCGTATACGACGTGCTCTGGGAAGATCCGGAAAGAAGTAACAAGCCCCTGAGCGTTGAAAACTTTGCCACCTTTGACCCTCAGACCCGTCTTATCGTGGTTGGCGATGCAAGCATGGCCCCATATGAACTGATGGCCGCAGATGGATCAATATATGTAAAGGAGCGGAGCGGAAAACCGAGCATCGGGCAGCTTAAATTTCTGGCTCAAATCTTTCCTCATTGTGCGTGGCTGAATCCAGTATCTTCGCAAATGTGGGACTATACCCCTACCATTAATACTATTAGTCAGATTTTTCCCATGTTTGAGCTTTCGCTGGATGGTCTGGAGGAAGCTGTAAGGCATTTGATGGCTCAGTAAAGAATCCTGGCACAAAGGACCAGGTTTTCAATGTAAAAATAAAGAACTCATTTCATGGAGCGGTGTTGCTATGAAACAGGAACTTATCGAAATCGTTTGTAAAAAATCTTTTAAATACAGCCGTGAGCCTGTTTTTAAACTTGTTTCAGGCAAAATGAGCCGTTTTTATGTTAATTGCAAGCCAACTACAATGAGTCCGAGGGGTATGTTTCTTGTGGGCCATCTTGTATTCGAGGCCGTCAAAGATTTGAGGCTGGACGGAATCGGAGGGCTTACATTCGGTGCTGATCCAATGGCTGTTGCTACAGCGTTTGTTTCAGAATTAAAAGGAAAACCGATCAATGCCTTTTCCATACGCAAGACCAAAAAAGACCATGGTATTATCAAGTGGATCGAAGGAGATATGAACCCGGGACAGCGGGTTGTTATAATCGATGATGTGGCCACAACCGGAGGCTCCACGATTAAGGCTATTGAACGAGCCGGCTCAGAAGGGCTGGATGTAGTAAAGGCGGTAATTCTGGTTGATCGCCAGGAGGGCGGATTTGAGAACATCCGTCAACACGTCAAAGATGTGACTGCAATAATTACAAGAGATGAGTTAATAGAGCAATGGTCAGTAATCAGTGGTCCCTAATGTGCACTAAGTATTCACAAAACCACATCCTCATTCTACAGGTACGGTAACATCCTCCACATTGCCTTGGGGCGTTCTGATAAGGAATTGACATTCCTTGATGGAAGTGTCCTCCAGAAACTCGTAAATGCCGAAGTAACCCAGGGAATCAATAGGAAATCCTTTCGCTCTTGTAATCAAATGTGACATCGAAATTCTCTAAAAGGTCAAAGTTTTGTGTAAACTTTTTCCAACAAGCGGCGTCTAATATTTTAAAAACCAAAATAATGGGAGATAGAAAAATGAAAAAGAAAAAAGTCTTTATTATAATACTTACAACAATCTTGGGTTTATCCTTTGTCGTATCTTCAGCCTGGGCAGGCTCCAAACAACATCATATATGGGAAGGAGTAGCCATAGGACTAGGAGCAGCGATTGTGGGGAGTGCTCTTATTAATCATCATCGGTATGATTCACATTATGGGCCACCTGCTTATTCTTTTTATTATAGTTACCGTAGTCCGCCACCTCCGCATCGTTATTGGCATCGGAGGCCGCGTAATCACCATCGTCATGGATACAAGTACCCGCGTTATTTGGATCGTCATGGGCGTTCGAAGTCGCATTATCCAGGTCCTCATGGGCGTTCGAGGCCTTAGGGTTAGCTCAATAATAAATTCACATTTTCGCATCTCAGCTTCAGGCCATCTTTGGCCGCTGCTCAATCGCGAAGTCCTCAAAATAGCTCGCTATTCCTGTGGCTTCGCCTAATCGCAGCAACCAAACCTGACCTAAATCTGAGCGCCAATTCTACGAATTTATTTCCTCGAAATACTCAATGTATTCCTGCCTGCCCCGTAGGTCCGGCAGATCGTACCGGGGTGGTTAAAATTTTCCCCTTCCTTGAACTTGAACCCCAGTTAAATATAACATACGGATTTAACTGGGCGGGTAAAAATAAACATTTTTCGAAGATCTCTCCTTCTGACTCAATTATATTCCGTCAATTTTCTGACACATCGTTAAGACTCTAATAATGGATTTATGCCAAAGCATTTTTTTAAAACAACAATTAAATGGCATAACTGCTTGTAGTTATTGATATATTATTGCTCCCAAGGTTTTTGGCACAAAATATGCGATCAAGAATACAGAATTATGAAGAAATACGGCCATAAAAAGCATACCAAGGAGCATTTGTTATGAGAAAAGAGGATATATTCACGAAAACGGTTTATGTAGACGATACCAATCAAGCAACGATAATCTGTCCCAAATGCAACTTTTGGAAAGAGAAAGACGCAACGAATTTCAAGAATACTCAAAAAAGGCTAAAAGCCAAATGCAGATGTGGCGAAATTTTTCGGTTCACCATCGAATTTCGAAAGCATTACCGCAAAAAAGTCAGTCTTCCTGGTGAATACATTGTCCAGGAAAGAGGAGAAAAAGAAGAGATAATCATTAGAGATCTTTCACTGGGTGGAATCCGGTTTGAAAGTTTGAGGCCACACCAAATTTCGACAGATGATATGTTGGAAGTGAAATTTAAGCTAGACAACTCAATGAGATCAGAAATCCGCAAACTAGTCAAAGTAATATGGGTCAGGGATAACATCGTCGGCATACAGTACAGCGAAATGAAATCATCTGAAACGGATTTGGGCTTTTATCTGAAAACGTAGTTAAACAGCATTCTTAACCTTCTCAAACAATCAATTTACTTCCCAAAATTCCTTGTATGCTCTTGCCAACAGCTGACCCGGAGCTTTTATCGATAAATTCAAAAAATATCCATACGGCATCCGAACAACTGAATAGCCTGCGTTTTTTATCCAATTGTGACTCGAATGATCTTATACTCCTCCTTTTCGATGACAGACACCACGATATCCTGTGATATCACTCCGTCAATGCTTGATTAGCTACCTCATAGATAGATTGAATCGAAATATATTTACGAGAACCACTATAAGTGATTAGTTTTTTTCACTCAGCACCCTGGCTTCTCGATTTTACTTGATAATCGAGCTGAATAAACTTATCTTTTCCAGATTCCGAAGCAGTATTTCATGGTAAAAGTGTGGTCTCTACCGACCATAGTGTTTAAGTATACTCTTTAAGGGATTAGAATGATAACCTTTACGCATAGTAAGTGGCGCCCCCTGTCTTATAGAACATTGTTGTTTATTTGCTGCGGGGTTGCCTTCAGCGGTTATTTGGGTTCAAACATGCGCCTTCCTGTAGTACCCCTTTACGCCCAATCTATCGGTGCCGATACTGTTCAAGTAGGAATAATCAATTCTGCTTTCTTGCTCATAGCAGGAATATTGTCTTTGCCCCTGGGCATACTCTCTGACCGCTTTGGACGTAAACTTTTTGCGTCTCTTGGTCTTATTGTGCTGTCAGCCACTTCATTTTTACTCTATTTTAGCAAAACTCCAATGCAACTCATGTGGATCTATCTTTTTTTCGGTGTTGGACTGGCCGCATTTGGTCCGACGATGATGTCCTTTGTGGCTGATTTTTCCCCTGCAACTCATCTTGGGCGCTCATATGGTTGGTATACAACGGCCCTTTACACCTCGATGAGTTTAGGTCCCGCAATTGGAGGATTCGTCGCTCAACAAAGAGGATTCCTCCAGGTTTTTCTCATTTCCGGTACGATCGTTTTCATAGCTTTTTGGATTGTCGTCCTTTTCTTGCCCCCAACTCATCTCATTATTGCCGACAGACCCAAAAAGCAGAAACCCTCAATCATTGTAAGAGAGCTTTTGAAAAATCGTCTTCTCCTGAGTTGCTGGCTTGTAACTCTTGGGGGATGTTTCGGACTTGGAATGTTTGTTACCTTTCTTCCCCTCCACGCTCAAAACCAAAGCCTGACATTATGGCAAATTGGTCTTGTTTTTGCAGTCCAGGGACTCTCCAACGCTTTATCTCGGATTCCCTTTGGTTATCTGAGCGACAAGGTTGCAAATCGCGGCACTCTCGTTGTTATAGGACTTATTGGATTTGCCGCTTCCATGGCGGGTTTTGCAATATCAAATAGTACGATTCATTTTATAACATTTGCTATTGCATTCGGAACCAGTATGGGATTGGCTTTTACTTCTATTGGCGCCCTTATTGCTGAAGTCGTTCCTTTTGAATCTCGAGGACTCGCAATGGGCGGCTATAATACATGCATCTATTTTGGGATGATGGCCAGTTCCGCTTCTATGGGACCAATTATTCGAAAAATCGGTTTTGAAAACGGATTCTTCATGACATCTGTAATAAACTTATTTTTAGTCGGTTTTTTCTATCTTATCATGAATAAGTTTTCCCGAATAAAGGCAAAATGTCCAATTGACATTTAAAGTGGCTATTTAATTGAGAATCTACCTGTCATTCGACCGGAGCGGGTTAAGCTGCAGTTAACCGTCCGGTAAAATCCCACGTTAACACTTGATTCAAGGATTCTGCTATTATACTTAAGTTTTGTAGCTTCAACAAAAAAGGTAATATGTCTGCATCTCTTAGCATAAGATAGCTTTTCAAAGTGAAATCGAATTTTCAAATGAGTTTAAATTACAATTATAATGATAATCCAGAACTGACTGATGCGATCAAACGTGGACACCTGGGTGCATATTGGGATATTCTCCGTTGTGTATCAGAGGAAATTCCTCCTTTGTAATTGTAAACGTCATAAAGTTATCAAAGGATGAATATGTGTGAAACACCGCTTGGTATTGTAGATTTTATTAGTTACGAAGAGAGTGTACCGGTTCTTATGAAACTGCTCGGGGCTGACCCGGTCCTTGGTTCTCAAAAGAGAGTTGTTATCAAGCCCAACCTGGTTAATACTTCATCGCCTCCCATAACTACTCCGGTAGAACTGGTTGCTGCGATAGTCGAGTACGTAAAGGCTGTGAGCGATGCAGAGATAGTAGTTGCAGAAGGGTGCGGCGCGCCTATATATAGCACGAACAGGCCGTACCGTAAACTCGGCTACATTGACATGGCCAAGTCCAACGGGGTCTCTCTGGTAGATCTCAATAATACCGAACTAACGGAACTCATCGACCCTCGATGCCACGTTTTTCCACAGTTCATGATGCCACGGATAGTGATGGAGTCGTTTCTCATATCAGTTCCAGTCCTCAAGAAACACTCCCTTGCAACGGTCACCCTCACAATGAAGAACATGCTCGGGTGCGCTCCTCCTGACCACTACGGAGGATTTGTATGGAAAAAATCCAGGTTCCATAAAAATATGCACCGCTCCATCTTCGAGATGAACCTCTACCGCGCGCCCGACCTCACTATCATAGACGGGAGCGTAGGTCTGGCGAGATTTCACCTGGGTGGGCCTAGATGCAGCCCGCCTGTGGAGAAGCTGATAGGGGGCTTCGACCCCGTGGCAGTTGATGCATACGGTGCGGGGCTTCTCGGGGTGGACTGGAGGAATGTGGGGCATATTGCCCTGGCGCATACCATCCTAGGTCGCGCCGATAGAACTTTGTGATTCTACCGGCCACCCCGATGGGATAGATGGTCTTAAGGTTTTTGATGAGAACCCAAGGGTTATCGGCTGCTATCTCTCCTGGTTCAATGCCATTTGTATAATCTGTCACCCTTTATTTCTTTACTAAAGAACAATTTTAAGCTATATATTTATCTTTTTAGTGCGATTTCGTTCACCAAACAACTTTTAATCAGATCATTATCATTAAATTTAGAGGCTTATAAAGTGGGTTTAATTGTACAAAAATTTGGCGGCACATCGGTCGCTGATCTTGAGCGGATTCGCAATGTCGCAAAACGGGTTGGAAAAACTTATGACCAGGGTAACGATGTGATTGTAATTCTTTCAGCCATGGCCGGAGTCACCGACAGACTGATCGATATGGCAGCTCAGATTGCTGAATCACCTGAAAAACGTGAACTCGATGTCCTTCTGGCCACAGGCGAACAGACAACGGCAGCTCTTCTGGCAATAACCTTAAAAGACATGAACTACCCTGCCATGTCCATGCTCGGACATCAGGCGAAAGTGGTCACGGACTGCACCTTCGGTAATGCACGAATTCTAGAGATCGGGGCCGGAACGATCATGGACCTTATCGAAAAACGTAATATCGTCGTGGTAACTGGATTCCAGGGGTGTGATATAAATGGCAACATTACGACTCTGGGGAGAGGAGGATCAGACACATCTGCCGTGGCAATAGCTTCGGCCTTAAAGGCAGATATCTGTGAGATCTATACCGACGTTGATGGAATCTACACCGCCGATCCCAATATCTGCAAGAAAGCAAGAAAGATTAATACAATTTCATATGACGAAATGCTCAACATGGCTAGCCTTGGTGCCAAGGTCCTGCAAATCCGTTCGGTAGGATTTGCCAAAAAATATGATGTACCTATTCATGTAAGATCATCTTTCAGTGAAGAGGAGGGAACCATGGTTGTTAGTGAAGATTCCGGCATGGAACAACTTGTCGTTTCTGCTGTTACACACGACAAGAATCAAGCCCGTATCACCCTTAGAAAAGTTCATGATCAGCCGGGAGTAGCGGCTAAAATTTTTTCCCCGATTGCTGAAGCTGGTATCGTAGTCGATATGATCATTCAAAATACTCGCGCCGAAGGTCAAACCGACCTTACATTCACTGTCCCAAAAGAAGATTTTGCCGCCGCTATGGAAGTAGAACGAGAGGTAGCCGGAAAAATCGGTGCTGAGGATGTTCTGGGCGATAAAAACATTGCAAAGGTGTCTGTTGTCGGCGTGGGAATGAAGAATCATTCCGGTGTGGCATCAATAATGTTTAACACTCTGGCCAGGGAAAATATAAACATAATGATGATCAGTACATCGGAAATAAGAATTTCCTGTGTCATTGAAGAAAAATATACAGAACTTGCGGTTCGTGTTCTTCACACCGCATTTGGATTGGACAAAGAAGATTAATCCGGATTGGCCTGCATTTCTCATGAAAAGATTTGATACCGATCAGCTTATTTTCACTATTGTATTAGCGACGATAATTCTTGGCATTGTAATCTACAATGTTTTTCATGCTGCTTGAATAGAAAAAACGTTGTCATGAAAAAAATACTCCTCCCCTTTTTTATACTTGCCGTCTTGCCAACACTGCTCATGGCTCAAACACCGGCAGATTCTCCCAAATACCAGAAGGCCAGGGGAAAAATGGTCTTATTACAGATTCAGATGCGAGGAGTATCCGACGAAAAAGTTCTAAATGCCATGAACCAAGTTCTCCGGCATAGTTTCGTTCCTGAAAAACTCATTTCCCAGGCTTATGCGGACCACCCCCTTCCCATCGGCCGGGGCCAAACCATTTCCCAGCCATATATAGTGGCCCTGATGACGGAAAGTTTGAATCTTAAAGGAGACGAACGTATTCTCGAAATCGGAACCGGTTCAGGCTACCAGGCTGCAATTCTCACAAAAGTTGCCAAAGAAGTCTACACCATTGAAATCAAGAAAAAACTATACCAAAATGCAAGCAATGTACTCCGGTCAATGGGATACACAAACGTAAAGACCCGCCACGGCGACGGCTATTTCGGTTGGGTTGAAGCATCTCCCTTTGATTGCATCATGATAACCGCGGCCATTGATCACATTCCGCCACCACTTTTGAAACAACTCAAAGAGGGTGGACGACTCATTCTCCCCCTAGGCAATCCCTTCAGCTATCAAAATCTCACTCTCATCACAAAACAGGGTAAGGATTACACGGTCAAACAAATCACAGGTGTTCTCTTTGTTCCCATGACCGGTCACGCCCTTGATCGAAACCGAACTGTTAAAGACGATATTCCATGATATTTACGGCCGTTTTCTTACTATCTCTTTCTGCCCTTGCCTTTGAAGTACTCCTTACGAGGGTCTTTTCCATCAGCCAGTGGAACCATCTATCCTTTATGGTCATCAGCATTGCTCTCTTTGGATTTGCCGGAGGCGGTACCTTATTAAACATTATTGATACGCGCAAAAAAGGCTGGGAAAAAAGGCTTTCTGCAAGCAGTCCTGTCAAAATTTTCATTATTCTCTATACCGTCACAGCAATTACATCTTTTATAGTTTTGAATCGAATTCCACTCGACTACTTCAGACTTCCCCTGGAACCGGTCCAGATATTTTACCTTTTGACAGCCTATCTTCTTCTATCACTACCTTTCTTTTTTACCGGTCTCGTCGTCTCTCTTGCATACGCTTTTGTACCCGAAAAAACCGGCTTTATTTATTTCGCTAGTATGGCAGGCTCGGCATGCGGAGCAATAATCACAGTTCCTTTTCTTCCTTTCCTTGGCGAAGGAAGACTTATAATCCTTGCAGCTCTCATCCCCTTACTAATAGTGCCTTTTGAAAGAACAAAAACTGTCAAAATACATGATTCAACAAAAAGCACTTCCCGCAGAAAACGATTAGCCTTTCAGGCATCCAGTCTTGGGGTCGTTCTCATTGCAGGCATACTATTCTCAATGGGAGACGGCGCCATGGTCAAAGTAAAACCATCGCCATATAAAGCCCTCAGCCATATCCTCCAGTTCCCCGATACCCGTGTCACGGAAACAGTCACCGGCATAAGGGGAAAATTCGAGAGTATTCAGAGCCCTTACATCCGCTTTGCACCTGGATTAAGCCTTAAATTTAAAGGCATACTACCCAACCAATGGGCAATTTTCAAAGATGGAGACAACCCCTTTTTTCTTTACAAACGACAACTCCAAAAAGAGGAACGGTTCTCCAGATTTACTCTCCCTTATGCCGGATATGTTCTGGCTCCGAACCCTGAACGCATTCTCTTAATCCAAAACGGCGGTGGATCGGGCATTCCCTGTGCCATGGCATCCGGTGCCCGCAAAATCACCATTGTCGAACAACAGCCCCAAACCGCCAAGATCGTCCAACGCCACTACAATATTACCATGGTAAACCAAAACCCACGATCATTTCTTACTATATCCGATAAACGATTCCGCATCATCCATATTGAAAATTGGGGAAGTTCGCTTCCCGGTTCAGATGCCCTGACCCAGGAATATCTATTTACTACCGAATCATTCTCAGAATACCTTAATCACCTCACGGAAAACGGTATCCTTATTATCGCGCGAAAACTTTTGCTCCCGCCTGCAGACTCGATCCGCCTTTGGGCCGTAGCATACGAAAGTCTGAAATCACTTGGATTCAAGAACCCTGAACAGCACATCGCTGTTCTCCGTAACTGGAGTACCTTTACCCTCATCGTCTCTGTGAAGTCCCTTCATGATACGGCCGTGCTAAAAGATTTCGCCCGAAACATGAACTTTGATCTTGTCTACATCCCGGATATTACAAAGAAAATAGTGAACCGCTTTAATATTTTCGATGCGCCGTATCATTTCCTTGAAATTAGCCGTCTTGCAGAGGCATACCAATCCGGAACAGAAAAATCGTACTTTGAAACCTATCCCCTTGACGTTGCTCCTCAGTCAGACAGCCGCCCATTCCCCGGCAGGTTCCTCAAATGGGATAAATTGAAAGCGCTTTATACAATTACGGGAAGCAGATTCTATTCCCTCTTTATGTCAGGAGAAATTGTTGTTGCTGTCGTTTTTCTCGAAGCACTCGCAATCTCAATTTTCCTTTTAGTGCTTCCTCTTTTCATAATCCCAAAACAAGGCCAAAAACCTTATATCTCCCACATTCTCTACTTTTTGGCAGTCGGTGCCGGCTTTATGTTTGTTGAGCTATTTTTTATTAAAAAATACATCTTTATTTTCGGTGATCCGGTTATCAGCTTCACCGTCGTACTCACTGGAATCCTCGTTTTCTCGGGCTTTGGGGGTTATTGCTCCCAGCGAATAGGGCCTAATGGCCTCCGGTATGTCCTTATAGCCCTTATCTTAGTCCTCATGTTTGTCTTTTTCGGCCTTGATCCTATTGTCCATCGAATCCTCGCATGTTCTAAAATTATACGTTACATCTTGGCCTTCCTGCTTCTCATACCATCAGGCTTCCTGTTGGGTCTTCCCTTCCCTCTGGGCATGCGGTATTTATTGAACCATCCGGCCCAGCGAGCCTATGCCTGGACAACAAACGGGTGCGCCTCGGTCCTGGCTTCGATTGCATCAGCCCAAATAGCACTCAGCATAGGAATTCCCACAATAATACTTTGTGCTGCCGCAGCTTATCTTCTGGCATTTCTCATCAACAATACCAAAATAAATAGACACAAATAAAATTGTTTGTTAAAAACAATATTATAGTTTTCATGTCTTTATGATTTCGGCCTGCTCCGCTTTTCGAAGATGCCGCTTGCGGTGCGGGGCTTGTCCGGGTTAGGGTTAGGAAATTTGATTAAAAAACATAAAAAACATATTTTTTTCATCATCTTTCTCTTTGCATTCAGCAAATATGCTTATGCGGAAGATTTTCAAATTCTACAAAGGGGTTCTATATCGGTATTTTATGAGGCCCCCCTTGAATCAGCCGCAAAACAGGTCTCAGATCTTTATCCGGATGTTAAGGAAAATTTAGGGTCCATTTTCGGATGGGAGCTGTATTTGTCACCTTCGATTCTTCTTATAAAAGACAGGGATAATTTTCTAAGGATGGCAGGTGATCCCCTAGTGGTGGCCTTTGCGGTACCACGAAGAAATCTGATCGTTATCGACTACTCCAAGATGATTACCCACCCTTTCAGCCTTGAAACCACTTTGAAGCATGAGCTCTGTCACATACTGCTTCATGAGCACATCAAGACCGAAATATTGCCACGATGGCTTGATGAGGGGCTTTGCCAATGGGCAAGCGGCGGCATCGGAGAAATCATTATGGATCAAAAACGATCGCGCTTAAATCGGGCAGCTTTTTCAAGAAAATTTATCCGCTTCCAAGATTTACAGCAAACATTTCCTCCCGATGAAAACTTTCGCCTGCTGGCTTACGAACAAAGTAAGAGTTTTGTCTCTTATCTCGTCCGTCAATTCGGGAAAGGTGAGGTCTTAAATGTCCTGAAAAAAATAAAACAGGGCGAAACGACCGAGGCTGCTTTTTCAAAAGTGCTTTCGATCCCGTTGGAAAAACTTGAAAATGAATGGCAGGATTCCCTCGGAAATAAAATGGCCTGGTTTACTTATCTGAGCTACTATCTTTACGAGACACTTTTTGTCCTTATGGCCCTGATAACCGTATGTGCATTTATCAGACTGAGGATAAAGAAAAAAGGTTACGTTGATGATGAAGTTTGTCCTAATACAGATAATGTCGTTTAATTACAACCTAAAACCTGCATAAACAATCTTGAAATAAGGGCCGTTGATGATGAAAATTCTGCTAATAATTATAGGACTGATTTATGTTTTGAGTCCTTATGATCTTCTCCCTGATTTTATTGTCGGTTGGGGATGGCTCGATGACCTGATTCTTCTGGGCCTTTTGTGGCGGTATTTAAAAACTCTCAGCAAAAAACAATTTAAAGCCCAAAACTTTTATCATCAAAGCCGTCAGTCTCATGAAAACAGCCATGCCAGATTTCAAGAAACAGGCAAAGCAAAGGACCCTTACACGGTGTTAAATATCGATAGAGATGCATCGCCTGAAGAAATAAAGAACGCTTACAAGCAACTTGCCAACAAATACCACCCTGACAAAGTACTTCATTTAGGAGAGGAGTTCAAAAAAATGGCGGAAGAACGTTTTAAAGAGATACAGGAGGCGTATCGGGAATTGATTCCAAAATAACTTGCCTTGTTACGTACAGCCAAAAAAAATGGAAAAGAATTTTCTTTTTGATCATGCTACTCAATTGTATTCTTTGAATCCTCTTCGGCCTGTTTAATAAGATGCCAAAAAGATCGAACATTGCTTTCTAATTTGGAAAGCCGCAAAGTAATAGCAACCTCCTCACATGCCACAATGGCTTGCACGATTGCAGCGCAACCAAAAGGCCAAGAGATATTGAAAATGAATAAGGTAAAAACCGCAACACTCATCAGAACTGCAGCAGTCTTCGCAGCCCA
>Ga0209271_10000451_pt1 | contig 14113 bp, 11 predicted proteins | sample tdAd002_FD_187123 | JGI IMG/M metagenome (GOLD analysis project Ga0209271, IMG submission 187123) | Marine sediment microbial communities from the Atlantic coast under amendment with organic carbon and nitrate - tdAd00.2 (SPAdes)... | ecosystem: Environmental > Aquatic > Marine > Coastal >... | reverse complement strand
TCGATATATTTAATGTCATCAAGTTTTGGTGCATTTTGCATAGAGAAAACCTTAACGAATCTCTGTATGCGTCTTTGAGTATCATTTCGTCCAAGTTGTAACTCAACACCGTTTGACAACAGCATCGACCACGACCTGCGTTCATCCAGCTCCAGCTTGTTAACATCAAGCCCGAGACCGGATAATTCTGCGTGCAAGCTAACAAGAAACCCCCATACTTTATGATGCAGACCTTCAGGGCCAATAATCACCGGCATCTGCATTTCTCTGTTAATCTGTTTTGGCCTGAACAGTTCACCCGTATCACTCAATAGCGAATCGTCCGACCAGTAAGCCACCGCCTGCCGCTCGATAATCCGTATTTGTAATGTCGAAGGCCATTGTCGTCGTATCGATGCATCCTGCACCCATGGTAACGACAGCAACGATGTTCTTACCGCTGCTATATCAGCTGTAAAATAATCACCCGTTAACACCTGGTTCAATTGCAGTTGAATATCTTCCCTGGACAAATGCACAAATGTGCCTTCAATTTTCACACTGTCGATAGGCATGATTTCAGCGGGCAACCGCTCAGATAGTTGCCAGCCGGCAAGCAAAAGCACAATCAAGACCAGCGGCCTGTACCAGCGACGGTATTCCATTCTTGTTTTCTGCTTACGTTGTTTACGCCTGGCGCCCATAACTGCTTCTCAGTATTTCGATTACCAGCTGATTAAATCCAATCCCACCCTGCTTCGCTGCCATCGGCACCAGGCTATGACTGGTCATACCCGGTACCGTATTTGCCTCGATTAGCCAGGGTTGCCTGTTATCATCGAGCATGAAATCAACCCGGCCCCAACCACTCGCATCGATCGCTTCAAATGCATTCAGCATAATTAATCCAAGTTCCTGCTCTGTTGATTCGTCGAGACCGCAAGGGCAGATGTAACGGGTATCATCTGATTCATACTTGGCGACGTAGTCATAAAACTTTCTATCTGTTTCCAGTCGTATCATCGGCAATACCTTGTGGTTCAGAATCGCTGCAGTATATTCATCTCCCGTTATCCATTTTTCCGCGATGATGATACCTTCACACTCGCGTGCAATTTTGAATGCAGGCAGCATTTCATCTTCAACTTCGACCTTGCTCATACCTATGCTGGAACCTTCCAGCGCTGGTTTTATAATCAACGGCAGTCCCAGCTGCTCGACTGCATTATTACAATCCTGCTCGGTCTCAAGCACCATGAACTCAGGTGTTGGAAATCCTTCTGCAGCCCACACCTGCTTGCATCGTAACTTGTCCATGGCCAGTGCTGATCCCAAAATCCCTGAGCCGGTATACGGCAAATCCATGACTTCCAGCAGGCCTTGCATTGCACCATCTTCGCCACCACGCCCATGCAACATAATCACTGCACGGCTGTAACCACCTGCACCAAGCACAGCAGCGATGTCACGCCCCACATCTATGCCATGTGCATCAATGTCGCTTTGTTGCAATGCACTCAGTACAGCACCGCCACTCAGCAATGAGATCTCACGCTCAGCCGACCAGCCGCCCATTAATACCGCGACCTTGCCAAAATCGGGGTTGCCGGCATGGCTCATGCCACAGCTCCAACGATTCGGACTTCGGCTTGTAATTCAACGCCCTGCTGATTGAGCACGGCGTTCTGTACGTATTTGATCAATGATTCAATATCATCTGCACTGGCGTTGTTGTCATTGATAATAAAATTTGCATGCTTCTGTGAAACCACGGCACCGCCAATGCGGTAACCTTTCAACCCGCACGACTCAATTAAACGTGCTGCGTGATCATTGTCGGGATTGGTAAACACGGAACCGCAACTTGCAGCCCCCATCGGTTGTGTTTCTGCGCGCCTGGCAAGCAGCTGCTTGATAGCTTCGCTGGCAGCACTGCCATCACCCTGTTCGAACTGGAATATTGCCGCAGTAAACCATTCATCAGCAGGCCCGCTGACACTGCGATAGCCAACCTGGTATTCATCAGCATCACGCTTATGCACATTGCCATCGCGGTCGATGGTTTCAACGCTCACCACATGACTCCATGTCTCTCCGCCAAAAGCACCGGCATTCATTGCCAGGGCACCACCAACCAGGCCCGGAATACCGGCAAAGAACTCGGCACCGACCAGGTGTTCTTTTGCACAAAAGCGCGCCAGCTTTGAACCCGTAACACCGGCGCCAACATAAACACGATTGTTATCAAGTCGTTCGAGTTCGCTCAAAACACCCTGCAGTGCAATCACGGTGCCATCAAAGCCGGCATCACGCACCAGGGTATTGCTGCCCAGCCCTACCCATAGAATATCTTCATCCTCGGGCAATGTTGCCAGCAGATTTGACAGATCTTCAATGTCTGCCGGCGTGAAGTAACATTTCGCAATGCCACCAGCACGCCAGCTCACATGACGTGACATCGGCTCGTCATAACGCATCTCGCCTCGAAGCTGTGGCACTGCCATCACCCGTGCTGCCTCCATGTCATGCCGCCTCCTGAAACTTCTGCGGCAATTCGGATGCGACCCGACCTATGCTGCCGGCACCCAGTGTCAGCAGCACATCACCATCCTGCAAAACTGACAGAAGTTCATTATCCACATCATCAATATCTTCAACAAAGATCGGGCTGACCTTGCCACGCTGGCGTATCGCCGCACACAATGATCGCGCATCAGCCCCAGTGATTGCCTGTTCGCCTGCCGCATATACTTCAGAGATCAGCAGCACATCCACATCAGCCAACACCGAGGTGAAATCTTCGAACAGGTCATGTGTTCGACTGTAGCGGTGTGGCTGAAATACAACAACGAGCCGCCTGTCTGGCCAACTGCTTCGAACCGCCTGCAAGGTAGCTGCAACCTCAGTCGGGTGATGGCCATAATCGTCCACCATTGTTATCACGCCGGCAGGTGTGCTGATATCACCGTACATCTGCATGCGTCTGCCAATGCCGGCGAAATTCTTAAGCGCTATTTTTATCGCTTCTTTGTCAACACCCAGTTCATAAGCAACAGCAATTGCCGCCAACGCATTCAGGATATTGTGTCGCCCGGGAAGATTGAGCGTGATATTCAATGAAACTTCGCTACCAGGAATCATGACATCGAATGTACTTTGCAAGCCTGATGTCTTGATGTTGGATGCGCAGACATCTGCATCCTGTTCGATGCCATAACGAATTACAGGGCGCGTTATTTTCGGTAGTAAACTTCGCGCATTCTCATCATCAACACAAACAATCGCCAAACCATAGAAAGGCAGGTGATGCAGGAATTCAACAAAGGCATCACGCAAGCGGCCGAAGTCACCGCCATAAGTCGATAAATGGTCAGCATCAACATTGGTCACTACGGCCAGCATGGGCTGCAGGTACAGGAACGATGCATCACTTTCATCAGCCTCAGCAACCAGGTACTGGCCGCTACCCAGCTTTGCATTGCTTGCAGAACTGTTGAGCTTGCCGCCAATAACATAGGTTGGGTCAAGGCCACCTTCAGCCATAATACTTGCGACTAATGATGTCGTCGTCGTCTTGCCATGTGTGCCGGCAACAGCTATTCCGTTACTGAAACGCATTAATTCTGCGAGCATTTCCGCTCGTGGCACAACCGGGATCATACGTGCACGCGCCACCTGGATTTCAGGATTGTCTGCAGGTATAGCGCTTGATGTAACCACGACATCGACATCGCGGACATTTTCTGTTGCGTGTCCTTTAAATACCTTTATACCCGCCGCCTTCAGTTTATCAGTTACCGCGCCCTCGTACATATCCGAACCACTGACTTCATAACCTATGGTGTTCATCACCTCGGCTATACCACTCATACCTACGCCGCCAACACCGATAAAATGCACTTTGCGCACGCGCTGCATAAAAGGTGTCAAGCTTGAGTGATCAGTAATCATGCCAGCCCACCTGTCTGCATACAACGATCAGCGACTTCGTTTGCGGCATCCGGTTTCGCCATGCTGCGTGCTGCCATAGCCATTTTGATCAGAGTATCGCGCTGCTGAGTCATCTGCTTAATGGTGTCGCTTAACCACTCGCCGCTAAGTTCGCGCTGTTGCCTGACGATGGCAGCCCCTGCCTTTGCCAGGTACTCTGCGTTAGCCGTCTGGTGATCATCAACTGCATGAGGATATGGAACCAGTATCGAGCCAACACCGGCTGCGGCAAGTTCAAACACAGTCATTGCACCTGCACGGCATATCACCAGATCAGCCCATCCATACGCTTCGGCCATATCGTCGATGAAGGCTTCTATGCGTGCATCAACATCATGACACTGATAAGACTCCCGTGTCATTTCAAGGTTTGCCAGCCCGGTTTGATGAAGTATTTCCGGCCTTGCATCAGCAACAATCTTACTCACCGCTTCTGGCACAATCTCATTCAGTTTTACTGCACCAAGGCTGCCTCCGATCACCAGCACGCGCAATGCCCCCATGTGACCGCCAATTCGCATCTGAGGGTCAGATAGCTGCTGTATCTCTTTGCGTACCGGATTGCCTACTGCTATGGCTTTTTTATTGAAAGTTTGAGGGAAGGCCTCCAGCACCTCATTGGCGAGGCGCGCAAGTATGCGATTGGTCAGGCCAGCTACCGCATTTTGCTCATGAATAAGCAATGGCCGACGCATCATCCATGCCATCAGTCCACCCGGACCAGCAGTGAAACCACCCATACCCAACACAGCACTGGGCTTTCTTTGCCATAAAACACGAAATGCCTGCGCACATGCCAATATCAATCTAAAGGGTGCAAGCAGCAGAGTTGCTGCATTCTTGCCGCGTAGTCCTGTGATACTGAGCCATTCGATCTGATAACCTGCCTGCTTGACCACGCGGGCCTCGATGCCATTGCGTGTACCCAGCCACACGATCGGCACACCACGTGAACGCAGCTCATCTGCAACTGCAAGCGCCGGAAACACATGTCCACCAGTACCACCAGCCATAATCAATACAGGCTTGACTGACATCATGAGACAGCCCTCCGCCTGCGCGTGCGGCGTTTGCGGGTTTGAGCGGACTTTTTCTTGTCTTCCTGGCTCACTGCCTGATTGATATAAACCGCACATTCAAAATGAATACGCAACAACAGGCCAATAGCCATACAGCAGATGATTAAACTGCTGCCTCCATAACTCATCAACGGCAGGGTCAGTCCCTTTGTCGGCAACATGCCCATGTTTACACCCATATTGATAACTGCCTGCATAGCCAGCCAGATACCTATTCCATAAGCAAGATAAGCAGCAAAACGGTTACCACATTTTTCGGCCTGCAGTGCGATACGTATTGCACGATAAAACAGCATCGAATACAGCGCGATAATCATGCAAACACCGACAAAGCCCAGCTCTTCCGATAAAACTGCAAACAAAAAGTCTGTGTGAGACTCAGGAAGGTAAAACAGCTTCTGCACGCTGCCGCCCAGACCGGTACCAAACCACCCACCTGTTCCAATTGCTATTAAAGACTGTGTCAACTGGAAACCACTGTCGAAAGGATCTGCCCATGGATTCATGAACGATGTTATTCGCTCCATACGATACGGTGATGACACCACGAGCATTAATGCAGCAGTGCCAAACAATACCAGGAAAGAGACAAACTGCATAAAGCGCACACCGCCTAGATACATCATGCCTAACACGGTACCAATGATTACAACTGTTGCGCCAAAATCCGGCTCCAGCAGCAATAACAAGGCAGCCATACCAACCATCAACATCGGTTTAATAAAACCCCAGATCGAAGTCCTGACTATTTCGCCGTGGCGCACAAGGTATCCAGCCACGTATATAATAAGGAACAGCTTCACAGCTTCTGACACCTGCAGGTTGAACACACCGAAGGATATCCAGCGTGTACTGCCATTGACTTCTTTACCCACGCCTGGCAACAGCACCAGCACTAACAGGAACAGCGAGAAACCAAGCAGGGCCATTCCTGATTTCTCCCAATGCACCAGACGCACCTGATACACAAGCCATGCGGCTATCAGGCCGAGCATGATAAATACTGCCTGGCGCTGTAAGTAATAAAAAGGTGATGACAGGTTGCGGTCTGCCACACTGATCGATGCCGACGTCACCATCACCAGCCCGATAGCCAGTAAAGCAAGACCGGTGATTAACAACACCGAATCAAGTCTATCAAATTGACCTTCTGTGGCGCGCTTGAGTGCTGGCGCGGCCCTGGATACCGGGATAGTTATGCTCATGAGCGCAATCTCTCTACAGCCTTCATGAACACTTCACCACGATGGGCAAAACCCTGGAACATATCAAAACTTGCACAGGCAGGTGACAGTAAAACATTATCACCCTGCACTGCCAACTCTGATGCAAGACGCACTGCATCATTCATATCACCGGCAATTTTAACTGGCACAAGCTGATCAATTGCCTGTGCTATCTTTTCTGCATCTTCACCTATCAAAACAACAGCACGTAATCGTTGCTCTGCAATATTACGCAATGGCAGGAAATCCGCCCCCTTGCACTGACCGCCCGCAATCAATACATGCTTGCCAGGTAAACCGTCAATAGCTGCCAGTGTTGCGCCAACGTTTGTTCCCTTGGAATCATTAAACCAGTTAACACCATTAATCTCTGCAAGCCATTGTGTACGATGCTCCAGGCCAGAAAATTCTTTAACCGCATCGAGCATTGCCTGCATCGGCAAGTCTATGCTTGAGCCTAATGCCAGCGCTGCCAGTACATTCGCATAATTATGCTGCCCGCGAATTTTTATATCCGCCGTACTCAATAACATCTCATCACCAACACATAGATACTGCTCGCTATCTTTTTCACACAAACCAAAATCACCTGCGGCCGGCTTATTCAAGGTAAAACCAATAGCGTTTTGATGATGGTTTAGCATTTTGCTGACGTAGTCATCATCACGATTGATAACAGCCTGCGATGCATTTTCATATATCACCTGTTTGCTCATTGCATATGCATTGACATCAGCATATCTATCCATGTGATCAGGACTGACATTGAGCACTACAGCCGCAGTCATAGGCAGGCGACTCAGGGTTTCAAGTTGAAAACTTGACAGCTCCAGTACATACAGCTGTTTTGAATCATTCAACAGATCCAGCACAGGTAATCCAATATTTCCACCAGCAACTGCACTCATACCCGCCTTGTTCGCCATCAATGCCAGCAAAGTTGTCACCGTGCTCTTGCCGTTGGAGCCTGTAATTGCAACAACCGGCGCATCAACTTCATGCGCAAACAAATCAATATCGCCAGTGATCTCTACTCCACTATCACGCGCCTGCTGTAGCACGGGATCACTAAGCGGCACACCAGGACTGACAACAATGCGCTGAGCGTTGATAAATAGCTTGCTATCGAATTTTCCTGTATGCAAAGGTATGTCATTGAACCCTTGTTTGAATTCATTTAGCGCTGGTGGAATATCACGGCTATCAACGACCACCATTGATTCGCCCAGCTTGTGTAAATGACGCACCACAGACAAGCCTGTCAAACCGAGCCCAACAACCAGGGTATAGCTATGCGCATCACTTCGTGGTGTCGTCATTACATCTTTCCTTATAACTGCCTGCAACATAGTCTCACTAACGAACCTTCAAGGAGGCCAGTCCAATTAATACCAGTACAACGGTTATGATCCAGAAACGCACAATTACTCTCGGCTCTGGCCAACCCTTTAATTCAAAATGATGATGTAATGGCGCCATTCGAAAAAGTCTTTTGCCAGTAAGCTTGTAAGAGCCCACCTGCAAAATGACAGATACTGTTTCCATTACGAAAACGCCACCCATAATAAACAATACAATTTCCTGCCTTACCAGCACCGCAACCACGCCCAGGGCCGCACCAAGTGCAAGCGCCCCGACATCGCCCATAAACACCTGTGCAGGATAGGTGTTAAACCAGAGAAACCCGAGCCCGGCGCCTACCAGCGTACCGCAAAATATTGCCAGCTCACCAACACCGGATATATATGGAATACCGAGGTAATTCGCGAACGTGGAGTGACCGGTTGCATAAGCAAACACACCCAGCGCTCCGGCCACCATAACAGTCGGCATTATTGCAAGACCATCCAGGCCATCAGTAAGGTTGACTGCATTGCTTGAACCAACGATGACGAAATAGGTGAACACTATAAAGAACCAGCCCATATCAACAACAACATCTTTTAAAAACGGCATGATCAATGATGTCTCTATTGGAGTATCTGCAAGTTGATAGAGAAAAATAGCGGCACCGAGCCCAATCACGGTTTGCCAGAAATATTTCACTTTCGCAGACAGGCCTTTTGAGTTGCCATAAACCAGCTTCTTGTAATCATCAACACCGCCAACCAGCCCAAACAGCAGGGTAATAGTCAATGCCACCCACATTTGATGATTACCCAGGTCACTCCACAACAGAGTACTGATAGCGATTGATATCAAAATCAGTGAGCCACCCATAGTAGGCGTTCCGGCCTTTGATAAATGCGTCTGCGGCCCATCATCACGCACCTGCTGGCCAATTTTGTAACTGGTCAGTTTACGAATCATTGAGGGCCCGATTATCAGCGACAAAACCAGTGCAGTTATTGTTCCCAGAATGGCTCGAAGCGTCAGGTACTGGAATACATTGAAGCCACTATAAAACTCCTGTAGTAATTCGGTTAGATACAGCAGCATTAGTGGACCCCCTGCACTTTATGCTCGTCAAGCAGAGCATTCACTATTTGCTCCATACCCATACTGCGCGAGCCTTTTACCAACACAACCGAATTTTCGGTAATACTCTGCTCAAGTTGCTTAATCAGCTGCCGGCGATCATTAAAAAATTGCGCATCCTGACCAAATGACTCCACTGCATAACGAGCCAGGTCACCGGTGGCGAATAAATGCCTGATGCCCAAAGCGCGCGCCTGCTCACCTACCTTACGATGCAGTTCCTCTTTCTCAACACCAAGTTCGGCCATGTCACCGAAAACCAGCCATGTATCACCGTCATAGGCAGCCAGAACGCTCATTGCGGCACTCAATGAAAGTGGATTTGCATTGTAGGTATCATTGATAATACGCGCGCCGCTTGATGTGTAGCATGTTGCAAGCCTTCCAGACACGCCGCCAAATGCATCCAGGCCCTTTATGACGTCGTCAAGACTGATGCCCAGCGCAACAGCGACCGCGGTAGCAGCAAGCGCGTTCATAACATTATGATGGCCAGGGACGGCAAGCTGAACGACGCCATTTCCACGCGGTGTTTTAATCTGTATTGCGGTTTTCCCGTTTGTCTGTGTTATATCTGCGTATACATCAGCTGATTCATCCTGCATCGAGAATGTGATCAGGTGTTTATCATCACCTAATTTGTTACAAACATTTTTCCAGTAATCTGCATAGGCATCGTCAACATTAATTACAGCTGTGCCGCCATCAACAATACCGGGATATATTTCAGCCTTGGAACTCGCAACTTTTTCAATTGAGCCGAAGCCTTCAAGATGAGCAGGGCCGGCATTGGTAATGACCGCAACATGTGGTTTCGCGATATGTGTCAAATAATCAATTTCACCAGGGTGATTTGCACCCATCTCGATCACAGCAAACCGATGCTGCTGACGCAGGCTTAACAAAGTCATTGGCATGCCGATGTCATTATTAAGATTACCCACCGTTGATAGTACATGGTCGGCGCCCGCGGCATGCTCCAGTATGCTCCGCGTCATTTCCTTGACTGTGGTCTTACCGTTGCTGCCAGTGATACCGACGAGCTTGCCGGTAAATTGTTGTCGCCAGTACAACGCCAGCTCACCGAGCGCCAGCCTTGTATCGTTGACGCGAATCTGTGGCAATTGAACAGACTGAGGTTCACTCACGAGTGCGCCCAGGGCGCCCGCAGCATTTGCCTGCTCTACATACTCGTGACCATCAAAGCGATCACCCTTGATTGCCACATAAAGCGAACCTGTCACGATATCACGGGTATCCTTTGACACCGCCGTGAACAACTCGTCCCCGCCGATCAACTCACCGTTTAGCACCCTGGCCGCCTGTGACATCAACATCATCCGCTCACCCCGTTATCACGCACTTCAAGCAGTGCTCGAGCAACATCGCGGTCATCAAAAACTATGTACTTGTCACCGACAATCTGACAGGACTCATGGCCCTTGCCTGCGATCAAGATAACATCACCTGCTCCGGCCCGTGCAATTGCATTCGCGATTGCCTCACGGCGATCAACATAGGTGCTGGCTGCATCCGGTTCAGCAAGCCCGTTAACAATCTGCTCGATAATTACCTGCGGATCTTCATGCCTTGGATTGTCACTGGTTACAATGATATGGTCCGCATATCGTTCAGCCGCCTGTGCCATCAGAGGGCGCTTTTCACGATCACGATCTCCACCGCAACCAAACACACAGCAGAACTCACCGCTGAAATGCTGCTTTACTGCATTACAGGCAGCAGCTATTCCCTGTGGTGTGTGCGCATAATCAACAATGACCGTAGGTTTGTTATTGACATCGATCAATTCCATGCGACCAGCAACTGGCTCGATCGCCTGTAGACGCTTTATTGACTCATCAAACGCCACGTTATTCAGCAGCAATGTCGCCAGAACTGCCAATGCATTCGATACATTAAAACTTCCCAGCAAGTTAAGTTTGAAATGCCCGCCCCCCTTGGGCGTGACCACATTGATTTCAAAACCATGCTTTGTTGGTTTTATGCTCTTTGCATGAACGATGAAGTCCGCGCACTGTTCAAGCGCCTCAATATCAGATGATGTGCTATAGCCGTATACCGTCAGATGTTCACTGTGTTTTTGTGCAAGCATGCGGCCGAAATCATCATCAAGATTAATAACTGCTGACTTGAGCCCTTCAGTATCAAACAATTTTGATTTGGCCTCAAAGTAAGACTCCATGGTCTTGTGATAATCCAGATGATCCTGTGATAAATTCGTAAATACAGCTGTATCAAACTCAACACTGCTTACACGCCCCTGATCAAGACCATGTGATGAAACTTCCATCGCAGCTGCCTTTGCACCTTCATCTATCAGATTGGCCAGGCTATGCTGAACTTCTACAGCACTCGCGGTTGTTAGCCCTGTCGGCCGCAAGGCGTTGATAAGCCCATTACCCAGCGTGCCCAGTACGCCACAGGCTGAAGATTGAGTATCCAGGCACTGCGCGAGATAATGACAGACCGATGTCTTGCCGTCGGTACCGGTAACACCAATCATATAAAGATCATGCGAGGGGTGACCGAAAAAGCGTGATGCAATCTCACCTGTTTTCAGCTGTAAATCCTCGACCTGCAAACAAATGACCTCATCTGCAAGCGCATCGAGTGTTGCTTGCTGAGCACTATCAGCGCCATCCCACAACACCACGCTTGCACCTGAACGGACCGCCTTCCCGGCAAACTGCAATCCATGTGATGTGGCGCCAGGAACCGCAATAAAAACATCATTAACACCAGCACGACGGCTGTCCTGCGTTATTCCATCGACCACCACGTTCTCAACAGCACTAAGTGAAGATCCATCGACCAAACCCTCCAGCAAGGCATACAATGTAATGCCGCTCTGTTGCTTCATCGCGGGCATCATGTCTTCTCTCCGTCTGAAGCAGGAATCAGCTGACGTGACGCTTTTGCATCCGGGCGCGTATCCTTACCACGGGTATCAAGTACCAGTCGTCCAGCTTCGACGCTATCAGGCGGCACATCCAGCAGGCGCATTGCGCCAGCCATGACCTTGCTGAACACCGGGGCTGAAACTTCACCACCGAAATATTCACCGTTACGCGGTTCGTCAATCATAACCACCATCACCAGCTTTGGATCTTCTGCAGGCGCCATGCCGGTAAAAATAGACAGATAGCGATCTTCCGCGTAACCGCCAGCAGTAAACTTATGCACCGTCCCCGTCTTCCCGGCAACACTGTAATTTGCCACCTTCGCCTGACTTCCTGTTCCTTTTGCACTGACAACCTGACGCATCATTTTGCGTACAGCTGTTGCGGTCTCAGCTGACATTACCCGCTCACCTTTCGGCGCTGTTTCCTGGTTCAAAAAACTGACCGGTTTTAAATAACCGCCTGATGCGATAGCTGCATAGGCGCGCGCCAGCTGCAATGAAGTAACAGATACACCATAGCCAAACGCAAGTGTTGCGCGCTCAAAATCATTGTTTAATGCATTAGCCGACAGGCGACCGGCAGCCTCTCCCGGAAAACCGCTTCCGGTATCTGTACCAAGTCCCAGTTTCTGGTACATACCCCACTGCTGTTCAGCATCCAGTGACAGGGCAATCTTGCTGATACCAACGTTGCTGGACTTGATAATCACACCAGCGACATCAAGATCGCCATAATTATGGGTATCGCGAATGGTATTACCCATCACCTGCATGTAACCAGGCCCGGTCTCCACCTTGTAGTAATCCCGCCAGCGACCACTTTCCAGAGCAGCGGCCACAGTTAAGGGCTTCATGGTCGAGCCTGGCTCATATACATCTGTCACTGCGCGATTACGCATTGAACCCGGGCGCAACTGGCTCCTGTCATTAACATTAAATGAAGGCTGGTTTGCTATAGCAAGAACTTCACCACTATCAACGTCGAGAACCACAGCAGAACCCGCAACAGCATTATGCTTAAGCACCGCGGCCTTTAACGTTCTGTAGGTTAAATACTGCAAACGCTTGTCCACACTTAACCGTATCGGCTTGCCTGGCTCGGATGAACTAATACGTTTAACGTCATTAACCGCACGACCAAAGCGGTCTCTAATCACCTGCTTGCGGCCCGGCTCGCCTGTTAGCCAATCATCAAATGCAAGTTCGATGCCTTCCTGCCCATTGTCATCAATATCTGCAAAGCCGATAACATGGGCAGCAACTTCACCAGCCGGATAGTAACGACGATATTCATCCTGCAATGCAATACCCTCGATTTTCAGCTCAAGAACCTTGCTTGCCAGTTCCGGTGAAACATGACGTTTCAGGTACATAAATTCACGCCCCTGATAGGCATCAATTTTTTTCTTTAATCCGGATGGATCGATTGAAAGCAAGCGTGCAAGCTGCTTCAGGCTTTTCGCCTCAGCTGAAAACTCTTGCGGGTTTAACCAGATACTGTTAACCGGGGTACTGATCGCCAATGGCTCGCCATTGCGGTCAACGATATCGCCACGGTTTGCAGGTATGGTGACGTGTCTTAATTGCCTGGCCTCACCTTGCCGTTCAAAAAACGCACTGTGCAGTACCTGCATATCCAGCGCGCGCCCCGCAAGCACAATAACAAAGCAGGCAAAAGCAAGCAGAATGGTCAACCGGCGCCACGGCATCAAGGCCTTGCTTTTTTTAATCTGGCTTTTGGTTTTCGTCATGGCTTTCATGGCTTGATGAATGCCACCTGCTCTGCTTCCGGAATCACCATACCCAACTTCTGCCTGGCAATCTGTTCGATACGGCCATGATCAGACCATGCGCTTTGCTCCAGCTGCAGACGACCCCATTCAGTATTCAGACCAACAACCTCTTTATTGAGGCGCTGCAATTCGACGAACAGTTTGCGTGTTTTGTGCTTGCTGTACACTAAACTGATAGCTGTCGCCATAACGACAACAAACACGATTGTCGCTATCAAAAGAATACGCTGTCGCTCACTCATAGCACTCGCTCCAGAACCCTTAATCGCGCACTTCGTGCACGTGGATTTCTTTTTATTTCTTCTGCGCTTGGCACGCATGATTTACCCACAAGCCTGTAGGGAACAACATTATCTGTACTCATTACCGGCAAACCCGCCGGCAATGACGGCGGGTTTGAAATATTACGCAGGAACCGCTTCACGATCCGATCTTCAAGCGAATGGAAACTGATTACTGCGAGTCTTCCAGCCACTGCAAGTACAGAAACTGCGGCCTGCAGACCCTCTTCCAGGGCCTGTAACTCTTCATTTATAAAAATTCGTATTGCCTGAAAACTACGAGTTGCCGGATGCTTATGTTTCTCATAACCGGGAACCGCATTTACAATAATTTCGGCCAATTGCCTGGTGTCTGTGATTTCCA
>Ga0209271_10000448_pt1 | contig 14179 bp, 9 predicted proteins | sample tdAd002_FD_187123 | JGI IMG/M metagenome (GOLD analysis project Ga0209271, IMG submission 187123) | Marine sediment microbial communities from the Atlantic coast under amendment with organic carbon and nitrate - tdAd00.2 (SPAdes)... | ecosystem: Environmental > Aquatic > Marine > Coastal >... | reverse complement strand
CGGCATGGTTGGTGCGACGGACAGCCATACCGGTATGCCCACGGCTGAGGAGGATAACTTTTTCGGGAAATCCACCAGTGTCGAACCTTCCGCGACACGGGTTACGCACCCCTTTGTCAAATCGAAACTCGGCGAAATTCCAGGCTATAAGCTGGTTGCCTCCGGCTACCAGGGGGTGTGGGCGATGGAGAACACCCGCGAGGCTATCTTCGATGCCATGGAGCGCAAGGAGACTTATGCCACTACCGGCCCGCGTATAAGGGTGCGCTTTTTCGGCGGTTGGGAGTTCAGCGAAAATGATCTGCGCAGCCGCGCCCCGGCGTTCAGCGGTTACGAGAAGGGTGTACCCATGGGTGGGGATCTGGCCAAAGCACCCTCTGGCAAGGCGCCAATCTTTATGGTCATGGCGCTACGCGATGAGATCGGTGCCAATCTCGATCGCATTCAGATCATCAAGGGCTGGTTGGACAAAAAAGGCAAGACCCACGAACGTATTTATGATGTGGCGGTTTCTGACGGTCGTAAGATTGGATCGGACGGACGTTGCAAAACACCGGTAGGCAACACGGTCGATCTGGAAGCCGCGAACTGGACCAACACCATTGGCGCCTCTGAGCTGGCCAAAGTCTGGACTGATCCGGATTTCGATCCAAACCTGAAAGCCTTTTACTATGCCCGTATCATAGAGATTCCGACCCCGCGTTGGGTGCTGTATGACAAGGTTCGCCTTGGCGCAGAAATTCCAAAGGAGGCAAAATTGACCCATCAGGAAAGGGCCTATACATCACCGATCTGGTATACGCCATAACAAAACATTTTCATACGGTGTTCCCTGACTGAACTATTATATTCAACCCATGAGGAGATGCCATGAAAATAGCTAGGTTACTGGCAGCAGTTGCACTGCTAGTAGGACTAGCATGTAATCAGGTTCAGGCTGAGACCAAGGATGATAATCTGGCTGCAGAATCCATGAATCCGTTAAGTTCCTTGATCGCATTACCATTTGAAAACAATATTCTGTTAAACGTGGGACCATCCAAATCCACGGCTAACGTTCTCAACTTCAAACCTGTATTTCCAACAAATTTAGGAAAATGGAAGCTGATCAATCGGATCACTGTACCTATCATCTGGGCTGAAGGACAGGACATAAAGGTAGATGGCTCAATCGACTGGGGTGGTGGAAATCCGGGATCACTTGATACAGGCAGCGCCTTCGGTATCGGTGATATCACGTATCAGGGTTTTATCACATCAAGCAAATCATCCGGCCCTACCAGTTGGGGAATTGGCGGTTCAATTGTTATACCCACACACACCAAGGCCCGGTTCGGCACAGACAAGTGGTCAGCAGGCCCTGCGATTGTAGTTGTCAGACCGGGGAAGAAATGGATTTTCGGGCTGATTGCCCAGAATGTCTGGTCTTTTGCTGGTGACAGTGATGCTGCGGATGTAAACACCTTTTCAATTCAACCCAGTATTAACTATAAGTTAGGAAATGGTTACTACCTTACATCAGCACCACTTATTACAGCCAACTGGGAATCCGAATCCGACAATCGCTGGGCGATACCGTTAGGCGGTGGAGTGGGTCGATTAATAAGAATGGGTGGCCGGGCAGTTGCAATCGATGCCGGGGCCTATTACTACATAGAACATCCCAGGTATAATCCAGACTGGTATATACAAATCTTGTGCAACTTTTTGTTCCCTAAACACTAACGCTTGTTTTAAATAGATTCTCTTAAAAATACAGGGATAATATTATTTAGAATATATATATATTACCAATCTGTCCGTTTTAATAATAAATCTCTAGTAGGGGGAAACTCCAATTAGAGAGGTAATTATGGTAATCCATATTAATGCTTTATGGTGAAGTAAAAGCTGAACCTGAACGGAGAAGAAAAAATGAAATTAAAACAGTTGTTTTAATTGGGTCTTTTTTTCGTTGACATCCTGCCCGAAGATACATTAATTAGTTATCTGTGTGTCAAATTTGGGGGTGGTTTTGCGAATCGTCCTTTTTTGCTGCGGGGCGAAAAAAGCGATTACCTATCACCGATGTAAAATTAACGTATTATAATGAAGCATCTCATCTCTGCACGGTCGAACTGCTTCACAAGGGAAGTACTATAGTTCTCCAGCCCGTCTGGTTGAATTGCTGAACAGTTACAGACCAAGGTTATGCAGTCATTTTACTACTACCTGAATAGTTCAGGTTTAATTAAAAAATAATAAAGAGGAGGATACGTGATGAAAATTTTAGTGAAATTGGTGCTGATTTCCATGGTGATGATTTTCGCCGCTCCGGCCTATTCGGGAGTCGCCATACAGATGTGGAAATGCGAGATGGACGATGATGCGTCCGAGCAGGATGTAAAAGTCATGGCTGCGAAGTGGCTCAAGGCTGCAAAGAAACTTAACGGTGGTGAGCGACTGGAGGCCTATGTGTATTTCCCGGTTGCCGTCAACGACACGGGTGAGATGGACTTGGTCTTTGCTGTAACCGCACCTTCTTTCGAGGAGTGGGGTAAATTCTGGGATGCTTACGGCGGTTCTGAGGCAGCGAAAATAGAAATTGAGAATTATGAACAGGTCGTTTGTCCTGACAGCGCTGTGTGGGAATCATTCAAAGTTAAATAGACGTTCCCTGGACCGGACTAAAGGGCCGTCAAAACTGACGGCCCTTCGATTTTTCTCTTAGTTCCTGTTCACCCATATAATCGTGTCATCCCCTCGCAAAGATTCAGCCTTGAATGGAGCAACACTAGGACCGGTTGCTCCGGCCTCGCGCATCGTCGAGATCGATATGATCCGCGGCTTCGCTCTGTTCGGCGTGCTGCTGGTGAACATGTACGGCTTCGGCGCCGATTCAATCGCCTGGAACTCTCCGACTGACGAACTCGCGTTTGCGATCATGCGTGTCTTTTTCGAATCAAAGATGTGGACCCTGTTCTCCATACTGTTCGGCTTCGGCTTTGCTTTGCAGCTGCAAAGCGCCCAGGTACGAGGGACCCGCATCCTCCCGACCTACCTCCGACGGCTGAGTGTGCTCTTTGTTATCGGGGCCGCTCACGCGCTGCTCTTCGACGGCGACATCCTGATGCTCTATGCGGAGCTCGGACTCGCGCTCCTCGTCTTTTGCCGTCTACCGACGCGGACGCTCCTTCTCCTGGCCGTGGGGCTGATGCTGGTCTTTCCCCTGGCCCGCCTCGCCTCGGAGCAGGATCAATCCACCGAATCGGAAGAGATCCTAAACGTAAGCGAAGCCCGTTCTGAACTCGAGGAGGACCAGCACTCGCACGTATATTCCACCGGGTCGCTTGCCGAGGTCATGGCCGACAACGCCAATGCGATCCCCGCAGATCCCCTTGAAGACCTCTACACGCCGGAGTCCGGCCTGACGGTTTTTGCGATGTTCCTCTTCGGGTTCACCCTGGGGCGATCCGGAATCCTGCGTGACATCCCTGGCCTCGTTGTTCCCATTGCTCGCATACGGTTCTGGGGGCTGGGTTTCGGACTCACGGCAATGGCGGCGGAGCGGGTACTCGCCGCCACCTCAGGGTACGCATTGTACCGAGTACAACAAGCCGGCCCAGGTGTACAGTTCGCCGGCGATCTCCTGTTCACTTTCGGGGCCACGGCCCTCGCCCTGGGCTATGCGGCAACACTCATCCTTGCCGCACAGACTCCCCGCGGGAGGGTCGCCCTCGCACCTCTGGTCGCAGTTGGCCGCTTGGGCCTAACCGTTTACCTGACCCAGACCCTGATGTTCAGCACCTTGTTCTACGGGTACGGCTTCGGCCAGGCTTTTAAACTGAGCCCAGCTGCCGTCTCCGCTTGGGCGGCAGTGATTTTCGCTGCGCAGGTCGTTGCCTGTCAGTGGTGGTTGAGACGTTTCCGCTTCGGCCCCATGGAGTGGTTGTGGCGCTCCCTGACCTACCTGAAGTGGCAGCCGTTGCGTCTCAGGAGGTGATTCAGGCGGCTGCCCGTAGCGCCCATTACTCAAATCAGGCTTCTGATGACGAGAGCGGCGTAACTATCAGATGCCTCGATCACGTGGGCGTCAAATAGCTCCGCTCCGCCGTACTCAGGAGGCGCATGAACGATACGCAGATTCGGGTTCAACTCGAATTCGAAGGCATCGAAGCCAAAGGGTAAACCCTCTCCGATGGATTTAAGCGCCGCTTCCTTGAGGCACCAGAATTGGAAAAAAGTCTGTCGGCTCACCAGACCGCCGGGCCCTTCAACATCCCTGGCCTCAGCTATCGAAAAAAAATGCTGAGCGAGTTCTGTAGCCTGCAGGTCCCTCGTTTGATCTTCGAGGTCGATACCAATCCCATGCGTCGATGACCACGCCCCGACAAAACCGAAACGGCAGGAGGAGAAACTAAACCAAAAATCCGGTAAATCGGGGAGGTGGGGTCGTCCGTTTTCCTTCTCGATGAAAGCGATCTGCGATAAGGGCTGCGACGATCCGAGCGCGAGAGCACCGCAAAAACGACGAAATGCCCGTCGCTGTATGAACAGGGCCTTGTCACCTTGTGATACAAAGCGGTCGGCCCTCTGCAACTCGGTATCCGCCAGGAGCGAAGCGCAACGCCTTGTCACCTCAGGATCGCACGAAACCGGCACATACAACAGGTGAGCGGCATGACGTGCGGGCGCAGGTGTCAAATCGCGCGAGCTGGCGGCAAAAAGGTCGTTGATTTGATCGCTGTTGTCTCTACTCATCAGGAAACATGGGCCCCTTTGACCGGCTGCTCGGACCGCCTGGAATATACGCCGCCCACAGGTTCCGCCGGGCTGCCCTCGTAGATGGCAGTGGGCAGGTGCATCTCCTTCAGGACCAGGCTCAATGGCAGAAGCGTTGTCCCGGGCTCGATGAGCGCACCACCCATAACCGTGGCGCCGAAGTTGATGGCGCTGCCATCCTGGATTTCGGTTCGCTTCACCTTCAGCAGCATATTCTCGAAGGTGTGAAACTGCAGGAAGCCGTTGATCATGCAGTCGTTGCCGAAGCTCACCGCGTTCCAGTCTGAGGCCTGCATAGGCGAGGATACGATGGTCCGTTTGCCGATCCGACACCCCATCCCCCGCAGGATAAAATTCGAGAGCACGGTCCCACTGATTATTCTCAAGGGCATCCTGCACCAGGTGAAAAAGCAGTCCTGCACGAAAAAGTAGCTGAAGTGCCGCCAGGACCAGAACGATGTCGAGTGCGCGGAACCCCATTTGCTGCCGACGAGGAACTTCTTGATTGCGGCGCAGGAGGTAACCAGGATAAGCTCTGCGAGAATCAAAGCAATAAATGCGCTGACGACCAGATGTACATCCATGCGTAGCAGGCCGGTGTACAGAATCACATAGACGAGTATGGTGGCGATAGGCAGAATGCCGATACTGAAAATGTCATTCAGAAAGACGCGCGCCAGGAAGAGGGAGAGACTCGGTAGTCTCTGTGCTTCATTCTCCGCCTCGAAGTTCGCACTCGCAAATTTCACCGGTGGGTTTCCCGCCACCGTGATCGGCTCACCTAGCCGAGAACGCATTTGGCGCCGGAACCGTATGTCATTCCCCGGCGTGGAGACACCCAGCAGGAAGTTGGACGGGAATTGGCCAGACTCCACAACGCAGTTGTTACCACTGAAAAAATTCCGAGGCATGTCGAGCCGGCAGAGCTTAATATGCTCGGCTCCGTAGTCGAGCATGTTGCTGAAACAGCCATTGGACCAGAACACCTGGGAGTCGGCGCTGACAAGCTCCGGAACGATGTTGTACATGAGGTCGCACTCCGAGGCACCCAGGCGCGGGAAGCGCACACCGGCGAGTGCGCGCAGGTACTGCCCGGTAATGGTCCAGGTCCACTGCCTCTGGATATGGTTCATTTTCTTCATTCTGTACATGAGCAGAGCGCCTTTAAGCCCACGCGAGGGATAGAGCCCCGGTGAAGTGGCCGTGCAGCGAAGAAAGAGGCTGCCCAGCAACGATATCAGGACGACTGTGACCCAGGTGGTGGTGAACGCATAGAGGCCCATCTGCCAGACAATCTCGTGCAGCGGTGTCACCTTGAAGTATTCACCTGCGAGTTCCGTTTCTCTGACCGGTATAAAGTTTGTGGCAAACCAGGTGACTACGGCGGTGGGGACTACGATGAGCAAGAAGTCCAGAAAGGTCTGCATCACGATGTTGAGCGTCTCCAAGAACCAAGGCGGGTAAGCGTACCGGCAGCTGTTCGCCGTACGCTTCAGCGCAGTGCAACGACCACTGAAGCGCGCCGGGGCACCCTCCCACATCTCTTCCGAACCCACGTTGCCGAGGATGGGCGTAAATGGCGTGATCCAGCTGCCGCGGCCCACTGTCACATGGTTGGCAATGGCCGCCCGCATTCCGATCTTGCAGCCGCTCTCGAGGTGAACAGGGCCGATATGCAGCTCCTGCCCCAACCACCTCGACATGCGCATGTGGGCTCCGGTTTGAATAGCGACATCGTCCTCGATGGAGAGCAGATCCAGCGGTCCGGAAAACTCCACGCCGTTCGCACACTGAAGGTTAACACCCACGCTTACCCCGAGCTGCCGTAACACGTATGCCATGAGTGGTGCGCTGCGATAGAGGGTGTTCAGGGTACTGAGCACTGAACTCTCCAGTCGCCCGATACACCACGTTCGCAGATGCATTCTGCTCCACTTGGGGTACACACCCGGCGTCACATTGTTCCTGTAAATGTGACCGCCCATGAAGAGCTTGATTACCATGACCCAGAGGAGGCTGGCAAAGGGCACGACAAGGGCAAACAAGTACATCAAGAAGCCGATGCCAATGAACTCCCCAAGGCTGGCGGTCATGAAGAACTCTCCGATTTCCGACAGGGCGATGAGCACCAGGAAGCCGATTAAGGAGGGAGAGTAGAGCAATGCCAGGAACAGTACCTGCAGGGTAGTGAAATATCCCACGGAGAGCACGCATGCCGCGGCTTCATCGCGCTCAATGCGGTTCCGGTCGGTTTTCACCGTGGTCGTGCGGGCGGTGGAGGCCTGCCGGAGCTCCCACGGACGATCAGCCACCCTGCGTGCGGTGTCGCAGTCACTGAGCAGTGCCCGGACCGACACCACCCATCCCGCGGCCTGCAAGCGCTGTGCAAGTTGTGCGATGACGATCGAGTGCCCACCGTGGTCGGCAAATACATCGTCCCATCCCAGGTCGGTCTTGAACACGGCTCGGCAAATCTCCAGCACCTCCTCATTAACCGGCTCTACGCCCGCATCGCGGTTCGGTATTTTTTCGCTCGTATCCACTGCGCCGGTGTGGTTGCGCTGCGTTTCCATCCCGGCGTCCGCTGGCAGATTAGCGAGCTTGGGCAGGCAACTCCGGTCGATCTTCCCGGACATTGGTTTCATGACGAATTTGTCTACCAGGAATATTCTTGTTGGAACCGATGGGGCGGGCAATTGTTCGGTCAGGGTCGCCGTGATCTGAGCGGCCCACTGAGTCGGCGCCAGAGCGACTGCCGAGGCTTCGCTTTTGCTGACTGATGGTGCTGCGACGAAGGCGACCAGCTCCTGGTTCTGGTAGTCCAGCACTGCGGCCTCGATTTCCTTGAATTTGGATTGCAGGATGTCCTCGACTGCCTGGGTCTCAACGCGGTGCCCGCGAACCTTGAGCTGCGAGTCGATCCGACCGAGGAAGTGTACGCGCTTGCTGTGGATGTCGATTCTGCATCGGTCGCCGGTGCGGTAGAGACGGCCGAATCTGGGGTGGGTGATGAACGTTCGGGCGGTCTGCTCCGGCAGATTGCGGTAGCCGCGCGCAACGTGTACTCCGCCAATGCAGAGCTCTCCTACCTCGCCGTGTGGCAGTGGGCGGAGTTGATCGGCTTCGAGGATGACGTAGCTGACGTTGGCCAGCGGCGAGCCTATGGTGATGGGCTCCCCCGGCCGCAGGCTCTGGCGGCTGGTGTCGGTGCTCGTCTCCGTGGGACCGTAGGTATTGATGATCTGTCGTCGGCCACGCGTCCAGGGCTCCACCAGCGCGTTGGGGAAGGCCTCGCCCGCAGGCACGATATAGCGGCACAGCGGGTAGGCCAGGTCCAGCTCCGGGTTGGGCGTAAGGGTAGTCAGCAGCACCGGCGGGCAGAACAGTACGGTGACCTCGGCTTCACGCAGGATTGGCAGCAGATCCGGGCCGGATCGAACCTGCTCCCTGGTCAGCATGACCACGGCGCAACCCGATACCCAGGCGCTGTACATCTCGGAGATACTGCCGTCGTACCCCAGTGATGATGTCAGCGAGGTCGCATCCATGCCGGGAATGAGGTCGAAATAGTCGGCGTAGCTCAGGGCCAGATTCACGTAGCCCGCGTGGGGGCACTCCACTCCCTTGGGCATGCCGGTGGTTCCACTGGTGTAGAAGATGCTCGCAAGGCGCTGGGTGGGGGCGTCCAGCCACGGTGGCGGCTCGCTTGGTGGCAGATTGCCCGGCAACGACAGCACATCGAGCGTCGGCAGATCGCGGAACTGCTTCTGTCCCCTGGTGAGAATAACCACCGGCCGGGCGTCGTCGAGCATGTAGCTGATGAGGGCGTCCGGCAAGCTGGTGTCGAGAAACATCAGGGTGCCGCCAGCCTTGAGAATACCCAGGTGCGAGGCGATGATTTGCCAGTTGTCCTGCGCCATGGCCACGGCCACGACCTGATCCGGGCCAGTGAGGAAGGAGGAAAGAGCTGCGGCTACCTGTTCGGCTCGCGCGTCGAGCTCAGCGAAACTGAGAGCCTCCCCGCTGTGAGGAATCTGCAACGCAGTAAAATCCGGGTATTTTTTGGCAGAGCGGCTGAAGACCTCACCAAGCCACCGGACACCCTTCTGATGGGGAACGTTAACCAGGTGATTGTCATCGAACACCTCGGTCAAGCTGTAGGGGCAGGTGTCCGCATGGTCGTGCGGTACCGTCTCCGCCGCCCACAGATAACGCCTCCACGCCACATACGTCAGCGTAAAGAAAACCATCAAAACGGTTATTGAGATAGTTGCTGCCATCCGGCTTTTTTTATCGCCAAGAAATCAATCGAAATACCGCTGTAGTGTTCCCGTGCGGCGGGTGTCCAGGGTGATGCAATGGAAGCCACCGCCCAACATCTTGGAGTGTCGTAATTTCAGCGGGATGACATCGATACCCTGTTTTTCCAGGAGTTTGATCAGGGCTGTCTGATCCCGATCGACCACGGCCAGATTTGGATTGATGCTTAACAGGTTCATATCGATCCACCTGCTGCCGATGCTCTTGGACAGATAGTCGGCATCGAATCGGTCGGTACTCTCCATCGGCGGGCTGTATATCACCTCCCACTGCTTCAAGAACTCTGGCAGTGTATGTTCATTAATGCGAGCCGGATTGCAGAGAATCAGGCCGGGGCGCAGAGCCACGAAGGTCGAGTCGATATGGCTGCCGTAATAGACATCTTTGAGGAAGTGGATCCGAAAGGCATCGCCCAGTATTGTCTGCAGCCATTGTCCTCCCAGCTCGTTGCCTGTGCCGCTGACCAGATAGAGCAGATCTCGACCAAAACGAAGGATGTTCGCTGCATCGAAGGCCGGTTCATCGTTACGTGGCATGGGCCTGTCCATATCGACGTCGAACAGCGAGTCCAGAAGCATTGGCTTGGGTGCGCTGTACCATTTTGCACCTGACTTCAAATAGTCAATCATCAGCTTGCGATAGCTGAATGACTCCTGGGCGCGGCTGCGAACGACATTGGGGGTTTCGATAATATGATCACCGATGACCAGCATGATGTCGCGCGGGCAGTAATTGTAGTACCCCTCGGACTGCCAATGGATTGTAGAAAACTGTGCTTCGTGCGGCCATGTCTCCGGGCGTTTAACGGTAATGCCAAGCTTTTCCAGGACAGCGACAAATTCATTCAGATCCTCTTCCGTCTCCTCAATGATCCATTGTGGAAAAGCACCCTGCGGGATCTCCTCCAGTGAGCGGTCGGGAAATTCCGCCAGTTGGGTACTTCGATCTGCAGTAGGAAACCTTGCGCGCAGGGGGTTACCTACAATTACCTCTTCTAGTGGATCCCACTCATTACAACTCCATAGGGTTGACATATGAATCAATTCCTCATTATGCGTTACGGGAATTTTTGTTAATTTAATCAGGTGGCGTCGAAAAATGATGTGATTCTTGTGCCGATTCCCTGCTCAAGCGCCAGCTCATACGCGTAACTGCCCAGGGTAAGATCGAGGACACCGAGTCCGAACGGGCTGAAGATGGAGATGGCGTCGGGATGGTCTCTCGGCGGGATTTCTCCGCTCAGGATCTGGGCAAGCGTGCCGTGCAGGAAGTCGAGGTTGCCCTCGGATTGCTCGGCCAGGTGCGTCGATGTTTGTGCCCGCATCGCATGATCCACGTCGTCGACGATGTTTTCGCCCATCAAGATGGCCTCCGGGGTGAGATCACGCAGGGAAATATGCAGTAGCGTTCCTCCTTTTGGACACATCGACAGGTCGCTGATGGTCGGTTCGACCGCCGTGGTCGCAAACGAGACTACCGGGCAACGGGCCAGGAGATCGGTGACCACGTTGGTGTGTTCGATCGGGATATCGCCGACGATCCCGCGCATCGACTCTGCCCAGTCGGCTGCCCTGTCCGCAGAGATATCGAAGGTCAGAATCGAGCGAATATTACGTAAGGATGCAATATAGCGCACGATTTCACGGTTAATCAGCCCGCAACCGATGATGCCAAGCGTGTCGATGTCAGCGGGCGCATGCAGCTTATCGCAGGCCAGCGCTGCGCTCGCGGCAGTACGCTTGGCGCTGATGATGGAACCCTCCATAAAGGCCTGGGGCCGCCCCGTTTCCATCGAATTGAGTACCATGACGGCGGAGGCGCGGCTGATGCCACGCGAATGATTCTCCGGGAAAGAGGCGACCCACTTGATCCCGGCAATGTTCTTGCTGCCGCCGAGATAGCCGGGCAAGGCAATAATCCGCTCTCGCTTTCTGTCTGGAAAACGGACGAAAACGGAGTGGGGCAGGCTACTGTCGCCAGCGCCATGGATGGCATAAGCCTCGCCGATCAGGTCGATGATCTCCCGTTCTTTACCTTGCAGTAGCGAGGCAATATCGGGGCCACCCAATGTCAAAATAACGTCCTCTGTCGCCATGTTTTATACTCTTGAAAAATTGTTAGGAAAAGCCATCTATTCGGCTCTTGAGTATTCGGCTGGGTCTGGTAATTGGTCAAAATGCCGCAACACCCAATCCTCGGAATAGACGGTGTCCATATAGCGTTCTCCGCGATCCGCGAGGATGGCGGCGCAGACGGCGCCCAGTTCGATCTTGCCGCGGTATTTATGGATTGCAGCGATGACTCCTCCTGATGAAGCCCCAGCCAGTACCGCCTCCTGGCGGACCAGGTTGTAACAACCGGTGACACAATCCCAATCTGATATCAATACTACGTCGTTCGCCAGTCCAGCACGGTGAATTTTGGATCTCTCGGCGGCGCCATGACCTGGTAACAGGCGAGGTTGTGGATTGTCTCCGAAAATTACGCTGCCGATGGCATCGACAGCGACGACTTTGGTCGCCAATTCGTTATCGTGAATGTATTCGGCACAGCCGCGCAAGGTACCGCTGGTGCTGGTCGCCAGAAACAGGTAATCGACATGCGACTCCAGCGCGTTAAGGATTTCTGGCATCGTAGTCAGATAATGGGCAGCGAAGTTATTCGGGTTGGCATACTGGTCTGGGCAGTAGCTATCAGGAACCGAAGCCAACAGCTCCTGAACGCGCAGTTTACGGGCTTCGAGAAGGCTGTCCTTGCCGGGCAGGGGTTCTGAAACCAGACTTATTTCCGCTCCGTAGGTCTGGAGGATCTGGAGGGTCTGTTTAGTCGTGCGGATATCGACCACGCAGATCAGCTTGAGGCCCCAATAAGTACAGACCTGAGCCAGGCCGATCCCCATGTTACCCGAACTCGACTCGATGATGGTCGTGTCGCGTGATATTTCACCCGAAGACAGTGCTTTGCGCAGCATATGCAATCCGGAACGGTCTTTAATGCTGCCGCCGGGATTCATGGCCTCGATCTTGCCGAATAACTTGAAATGGCTGTCGCCGAAAATTTTACTGAGCTCGATAATTGGAGTATTCCCGACCGTATCCAGGATACTCGATTTTGTCTGGTCTGGTCCGGTGTCGGTATGCACACCGTCGTTTCGCGGTCGCAATGCTTCCGTATTTGCGGCTACCGCGCTATTCATCAAGTACCTATCATCCAAAATAAATTCTCCTGGAGTCGAAACGGCCAAGCAGCAAATCTGGCCTGGTTGCCGTTTGACGGCATTAGATAAACAAGCGTTTCCTCAAAATCCATTAGTATTGACTAGATATCTTCCCTCTATATTCACTAACTAGTGTCTGTCCATCGAGGTTTATTTAGCTAAAATAAAAGAGAAAAAGTGCCTTTTGGGGGTGGACTTTTTGTGCAAGTTTTTGTAGTATTAAGGTTCCAACCAATTAATATTACAAGACAAAAACGAACCGGAGGTCATTCTTCATGCGTAAAAAGCACAAAAAGCAACTTCCACTCGTCGAACCAGCAGCCGTCCACCCCAAGGCACAGGAATGGGCTGAGATAAGCCGAATCCTTGACAGAAACACTATCATATACGAGAAAGCGCTACAAGATTTAACAGCCAGTGTTAAGAATTTTGGGACCGGCGCCAACGGAATGACGGCTGATCAAGTTGTCCGTGTTGCTATCATAAAGCAATTGGAGAAATGCAGTTATAGAGATCTTTCATTCCTTATTGCCGATTCCCGTGTCTTTGGAGAGTTCTGTAAGATTGGCATTGGCGACAAGCCATTCAAGAAATCGACATTGCAAAGAAACATAACCGCTCTGACAGCAGATACCTGGGAGAAAATCCATCGTATAACAATGAAAGAAGCAGAAGAAAATGGCATTGAAAAAGGACGCAAAGTTCGAATTGACTGCACGGTAGTCGAGTCCAATATTCATACCCCCTATGACTCTCAATTGCTTTGGGATGCTGTACGTGTTCTCGACCGGTTGCTTGGCAGGGCAAGAGAAGAATTACCGGGAGTCCGTTTTCCCTATAGTAATCATACTAAACGAGCGAAACGTCGGAGCCTTGGCGTAATGAACGCAAAAAATGCAACGGGTCGCAAAAAACAATACAAAGACCTTCTTGGAATTACAAAAACTGTTATTGGTTATGCCCAGGTGGCATTACTGGAGTTGGAACAGTATGGCCCTAGAGAACTCACGCATACGTTATTCGCAATGGAGATAGCAAAAGAACTGGCACATTATATTCCCCTAGCCCTGCAAGTAGTGGAGCAGACAGAGCGCCGAGTTATCAATGGTGAAGCCGTGCCCGCAGCCGAGAAGATCGTCTCCATCTTTGAAGAACATACCGACATAATAAGAAAAGACAGACGAGAAACCCATTACGGTCACAAGGTATGCTTGACAGGAGGTGCTTCGAATTTGATTCTGGATTGTCGGATCCTGGAAGGCAATCCAGCGGATTCAACCTTGGTGGATGAGATGTTTGACCGACAAAATGAAATGTATGGTCGTTATCCTCTTAAGGCCTCGTTGGATGGCGGTTTTGCATCGATGGTGAATTTGAAGTCCGCCAAGGGAAAAGGGATCAAGGATGTCTGCTTTGCAAAGGGCAAGGGGCTTGAGGAAAGTGATATGTGCCGGAGTCACTATGTGTTCAAGGCTCTGCGTCGATTCCGGGCTGGGATTGAATCAGGGATTTCGTGGCTGAAAAGATGCTTTGGTTTTGACCGGTGCTTTTGGAAAGGCTTCGAGTCATTTAAGAGTTACGTCTGGGCAACCATTGTGTCGGCAAACCTGCTGACAATGGCAAGAAAGCAACTGGCGTAACGAGACAAATAATGGTCTGGGTATGTATAGACAGGAGTAGTGCGTCTGAAGATTGTCATTGGGGGGATATTTTTGAAAAAATATATGTATGCCACCAGAGCGAGGTCAGACGACACGGCAGATCGGCTCTGTCGAGAACAAGTCAGGGTGAAAAAACGCCATTTTTGGACGGGCACTAGTTAGTGTCTGTCCATGGAGTGTTATCTCGCTGAAATAAAAGAGAAAAAGTGCCTTTTGGGGG
>Ga0209271_10000445_pt1 | contig 14246 bp, 15 predicted proteins | sample tdAd002_FD_187123 | JGI IMG/M metagenome (GOLD analysis project Ga0209271, IMG submission 187123) | Marine sediment microbial communities from the Atlantic coast under amendment with organic carbon and nitrate - tdAd00.2 (SPAdes)... | ecosystem: Environmental > Aquatic > Marine > Coastal >... | reverse complement strand
CGCCAGACATTAATTCCATAAGCTATCTCCCGTGGAGAGCGTTGTAGCCCGGATGGAGTGAAGCGAAATCCGGGGCCTCTTTCCAGGCAAGCCCCCGGATTTCACTTCGTTACATCCGGGCTACAGGATATTGTCAGCAGCTGCCAGCCGTTCTCCACTTGCGTGCAATCCAGTAATCAAGGCTGAGGTAGTTGCCGGCACCCATGAAGAACAGGGCGAGCAGCATGATGAAATAGGTGGTGGCAAACTCAATGCCGTTATTCAGAATCACCAGGCTGCCGTTTTCTGTGATCCAGCTGTAGTCGGCTTCTACCTGCAGGATTGCCTTGGCCTCATTCAGGCGTTCGATCGCACCCTGGGTACGTTCGGTGGCAAAGGGGCCGGTGCCCTCGGCAACTGCCAGCCAGCCGTTCGGCAGGTGTACGGTTACGGCAGCCACAACCATGGTGACCATGAGTGGAATGGATATCCAGCGTACCGTCAGTCCGATCAGCAGCAGGATGGCCCCGAAATATTCCGTGTAGGATGCCAGGTAGGCCATGACTTCAGGGAACGGCAGTCCCAGTCCCCAATCCGGGTTGCCGAACCAGTCAATGATGTCCTGCTTGGGTGCCAGGTTGCATCCGTCCGCGTCGCTGAAACAGTCCAGCCCGGCGTTTTCAAGCTTGTTGGTACCGCCCATCCAGAAGATGGGTACCAGGTACAGGCGCAATGCCAGTGGTGCAAGAAAATCAATGGCGCGTGTTCGGTCCAGCAGGCCCTGCATGCAGTTCATTAAACCAATCATGGTGCTCTCCTCCGTTGTTTCCTGCTTTTGCAGGGCCGAATTCATTCGGCCAACAGCATTGCAGAATTAGTTTTGTTTCGTACCCAGCAATATATTTTTCTCAAGCAGGCCCTTCATGATTTCCAGGCCGCCGTTAATCACGACAGCGGGCTGGGGATGTGACATCTCCTCTGCGATACGCTGCAGCAATTCCTCGCCTGTCGAGTTGCTGCCTTCAGCGATCAGTTCCAGCAGGCGCTTGGTGACCGGGTTGATCTCCATGAATCCGACGTTATCCATGCTGTCACGGTAGACAACCAGCAGGGTCGGCGCTTCACCGGGTTGATCAGGCAGGAAGTCAGGGCTGATCTTGTGAACCGGGTATTGATAGGCAAGCTGCCAGGCCAGTGGCGAAAGTACCGGTATGCCGGTTAACAGCTCACCATCCGGATCGACATTGTCCTGCTCCAGGGTTTCCTCGGAAATCGACAGGGCGAGTTCCACCCACTCGTAATGGGCCAGTTCATAGAGAAAGGGAAACTCGTTCAACTCCTGTGCGCGTTCATTTTCAAGCCAGCCCAGGAATTCACGCGGGATCTCCAGGAACAGCGGGGTATGGGAGAGGTGGTTGGAAAAATAGTCCTGCACCATGTCGTGCCAGGCCTTGTCCTCATGAATCTTCCTGAGCACCGGGAAGGTGCTGGAAAGAAACCCCTCAACATTGTTGTAGAACAGCTCACGGTAGATCTTCATGCGCCGGTCTTCAACATCACCCGGTGCAGGTTTGTGCTCCGGGTCGCGAATGTGCGCAGCGAATTGGTACTGCCTGCGGGCGAATTCAGGCCTTGAGGCCACGGGAAATGTCCTTGTTTTGAGTGGCGCCCCATTTTTTCTGCAGGCTGCCGATCTGTTCGACCTCGGTCAGTAATTCCGGCAGCGGGGGGATATTAAAATCGCGTTCAAGCAGGGTCGGGACGACCCCGAAATGTTCGTAGGCGGTTTCCAGCAAGGACCAGACCGGGTCAATAATGTCTGCGCCGTGGGTATCGACTTTCAGATCGTCGGCTTCATCATAGTGGCCGGCAATGTGGAAATACGCGATGCGTTCTGCCGGCAGCGCTTTCAGGAATTCTTCCGCGTTATAGCGGTGGTTGATGCTGTTGACGTATATATTGTTCACGTCCAGCAGCAGGTCGCAATCGGCTTCCGCCAGCACTGCATTGATAAAATCGATTTCCTCCATTTCCTTGCCGGGCGCTGCGTAGTAGGACACGTTCTCCATGGCAATGCGCCGTTCAAGAATATCCTGTACACGGCGGATGCGGCCTGCAACATAGTGAACGGCCTCTTCGGTAAAGGGGATAGGCATCAGGTCATAGAGATGACCGTCGTCGCTGCAATAGCTCAGGTGTTCGCTGTAGAAACGAAAATTATGCTGGTCCAGCAGGCGTTTTACCCGGTGAAGAAAGGTCTCGTCCAGTGGTGCCGGGCTGCCAATCGAGAGTGACAGGCCGTGTGCAATAAATGGATAGCGTTCTGTGAAGTGGCGGAAGTCCTTTCCGAGTTTTCCGCCTACCCCGATCCAGTTTTCCGGTGCGACTTCAAAAAAATCGACCGCTGTGGGTGGATTGTCCCGCAGCGGACCCATGAGGGTCCGCCGCAGTCCAAGTCCGGATCCTGTAACAGGATAGTGTTTCGTAGTCACGACAGGTGTACGGGGTGATTACTTGCTGCCACCGCACTTGCCTTCACCACACTTGGCTTCCATAACCTTGCCGGCATCACCTGCGGCGCCGCACTTGCCTTCGCCACATTTGCCTTCCTCCATCTTCTCGGCAGCCTTGTCGCCACCGCACTTGCCTTCACCGCACTTGCCTTCCTCGGCCTTGTCGGCAGCCTTGCTGGCACCGCACTTGCCTTCACCGCATTTGCCTTCCATGCTGTCAGCAACCATGTAGCCGCTGGATAAATCGGACATGGCAAACGGGTTTTCCGCTGCGTTGGCAACCGGGGTAGTGGCGAGTGTGGTAACAAACGCAGCACCCAGTGCAATTGCCAGGGGTTTCAGATTGGTTTTCTTGGACATTGTGTATACTCCATTTAGTTTATAGTTAGACAGGACACCGTCCCGCCTGTTTCCGGTCGTTTGCCACGACCTGTAGTTGTGTCAGTCAATACGACATTGACCGGTTCAAAAAGTTTCTTGGGGTGGCGCTGTATTGCTTCCCGCGTTTTTTCCGGTCCCTGCCCGGGCTGAATATAGCAGAACTGCCGGGCCCTGTGGTAATTACAACCAACTGAAATTATTCAATATTCTTGTGTTTATATTCGCATAGATCAGAGATGCAGCATGATTCGCAGCGCGGCTTGCGGGCGATACAGGTATAACGTCCGTGCAGGATCAGCCAGTGGTGAGCATCCTGTTTGAATTCATCCGGGACCAGGCGCAGCAGGCGCTGTTCGACTTCTACAACATTCTTGCCAGGGGCGATGCCGGTCCGGTTTGAAACCCGGAAAATATGGGTGTCCACGGCAATGGTCGGCTGGCCGAAGGCCGTGTTCAGTACAACGTTTGCCGTTTTGCGTCCAACACCGGGCAGGGCCTCCAGTGCGGCACGGTCCTGCGGCACTTTACCACCGTGTTGTTCCACCAGCATGGAGCAGGTTTTAATGATGTTGCTGGCCTTGGTGTTAAACAGCCCAATGGTCTTTATATAGTCCTTCAGGCCGTCCTCGCCGAGCTTCTGCATGCTTGCCGCTGTTTTCACTTTTTTAAACAGGGGCCGGGTCGCCTTGTTCACACCGACATCCGTTGACTGGGCAGAAAGAATCACGGCAACCAGCAACTGAAACGGGTTGCCGTATTTGAGTTCCGTGGTTGGATGCGGGTTTGCCGCACGCAGGCGTGCGAAGATCTCCTGGCGTTTTGTACGGTTCACTGGGAAACCGGTTTCAGGCGCGGGAAGCCTGGGCGTCCGGTAAAACAGTAACTTCAAGCCTTGCCTGGCGGCGTGCATTGATGACATTCACGCCTGCGATCAGGAAGCCCAGTCCTATGAATGCCCCGGGCGGCAGTATCGCCAGCAGAAAACCCCGGTAGTTATCAATCACGGTAAGCGTCAGGTTTTGCCCGAACTCCCCGAACATGAGGTGTGCCTGTGACAGCAGGGTCCCCTGGCCGATAAGTTCACGCATACTACCGAGTGCGACCAGCACCAGGGTGAATCCAATGCCCATGGCAAGGGCATCCAGCAGCGCCCGGTCTACGCTATGCCGGGATGCAAAGGACTCGGCGCGACCGATGATGGCGCAGTTGGTAACGATCAATGGAATAAAAATACCGAGAATCTTGTAGAGCTCATGCAGCCATGCATTCATGGCCAGTTCGATCACGGTGACGACAGAGGCAATCACCAGTACGAATACCGGGATACGCACCTCGGGCCGCACCAGCTTGCGTATCAGTGAAACGATAAGGTTGGAAAATACCAGTGTCAGCAGGGTCGCAAGACCCATGCCGAGGCCGTTGATGGCCGTGGTGGTCACTGCCAGCAGCGGGCACAGGCCGAGTAGCTGGACAATGCCGGGATTGTTGGTCCACAGGCCGTCTTTCAGGATCTGTGTGTAGGTCGGGTCACTCATTGTCTGTACTTTCTGTAGCAGGAACCTGTTCACCCATCGCAAACAGGGTTTCCCGATGCTGGCGATAGTATAACAGCGCATTGCGGACCGCCTGTACCATGGCCCGCGGGGTGATGGTGGCGCCGGTGAGCTGGTCAAAGTCACCGCCGTCTTTCCTGACCTTCCAGCGATCCAGGGGCGGATTCTCCAGTGAGGCACCATTAAACTGCTGCACCCAGTCAGAGCGTTGTTCCTCGATGGCATCTCCAAGTCCGGGTGTTTCGCGGTGGGCCACTGCCCGTACGCCGCTGAGGGTGCCGTCTATATTGATGCCGACCAGCAGTTTTATTGAGCCGCTGTAGCCATTCGGGGCAATTGCTGCAATTACCAGGGCAACGGGTTTAGCGTCTTTCAGGGCGCGGTACACCATGACAGGCTCGTCGGTTCCAAGCAGGGTTTCATCGTGGACTGCTATTGCATCATCCAGCAGGACGTTGTCATGCTGTTCGGGCAGGATCAGGCGGTGCAGTTTACGCAGCAGGGTGGCGCGTTCATTGGCGGCAATCCGCTCGCGGGTGTTATCAAAGGTATAGGACACCAGCGCGGTACCGATGACGGCAAATAGCAGCAGGATGACGGTTGTAATGATGATCTGGCGGTAGTTCATTCTAATCGCCATGGCCATATACGGTGGGCCGGGTGTAATGATCAATGGTCGGGGCTGCCATGTTCATCAGCAGGACGGCAAAGGCAACGCCTTCAGGGTAACCGCCCCAGGTGCGGATAATGTAGATCAGCAGCCCGATACCGGCCCCGTAGTAGATGCGGCCAAGCGGTGTTGTGCTGGCGGAAACCGGGTCAGTTGCAATAAAAAATGCACAGATCATCGCGGCACCACTAAAGAGGTGAAACAGGGGGGGAGAATAGGCGTCCGGGTTGAAGACATGGAACACCAGTGCAATCAGAAATAGTCCGCCCAGCATGCCCGCCGGGATCTGCCATTGAATGACCTTTTGCTGTAACAACCACAGGCCACCCACCAGGTAGCAGACGTTGATCCACTCCCAGCCGGTGCCGGCAAAACTGCCAAACAGGGGGCTGCCACTGATCTCGGAGAGTGTTTCGCTGAGGCCCAGCCGGGTCTTGATCGTGTCCATGGGCGTGGCCATGGTGATGGCATCCAGTGTCAGGCCAGGCGGCAGCTGGCCGGTAAACACCAGCGTAAGTGTCTCCCCGAGGGCGAGTGATTCACCGGCCGGTGACCACAGGGTCAGTTCCAGCGGGAATGAAATCAGCAGCACGACATAACCGGCCATGGCGGGGTTGAACGGGTTATAACCGAGCCCGCCATAGAGTTGCTTTGCAATCACGATGGCGAACAGACTGCCAATAACAAGTATCCACCAGGGGGCAAGGGGTGGTATTGCCAGGGCCAGCAGCACGCCGGTCAGCAGTGCACTGCCATCCAGCAGCACCGGTTTCACCGCGCGCTTGCGCAGCATCAGCATGCCGGCCTCCGCCACGATTGCAGTAAGCGCCGCGATCAGGATATTGATTAAAACGCCCCAGCCAAATATCCAGAAGCTGCAGCCGATGCCAGGAATCAATGCAAGCAGGACGCGCTGCATCATGACCGGCACACTTTCTGCAACCGGCAGGTGGGGGGAGCTGTAGGTCTTGAATTCCATTAGTCGGTTGTCTTTCCCTGGCGGCGTTTGTCTGCGGCGTCGATGAGTCCCTGTTGCTCGGGGGTCAGGTTGTCAATATTTTTTGGTGTAACGCCGGCCTCCTGCTTCTTTTGTTTTACGCGTTCCAGCGCGGCTTCAATGGCCGCTTTCTTCGCATCCTTGCCGGCATCTTTTGAGAGCGCCTGTTTCTTGCGGGCCTGTCGTTGCGCGCGTTCCTGCTTGATGCGTTCCAGTCTTGCCTGGTGTGCCTCGTGCCGTTGACGCGCAATGTCGGATGCCTTCTTTTGTTTTTCCAGCGACCAGATCTCGGTCTTGGCATGGCGATAATACTGTACCAGCGGAATATGGCTTGGGCATACATAGGCGCAGCAGCCACACTCGATGCAGTCAAACAGGTCGTAGTCCTGGGCGGCATCGTAATTGCCGCTGCGTGCATACCAGTACAGTTGTTGCGGCAGCAGGTCGGCAGGGCAGGCCGCGGTACATTTTCCACAGCGGATGCAGGCCAGTTCCGCTGACGGCGGTGGCATTTCTTCGTGCGTGACCGCCAGTATGCAATTGGTGGTCTTGATTGCGGGGACGCTGTCGGTGGTTACCGTGTGGCCCATCATGGGCCCGCCAACAAGCAGGCGTTCAACATGGCTGGTGTAACCACCGCAGGCCTTGACGAGATGGCTTGCCGGGGTGCCGATCAGTGTTTCAAGGTTGCCCGGGTCCGTGATGCCGCAACCGGTGACGGTGACAATGCGCGACAGCAACGGCTGGTTGCGGGTGACGCTGTTGTAAATGGCTGCAGCCGTACCGACATTCTGGCAAATGACGCCAACATCCATCGGCAGGCCCAGGCTCGGGACCTCGCGATTGGTTAATACCTTGATCAACTGGCGTTCGCCACCGGTTGGATAAATATCGGGGACACGTACCAGCCTGATACCGGTTTCCTTGTCTGCATCGAGTGCAGCTTGCAGTGCCTGTCCGGCCCCGGTCATATGATTTTCTATGGCAATGATGCAGGTATTCGCTGCTACGATGTGTTGTAAAATCCTGGTCCCGCCAATGACCTCTTCAGCCCGTTCCTGCAGCAAGCGGCTGTCACAGGAAATGTACGGTTCGCATTCGGCACCATTGATCAGCAGCAGGTCGATGTTGTTGCGCGCACCCGCAAGTTTGACCGGGGTCGGGAAACCGGCGCCGCCGAGGCCGACGATGCCGGCCTCGCGGATGTGCGCACAAAGCACGTCCGGGTCCATTGCCGTGTAATCAAGGCCGGCCTTGCCGGGTTCCTGCCACTGGTCCTTGCCATCGGTTTCAATGATGACGCACATGGCCTGCAGGCCTGAAGGGTGGGAGATGGGGCGGGGCTCTACCGCGATAACGGTGCCGGAGCTGGAGGCATGGACCGGCGCGCTGACCTTGCCGACCGGCCGGGCAACAGGCTGGCCCTTGAATACATAATCACCTTTTTCCACCAGGCACTCGGCCGGTTCGCCGATGTGCTGCAGCAGCGGCAAGATCAATAACGGGGGAATGCCGGCGTCCGTGATGGCTGCGGCCTCGGTAATTTCCCGGTGGCCGGCCAGTTTCAGCCCGCCATGGAAGCTGTAGAGGCGGTCAAACGCCGGGGATGTCCCGGGGTTTTTGGCTGATTCAGGCATTCTGCTTGAATCCGACGGGGGCATCGCCCGGTTTTGGCCACTTCCAGTTCAGTACCGTGGTTTTGACCGGGACGATGTGTATGCATTCTACCGGGCAGGGCGGGATGCAGAGGTCACAGCCGGTGCACTCATCTTTTATTATTGTATGCATTTGTTTGGCGGCCCCCAGTATCGCGTCTACGGGACAGGCCTGGATACAGAGTGTGCATCCTATGCACACTTGCTCATCAATAGTGACGACAGTTTTTTCAGAGTGTTCACCGTGTTCTGCGTTCAGTGGTTTCGCATCCATGCCAAGCAGGTCAGCCAGCGCCTGTATGGTAACTTCGCCACCGGGCGGGCACTGGTTGATGTCCGCTTCTCCGGCAGCCATGGCTTCCGCGTACGGCCGGCAGCCAGGGTAGGTGCATTGTCCGCATTGTGTTTGTGGCAGCAGCGCATCGATCTGGTCAACAATCGGGTCACTTTTTACACGAAAACGGATCGCTGCATAACCGAGTACCAGGCCAATCAGCATGGCCAGTCCTCCCAGTGCAAGTATCGCGGTCAACATGGTGATTGATAAGAAGCGCTGAACGGTTTGCGAGTCGCCTGACTCAACCGCGTATCAAACCCGAGAAGCCCATGAACGCAAGCGACATGAGACCTGCGGTTACCAGCGCTATCGCGGCGCCCCGGAACGGGACCGGTACATCCGCTGCCGTGACACGTTCGCGAATGGCGGAAAACAGGATCAGTACCATGGAGAAACCGACCGCGGCACCAAAGCCATAGACGGCCGATTCAACAAAATTCAGACCTTGCTGAACGTTGAGCAATGCAACACCGAGTACTGCACAGTTCGTGGTAATCAGGGGAAGAAAAATACCCAGTACCTTGTAGAGCAGCGGGCTGGTCTTGTGCACCACCATTTCCGTGAACTGCACGACAGCGGCGATGATCAGGATGAAGGTAATGGTGCGCAGGTATTCGAGCCCCAGTGGTACCAGCAGGTATTCATTGGCGAGGTAACTGCAGGTCGATGACAGGGTCAGGACGAAGGTGGTTGCCAGCGCCATGCCGGTCGCGGTATCGACGTTGCGCGACACGCCCATGAATGGACACAGCCCGAGGAAGCGCACCAGGACAAAGTTATTGACCAGTACGGTGCTGACGAGAATGAGGGCGATCTCTGTCATGTTATTCAGTCAGTTACGATGCTTACTTGATACGCATTCCCGGCTTTGCGCCGTCGTCCGGATGGAGGATAAACAGCTCGTCACCGCCGGGACCGGCCGCCAGTACCATGCCTTCGGAGACCCCGAAGCGCATCTTGCGTGGTGCCAGGTTGGCCACCATGACGGTCAGTTTTCCCTGCAGTGATTCCGGTGTGTAGGCCGATTTTATTCCGGCAAACACGTTGCGGGTTTCACCACCAAGGTCGAGTGTCAGTTGCAATAATTTGTCGGCACCCTCGACATGTTCGGCCTTGCTGATCAGTGCGATGCGCAGGTCAAGTTTTGCGAAGTCATCGAAGTTGATTGTCTCTGAAATCGGGTCATCTTTCAGTGGGCCACTGGCTGTATTGTTGGTGTCCTGTGAGTTCCCGAGACTGTCTTTGGAATCATCCAGCATGGCGTCAATTTTCTCCTGTTCAACGCGCGTCATCAGCGGCTTGAATTTATTAATGGTGTGAGCGGTGAGGGGTGTGTTGATAGCAATCCATGTCACGGCCGGGATATTCAGAAATGTTTCTACATCGTTTGCCATCTGCGGCAACACCGGTTGTAAATATGTGATCAGTACCCGGAACAGGTTAAGGCTCACACTGCAAACATCCTGCACGGTTTGTTCCTGTCCTTCCTGCTTGGCGAGCACCCAGGGTTTGTTGGCATCGATGTACTGGTTGGCCCTGTCGGCCAGTGCCATGATCTTGCGCACCGCCTGGCCGAAGTCGCGTTGCTCATAATTTTCTGCAATGGCGTCGCCTGCGTTGACAAACTCCTGGTACAAGGATGTCTCTGTGCAACGCTGTGAAAGTGCGCCGTCATATTTTTTGTAAATGAAACCGGCACAACGACTCGCGATGTTAACGACCTTGCCAACCAGGTCACTGTTTACGCGCGCGGAAAAATCATCAAGGTTAAGGTCGATGTCATCAATGCCACTGCCGAGCTTCGCTGCAAAATAGTAACGCAGGTATTCCGGGTTCAGGTGGTCGAGGTAGGTGCGTGCCTTTATAAAGGTGCCGCGCGACTTGGACATTTTCTGCCCGTCAACGGTCAGGAAACCGTGGGCATATACAGCCGTCGGGGTGCGCATGCCGGCGCCAGCCAGCATGGCCGGCCAGAACAGGGCGTGGAAGTAGATAATGTCCTTGCCAATGAAGTGATACAGCTCTGCCGTGCTGTCTTTGCCCCAGTAGCCCTCAAAATCAAGCCCGGACCGGTCGCAGAACTGCTTGAAACTGGCCATATAGCCGATTGGCGCGTCCAGCCAGACATAAAAGTACTTGTCGTCTGTGCCGGGGATACGAAAACCGAAATAGGGATCATCCCGGGAGATATCCCACTCGCGCAGGCCGTCCTCGAACCACTCATCCAGCTTGTTACTGACCTCGTCCTGCAGGTGTCCGGCCCGGGTCCAGTCGCGCAGCATCGGTTCAAAATCGGCCAGCTTGAAGAAGTAGTGCAGTGAATCCTTTTCAACCGGTGTGGCACCGGAGATGGCGGAGACCGCGTTTTTCAGCTCGGTGGGCGAGTAGGTCGCACCGCAGACCTCGCAATTATCACCGTACTGGTCGGCAGCACCGCAGCGCGGGCACTCACCCTTGATGAAGCGGTCCGGCAGAAACATCTGTTTTTCAGGGTCAAATGCCTGGGTGATGGTGCGCGTGGTGATGTGGCCGGCATCAAAGTGGCGCTTGTAGACGAGCTCCGAGAGTTCCCGGTTCTCATCCGAGTGGGTGCTGTGATAGTTGTCAAAACCCACATGAAAGTCATCGAAATCGGCGCGGTGTTCCTGGCCGACGGCCTCGATGAGCTGTTCCGGGCTGATGCCTTCCTGTTGGGCACGCAGCATAATCGGTGTGCCGTGCGCATCATCGGCGCAGACATAAACACAGTCATGCCCGCGCAGCTTCTGGAAACGCACCCAGATATCGGTCTGTATGTATTCCACCAGGTGGCCCAGGTGTATCGGCCCGTTGGCATAGGGCAGGGCGCTGGTGACCAGTATTGTGCGGTTTTTCTGACTCATTGAACGTTGTTGGTATTAAAACCCTGATACATGTGTGATTTATTGGCTACCAAGTATGCCATAGACCCGTCAGCCATGCGGCATCAGGGCATGCTGCTGCCGGGACGCTTCGGATAAGTTCGTGTACAATTCGCGGTCAATTTTCCCGGAAGGCGGGCTTGCCGGGCGTCTGTATTTTTGTGAAGGAGTGAATCGATGGCTACTGTTACCCAATCACAGGTCGAGGAAAAGCTGGCGACCTATATCGACCCCTACCTGGAACGGGACCTGGTTTCCACCAAGTGTGCAAAGGATATCAGCGTTGACGGTGACAGTGTTTCAGTCAGTGTAACGCTTGGCTACCCCTCTGATGGTTACCGCGATGAATTGAGTGCGAAGCTGAAGGAGTTGCTTGAGTCCATCGATGGAGTCAGTACTGCGAAGGTAGACGTCACTACCAAGATCTCTGCCCACTCGGCGCAAAAAGGCGTCAAGCATATAGAAGGCATCAAGAACATTATCGCCGTGGCTTCAGGCAAGGGTGGGGTTGGCAAGTCAACCACGGCCGTCAACATGGCGCTGGCGCTGTCAGCCGAAGGCGCAAAGGTCGGTATCCTGGACGCGGATATCTACGGCCCCAGCCAGCCACGCATGCTTGGCATCAGTGGCAAGCCGGAATCGCTGGATGGCAAGACGCTTGAACCGATGAACAGCTACCACCTGCAGGCCATGTCGATCGGTTTCCTGGTGGATGAAGAAACGCCGATGATCTGGCGTGGCCCGATGGTGACCCAGGCCCTGCAACAGCTATTGAACGATACCAACTGGAAAGACCTCGACTACCTGATCGTGGACCTGCCGCCGGGTACCGGCGATATCCAGCTGACCCTGGCGCAGCAGGTACCGGTCAGCGGCGCCGTCATCGTCACCACGCCGCAGGACATTGCCCTGCTGGATGCGCGCAAGGGCCTGAAGATGTTCGAGAAGGTAGAGGTCCCGGTGCTGGGTGTGATCGAGAACATGAGTATTCATATCTGCAGCGAATGCGGACATGAAGAGCATATCTTTGGCCAGGGTGGTGGCGAACGTATGTCAGAGGAAAACAACGCGGACTTCCTCGGCGCGCTGCCACTGGACAAGCGCATCCGGGAAGAAACCGATTCCGGCAAGCCCACCGTCGTGGCAGAGCCGGATGCCCGTATTTCGCAGATCTACCTGGAGATTGCACGGCGCACGGCCGCGAAGCTGTCATTGAAGACAAAAGATTACGCGGCAAGGTTCCCGCAGATCGTTATTCAAAACGACTAGAAAAATGATTCCCCTCTCCCTTCGGGAGAGGGCCAGGGAGAGGGGGAAACCCGTCTTAGAGGTAGAGAGAAACAGAATGTCCATCAAATCCGATAAGTGGATTCGTCGTATGGCGAAAGAGCACGGCATGATCGAGCCGTTCGAGTCCGGTCAGGTTCGCGAGAATGGTTCCGGCCGCATCGTCTCCTACGGGACATCCAGTTACGGCTACGATATTCGTTGTTCCGATGAATTCAAGATTTTCACCAACATCAACTCGGCCATCGTCGATCCGAAGAACTTTGACGACAACAGCTTTGTCGATGTGAAGTCGGATGTCTGCATCATCCCGCCGAACTCGTTTGCACTGGCGCGCACGGTCGAGTATTTCCGTATCCCGCGTAACGTGCTGACCATCTGCCTCGGCAAGTCCACCTATGCCCGCTGCGGCATCATCGTCAATGTCACCCCGTTCGAACCCGAGTGGGAAGGCCACGTGACACTGGAGTTTTCCAACACCACACCGTTGCCTGCGAAGATTTACGCCAATGAAGGTGTTGCGCAGGTATTGTTCCTGGAATCCGATGAAGTCTGCGAGACTTCCTACAAGGACCGTGGCGGCAAGTACCAGGGCCAGAAGGGCGTCACGCTGCCAAAGACCTGATTAGTATGTAGCCCGGATGAAACGCAGTGGAATCCGGGAAAACTGCCATCACGATCCCCGGATTCCACTGCGTTTCATCCGGGCTACATTATTCCCCCGGGCCAGGTGTAAAACTTTCAAGGTCACTCTGGTAGATGGCTTCGTCTTTCTCGCGTTGCCAGATGCGGACTGGCAGGTAGTTTAGTTCCGGTGCGCACCAGAAATAGGTTTCTCTTTTTTTATTTTTTCGCAGCTTGGTGATCTTCACGGTCTTGAAGGTGCCGGCAGGCAGTTCCAGCGTTTCATGACCAAGGACCTTGAACCTGTATTCCTTGAGTTTCCCGCCATCCGCGATGTTAAACGTGACTTCGCTTTTGCCTTTGCCGAGCACAAACATCATGCCGAGTTGTGCAACCAGCTTGTCCAGCGTGCCTTGCGGAATATCCATCTTCCAGGGGCTGTCCTGAACATTGTTTTCGACCGTCATGTTGTCCCAGTCAAACGACAGGATCGCTTCGCGTTCCCTGCTGCCACCGCTGCGCCGGTAGTGATAACGGTCCGGGCGTACCTGGCCGTCGATGATATGCCCGTGGCTGGTCTCAAACAGCTTGTCCTTGAACAGCCAGGAAGCCCAGCGTGCCGGCCAGCTGCGGGATTCATACTGGTAACTGCCATCTGTAGTGGTTTTTAATTCAACCACCATGGTACCGATATGCAGGTTGCCGCGTTTCAACTGGTAACTGGCCTCGAAGTCCGGCAGGGGGGCTGCATGCAAGGCGCATGACAGCAGCATGGCTGCCAGTACCGGTAAAGACTTTTTGATCATATCGGTCAGCATGGTGCGCTTATCTCGGCGGACAGGGTTTTCGGTTGCTCAAGCAGGGTCCCATCCAGCTGGATCTGACCATTTTCATCGAGAAAGATTCTTCCATCCGCGAACCAGTGTATCGCCTGCGGGTAGAGCCGGTGCTCCTGTTCCAACACCCGCGCCGCCAGGCTATCGGCGGTGTCATCCTCGCGGACCGCTACACGGGCCTGCATCAGCACCGGCCCGCCATCGGTATCTTCGGTTACAAAGTGCACGCTTGCGCCAACTTCCCTGTGGCCGGCATCAAGTGCGCGCTGGTGGGTATTCAGTCCGGGGAAATCTGGCAGCAGTGACGGGTGGATATTCAGCATGCGTCCGCGGTAGTGCTCCACAAAGCCGGGGGTCAGGATACGCATGAACCCGGCCAGTACCACCAGTGCTGGCTGGTAGCTGTCGATGCAGGCTTGCAGTGCCTCGTCGAAAGTCTCGCGGTCCGCGTAGCCGGTGTGATCAATGACCCGGGTTTCAAGTCCTGCCTTCCCGGCCAGTTGCAAGCCGGCAG
>Ga0209271_10000443_pt1 | contig 14287 bp, 11 predicted proteins | sample tdAd002_FD_187123 | JGI IMG/M metagenome (GOLD analysis project Ga0209271, IMG submission 187123) | Marine sediment microbial communities from the Atlantic coast under amendment with organic carbon and nitrate - tdAd00.2 (SPAdes)... | ecosystem: Environmental > Aquatic > Marine > Coastal >... | reverse complement strand
GGCAATCTTCGGCCATCAACGGACGCTTAGTCTTTAATCTGAATGCCCATTGGCATATCAAATATATTGGCTGTCGAGAAAATTTTAAGCCGTGATTTTGCTGCCATTGAATTGGCAATTGTTTTTTATTCGATTCCTGGATTTTACTGTCTACCCATTACACCAATTTCGGAAAAACCAAAGGGGGTAAATCCGACTGCCGCAAACAGAAAGGTGTCTGCAGTAGTGCTCGTGTCGAGCAGTGTGGCAAGGCCGTTGAAGTGAATCGAAAAATTATAACAACCGGATATATCCATCGTAAGGTCGTACACGTTAGTGTTAGATTTGAGCACTCTCACTTGACCAGCATAGACGCAACCACTAGTGTCGCTGCCGCTTAACTGCCCGTTTGCCGTAATGGTAAGCGTGCGACTGATTCCCCCACGGAGATCGCTCCAAACACCCGCGACCATACCGAGCGATGCCGTACGATCAGGGTGCTCTGGAATCGGTTCTCACCTTCAATGAAACGCTTCATTCGGGTTACCCCAGTGCTGAGACCTTCGTATTATACCAACCACTGCTTTTTTGCACAGCCTCGGCCAACAACGGGCACTCGGCGAATTTCAATCCTTTTGGTAATAAGGAATCAGGTTGCCCACCGTAGCTCAACCACAGATAACTCTTCAGGTCCTTCTCGCCCGGCATTTTCAGAGACTGGTTGATCATGATCAGACGATCCGCACTGGATTCCGGGCAAAGGTGGTTCTATGCCACTCTTCGATCATTTTCCGCATCCGCCAGGTAGCCGAGATTGGGGGCCAGGTTTTCCTCGGCTGCGGTCAAGCTAACAGCTGCGCGACGGGCATAGTCAGCGACCTGGTCCTGGGCGATTTTGCCGACCGCGAAGTAATCTGATTCCGGGTGAGAAAAATACCAGCCGCTGACCGCCGATGCGGGCCACATGGCCAGCGATTCGGTAAGACTGATACCGGTCGCCTGCTCTACCTCGAGTAAATCCCAGATCACGAGTTTCTGCTGATGATCCGGATTTGCTGGATAGCCAGGTGCCGGGCGGATGCCGCGATATTGCTCCTTGATTATTTCTGCCTGGCCGAGCGCTTCGTTGCTGGCATAGCCCCAGGCTTCGGTGCGTACATGGTGGTGCAGGTATTCAGCAAAGGCCTCGGCGAGTCGGTCGGCTAGCGCCTTGGCGAGCATCGCGTTGTATACGTCCTGCTCCTGTTCGTAGTCTGCAACCAACTGTTCGAGGCCGATGCCGGCCGTGACCGCGAATGCACCGATATAGTCGCTGACACCGCTATCTCGCGGAGCGATAAAATCGGCCAATGACAGGTTGGCGCGATCGCCAGGATGGGGAGTTTGCTGGCGTAGCCCGACGACTCTGGCGGCGGTCTCGTCACGTGATTCATTGCGATAAATTTCGATATCGTCGCTGTCAACGCTATTCGCGGGAAGCAGCCCGAACACCGCATTGGCGCTAACCTTTCCCGTAGCAATCCACTCGTCGAGCATCTGCCCGGCGTCGGCAAACAGTTTGCGGGCCTCAGCGCCGTAGCGTTCGTGTTCGAGTACCCGCGGATACTTGGCCCGCAATTCCCAGGCGGAGAAAAAAGGCGTCCAATCGATGTATTCGCGTAGCTTGCCGAGCGGAAAATCGATTAACTGCTGAATGCCGGAATGCGCCGGGACTGGCGGCTGGTAACTGTTCCAGTTGGTTTCGAGTCGGTTGGCGCGCGCCGCGGCCAGACTCAGAAACTCACGTCGTTCCAGTTTGGCCTGAAAGCGCTCGCGGAAATGATCGTATTCACGCACGACATCCGTACAAAATTCATCGCGCCGCGAACCCAGCAGGCGACTGGCCACATTAACGCAACGCGACGCATCGGCAACGTAGACCACCGGCGCCTCGTAGTGCGGATCGATCTTTACGGCGGTGTGCATTTTGGAGGTGGTTGCACCACCGATCAACAAGGGCGTGGCAAAGCCCTGGCGCTGCATTTCTTTGGCAAGGTGACTCATTTGTTCCAGTGACGGCGTAATTAGACCGGATACACCGATCAGGTCTACCTGCTGTTCGCGTGCGATGGTCAATATGGTTTCCGCGGGCACCATCACACCGAGATCGATAACTTCGTAGCCGTTGCATTGCAACACCACGCCGACAATGTTCTTGCCGATGTCGTGGACGTCACCGCGTGCGGTCGCCAGCAGGATTTTGCCGGCACTGTTGTTGCGAGCCTGATCGGCCTCCATCAAGGGTTCGAGCCAGGCGACCGCTTTCTTCATTACGCGTGCCGACTTCACCACCTGCGGCAGGAACATCTTGCCACTGCCGAACAGGTCGCCGACGATGTTCATGCCATCCATCAACGGACCCTCGATAAGTTGTAATGGTGCGTCAACCTGTTGCAGTGCCTCGGCGGTGTCGGCGACGATGTGATCGGCGATGCCCTTGACCAGGGCATGCTTGAGACGCTCGAATACCGGCAGCTCGCGCCATTCTTCAAGCGTGGCCTCGTTGCTGGCGTCGAGCCCGCGATAGGCTTCGGCAATCGCGAGCAGGCGCTCGGTGGCTTCCGGGTCACGATTCAGCACGACATCTTCGACCGCGTCGCGCAGCGATAATGGAATCTCATCGTAGATCGTGAGTTGTCCGGCATTGACGATTGCCATGTCGAGGCCGGCCTGGATCGCATGGTATAGAAACACCGCATGGATCGCCTCGCGTACCGGATTGTTGCCTCGAAACGAGAAGGAGACATTGGAGAGTCCACCCGAGACCAGCGCGCCGGGCAGGCGTTGCTTGATCGCACGGGTTGCCTCGATGAAGGCGATGCCGAAGTGATTGTGCTCGGACATGCCGGTGGCGATGGCGAAGATGTTTGGGTCGAAAATAATATCGCTACTGTCGAAATTCAGCTCGTCGACGAGGATGCAGTAGGCACGTTCACAGATAGCAATGCGATGCTCCGCGCTGTCTGCCTGGCCCTGCTCGTCGAACGCCATAATCACCACGGCGGCGCCGTAACGCTGGCACAAGCGCGCCTGGCGGCGGAATTCATCCTCGCCTTCTTTCAGACTGATCGAATTAACCACCGATTTTCCCTGCACGTTCTGCAGGCCGACTTCGATCACTTCCCAGCGCGAGGAGTCGATCATGATCGGTACACGCGAGATATCGGGTTCGGAAGCAACCAGGCGCAGGAAATGACGCATTTCTGCGACCGAGTCGAGCAAGCCTTCATCCATATTGATGTCGATGATCTGCGCGCCGTTTTCAACCTGCTGCCGGGCGACCTTGAGCGCGGCCTCGTAGTCTTGCTCGACGATGAGTCTCTTGAATACCGCCGAGCCGGTGACGTTGCTGCGCTCGCCGACGTTGACAAACAGTGACTCGCTATCAATAGCAAAAGGCTCAAGCCCGGACAGTCGGCAAGCGGCTGGCGGTTGCTGCGGCTGCCGCGTGGTAATACCTTCCACCGCTACGCGCAGGGCGCGAATATGCGCCGGCGTAGTGCCACAGCAGCCACCGACGATGTTGACCAGGCCCGAACCTGCCCATTCGCCGATGTGCGCCGCCATGTCCGCGGCAGATTCGTCGTAACCACCGAATTCATTGGGCAGACCAGCATTCGGATGCGCGCTGACGAAGCAGTCGGCAATACCGGCAAGCGTTTCGATGTGCTGACGCAATTCAGTTGGCCCAAGAGCGCAGTTCAAGCCGACCGAAATCGGCCGGGCATGGCGTATTGAATACCAGAAGGCTTCGCTGGTCTGGCCTGACAGGGTACGCCCCGAGGCATCGGTGATGGTACCGGAAATCATCAATGGCAGACGTCGACCCAGCTCATCAAAAACGGATTCCAGTGCGAAGATCGCGGCGCGTGCGTTCAAGGTATCGAATACCGTTTCGATCAGCAGCAAATCGACCCCGCCGCGGATCAGTCCGTGCGTCGCTTCGGCATAAGTGCTCACCAGTTGCTCGAAGTCGACATTGCGAAAGGCGGGGTCGCGCACGTCGGGTGACAGGCTGGCTGTGCGGCTGGTTGGCCCGAGCACACCGGCTACCCAGCGAGGCTGGTCCGGTGTTAGCTGGTTGTAGCGATCGGCTGCCGCGCGAGCGAGTTGCGCCGAGGCTTCGTTCAGCTCTTCGATCAGTGTCTCCAGGCCATAGTCGGCCTGAGCGATGGAGGTTGAATTGAAACTGTTGGTTTCGATGATATCGGCGCCGGCCTCAAGAAAGGCTTCGTGTATATCGCTGATAATCTGCGGTTGGGTCAGGCTCAGTAGATCATTGTTACCGCGCAATTCCTGCGCCCAGTCGGCGAAGCGCTCACCCCGATAGTCCTGCTCTGATAATTCATGGGTCTGGATCATCGTCCCCATGGCGCCATCAAGTAGCAAAATCCGGTTTTGTAATGCCTCGGTTAATGCCGTATCGTTAATTTTCATGTTGACATCCTGATCAGTTAAACATATAAAGATATCTTTATATCACAATTAATCAGAAAGTAAATCATAAATGCAAAACCTGGATACCTTGTTGGTCGGACTACGCGCTGCGAGCGAACATACCCGTCTGCGCATTCTTGCGCTGTGCGCGCGCAGTGAACTCAGTGTTTCCGAACTGGGGCAGATTCTTGGGCAGAGCCAGCCACGCGTTTCGCGTCACCTCAAGTTGATGGTCGAAGCCGGCCTGCTGGAACGCATACCGGAAGGTGCGCAAGTGTTCCTGAGGCTTGCGGGGAATTCTGATGCGGGCCGACTGGCACGTGCGCTGGTAGATTTAATCCCCGAAGCTGACGTGGTTCTGAATCGCGATTTATCCCGACTTCAACAAGTGCGCGATGCGCGCACGCAACGCGCGCAGGATTACTTCCAGACCGTCGCAAAGAGTTGGGATTCGATTCGTTCGCTGTATGTAGCGCAGCAAAAGGTTGAAGACAAACTGCGCGAAATCATCGGTGATGAGCCCGTTTCCGAGTTGCTTGATATCGGCACCGGTACCGGTCGCATACTCGAGATACTGTCGCCACAGGTGAAGCATGGTGTCGGTGTCGACCTCAGCAGCGGCATGCTGGCAGTGGCGCGCAGTAATATCGAACGCCATGGTTTTTCGCATGTGCAGGTGCGCAAGGGCGACATGTATCGGTTGCCGATCGAAGATTCCAGCATTGATCTGGCGGTCGTACACATGGTGTTGCACTACAGTCACGAACCACTCGAAGTGATTCGCGAGGCGGCCCGCGTGTTACGCCCGCGCGGTCGCCTGATCCTGGTCGATTTTGCAGCACACGGCGAAGAGAAACTACGCGATGAGTTCAATCACCATCGCCTCGGATTTTCCGATGACGAAGTGCGTCACTGGTTCGAGCACTGCGGTCTCGAAATCGATGTTGATACCGAGCAACTGGTGGGTAGCCCGCTCACCGTCAAATTTTGGCAAGGCCGACAACGTAACAACCTGCAGTTACTGAAACCGGCGCGAGCCACCTGAACGGAGAACAACCAATGAGCCAGTCACCTGAAGTAAAATTTTCCTACGAGTTTTTTCCGCCACGTTCTGCCGAAATGGAACGGCGCTTGTGGCGCGCCATGGGTCAGCTTGAGCGCTTGCAACCCGAGTTTTTCTCGATGACCTATGGTGCACTGGGCAGTGCCCAGCAAGTCAGTGTCGATACAGCGCTGGCCATGCACTGTGAATCTCCGGTGGCGGTTGCCGCCCACCTCACCTGTGCCAATGCGGAATCCGAGCAAATCATGAGTGTGGCACAGAGATTCCACGGTGCCGGTATCAGGCGCATCGTTGCCCTGCGTGGCGACGCCGTGGAGGATTCTTCAGTGACCGGCGGTTATGCCTATCCCTCTGCGGTGGATATGGTTAGCGCATTGCACGAACATCTGGATGACGTGGATGTCAGTGTTGCCGCTTATCCGGAGGTCCATCCCCAGGCGCGCAGTGCGATCGATGATTTGCGCCACCTGCAGCGTAAATTCGATGCCGGCGCCAATCGTGCTATCACCCAGTATTTCTTCGATGCAGATTGCTACCTGCGATTTCGTGACCGGGCGCTGGCCATAGGCATCGACAAGCCAATCGTGCCTGGTATTTTGCCGATTCACGATCTGGACAAGGTTCGTATTTTCAGCGAGCGTTGCGGGGCGACCGTGCCGCGCCACTTCGGGCCGATGTTCGAACCTTTACAGCAGGATCCACAGGCTAGCTATCGGTTATCGGTGGATCTGGCAACGGAGTTGTGCGAGCGCCTGTTGTGTGAAGGCGTCGATCACTTTCATTTCTACACCCTGAATCAGACCGATATGTGTCTGGATATCAGCCTCGCGCTCGGGGCTAATATTAATTCAACGCGGATTCCTTCAGCCGCTTAGTAACGCCTTCCCAGCGCGTGGTCGGCCAGAAACGGACACTCATATATTTTAATTAAAGCGAATGAGAGAGCAATGTAAAAACCGGTTCACGCAGGAGCCGGAAAATAATATTTCACCTTAAACACACCCCTGCTAATATACCCAGGGCAGAAACAATCATAACCAACATTTGCAAAGACGGTTGTCCCGGCGCTGTGCCGTGACGCATTGTCGAACGACATAACCAAAAGGTGTCCAAAGATGAAACATAAAATACTTACCAGCATAGTGTCAGCCTTACTCGCACTGGGTACAACTCAGGCGCTGGCGGCAGACATGCTGATGAAAATAGGCAAGGCAGAGGGGCAGGTGAGTATCGTGGCCTGGCCGGGATACATCGAGCGTGGTGAAACCGATCCTAAATTCGACTGGGTTACCAGTTTTGAAAAGAATTCCGGCTGCAAGGTTAATATCAAAACCGCCAACACCTCTGATGAAATGGTCGCGCTGATGAACGAAGGCGGATTCGACCTAGTGACCGCATCGGGCGACGCTTCGTTACGGCTGGTGGCTGGCAAGCGGGTTCAACCGGTCAATATCAAGCTGGTGCCAAGCTGGAAAACCGTGGATAAGCGCCTGCAGAATGCACCCTGGCATACTGTCGACGGTGTGCATTACGGCGTTCCCTACATGTGGGGACCCAATGTGCTGATGTACGATACCCGGGCCTTCAAGCAGGCACCGAAGAGCTGGAATGTCGTGTTCGAAGAAACCAAGCTCGACGATGGCAAGACCAACAAGGGCCGAGTCCAGGCCTATGACGGCCCGATCCATGTCGCCGATGCGGCCAATTACTTGATGTATCATCGCAAGGAACTCGGCATCAAGAACCCCTATGAACTGAATGAAGATCAGTACAAGGCGGCGCTTGATCTGCTGCGTCAACAGCGCGGCCTGGTATCGCGTTACTGGCATGACGCCTTCATCCAGATGGATGATTTCAAGAACGAAGGCGTGGTCGCTTCGGGTTCATGGCCTTTCCAGGTAAATATATTACAAAGCGAGAAGCATCCGGTGGCATCGACTATCCCCCAGGAAGGGGCAACCGGCTGGGCTGATACGACCATGTTACATGCCGACGCCAGCAACCCGAACTGCGCCTATCTGTGGATGGAGCACACGCTGTCCTCGAACTTGCAAAGTGATCTTTCGGTCTGGTTCGGCGCCAATCCGAGTGTCCCGGCAGCCTGTACCGACGGTCGCGGTATGCAAAACGCCGCGGGATGTACCGCCAATGGCCTGGACGATTTTGAGAAAATCAGTTTCTGGACCACGCCGGTTTCGAAGTGCAAAACCCAGGATAGCTGTGTGCCTTACTATCGCTGGGTTTCCGATTATATCGGCGTCATCGGCGGGCGTTAATAGCGCCTGATGTTTTGCGTGCGCGTGGCAGCAATCCTTTCGGGTCGCTGCCTCGCCGTCAATTTTTCCGTATTGGACCATGACTGCAGCCGTACTCTTCTCGAAGGTTTCACGCCACTATGGCCTCGTAAAGGCCCTGGATGAAGTTGATCTGGAGGTGCTGGAAGGCGAGTTCTTCGCCATGCTCGGTCCCTCCGGTTCGGGTAAAACCACCTGTTTAAGACAGATCGCCGGGTTCGAGCAGCCGACCTCCGGGCATATCGAGATTTTTGGCGAAACCGCCGAGGGTGTGCCGCCGTTTCGACGCAACGTTAACACCGTTTTTCAGGACTATGCCCTGTTCCCGCATCTGAACGTGCTGGACAATGTTGCCTACGGATTGATGATTAGGGGTATCGCTAAAACAGAACGTTATCGCAGCGCCGAAGAAGCGCTCGACTTGGTTGCTTTGCCGGGGCTAGGCAAGCGCCGCGCCGGTGAACTTTCCGGCGGCCAACGTCAACGCGTCGCACTGGCGAGGGCACTGATCAACAAGCCCAGGGTTCTGTTACTCGATGAACCTCTCGGAGCGCTCGATCTCAAATTGCGCGAACAAATGCAGGAGGAGTTGAAAATCCTGCATCGACAATTGGGGATCACGTTCATTTTCGTGACCCACGACCAGAATGAAGCCCTGTCGATGGCTGACCGAGTAGCGCTGTTTAACCAGGGCAGGATAGTCCAGGTAGGTACGCCGCAGGAAATCTATCGGCAACCAGATTCCAGTTTTGTCGCCGATTTCGTTGGTTCATCAAATGTGTTGCCACCGGATTTCGTCGCCAGCGTCGCCGGCGAGCACCGCTGGGCTAGCCTCAGGCCCGAGTCTATCCGCCTGACCTCCTCGGATGGTCATAAAGCCAGGGTGACTGCGAGTAATTTTCTTGGCAGCTCAACCCGACTGACACTGTATGTCGGCGAGCTGCGTCTGCACGCAATGGTGCCTTCGGCCTCTGCAGTTCCCGTGGTAGGGGACAATGTGTCTATCGACTGGGACCGGCAGGATATGCACTTGATGGAGGAAGGCGTTTGAACTCGTCAGTAGAAGGGATTCTTCCCGGCCGCCAGGGCATATTGCGACGGTTCGCCGATGCCCTATGGAGGCATCCGCGCTTACTATTACTGTTGATGCTGGCGCCGCCGGTATTGTGGTTAGGCATCATCTATCTCGGTTCGTTAGGCGCGCTGTTGGTGCATAGTTTTTTTTCGATCGATGAGTTTTCCGGGCTGATCAACTACGAGTTTACGCTAAAGACTTATCGGGAGCTTTTGATACCGGCCAATCTCGATATTCTGGTTCGCACCGTTTCGATGGCGACGGCGGTAACTTTTGCCGCTATCGTGGTCGCTTTTCCGATTGCCTTTTATGCAGCCCGCTATGCTCGTGGCAGATGGAAGGCGGCGTTTTACATCGGGATTATGTTGCCATTGTGGTCGAGTTACCTGGTCAAGATATATGCCTGGAAACTGGTGCTCGCGAAGGAGGGGATTCTCAACTGGCTGTTTGCCAAGTTACATCTGACCTGGTTACTGGAGGCTTACCTTTCACTACCGTTGATCGGTGGCAATTCGTTGTCGGTCAGCTACACCGGCACTTTCCTCGTCTTTCTGTATGTATGGTTGCCTTTCATGATTCTGCCATTGCAGGCTGCGCTTGAACGCGTGCCCGTCAACCTGCTTGAAGCATCGGCCGATCTCGGTGGTTCGTCGCGGCAGACCTTTCGCCACGTAGTGTTACCGCTGGCTTTGCCGGGTGTCATCGCCGGGTCGATTTTCACCTTCTCTTTGACCCTGGGTGATTACATCATTCCGCAGATTATCGGTTCGTCACGATTCTTCATCGGACAGGCGGTTTACAGCCACCAGGGTACCGCGGGCAACATACCGCTCGCCGCCGCGTTTGCCGTGGTGCCAATTGTTATCATGGGTTTTTACCTGTGGATGGCGAAACGCGCTGGAGCCTTCGATGCGCTCTAGCGGGCAACACGACGTGCCATTGAAACTCAAACTTGCCGCTGGCGCAGGTCTTATGTTTTTACATCTGCCGATCCTGCTGATTTTTGTTTATGCATTTACCACCGAAGAAAGGAGTTACCAGTGGCCTCCACCGGGACTGACGACAAAATGGCTGGCCGTTGCCTGGAATCGTCCCGATATCTGGGAGGCGCTGACGCTATCGGTAAAAGTCGCTTCGGTGTCGACCCTGATAGCACTGGTGTTGGGTACGCTCTGCGCCGCCGCTGTGTCCAGATCCCAATTTTTTGGTCGGGAAACTATCTCGTTAATGGTGATATTGCCGATTGCACTGCCTGGGATTGTGACCGGTATCGCGCTGCGTTCGGCCTTCAACCTGACCGATATTCCTTTTTCAACCTGGACCATCATCCTGGGGCATGCCACTTTTTGCGTTGTCGTCGTTTATAACAACGCGGTTGCCCGCTTCCGTCGCACTTCGGCCTCGTTGATCGAGGCGTCGATGGATCTAGGTGCAGATGGATTCCAGACCCTGCGCTACGTGATTCTGCCAAATATCGCGACCGCACTGCTGGCCGGCGGGATGCTGGCTTTCGCGCTGTCCTTCGATGAGGTGATTGTTACCACTTTTACCGCGGGTCAGCAACAGACTCTGCCGATCTGGATGCTGGAGGAACTCGTGCGTCCAAGGCAACGGCCCGTTACCAATGTAGTGGCGATGGTTGTTGTACTGGCCACCTTCCTGCCTATCCTGGGTGCGTTTTATCTGACTCGAGACGGCGACCAGATTGCCGGCAGTGGGAAATAAAGCCGTGAAGGTAGGTCTTGAGAGTCCGAGTTGGGTGGCGACAACCGTCCCCTAACTTCGTATCCCGAGCGACCGCTTTGGCGAATTTGTTGCTGATGGCTACTGCAGGAATCAGAAGTTTTTGAATTTTTCCCTCCAAAACCAGGTAATTTCCCCAAAGCCGACGCTCAAAGGTTCATCCTAGGCTTCTCGATTCGGCCATAACGAGACGCCCAGCAATGAAGCGATTATTTGTTACCAGGTCAAAAACCTTATAATTAGGCTGTTATGCTGGATATCATGAATATCCCGAGGATTACTGATGTTAAAAGTTGAATTAGACGAAGTTGAAGGTATTGCAATCTTAGAACCAGATGGCGAGTTATCGGAAAGTGATTTTATCTCCGCTGCAAAGATTATTGATCCGTATATAGAAAACATTGGTAAACTAAGGGGCATCATAATACATGTACAATCGTTCCCCGGGTGGGATTCCTTTTCCTCGCTAATAGCGCATTTAAAATTTGTCAGAGAGCACCATAAGAAAGTATCTCGCATAGCCTTTGCAACAGACTCACCAATAGGGAGTTTTGCTGAGAATGTCGCAAGTCACTTCGTAAATGCAGAAATCAAAAATTTTGAATTCGGTGAGTTAGAAACCTCGAAAAAATGGATACTAGATAGTGATATCCAGTAATTCACCTAACAACGCGCATGCAGTCGGACAAACCACTAGCTACGCTTGTGTATGATTTCTCCAAAGCTGACGCTCAATCACTGCTGCTGAGCTTCGTGTTTCGGCCAACAACGGCCCCCCATCGGTTCAGCGTTTCACATATGAAAAGGTTTCTCGTCTTTAGCTCTATAAGAATCGAATACTACTTCACCTTAGTAATACACCGCAGGAAGATCGCGTGGCGGTACCGTATTTTCGTCTGATACCAGGAAGATAACCCGGTCAACTTTCTTGTTGAACTCAAAGATTCCAGTATACAGACCAGAAACTTGGGTGCCGGTATCTCGACCCACATCAAAGGTTTCAGCGAGCGAATAGGTGGCGATGTGCATTTGCGGCATATCTACTTGATCGACTTTATGTGCCCTTCTAATAATTCCTTTGAGAGACGACTTTGGGTTGCGTAAATCGCCGCTGACTCCTCGGGCTTGAGCGGTACGTTGTCAAATCAATTTCGACAGATGGCTTCTCTTAATAACCGATAACTATCGGGCCATCAGAAAAAGGCAAAAACCTGAATTCATCCTAAACTAGTAAGTTAAGGGGCTAGGATACTGTATTGATGGTGCATAAGGTCGAACAAAATACCGACTGGAAGTCGAGATATCTAGACGCACTCAAGGATCTTGAGCAGCGCGAGCAAGGCTGGGCGCAAAGCGAGGAACTGCTGCGTCAGGAGAAGCGCGAGCTCGAAAAACTAATCCTCAAGGTCACTCAACAGCTTGAAGATGTAACGCAGGTCGTCGCAGAAGATCAAAAAGACCATGAATCCATTCACAAAGAGGCAAAGTCGCTGCACTGTTTTGTGCAGGAAGGCATGGAGCGGATTCAGAAAAATTTCCGCTCAGCAAATGACTTGCAAAATTTGAAGTCCGAGATCTCAAAAAACATTGACGAGATTCGTGGTGGCGTCGACGATTTCGCAGATCGCTTTAACGAGCGTCACGATGCAACGGCGGAGCGCAATATTAAGCTGACTGCGCAACTATCCCAAATGGAGGAGGAGACCCTGGAACTGCAGGTCATGCTGGCAGAAAATCAAACCAAGTTGCTTTATGACGCGTTGACCGGGGTTTACAGCCGCATGGCCTACGACGAGCGTATTCAACAGGAACTGGCGCGCTGGACTCGCTACGAAACCCCATTCAGTTACGCCATTCTAGACATTGATCACTTCAAACGAGTTAACGATACCTTTGGCCACAATGCCGGGGACAAGGCATTGAAAATTGTCGCACAGCTGATGACGACCTATGTCCGCCAATCGGATTACGTTTTTCGTATCGGCGGCGAGGAGTTCGTGCTGTTATTGCCCAGCACCAAGCTAGACAACGCCAGCACGTTGGTGGAAACGATGCGAGCCGGGATCGCCGACAGCAGTTTTCATTTCAAGGGCGCGCCGGTAACCCTGACGCTATCGGCGGGAATTACCGAAACCCGCAACGACGACAGTGTTGAATCGATTTATGAGCGCGCGGATAAGGCCCTGTACAGGGCCAAGAATTCGGGACGTAATTGCCAGTTTATTGCTGACTAACTGACTTCGCCGGGAGTTTTAGCAACAATTGTCAATGCGCGCAGTTCACCGGATGCAATTTCTGTAACACTCACCCGCCCAAAAACACTTCAATTAAACGATATATTTCTGTTCCAGGCCGATCAGTGCTTTGCTGAATAGCTATGAGCTAGCCTTTATTATCGCCGGTAGAAGAAATTATGACCTCGTACTGTTCTATACCGCCGCCATCAAAAAAAGCATCTTTACCCATTGGATTTTGATGCGCTAGTTTAAAATCTTCACTGCCGACCCAGTTCTGGAAGGCTTGTTCGCTCTCCCAATGTGTCAAAACCATTTTTTGGGTATTCATTCCACCGGGTACAAACTTTTCAATCTCGGTCGTCACCTGGTTTCTGCGAAGATTTATAGTTTACTTCGATTGCCTGCATTTGCGTCCTGGAAAATTGTAGTAGCTTGAAAAGGTAATAATCACGCGAGTTTTTACCGGTTCAAGATGTTAACTTGTCAATCCACTTAACTTTTTTTAAGGGACTATGGCCCAGTGTCGGGCCTGGCAAAGAGCAGGTCCCATAAGTCTGCCAACTGGTGATAATATTCCGGGTATAGTGATCTGATTACTTTTTTGATCCGTATATAACAATGAGGCTTCGAAAGCCATCAATTGTGAAGCCCACTGAAAACAGGAACATGCCTTGAACGTACTATTACTAATCGCCCATGGAAGTCGAAAAGAAGTCGCTAACCATGAGGTACGTGAACTCGCAGCCCAAATTGAAAAACACAGCGCCAGTGATTACGAAGCCGTTGTTCCCGCATTTCTTGAGTTTACTCAACCTGACATTGGTAATGGTATCGATTACTGCGTAAAGTCTGGTGCAAAGAATATTACCGTGTTTCCCTATTTTCTATCGGCTGGCACCCACGTCAACCGGGATGTACCTGAACAGGTGGAAATCGCCAGCCAGCGCCACCCCGGGGTAAATTTTCATTTAACTCGGCATTTTGGTTGCTCGGATAGCATCGTGGAATCGGTTATAGACTGCGCCTCCCAGCCAGCAGGATAGCGAGATATAATCCTGAGCCCGCCTTTTTTGGGGTTGTTGAAACAGTCAATTAAACATTTCCAGTTACGAGCCCAAATTAATGAGCCAGGTCGAGATAGAGAAAATAAAAATCGGCATTAGCAGTTGCCTGCTAGGGGAGAAAGTTCGTTTTGACTCTGGCCACAAAAGAAACGCTTATGTTAACGGTGTTTTATCGAATTATTTCAAGTTTTCCGCTTTTTGCCCCGAGGTTGAGATTGGGCTCAGTATTCCCAGGGAACCCATTCGGCTGGTCACCATCAATGACAAGGTGCACTGTGTTGGGACTAAAACCAAGACCCTCGATGTCACCGAGGATTTGTACCATTCGGCCGACGGGCAAAAAGCCTGGCACCAGC
>Ga0209271_10000441_pt1 | contig 14295 bp, 13 predicted proteins | sample tdAd002_FD_187123 | JGI IMG/M metagenome (GOLD analysis project Ga0209271, IMG submission 187123) | Marine sediment microbial communities from the Atlantic coast under amendment with organic carbon and nitrate - tdAd00.2 (SPAdes)... | ecosystem: Environmental > Aquatic > Marine > Coastal >... | reverse complement strand
TTATAAAGAGGGCATTCCACCGGAGTTTTCAAGCCTGTGAGAATTTCGCCGCAGGCACAACCCTTGGGATCTTCCCTCTCAGGCACCACAATTTCGAACCGCTTTTGCGCGTCAAAGGCTTCATATTCCTCACGGATTTTAAGGCCGCTTTGGGGAATGACCCCTATGCCGCGCCATTTTGCATTCACGATTTCAAAAACATCCGCCAGAATTTTTTGCGCCTTTTCATTACCTTCAAAGGTGACGACCCTCTGATATCCATTGACAAGCGTTGCGCGGCCGGCTTCGATCTGTTCGACCAGTGTGGAAATTGATTGCAAGATATCTACCGGCTCAAACCCTGCGATCACACTCGGTACATGATAGGCGTCAATCACGGGAAGATACGCCTTTTCACCGATAATTACAGAGACATGCCCAGGAAGTATAAAACCGTCAATCTTAACTGTTTCAGATTTTAAAAGGACATCAAGCGCGGGCGGAACCAGCTTGTGGGCCGAAAAGACAGAATAATTATCCAGGGCTAAATCTCTCGCGGTTAGGATGGAGGCGGCAATGGTCGGTGCGGTGGTTTCAAACCCGACACCCAGAAAAACAACGTTCTTATTTGGATTCTTTTTGGCAATAGCCAGTGCATCAACAGTAGAGTAGACCACACGAATATCTCTGCCGTTAGCGCGTTCATTCTGAAGCGATGAATCAGTTCCCGGCACCCGCATCAAGTCCCCAAAGGTCGTTATAATAACATCATCAAACTCGGATAGCGCTACAAAGGAATCTATTTCATTCTGGGATGTAACACACACAGGACACCCGGGGCCGGAAAGGAGCGAAATCGTATCCGGCAAAAGGCCCCTAATTCCGCTTCTGAAAATAGACATGGTATGTGTGCCACAAACCTCCATCAAGCGGACCGGTTTTTGGCTAAGCGTTTTTATGCGTGCAACGATCTTTTGGGCAATCTGCGGATCCCTGTATTCTTCTAAATGTTTAATCGCCATTTTTTATAACCATTTATTTTTACATTAAAAACATGGTCCTTTGGGCCAAGTCAAAGATAGATGGCTCTGCCTTGGAGTTTTGTGTCTAAAATCACAAATTCCAAGCACCAAATTACAAATAAATCTCAAATTCCAATATTCAATGACCAAAACCTTCCAGGACGAGACATTTTGTCTTATCTACTTGTAACTGCGGCGGCAACCAGGGCTTGTCCGAGACTGATGCCCCCGTCGTTGGCAGGGACTTGTGTGTGCGAAAAGACTTTAAAATTTTCTTTTTCAAGTACTTTTATCAAACCGGTTAACAGGATTGAATTCTGAAACACGCCGCCACTTAAAACAACACGCTTCAATCCGCTCTTTTTACGAATTACCGCGCACAGATCGGAAAACATTTGGATCAGGGTCTGATGAAATTTCCGGCTGATCACCGATGGATGGATACCATTGTTCATATCGTTAACCACGCCCTGGATAATCGGCCGGGTTAGAATTTGGTGTCCCTCAGTAGTTATCCATTCGTAGTCATAAATTGAATCTGCTTGACCGGTCGCCAGCATCTCCAGCTCCATAGCAGCCTGACCTTCGAAATAGACCTGATTTCGAATCCCGATAATCGAGGCAACACCGTCAAAAAGGCGCCCTAAGCTGGAGGTAAGTGGCGAATTGATCTTTTTGTTCACCATATCCACCATGATTTTCACTTTAATGGCGTCCATTTCTTTCAACAGGGGAAGATCAAGACCCCAAAATTTATCGCCAAAAGCATCGTAAAGGTAACTAACGGCCATTCGCCAGGGCTCTTTTATGGCAGCGGTGCTCCCGGGCATGGGTACATAGGCAAAATGAGCGGCCCGGTAAAACTTTTCGATGTCGGCAATCAGAATTTCGCCTCCCCACATGGCGCCGTCGGTTCCATACCCGGTTCCATCAAAAGAGAGGCCGATGACGGGGCCGTCGATTCGGTTTTCCGCCATGGCGCTGACGATATGGGCATGGTGGTGCTGGATCTGAATCTTATTTATACTCTCCATCTCTTCTGCAAATCTGGTGCTCAGATAATCCGGATGAAGGTCAAAAGCAACAATTTCAGGATGGACATTCAGTATCCGCTGCATGTGCCGTATCGTCAGCTTAAAAAAGTCATAAGTAGCCAGATTTTCAAGGTCGCCGATGTGCTGGCTTAAAAAAGCCTGATTTCCCTTTGTAAGACAAACCGTATTTTTTAGTTCTGCCCCACAGGCCAGTATAGGAGGGACCTTTTTATTAAGAAAAACAGGAACCGGAACATAGCCCCTTGAACGCCGGACAAAGCGTATTGCCCCGGCCGCTTTTCTGACAATTGAATCATCACTGCGCAGATAAATATCACGATTGTGAATTAGAAAATAATCCGCGATATGAGACAGTCTATTAAAAGCATCTTCATTATCGATGGCAATCGGTTCTTCGCTCAGGTTGCCGCTGGTCATCACAAGGGCCGTAAAATCCTGGCTTAACAGCAAATAGTGAAGGGGGGTATACGGCAGCAGAGCGCCAAAGTAGCGGTTGCGGGGCGCCACCGCCTGGGCGATCGAATTTGGTTCTTTTTTTGTTAAAAGCACGATCGGGCGCTGGGGTGACGTAAGCAGTTCTGCCTCTTGCTGCTCAACCCGGGCATATTTGCGAATACGTTCGACATCATAAGACATAATGGCCAGGGGTTTTTCTTCCCGATGTTTCCTTTTTCTGAGCCGAACGACAGCATCATTGTTTTCGGCGTCCGCTGCCAGGTGAAAACCTCCCAGACCTTTGATGGCTATGATGTATCCCTGTTTTAAAAGGGCTGCTGTCTTTGCAACAGGGTTTGGGGTTGCAACCTTTTTGCGGGTATTGTCAAAGAGACTTACATGAGGGCCGCAATCGCTGCAGGCATTGGGTTGGGCATGAAATCTTCTGTTTTCAGGGTCGTCGTACTCAGCCTGGCAAATGGGACACATTTTAAAGGATTTCATAGAGGTTTTGGGCCGGTCGTAGGGAATATCGTTGATGATGGTATAGCGGGGGCCGCAGTTGGTGCAGTTGATGAAAGGGTATCCAAAGCGGCGATCATGGATATCAAACAATTCATGACGGCAGTCATCGCACACAGATACGTCCGGTGATATAAGGGTCGTCATCACCAACTGTTCTCTGCTGTCTACAATTGTAAAGGCTTGGTGATCGCAAACAGGTTCATCAAAAAGATCGATCTCGGTGATATGGGCCAGTGGCGGTTTTTTTTCGGAAATGTCGCGGCAAAAGGATTCAATATTTTGCCGGTTTCCCTCTAGGTGTATGGATACGCCTGAGGATGTATTGGCGACTTCTCCTTTGAGATTGTATTGGTTTGCAAGCTGGTAAACAAAGGGCCGAAAGCCGACCCCTTGCACGATCCCGTTTATCTCCACCCTTTTGGCAACGCATTCTTCCGTCAATCGCTATCAGTCCCCTCCTTTGGGTCTCCGAATATTATCGAAGCTGCTTCCCTCATGAGCTTCAAGGATTCCTGGGCATGTTCCTCGTTTATTTTGTTGATGGCAAAACCGGCATGAACGATGACGTATTCTCCCACCTTGGGGTCTTCCAGCAAAAGCAGACTAGCCTCTCGTTGAACACCGTCAACATCAATGATTGCCACGTTGTTTTCAATTTTTACAATTTTTGATGGAATTGCAAGGCACATTGTTCAATCTCTATTAAATCCTTACAGATATTTTTATCGTTTAACTTGAACCTCAACCCCAATCGCTTCCAACTCCGCAGCCACTATTTCAACCAGACGGCTTACGTTCTGCGCGACTTCGGTCGATAGGTCCAAGCCGGTCGAAATTTGTTTGGGTTCAATGCCGAACAAGGTAATATCCCGGGGCAGGATATCGGTGATGGCGGCAACTCCCATAACGTCAGCCAGGCCGATTTGATGGGGAGAGGTTCTAGTTCTGAAATACGCAGGTGGATCCTCAATCTTGACGATGGTTCCGGGTTTTTTGCCGGTTTTAACGGCATCGATGATCAAAATGTGGCTGCGGCCTTCAAAGTAAGGCAAAAGCTCGAGGCCAATGGTGCCGCCGTCGACGATTTCGACGTTACCGGAATAATCATAGCGGCGCTGAAGTTCTTCGAGAGCCTTAATCCCAACTCCTTCATCGGAAAGTAACATATTACCCAAACCAAGCACCAGAATATTTAAAGTTGAATTATGCATAAACTGTTTTTTAAAAAAGTTTGCCCGGGATTTGCAGTGGTATGCTGGTCCGCAGATCCCGGGCAATTGTTTGTAAAAGATTTTATGTATGTTTAAAATGCTTTGATTTTGACGATCTCTTTTTTGTTGGTATCGACCATGTGAATGGCGCATGCCAGACAGGGGTCAAAAGAATGTACGGTTCTGAGCACCTCCAGCGGTTTGTCCGGATCAGCAATGGGGTTGCCGATCAGGGCTGCTTCATACGGTCCCTTGGCATCCTTGTCGTCGCGGGGGGCCGCATTCCAGGTTGAGGGTACAACGCACTGGTAATTTTTAATCTTACCGTCCTGGATGACCACCCAGTGGGAAAGCACACCTCGCGGGGCCTCATGGAAACCGAAACCCCTTTGTTCCCCTTTGGGAAAAACCGGTTCATTGTAAGTTGTGGTATCGCCTTTGCCGATGTTATCAATTAAACCCTGCCACTGGTTTATAACGGCGTCATGCATGACGGCACATCGAATGGCCCGGCAGGCAATCCGTCCAATAGTCGAGTGCAGAGAATTAACAGAGACCCTGGTCTTTGATCCCAGCATGGATAAAACCGCGTTGACGGTATCCAGCGTGCCGGTGGCATACTTGACCGTTGGTTTGTGTCCGGCGGCAAACATACCCAGCACATTGGCCAGCGGACCCACCTGGGCCGGCTTACCATCGAAATTGGGCGCCTTTACCCAGGAGTATTTGCCTTTTCTGTCATAATCGGTAATTTTGGGGACCGTTTCTTCTTCCCAGGGGTGACGATTCCAGTCGCCGTCATAATAGGAGTGTTTGATGCTTTCTTTGACGCTGTCTTTAAATAACTTGTCGTTGAACGATTTAATCGGTTTGAATTTGGATACATCGCCGCCGGGGATATAACCGCCCGGGAGCTCGAATTTAGTCCCCTTGGTATCCAGCGGCATGTCGGGAACGCACAGGTAGTTGGTCACCCCGGCGCCGTATGTTGTCCAGTCGGCATAAATGGCCCCGACCGCGGCAACATCAACCATATAGACATTTTTAACAAAGTCGCCGATTTCATCGATCAGCGTTTTGACATAATAGAGGCGTTCCATGTTCAGGGCCGATTGGTTGTCGGGATTAATGGGGTTGGCAACCCCGCCCACGGCCAGGTTTTGAATATGCGGGGTTTTGCTGCCGAGGATGGAGACCACTTTGTTGATTCTCCGCTGATATTCCAGGGCCTGGAGGTAGTGGGCTGCGGCCAGCAGATTCACTTCCGGTGGAAGTTTCATGGCTGGATGGCCCCAGTAGCCGCTGGCATAAACCCCCAGCTGGCCGGAATTGACCAAACCCTGAAGCCTGTCCTGGGCAGCCTTCATTTCATGCCGGCTGTTTTTAGGCCAGGTGGACAGCTTTTCCGCCAAACCGGCCGACGCCTTTGCATCGGCTTTCAGGGCCGAAACGATATCCACCCAGTCAAGGGCACACAAATGATAAAAATGAACAATGTGATCAAATATAGCATGACTCCCCATAATCAGGTTGCGGATATACTGCGCATTTAAGGGAATCTCCAAGTTCAAAGCGTTCTCGACCGCCCGGACCGAGGTAATAGCATGAACCGTAGTTCAGACCCCGCAAATCCGCTGGGTAAAAATCCAGGCATCTCTGGGGTCACGACCCTGCAAGATGACTTCAATGCCGCGCCACATGGTTCCGGATGACCAGGCATTAACCACCTTGCCGTTTTCGACTTCACATTCGATTTTGAGATGACCTTCAATTCTGGTAATGGGATCGATTACAATTCGTTTGGACATATAATGCCTCCTTCTATTTCAAATGTGTCGCGCCTAGGCCTGACGATATATCGGCAGTTTTTTAATAAACCACAGAAATGCCATTATTTCTATGGACACTATTCCTAAAGTTATGAAAATTTCTCCGGTGGCCGGAAAGTATGTCCAACCGGCTCCCGGGTCAAATCCAATAAGATAACAGTTAAAACGGTATAACGCACCCGAAAATATAATTGAGATCGAAGAGAAAAAGAGAATACGGGCATTGTTTCGATTGGCAGGGACAAAAAGAATCGCCATGGGAATAATCAGAAGTATATTTTCCAGAAGAAACATATTTCCCTTTAGGTCGCCGCTGAATGCCAAGCCCAAATGCCCCCGGATGGCCACATCGGCAAAACGGATGATAAGATAGAAACCAATCATAAAGGGGAAAATCCCTGAAAGCTTGCTGATCAGGTGGCGTTCATCCGCTATTTTGAATCGCTGGCTTGAGACGCTTGCTTCGAAAATAACGATGCCATATCCCATAAGAATACATGAAATTAAAAACAAAAGCGGCAGCAAACCGGTCCACCACAGGGGACTCAGTTTATTGCCTGCCACTATCATCATCGTTCCCAGCGAAGATTGATGCATGGTCGGAAGCAAGATTCCCAGGGCGATGAAAACAAACATGATTTTCTCCAGGGACGCTTTGGTGTTGTCCGCCCCCAGTTTTATTAAAAACGTGGGCGTAAATTCGATCCACAGCACAACAACGTAAGCACCAATACACAAGGCAACTTCCAGCATTACCGAGTTGGGATTCAAGTACCAGGGCAAAAAGATGTTATATATTTGCCAATAGCGGCCCACATCAAAGAACACTGCTAAACCTGCCAAGGAGTAACCGAACAGGCTGGTCATCAGTGCCGGTCGGATCAACGGATGATATTCTCCCTTGTTGAAGAGATATATCACAAGCGCCAATGCATAGCCGCCACAGCCAAAGGCGGTGCCTACAACCACATCAAAAGCGATCCATATCCCCCAGGGATATCCGTCGCTCATATTGGTCACCGCACCAAGGCCGTACATAAATCGTTTGGCAAGGAAGAAAAGGGAGATCAGTAAAATTAAGAGACAAAACAAGAACGTCGGTGTAAAGATTTTACCCCCTAATGGTCGTTCTTCTTTCATAAATCACTCCTTAAGGCCGGATAATCCGGTAAAAAAATAGATTTAGTAGTTTTATTACAAAAAGAATAATTTTACAGTATTAAGGCACTGTTTTAATCCCGGAACTGGCTGGGCGTGTTATTCTTTTTTACCTTCTGTTCGCTTTACCAGAAAAATTAGTCCACCCAATGCAACAATTGGAAGAATCATCCCTTTGTATAGGGTGTGCTGGATGTTTTCCGCCAGAGCTACATAAGATCTTTCCGGCAGGTCGGGAAGACCCAGCTTGGAAAAAGATACACCGGCCAGCATAATTACCTGGGTGCCTCCGACTTCTTTCTCCCCGTAAATTTTGGGGATATATTGGGCCGCCGGTTGATATTGGGTTTTGCCAGAGCCAATTGAGGATACCGGAAAATCGTAGTATTCTCCCGGCTGCATGTTTTGCCGGCGTTTTGCATCCTCAAGCAGCGCTGCTGTGGGTCCAAAGATAGAAGCCCCGGTGGGGCAGGCATCGCAACAGCCAGGCAACTGGCCTTTTGCCAACAGATGATCACACAATTGGCACTTAACGATTTTTGGAAAAGGGTTGTCCCACTCAAACTTGGGGATAAGAAATGGGCACGCCACCTGGCAGTAACGGCAACCGATACAGGCGTCCTTGTTATAAGAAACAATTCCGGTTTTTGGATCCTTGGTCAGGGCGGATGCCGGACACGCGGAAACACATGCCGGATCAACGCAGTGCATGCAGTGTCGTTTGATAAAGGAATATCCGTTAATTTCCCGGTCTTTGAATGCTCCGGTGCCGTCTTTGTATTTTTTGATAATATTGAGAGTCTTTGCAGACAGATCAACAGGGTTGTCCCAGAGTTTTTGCGGACCTATTGTTTCGGCGGGCAGATCATTGGCTTTGCGGCAACCGACCATGCATGCCTGGCATCCGATACAAAGGGTTGCATCATAAAGAATCCCGACTGCATCGGGAAGACGGCTTTTTTCACGCGCCAGGGCCAGAGCCGGCTGGGCCATCGCTAGGGCGGCGCCGCCGGCGATTCCCTTGAGGAAATCTCTTCGTTTGATCTCCATGAGCTATTCTCCTTCGTCAGATTGGCCAAGGTTCTTGGCAATCACTGCACCTGCGCCAATAGCTACGCCGGCGATTCCACCCAAAACACCGGCTGCTCCTGCCGACAGGCCTTTTCCTTGTTCGGCTTCAATGGGCGCGTGTGCGGCAGCAGGGGTAACTTCGGATACTTCAGCCAGGGTATGCAGAGGGATTTTGAATCCAACGGCTTCTTCCGTACAGCCGAAACAGGGATGGCCGGTACCCACCGGCCAGGTGCCAGAGCCTGCGTAATAGAGTATAGACGGACAATTGGCATGCGTTATCGGCCCCTTGCAGCCTAGTTCATACAGGCAATAGCCTTGGCGATGGCCTTCGTCGCCAAATTTTTTAGCAAAACGACCGGCGTCAAAATGGGGCCTGCGCTCACAGTTTTCGTGAATTAGTCGGCCATAGGCAAATTTAGGCCTGGCCTTGTCATCCAGGGCGGGGAGTTTGCCAAAGGTAAGAAAATACAGAACCGTTGACAGAAAATTATAAGCATTGGGCGGGCATCCCGGAATACTCACCACGGTCGTTCCCTTCAGAACTTCGGGGATGCCGGTAGCCCCTGTGGGATTTGGAGGTGACGACTGAACCCCTCCCCAGGATGCACATGAGCCGATGGCAATTACGGCGGCGGCCTTGGCAGCGGTTTCTTTGACGATGTCCACAAAGGGACGTCCTGCGATCATGCAATATTTGCCGCCGTCTTTCACCGGAGCCGAGCCTTCGACCACCAGGATGAATTTCCCTGCATTTTCCTTGATGGAGTTATGCAGGGCCGCTTCGGCCTGGTGTCCGGAACCGACATTTAACGTTTCGTGGTAATCCAGCGAGATCAGATCAAGAATCAGGTGCTCCAGAGATGGATGCGTGGCTCGCAGCAGGGATTCAGTGCAGCCGGTGCACTCCTGCCCATGCAGCCAGATCACTGGTGGTCGGCGTTTGGCTTTTACAGCAGCTTCGGCGATTTGAGCCCCCGCACTTAGCGGCAAGCCCATGCTGGCCGCCATTATCCCGCAGAATTTCATAAAATCCCGACGTGATACCCCTTTCAGCTTTTCTTCAATAGGGCCTGTAAGGTTCTGTTTTTTCATTTTTCCTCTCTTTATTGGAATATAGTGAAAAGATCTTTAAAAAAACTTCGTGGTTTTGCCCGTAACGTTATGATTATGTTTAATAAAATAAACGACAGCGTGTCCGATTAATATTAAGATTGTTATTATTAATTAACCAGCTGATTTTTATTTGTTTTTAAAATATGAAAAATTAAATAAATTCTTAATGAGTTATTTCGGGTTAGAGGTTATCTTTCTTATTTATAATAGAAAATCTGATAAAGATAACATTGATTGGTAACGTATTCAGTGATAGGGCATTGATAAATTCAAAATTACATAGTTGAGATTCAGCAAGTTTGATCGTTCAGGGCAACATTAAAAGCTATTTTCTTTCAATTGTATTATGAACTTATCAATATTACATAACAGTTGTAAAAGCTGTTATTGAAAAATCCTATATTACGTCGAATATGATTTGTCAAGGATAAAATACACAATATATTGAAATGGCATGGCTTTTATTCACCTTTGCCGGAACAGTTTGTTAAAGAGGGTTTTTAATACTGACAATCTCGTAAAAAGTCGAAATTCGACGGCAAAGTAAAAAACTCCAAATTCAAGGCGCGCAAATCCTTAGAAATGAGGTCTACTTATAGTACGCTGCAATGATTCACCCGGTTAAATAAATACTTGGAGTGTTTATCCACTCAATGAAGAAAGAAAGATTTTACCATAAGCCCATCATGGGGTTATAAAAATTTAACTGGGCAGGGGATGCAGCGCAACGCAGAAGTTGGACTTTTTACGAAGCCGTCAATACTAATTGATTTGCACGATCTTAATAGTATAGGAAGTCTTTAAATATCGATCAGAAAACCATTTTATTGAAAAAATGGTTTAATTATTATCGTCTATCTTATCAGGATCATCATTTGGGTCTTTTAAAGGATAAGCAATCTATTTTTCTTTGCTTTCACTATCAATAACAGAGGAAGGGACATCTTTTTCAAGCACATTGTCAATTTCATCCACAGTCGCCTGCTTTTCCTGCTCTTTTGACAGAAGGTCATAGTCATTAAAAAACAGTTCAACAGATTGATCATCCCCGGATTCATACATTTTTGTGACTGCTGAAGCTATTTCTTTTGCGTAAATGCCGATAGGAAACAGGTTCTTAGTCCTCAACATCGAAATAAGAGCCTTTTGACCTTTTACAATTGCTGATTTTACGGACTCATCATCAAATGTTTCCTCGCAAAGAGGTGAAAACCTTTCTTTATCCAACTCGGCAAATTCTCTGATAATCAGCTTGGTTTTTTCATCGTTTTTTAAAATTAAATATTTTTGCTTCATGTGCGGTCTCCTTTATATACAATCAATCTTTGCTATATCGTGTTTCTTTTTTTTTGAATAGCTTTTCGGAAATCATAAAAAATTGGTCATGTCAACTAACAATAACAAAAACATTGACCTGTAAATTTCAAAATGATAGTTAAAAATTTATCTTATTCGGATCCGGAGGGATGGCTGAGTGGTCGAAAGCGGCGGTCTTGAAAACCGTTGAGTGTAACAGCTCCGTGGGTTCGAATCCTACTCCCTCCGCCATTTTAGTCGATTGGCTAATTGGTAAAATTGGTTTAAATGTAAGCGGATATGACTGTCGAGTCCTCCCATTTGACAAATCGACCAATTAACCAGTTGATTGTAACTGGAGAGATGGCCGAGTTGGCTGAAGGCGCTCGCCTGCTAAGCGAGTGAGGGGTGAAAGCTCCTCCGAGGGTTCGAATCCCTCTCTCTCCGCCATTTCAAATACTTAGCCGATTTTGGAATTTGCCAAAGTCGGCTATTTTTTAATATAGCCATCAAATCGTACCGCTTTTCGTACCGCTTTCCTTTCTACGTAATTATCTTGCCAGCTTATCACGAAAGCGAGCTTAAGGATCATTGAGGAGATGAATCATGGATATAAAAAAGGCTAAAGAAAATCGTGAAGAATTTTTAACTCCTTACAAGGAAAAGTTTAGAAAAAGTAAAAGTGAGAAAGAACGTTCAGAAATCATTTCCGAATTAATTGCAATAGAACCTTCCCACTTAACCGAGCCCTGGATCATCAAAGAAGCCGTTAATTGGATGCGCGATCGTAATTCTTTTGATTTCTTAAAGAAAGCCTTTGTCAAATCACCAAAAAAGTACGCTTTAACCGCAAAAAAAGAGTTGAACCAAGCAAGAGATTTCTTTGTAGTAAATAGCATTGACCGGAGAATAAATGAAGAAGGTGTAAGCGTGAGAAAAGCCTGTGGGATACATACTCCAGATTTATAGCCCTCTGTCTTGACGCAAAAATCATTTTATTGCAGGAAGTTAATTGTTTGATTGTACGGCATTCTGGTAGATGAACTGTATGGGAGTTGTTGTTACCGATGTATAACGCTGAGTCTGTATTAGTGTCCTGATGATTTACAAACTTATGATCTGATGATTGTTGCTGCCACCCCTTCGATTTCAGCTTTTGCCTAACCCATCTGTCTTTCATTCGCCCCATTAAAAAGCCTGCAAATCCTCCAACTAAGGAACAGTATAAAGTATATATAATAAATATAGTCGTGCCTTGTTGTATATAAAGTAAGCCGAGCAAAACATGGAACAAGGAGTGCACCTACGGTTGCAAACTTTATTTTGTTGCTTAATGACATGGCCATATTCCTTCTAATTTTTTTCTTATCAAACAATAATAATCAATATCTTAAATGATACCTTGTTCAGGATAAAGAATCCACCCCTTAAAGGGGTGGTATTGGGTTAACCCCTATAAGGGGGTAGGTTTGCCTTGCCCCCAAAGGGGACAAGGGGTTAGTGAGTTGCCCCCTTTTCAACTTAGAACAATCGCCTTTGTTGTTCAGACCGTCGCTCTTTAGACTCTTGATGCTTTACATATTTCCTTATCATTTCTGAATCTAAACCGACGGTGTCAACACAGTAGCCTTCAGTCCAAAAATGATTACCCCAATAGGGTTTTTTCTTCAGCTCTCTGAACCTATTGAATACGCGGATCGCTGTTCGACCCTTTACCATGCCGCAGTAATCCGATACCGATATCTTCGGCGGAATCATCGCAAGCAGGTGCATATGATCCGGCTGAATACTCATCTCTACGATTTCAATCTCCTTTTGCTGAGAAAAGGCCTGACACAATTGTCGACTTCGTTACCAACGGGTCCTGTCAGTATACGATGTCGGTATTTAGGAACCCAGACAATATGGTATTGGCAATGCCATATCGTATGTGATAGTTTTCTGAATCGGCTCATTGCTATCTCCTTTCACTGATGTTGTGAGGACAACTCAGTTTTGGAATAGCAATGGGTCGTTCAAATGGCAAAGCCTTTGAACTCTGACCATGCCCATAGGGCATGGATTTCTAAGATGTATTAAAAATTAACCCAAAGTTCAAGCGCCCCTTTTCGAGCATTCGTATATTTTTTACTTAAATTTTTTATTTTGATATTAATATCTTCAATATTCATAAGTCTGGTGAAAATCCTGTTTGAAATCTTATGTAGAAAAATAGCGCCTGGTTTATCCTCATTATGGAAATAACGAATATTACGATATTGATAATCAACCTTTTCTATTCCACGAATATCGAAACCTTCCATTTTAAGTAAAATAGCAAGCTCTTCCATTATTTCTCTATTTTCATCACTCGTATAATGTAAAGATACAATATAGCTTTCATATTTCGGATTATTCTGAACCGTGTTTAATTTTGTTTTTTTGGCATGAGACAATGTTAATAATTTATAATCGGTTTGTTTTTTTTCATCGGACGCGACTGATACAGGAGTTAACTGAGTAACATTTGAATCTAATTGTTTAAGTTTGATGGCAATATCTTCATTTTCAGTTCTGCCAGCTTCCCCAATGCTGGAAAGCTTCTTGTCTATAAGCTTTTTTGATTCTAATTGGCTTTCGCTCGGTTTTGGTTGAACAGCTGGTTTTGTCTTGGTTAAAGATGGACCTGCTTTCAAAATTGGATAAGCCTCAGTGCTTTGAGTTAAATTTGCTTCTTCCCATTTTTGTACTGGTCCCCTTTCTTTAAATAGGGCCTTTTCTTTTAAGACGTTTAGATCCTTTTGTTCCGGTGAAAACACTGAACCTTCAACGTCAATTATAGCATCCGTCGATTTTGTTGATAACAAAGGAACCTTTTCTACTCTAATGTTCGGAGTTGTTTTGCTCAGAATAACTGTTTCAGCCTTATCTATGATAGGCTCTTTATTGACCAAGTCCTTTGATTCTTCGATGAAACTGTCTCCCTGAATCGGTAAAGGTGAATCAGGTGTCTCAGAAGGTTGAGAATCTACATTTTGCTGGTAGTCAGTATCATCAGGTGGCACAAAATAACGATACACAGGAGATGCTTCTGTCTTGGGCGGTTTCTTTTGAGCCAAATTTAGTATTTTACCATCCTGATAAAAAAAATACCCGGCAATGATTAATATTAGAGATAATCCTACATATACGGGAATCATCCTGATATGTTTCCGTTTGAGCTTTTTTTCAGTTACCGATTTTAAAGGCTCTATGTTTTTTAACTCTTCTACGTATTTACGCATCATGTTAATTTCTTTCATGAAGCTGATTCTATCAGGAAATTTAATCTCCTTACTTCGCTTTTCGAGTTCATCGAGCTTTTTCTCCCCATATTCCAGACTTTTTCTGAACTGCTCCATTTTGTCCAGATTTACATCAGGAATACCAATCAATTCTGAAATTTGATCCAGGGAGTAATCAATAAGCTCAAAATGAAAGATAAGTTCTAAGCGTACACGATCATGTTGGTTGTAAATACGACGGCCCAGCTTATTGTTCCTGGGCGATATCAGTCCTTTTTTTTCATAGGAACGGATATGGCTCTTTTTGACTTTAAACTCTTTAGCGATTTCAGATA